>Ga0326728_10004965_pt1 | contig 38408 bp, 38 predicted proteins | sample MB3enrmetagenome_FD_207602 | JGI IMG/M metagenome (GOLD analysis project Ga0326728, IMG submission 207602) | Lab enriched peat soil microbial communities from McLean, Ithaca, NY, United States - MB31MN | ecosystem: Environmental > Terrestrial > Soil > Wetlands > Peat | place: USA: New York... | reverse complement strand
CCAAAGTCACCATGAGAAAATCCTACGGCTTCCGTACCTACCGTGTACTCGAACTCGCCCTCTATCACTCACTTGGCAAGCTGCCGGAACCGGAGTTGACCCACGATTTCTTCTGACGAGCCAAAAACTTGGCTATCCGACGCAAAAATCGGAAGCTCTCCTTGAACGAATAATCCATTCGTCAAGCGATAAGGGAGATCTCGTGCTCGACGCGTACTGCGGATGCGGGACAACGGTTGCAGTTGCGGAAAAGCTGAAACGCAAATGGATCGGCATGGACATAACCTACCAGTCGATATCTCTTGTTCTGCGGCGCCTTGAGGAGGCGTTCGGAACGACCGTGGTCCCACAAATCCAGATTGACGGCATACCAAAGGACATCGATTCGGCGAAAGCCCTCGCTCATAAGAAAGACGACCGCTTGCGGAAGGAGTTCGAAAAATGGGCGGCGCTCACCTACACGAACAACCGAGCAGTCATCAATGAAAAGAAAGGTGCGGACTCCGGAATAGATGCGCGCGCCTATTTCATGACCGGCAAAAAAGACAACGCCAAAATCATATTTCAGGTGAAATCAGGCGGCGTCAAACGGGGCGATATTGCAACCCTGCGGGGTGACATGGGGCGCGAGGAAGCAGCGCTTGCGGTCCTCATCACCCTTGAAGACCCAAGTGGGCCGATGTCCAAAGAGGCTAAGTCCGCTGGCCAATACCATCACGAAACTATGGGCCGCAGTTACGACCGAATCAGCATTGTCACGGTCCAGGAAATCCTAGACGGAAAGCGCCTGGATATCCCAATGAGTTTCGAGGTTCTAAAGGCGGCGCAGAAAGCTATCGACGCCGAACAAGATGTCCTCCCATTGTGAGCCCATGACCGATCTTGGACGCTCCCATGCCGAACTGCGCGCGGCCCTGATGCTGGCCGGTAAGCGAATCGTCAATCTGAGTTTCGGGAGGCGAGATGATCCGGTGCTGGTGATTCTGCGGAGGGTTCTAAGGGACGCGCGGGCGGTTGCCAAGCGGGAAGGTCTGAAGGTGAGGGTAAAACTCGAATAGGGTATTCCCCTTACGCTGTGAATATTGTGGTAAACTATTAGGCCCACTTTCGCGTATACTATAGCAGGAGGAGGAAAATCCCATGCCCGAGGCGCGCAATTGGCGGGAAAATGAGGAAAAGTTCCGGGAACTGATCCTGTATATCAGCCAGAAGTGTGCAACCGACCCGAGGTTCGGCGCGGTCAAACTCAACAAAATCCTGTTTTTCTCGGATTTTTTGAGTTATGCAAAGACTGGCGACCCAATCACGTTCTTTGAATACCAGCGTCTACCCAATGGACCGGCACCACGGCGGTTGATACCGGTACGCTCAAAAATGTTAGAGGAACGGATTCTCGGGATTCAGGAGGTACGGCTACGAAGCGGTAAGACGCAGAAGCGGACGGTCAACCTTAGGCTACCGAATTTGAAAATCTTCACCGGGGAAGAGATCGAGCTTGTCGATTCCGTAATCGAAGCGTTGGCTGATGCGGACGCCGAGACTGCGAGCGAATTGAGCCACCAGATGGTGGGCTGGCAGATAGTCGCCGACGGGGAAACGATCCCCTATGGGACCATCTTTCTTTCTAACGAACCGCTGACATACGCAGAGGTCCTACGCGGGAGGGAGCTTGCGGGATCGCTCTGTGCCGCTTAGGGAGATCGTGGAGGAAGATTCGTACCGGGATGCGCTCAGGAAACTGGGGATATCCGCTCCTGCGTTGGACAGAGCCTTCCAGGATCTTTCGTTTTCTCTAGCCGCGAAGCCAGAGATATTCCCGGAGTCTCCTGGAACCGGATACCGAAGGGTGAGGGTGAACGGATTCGGCCATATTCCGAACCTAGACATCTGGTTCATGTGTTCCGCTGAAAAAGTGTCCCTGAAAATGGTAGAAGTGTTTAGCGAAGAAGAATGACGATGAAGACCCAAGCCGAAACGATTGCTGAATTGTCTGCCCGGTGTTCCGGTCAACCTCAGTTTGAGAATTTCGACCGGGCGTTCCGCCGAACTCTCACCGTGCCGAAGGAGGCCGTGCTCAAGGATCAGGCACAGCGGAAGCGGGCGCGGGCCGCTCGGACGCGAAAGCCCGCTTGACTGCCCGCCCCTACAGTTTCCCGACCATCCTGCCGATCCACTGGATATGGCTGATGTGTTGCAAGCGGCCCTCGGGGTGGCTGTGGTGATCGCTGGTCTGGTGCTGCGGCGCTGGGCATTTGGCCAGCGGTGACGGGGGATTGCAGCTTAAACTGGACTCAGATTGTCCGCTTAGGTAGCTATATAACTGCCCTATTTTGACCTCAACGCACATTTCAGGCACTACCCAGCCCTGCTGCCCAGCAGTGGATACGGGAATTGCGCCAGGCAATAGCCGCGCTGGTGGATAGGGTTTTGCCTGGCGAAACCCGCAGCCTTCCCGCGGACTGTCCAGCCCGGCGTCCCCCGGGGTCGTCCTGTCACCAAACCGGCCGCTCCAACATCTCAGTTGCGCTCGCGGCCTTCTTCGATGCAGTATGTATTATGTACTATGGGTCGCACTCGGACGCGCGCTGCATGTTTGCCGGCCGGCCGAAGCCGCCCCGCAGCGTTGCCGGCTTTCGCAATCCCGGCCTCGACTCTCCATCGAGCTGCGTATGATCAACATTGAAACAGCGCCCATTAAGCCGGTCACTCTCAGACATCGAATCGTCGAGGTCATCAGGCAAGCCATCACCTCCGGCGATCTCAGCCCCGGCGACCGGGTTGTCGAGTTGCGGCTCGCCAAGCAGTTGGGCGTCGGAAACACGGCTGTGCGGGAAGCGCTTTTCGAATTGGAACGGGCCGGCCTGGTCACCCGGATTCCCAACAAGGGCAGCTTCATCACCAAGACGACCCTGGAGGACGCCCAGCAGATTTTCCGCGTCAGAAAAGTTCTCGAAGCCCTGGCCGTCGAACTGGCCCTCGAGCACATGTCGGCCCCCTACCTCGACATGCTGCAGGGCTTGGTCGACGCCATGAAGACGGCCGCCGAAACCGGCGATTTCGAGCGCTTCTACCAGAACGACCTCGAGTTTCATCGAACCCTGTGGCAACTGTCCCAAAACCGCTACCTGGCCAGCAGCCTGGAAACCCTGGTGGTGCCTCTGTTCGCGTTCTTCCTCATCCGCACGCGCTTGGACTACAAGGTCGATCTGCTGGGCAGCGCCCGGCGCCACCATCAACTTCTCGACAGCATCAGGAACCGCCAGCAGGTCCGCGATCGCATGGTGGCTTCTCTGGACGCTTCCGAGACGTTCTGGGATCAGGCGGCCCGCACGCCTGCCGGCGCGCCGCCCGCCGAACGCCGGTGATGAAGGCCCCGTCGCCCGCTGAGAAGCCGTGGGAATAGCCGGCCCGGCGAAAGCCCGCCAGCGCTCCACGCCCGCTTATGTCGTGGCTCCGGGCCGCCATCGCTGGCAACGCCGCGCAGCACGCCGCACCGCCCCATCGGCGCTGAAGGCTCCTTCGCAATTCCGCGCGCCCCCTCGCCTGCGAAATTTTACATTTCCCTGCCGTCCCGTATACTGCATCGTGTATCATGCACCGGATCGGGGTGCTACAATCTTGGCACGCGGTTTGAAGGCCCGTGAAGGCAGCCGGAGACTTCAATCCGCGACATCGACGGAAGAAATGGGAGGCATACAAGCATGGCTCTAAACGCAGAGTCCGTACCGATGCGGTGGCCAGCCGGCCCCTTGGACATCGCATGCCGTGAAAAGGCAAAGGGCTTTACGGCGGAGACGGCCGACGTTCTTCGCAAGTGGCTGGATCCGGATTCGCTGGCTATCGTGCAAAGTTCGCCGGTCAATTGCCTGGTGGTCAGTTGGGCCGCGGGTCTGCCGGCCGATGCCGACCAGCCAGCGGCCCTCAAGCCGCTGATCGAGAAGGGACGCCAGGCCGGATTCGGGTTCGTTGGCGTTATCGAAGGCCAAGCCGATAGGCCGGCCGCCGTGGCGGCCGCCAAAGCGGCGGGTCTCGCGGCGGTTGCCATGGACGGGGACGCGCCCGCGGGCGCGGCGATCCCGGTGATCCCGTGGAACAAGGCGGCTAAACTGAAACCGGCGGCGAATTCCCCGGTCCTGGGCATCTCGGATGGCGTGTGGCCGGGGATTCCGCAACCCTCCGGCCAAGGTGGCGGCCCCACCAATTTGCCCTGGGTGGATTCCAACGGAGCGCCCCTGCTGATCGCCCGTGTGCTGGCGCCGGACAAGGCGGTGTGGATCGGTTTCGATCCGCCGACGCCGCAGACCACGCCGCCGCCGCAGCAGACTCCGCCGCGGCCTCCGCAGCAGCCGGGAAACTCCGCCGACGCCTACGTTCTGGCCGTGGCCGATTCCGCCAGCTACGGGGCAAAATGGGTGATCTCACTGGACGACCAGTTGCGGGCGGACCTGATCGCCAGGAAGCCGGCGGCGATGGATACCTGGAAGAAGGTCATCCACACGATGGTCTTCTTCGACCAGCGCAAACAGGCCAGGACCTATCGGCCCGACGGCCCGCTGGCGATCCTCTCGGATTTCGCCGGGCCCAACTACGATGCCGGCGAAGAGGCCATCAACCTGTTTCCCCGCATCCGCCAGCCCTTCCGTGTGATTGCCCGGCCGCAGGCGGCGGGCGCCAATTTCGCCGGCCTGCTGGCCATCTATTACGTCGATCGCGACGCGCCCGACGCCGCACTGCGGCAGAAACTGATCGCTTTCGCGCAGGGTGGCGGCACCCTTTTCGTGCCTTCCAACTGGTCCAATCCCGAGGGCACGCCGGTACCCGCCGAACCGTACCTTCTTTTCAAGGTGCGTTCCCTGGCCAAAGGCCGCCTGGCGGTATGCAAGGAAGATCAGCCCGACCCCTACGACGTGGTGGCCGACATTCAGAACATCATCAGTCACCGCAACGATGTCCTGCGCCTGTACAACGCCCCGTCCATGAATTTCCTCTACGAGACCTCCGCTCAAGGCAAGCAGGGAGTGATTCACCTCTTGAATTACTCGCGGCGGCCGGGAAGCGACGGGCCTCTTTTCTATGTGAAGGAGCCGCATAAGTCGGCCCGCCTGGTGAGTCCGGAAATCGCCTCGCCGACGGACCTTGCGTTTGCTCCCCAGGAAGCCGGAGGGGCGGAGCTGTTCCTGCCCAAGCTTACCGTGTATGGCGCCGTCGAGCTGGAGAAATAGGAGGCGAAGGAGACCGCAATGAAACAACACTTGACTAGGAGAGAGTTGCTGGCGGGAGCCGGCATTGGCGCCGGCGCCCTGCTCGTGGGGCCAGCCAGAAGTCTGGCCGCCTCCGCCCCGGCGGGGCGTGTCGCCGTGGCCAAATGCAAGACCTATGGACCCGAACTGGTCCCCGCCATGGAGAAGATGTTCGATCAGATCGGCGGCCTGGGCGGGTTGGTGAAAGGCAAGACGGTCGCCATGAAGATCAACCTCATCGGCGTGCGTTGGCAGCGGTTGGGCAACGCACCCATGGAGGAGACCTTCTGGACGCATCCCCGCGCCATCGGAGCGGCGGTGCACCTCATCGGCAAGGCGGGAGCCAAGAAGATCCGCGTGGTGGAAGGCCCCTGGTCGACCCCCGAGACCCTCGAAGAGGTCATGCTGTCCATGAACTGGAAGCCGCAGGATATCCTGTCGGCCGCCCCCAACGTGGAGTTCGAAAACACCAATTACCTGGGTCGCGGAAAGAAGTACTCGCGCTTCATGGTGCCTGCCGGCGCCATGATCTACCCCGGCTACGACCTGAACCACTCCTACGAGGATTGCGACGTTTTCGTCTCCTTCGCCAAGCTGAAGGAACACGCCGCCACGGGCATCACCCTGTCGATGAAGAACGTCTACGGGACGACTCCCATCACGATTTACGGCGAGGGCGCTGGAAAGGACGAACCCAGCCTTCGCCCGCACGGCGGACGCGGGGGTGTGTTTCACTTTGCGTCCCGCCTGCCCTCCAAGAGCGCGCCCCAGCAGATAGACATGAGTCTGCCCAAGGAAGCCGGCTACCGGCTGCCGCGCATCATCGCCGAGCTGAACGCGGCGCGGCCGGTCCACCTGGCCATCATTGACGGCGTCAAGGCGGCCACCGGCGCGGAAACCAATTACGGAAGCCGGCCCCAGGCCGCGGTCAATCCCGGCGTGCTGATTGCCGGAACGAATGCCGTGGCGACCGATGCCGTGGCTATGTCCGTGATGGGATTCAATCCCATGAACGACCGCGGGAAGCCTCCGTTCGCCAGCTCCGACAACATGCTGCACCTGGGCGAGGACCTGGGGGTCGGCCTGCGCGACCTCAGCAAGAACGAGATCGCCGGGGTCCCCATCTCGGAAGTAGTCTTCGATTACACCGCCGTCCGCAACAAGATCCTGGCGGACCGGAAAAAGGCCTAAGACGATTGGCCACCGATGAACACGGATGAACACCGATTAAAGAGGATTGTCATATCCGTGTTCATCGGTGTTCATCGGTGGCCCAAGTTGTTTTTTCCGGCGGTCTTGCTTCTGCCGGCCGCCCTGCTAGCCCAGCAGCCCGAACTGCTGCGCATCGACAGAACCGGCGACGCCATGGGCGCCATGTACTCCGTGGTCCTGTACGGGCGCGACCAGGCGAAAATGGAAGCCGCTGCGGACGCCGCTTTCGACGAAGTGGGGCGCCTGGACGCCATGCTTTCCAATTACCGGCCGGAGAGCGAATGGAGCGGCGTCAACCGTCACGCCGCCGAAGCGCCCGTCAAGGTCTCGCCCGAGCTGTTCCAACTGCTCTCGGCCTGCCTCGCCTACAGCCGCGAGAGCGAAGGCGCATTCGATATCTCCGTCGGCCCGCTCATGAAACTCTGGGGATTCTACAAAGGCTTCGGCCGCCTGCCCCAACCGGCGGAAGTGGCCGAGGCCATCGGGAAGATCGGTTACCGCCACGTTCACTTGGACGCAGCCGCCGGAACCGTCTCCTTCGACCGCCCCGGAGTGGAACTGGACCCCGGCGGCATCGGCAAGGGCTACGCCGTGGACCGCATGGTGGATGTGTTGCGGCAGCGCGGTTTCAGGATCGCCATGGTGGCGGGCTCCGATAGCAGCATTTATGGAATGGGCGCTCCACCCGACGAACCGAGGGGCTGGCGCGTGGACATCAAGGATCCGCGCAACGCCCGCCGCACGGCGACCGAAGTGTACCTCAAGGACATGTCGCTCTCGACTTCCGGCACATCGGAGAAATTCTTCCGCGCCGAGGGCCGCGTCTACGCCCACATCATGGACCCGCGCACGGGCTACCCGGCGCAAGGGACCCTGTCGGTTTCCGTGATGACCCCGCGTACCATCGACAGCGAAGCCTGGGCCAAGCCGTATTTCGTCAACGGCCGCCAATGGACCGCCCAGCACAAGCCGGCGGATTTCCGCGTGTTCTTCTGCGAAGACAAAGCCGGGCAGCCCTGCGCGTGGATCGAGTGACCTGGCGTTTTCGGCGCCCGGCGTTCCCCGCGCCCGCCTTGAATCCCCCGCCCGCCTGCGTCAGAATGGGAACTTGCGAAAGCGCGCAGCCATCGCCGGCATCTGTCTGTTGGGGCTCGTGCTTATGGCGGCCGCATATCGGTACAGGCCATCCACCGAGGCCTTCGACGATTTCCTGCCGACCTATCGCGCCAGCCGCCTCCTCGGTTCGCCGGACATGTTCGCGCAGACCGCCTTCCACGCCGAAGGGCACATGTACCTCCGGACGCCCTTCTACGCCTGGCTGCTGCATCCTCTCGGAACGCTGGAGTACTCGCTCGCGCGCCGCCTCTGGATCGGCCTGCTGGTGGCCGCGTTTGCCCTCTCGGCATGGCTCTGGCCGGGGCCGCGGTGGCGGATCGTGGTGGCGATGTGTTGGGCGTTTCCCGTCCTGTCCGCCATTGGCGTGGGGCAGGACACCGCCCTGATGATGCTCTCGATTGCGGCCGCCGCGCGGCTCTGGATGGGCGGCCGCGAATTCGCGGCCGGACTGGTGGCGTCGGTGGTGGCGCTCAAAATCTCCTTCCTGTTGCCCGTGGGCCTGGTCTTCCTGATGCGCTCGCGGCGCGGATTCGGCGGTCTCGCCGCCGGCGTCGCGGCGCAGTGCGCCATCTCGCTGGGCGTCCAGGGGCCGGCCTGGATTCCGGAATACCTCGCCGTCGTGCGAAGCCCCTGGCTGGACCAGTCTCCCGCGCGCATGCCCTCGGTCAGGGCGCTGGTTTCGGGCGTGCCGTTCGTGGCCGCCGCGGTGGCCATCTATGGATGGCTTCTGTGGATCGTTCGGCGAATCGCTCCGGCGCAAGCGCTCACGGTGGCGCTCCCGCTGGCAGTCGTCGCCGCGCCGCACTGCTACTCGTACGATATGGCCGTGGCCGTGCCGCTGCTGGTGGGCGCCGCCTCCACCCGGACGACGCGCGGAATGCTGGCTCTGCTGGCCCTGACGCCCGCGCCCTACCTGTTCATGGCCATCCGCAATCCGCATCCGGCGGGCGCCGCCATCCTGGTCGCGGCGGTGCTGGCCAGCAGCACGGTGGGACTACCCGGCCGCCTGGTCCATCACCCACTCGGCCAGTAGGGCGGTTGCGCCGCTCGATACCGGATCGCCTCCGTCCAGCACCGCCCCGGTGAAATCTTCGATGCAGGGGAAGTGCAGGTTGGCGGGCGCGGGGATATGCTCCACGCCGCCGGGGTACGCCAGCTCGGGGCCGTTGAGCGGCGTGAGATCCAGTTCGCCTTCGGTTCCGCGAATGCGGAATTCGTCGCGCGGTACGCGCGAGTGCCAGCGCACGTCCACCAGGCTGCGCACCCCGCCATGATGCTCCGTCATTACCGTGGCGTTGTCTTCCACCAGCGTGGGGTGGACCAGCGTGGAGAGATGGCCGCTGACACGGCGCGGCTCGCCGAAGAGGTAGTTCATCAGGTCGATGCGATGGCTGCCGATATCGCGCAGCGGCCCGTGCCCGGCCTTGGCGGGGTCGATGAGCCAGGCCCGGAAGCCGTCTTCGGGGTAGAACCAGTCGTGCGACGTGGCTTCGGCGAACACCGGGCGTCCGGTGGCGCCGGCGGCCAGCAACTCCCGGGCGCGCTGCACCTTGGGGTAGAGGCGCCGGTAGTAGGAAATGCCCAGCGTGCGCCCGGCTTTCAGGGCCGCATTCTGCATGCGCCGTGCGCCGGCGTAGTTCAGCGCCATGGGTTTCTCGCACAGCACGTGGCAGCCGGCCGACAGGGCGGCGATGGTCTGCGGCGCGTGCAGGAAAACCGGGGTGGCCACGTACACCGCCGCGGCGCCGCTCTGCTCGAGCGCCGCGCCCAGATCGCTCCACGCCGGCACGCCGAACGGCGCGGCCTTGGCCGCATCGCGGGTGACGATGCCCACCAGGCGGCTGCGCGGCGACGCCAGGATGCCGGGGATGACGCGCCGGGTGGAGATATCGCCGACGCCGATCACCAGCCACGCAAGCTCACGGCTGCCGCTCATACCTCCAGGATAACCGGCATGATCAGCGGGCGCCGGGAGGTCTCCTTCACGATGTAGCGCTTCAGGTCGGCGCGGATCTTCTCCTTCATGACGCCCCAGTCGGTCTTCTCCTCCTGGTTCGAGCTCTCCAGCGTCCGCGCCACCACCTGGCGCGCATTCGCCAGGAACTCGCTTCCGTCGTCCATGGCGGCGCCGAAACCGCGGCTGACGATCTCCGGGACGCTCTCCATGCGGCCGGTATTCCGGTCGATGGCGACGATCGGCAGCACGATGCCGTCCTCGGAAAGATGCCGACGGTCGCGGATCACCACTTCCTCGACCACGTCGTCCACCGTGCCCGAGTCGATGCACACGCGGCCCACCTGCACGCGGCCGGCTTTGCGGGCGCCGCGGTTGTCCAGTTCGAGGACCTCGCCGGACTCCATGACGAAGGACTCTTCCATGCCCGCGAAGCGCAGGTGCTCGGCCAGGCGGGCGTGCTTGGCAAGCTGGCGGAACTCGCCGTGGATGGGCATGAAATAGCGCGGCCGCACCAGGTTGAGCACCAGCTTCATTTCCTCGACGCTGGCGTGGCCGGAGACGTGCAGCGGCGGGTTCATGGCGCCGTAAAGCACGTCGGCGCCCCGGCGCGCCATGTGGTCGATCATGCGGAAGATGCTCTTCTCGTTGCCGGGGATGATGCGCGAGCTGAGCACCACCGTGTCGCCCTCGTCGATGGAGATGTGCTTGTGATTGTCCACCGCCACCCGCGCCAGCGCGCTCATCGGCTCGCCCTGCGTGCCGGAGATGAGCACCACGACTTTGTCCGGCGGCAGCTCCATGGCGTCCTGCGGGCGGAGCAGGATGCCGTCCGGAATATCCAGCAGCCCGAGCGAATGCGCGATCTCGGTGACCGACCCCATGCTGCGCCCCACCACGGCCACCCGGCGGCCGCTCTCCCGAGCCAGATCGAGAACCAGTTGCACGCGGTGAATCGAGGAACTGAAGCACGCCACCAGCACGCGGCGGGGGGCCCGGTTGAAGATCTCCTCCATGCGCGGGCGCACCGCGCGTTCGCTCTCGGTGTAGCCGGGGCGGTCGGAGTTGGTGGAATCCGAGAGCAACAGCAGGACGCCACGCTTGCCGTAATCGGCCAGGGTATGCAGGTCGAAAAGTTCGTTGTCGGTGGGGGTGGGGTCCACCTTGAAATCGCCGGTGTGGATGATGACGCCCAGCGGGGTGGTGATGGCCAGGGCCAGGGCGCTCACGATCGAGTGAGTGACGTGGATGAACTCGATGCGGAAGGGGCCGATCTCGAGGGTCTGCTTGGCTTGGATGGGGATAAGACGGGGCTCCTGTTCCAGCTCGTACTCCTCGAGGCGGCGCTCCACCAGGGCCAGCGTGAACGCGGTGCCGTAGACCGGCACGTCGATTTCGCTGAGCAGATACGGGACCGCGCCGATGTGGTCTTCGTGACCGTGGGTCAGAAGCAGCGCGCGGACGTGGGAATGGTTCTCCTTGAGGAACGCCAGGTCGGGCATGACCAGGTCGACGCCCAGCAATTCCGCCTCGGGAAACATCATGCCCGAATCGATGACGATGATGTCGTCGCCGAACCGGATGGCCGTCATGTTCATGCCGAACTCGCCCAGGCCACCCAGGGGAATCACTTGCAACTTATGGTCCGTCATTGAGGGAAATACCAGTGTACCGCGACGCGGCGGCGGGGAGGGCCATCTCCCGCCGGTCGCGGCTGGGCACCCGCATGGGAGCAGCGACCGTCAGGGAGCGGCGGGCACGACGGTGTCCAAATGGCCGCTAACTCCAACGTTTGCCACAAATAGAAATGCTCACCCCGAAGGGTGAGCATTCGTTACCCTGTTCTACCAGGGTGATGTTCGATGGGAGAATCAGCTTCGACGGAATCGCAACCGTCAAAACTTTGTAGTTGGATCTTATTTCCCTGCGGCTCTCAAGTCAAGCGAAAATCGGACCCAAAATTTTCGGTCGTAACCTGCTCGTATCGGGTGACTTGCGCGATCCAGAGGTTTTCCACAGGTAATCAACCAAGCCCCAAAAAGCTCTACCGAAACCTGAGGATTTCAGTCTAAGCTACACAAAATCGGCCATTTATGAGCGAGTGCACCGTTATTCAAGGTGCAGGCGGATGACCGTGCCGGCATCCGGATCGCGTCCGCCCCGCCGCTGGTAGATCCGAAAGAACCCCACCGCCAGCCCCGCCGCAAGCGTTATCCCGAGCAGTATCCCAATGAGAATGAAGATGTTTATCACCAGGTAGCCGAGGTTGTCCCAGCGCGTGGGAATGTGCTCGGGAACCGTGACCTCGGCCTGGAAACTGACCTCGCCGAGCAACCCTCGGGCAAAATCGGGATCCGCCGCGCCGGGCAGGGTCACCGCCACCAGGGACATGGAACGCCGCGCGCTGAGGCCCGCACGCTCGAATTCGGAAAGCTGCCTCATGGCAATCTGTGGGGTGGGGTAGCTGAACACCGCCAGCGTGACGTCCCCCTTGGGGTTGTGGAAAACTCCCGATTGGGCTTCCGCGCCCATCTCGAAGTTGGCCACCGAAGCCGGGATACCCGGCAGGAAGGCATGCAGCCCGGCCGGCCCGGTGATATAGCGCTCGCTGTTGGGCACCAGTCCCCGTTCGGGGAGATAGCGCGTGGGCAGGCCGGCGTGGCCGCCTTTGGGGAGAGATCCCAGGGTGGCCTCCAATTCGCTCTGGGAGGGCTTGTAGCCCCGGAAGACGACCAAATAGTCCCGGTGAGCTACCAGCAGGCTGTCGGGCGTCTCCGCGGCCAGCGAAGCGGCTTTAGACGGCCTTGACAAGGCGGGCCGCTGCCAGTAGAAGGCCGCCATGGCGGCGGTGGAGTCGGCGAGCCGATAAACGCTCACGGTGAACGGGGCGGGGACATTGGCGTAGTTCGCGGTGTCGCGCTCCTTCAGCCCGAGTTCCCGCCAGATGGGCTGGTTGTTCAGGGCTGCCGCGGCGGTGGCGGGTGCCCGGGAATGGCCGCCGATGGCATCGGGCAGGATGGCTGCGCCGGCCAGGCGCGCCAGGAGGGCGGCAGCTAGGATGAGTCGCATGTTCACCATTGGACTCCGGCGAGGGGATAGGGGTTTCCGGGACAGCCGCAAGAAGGCAAATTGGGCCATAATGCTTTATGCCGCCCCGTGGCATTTCTTATATTTTTTGCCGCTGCCGCAGGGGCACGGGTCGTTGCGGCCCACCTTCTGGCCCGCCCGGGCAGGTTGCGCGCTGGTCGAGCCGTCGCCGCCCACGAATTGCAGGGCCTGCAACTCCTTGTCCTTCTTGCGCTGGATGTTGCGGGTGAAGTCCTCCATCTGCGCCTTGGCGGCCTGGCGCTGCTGCTCGCCGGGATCGGGCCGGTCCGGTTTGGGTTGCTCGGCTTCCGGCTCGGCCGCTCCGCCCTCCTCCTCGTCCTCGTCGGGGTATGGCCCCACCGGCGCCGCGCCGCGGCTCACCTGCAGGAAAAACAGGTAGCGCACCGTCTCGTCCTCGATGCGGTCCATCATGGCCGTGAACAGCTCGTAGGATTCCCGCTTGTACTCGACCAGCGGGTCCTTCTGGCCGTAGGCCCGGTTCCCGATGCCCTGCTTGAGTTCGTCCATCGACAGCAGGTGGTCCTTCCACTGGTTGTCGATGACCTGCAGCATCACGATGCGCTCGGTGTGGCGCATGATGTCGGCGCCCACCAGGTCTTCCTTTTCCTGGTACTTCCGCTGCAGCCTCTCGACGATGGCGTCGACCATATCGCCTTCGCCCAGCGTGTGGATCTCACCGGGGTCGATCCTCACGCCGAACGAGGTCAGGACGTCGTTGCGCAGGGTGGCCAGGTCCCAGGTGTCGGGGTGCTTGTTGTTGGGGCAGCGCAGGTCGATGAACTGGCCCACGATGCCCCGCACCATGTCCATCACGCGCTCTTTCTGATCGATGCCCTCCAGCAACTGGCGGCGCATGCCGTAGACCGCCTGGCGCTGCTTGTTGTTGACGTCGTCGTACTCGATCAGGTGTTTGCGGGTTTCGAAGTTCTGCGCCTCGACGGCTTCCTGCGCCCGGGCGATGCGCTTGGTGATCATCTTGCTTTCAATGGGAACGTCCTCTTCCATGCCCAGCCGGAGCATGAGGTTCTGCATCCGCTCGCCGCCGAAAATGCGCAGCAGGTCGTCCTGCAGGGAGAGGAAAAAACGCGAGCTGCCGGGGTCGCCCTGGCGCCCGGCGCGCCCCCGCAACTGGTTGTCGATGCGCCGCGATTCGTGCCGTTCGGTGGCCACGATGTACAGGCCGCCCAGACCCACCACCTCGTCGTGCTCCACGTCCGTCTGGGCCTTGAAGCCGGCGTAGATCTCGTCCCACTTGTCGCGGCGCACGCGGTAGAACTGGTCGTGGTGGGTGAAGAAGTAGAAATGCTCGTCGGCCACGTACTGCGCTTCGGATTCGTCCAACCGCTCGGCCACCTTCTCCTTCAGACAGGCGTCCTTGGTCATGAACTCGGGGTTGCCGCCCAGCAGAATATCGGTGCCGCGGCCGGCCATGTTGGTGGACACCGTCACCGCGCCCTTGCGCCCCGCCTGCGCCACGATGGAAGCCTCGCGCTCGTGATTCTTGGCGTTGAGAACTTCGTGGCGCACGCCCATGCGCTTCAGAATGGCCGACAGTCTCTCGGACTTCTCCACCGAAATGGTGCCCACCAGCACCGGCTGCCCGCTCTGGTTGGACTTCTTGATCTCGCCCGCGGCGTTGCGGAACTTCTCCACCTCGGTGCGGTACACGATGTCCGGGTTCTCCAGGCGGATCATGGGCCGGTTGGTGGGGACCACGGTGACATCCAGCTTGTAGATCTTCTGAAACTCGGCCGCCTCGGTTTCCGCCGTGCCGGTCATGCCGGCCAGCTTCTTGTACATGCGGAAATAATTCTGGAAGGTGATGGTGGCGAGGGTCTGGTTCTCGCGCTGGATCTTGACGCCTTCCTTGGCTTCCACCGCCTGGTGCAGACCGTCCGACCAGCGGCGGCCGGGCATCAGCCGCCCGGTGAACTCGTCCACGATGATGACTTCCGGGCCCTCGTCGCCGTCCTTGATGACGTACTCGCGGTCGCGCTGGTACAGCACGTGGGCCTTCAGCGCCGCCTCCACGTGGTGCTTCCACTCGATGGTGTCCAGGCTGTAGATGTCGGGAAGGCCCAGCAGCCTGGCGGCCTTGTCGAAGCCCTCTTCGGTGAGCGCCACGTTGCGGTACTTTTCTTCCAGGGTGTAATCGCCGGTGGTGTACTTTTCGCCCGGCTCCTTGCCCTCGATCACCTCCCCGCGCACCAGCCTGGGGATGATGCGGTTGGCCTTGTAATACTTGTCGGTGGACTCCTCCGAGGGGCCGGATATGATCAGCGGGGTGCGGGCTTCGTCGATGAGAATGGAATCCACTTCGTCGACGATGGCGTAGTGGTGGCCGCGCTGCGTGCAATCCTCCAGGCGGAACTTCATGTTGTCGCGCAGGTAGTCGAAGCCGAATTCGTTGTTGGTGCCGTAGGTGATGTCGGCCGCGTAGGCTTCCTGGCGCTCCCGGTCGTCCAGGTCGTGAACGATCACGCCCACGCGCATTCCCAGGGCCTTGTAGATGCGGCCCATCCATTCCGCGTCGCGCTTGGCCAGGTAATCGTTGACCGTCACCAGGTGTACGCCCTTGCCCTCCAGCGCGTTGAGATACGCGGGCAGCGTGGCCACCAGGGTTTTTCCCTCGCCGGTCTTCATCTCCGAGATGCGGCCGTTGTGCAGCACCATGCCGCCCATCAACTGCACGTCGAAATGGCGCATGTTAAGGAAGCGGCGTCCGGCCTCGCGGACCACCGCGAAGGCTTCGAAGAGGATGTCGTCGAGCGTGGCCCCCTGGGCCAGTTGCTCCTTGAACTCGATGGTTTTGGCGGCCAGGTCGATATCGGAAAGCTGGCGCACGGCGGGCTCGAGATCGCCGATGGCGGCCACTTTGGGCCGCATCTCCTTGATCTCGCGCTCGGTTTTGGTGCCGAAAACTTTCGCCAGCAGGGTGTCGACGATCATGAATATAAGGTCTCGCTACGGGGGACCGGTCCGCAGCCACCATTTTAGCGCGGAACGCGCCGGGAGTTACCGGTTGAGACTTCTCCGCAACGCGCCTTCCACCTGGCAGACGGGGCGCGGGACGCGGAATTAGCAGTGGGCGGAAACGCGGCCCCACGGCGGTCTTGCTACTATCGAATCATGGCCCATGCGGGGCGCCGCTGGACGCGCCGAGGATTCCTCCTGACCGGGCTCGCCTCGGCCGCGGCCGCCTCCCAGGGCCGCAAGCCTCCCGAGTTCCCCACGTTCCCCTCCGGCGCGCGGGGTTTCCCCGATCCCAGCACCGGTCTCGAGGTCGTCCGCCTCACCGATCCCGCCTGGTTCAGCACCCTGCCGGCGTACTACAACCGCGCCATCGCCAGCCACGGCGGGTACCTGCTGTTCACCTGCGGCCGCACCGGATCGCCGCAGGCCTTCCGCCTGGATCTGAAAACCGCCGAGTCCCAGCAACTCACCGGGGCCGGCGGCCTGGACGGCGCCACCCTCGCCCTCACGCCGGATAACCGCGCGTTCTGTTACTGCGCCGGGCGCTCGCTGTTCCTGGCGAAGTTCGGATCCAAGGAACGGGAAGTGTACCGCGTGCCGGAGGGATGGGAGCGGGGCCGCGGCGTGACGGTCGCGCCCGATGGCGCCGCCGCAACGCTCGTCGAAACCCGCGCCGGCGCCTCGCGGCTGCGCACGATCCCGCTGAGGGCGGGCGCCCCGCGCACGGTGTTCGAGTCGGCGGCGGCGATCTCGGATCCCCTGCCCCGGCCGCGCCACGCGCAGACGCTCTACCGCTCCGGCGGCCGGGGGTTGTGGCTGGTGGACCACGGCGGGCGCGGGAACCGGCGGCTCGAGCTGGCCTCCGGCCGCATCGCCGCCGCTCTCTGGGCGCCCGATGGGCGCACGCTGCTCTATCTGCTGCTCCCGGAAGACCCGGCCCAACTGCACTCCATCCGCGAGCACTCACCCGATACCGGCGCCGACAAACCGATTGCCCGGACCAGCCAGTTCGCCTGCTTTTCGGCCAACCGCGACACCTCCGTCTTCGCCGGCGCAAGCGAGAACCGGGGCTCGCCGTACGTGCTCCTGCTGCTGCGCGCCACCGGCGCCGAGAAGACCCTGTGCGAGCACCGCGCCACGGACGCGGCGGCGGTGTGCCCGGTCTTCTCCCCCGACAGCCAGCAGCTATTCTTTCAGAGCGACCGCGACGGCAAACCGGCCATCTACTCCGTGCGCCTCGACCAACTGGTCGAGAAGACCGCCTGATGCGCCCTATCGCGCGGCGGCGTCCTTGGGCGTCGAAAGGTAGCCCACGATGCTGTCCTTGTTGACCTGATTGACCACCAGCTCGTAGGGCGTGTGGCCGCCTTTCGCGGTATAGAACTGCACCGGCTCGTTGATGCTCTTGTTCTGCTTGAAGGTGAGCTTGTCGTCGGCCAGGATATACACCGAATACATGTTCCTCTTGGGCGTGACGCTGTCCAGGCGGAGGGCCACATCGCCGAAGCGCTGCGGCTGCTTGGTCTTGCCCAGCCGGATGTCGGTGTAGTTGCGCTCGCCCTTCAGGCGCAGCGCCGCCAGCTCCTTGCCGTTGGTGGCGATCAGGCCGCTCTGCACGCCCAGATCGCCGGTGACGCTCTTCAGCTCGGCGATGGTCTTGTTGAGCTGGTCCTGGGTCTGGGAGGCCTGGCTGCGCACGTTGCCCACGTCGGTGGCCACGGTGTCGATCTTGGTGTTGGCGGCGGCCACGCCGGCGGCGGAGGTCTGCTTCACGTCGTTGATCTGGCTGCCCAGCGCCGCCTCCATCTTGGCCTGTTCGCTGGCGATCTGTTTGACGAGCTGTTCGGCGTGCTCATTCTCCTTGGCCGCCGCTTCGGCGCTCATGCTGGCGGCCGCGCGGCGCGTGGCCTCCAGGTCCGCCTTCAGGCTTTCGATGTGACGCTGCTGCTCGGCCAAGGTCACCGACGAGGCGTCCCTGATGTTGCTCAGCCCGGAGTGCAGGGCCTTGGTATTCTCGGCCAGCTCGCCGCGCAGTTGGTCGATCTGAACGTACAGGTAAATGTTGGCGGCCACCAGCGCGATCAGGGCGCCGACGACGGCGGCCCTGAACAGGCCCGGCCTGCCTTGGGGTTCTGGGTAGTTGGGTAGGGAACTCACGAAAGACCATGCTCCTTGAAAGATGTCTCTAACTCAATAGTATAGATCGCTTGCCAGGCCGGTTGGGTTTCATTCAACTGAGATCGCAAGACTGGCCCGGCCGCACCGGCTCCGCGTCCAACCCGTACTGGGCGTGCAGGAGTTTCGCCAGCGTGGCCGATTGGTCGGGCTCGCCGTGCACCAGGAACACCTTCCTGATGGAGCGCGCCAGCGGCGCCACCCACTCCAGCAACTCCCGCTGATCGGCATGCCCGCTGAGCTCGTCGAGGCTCGAAATCTCCGCCCGCACCCGCATGGGCTCGCCAAAAACCAGGACCTCCGGCCACTTCTCGATCAGTTTGCGGCCCAGCGTGTCGGCCGCCTGATAACCCGTGATGAGCACCGTGTTGCGGGGGTCTTCGATGCCGTTGCGCAAGTGGTGCAGGATGCGCCCCTGCTCGCACATGCCGGAGGCCGAAATGACCACGAACGGACCGTGCAGGTCGTTCAGTTTCTTCGAGTCCGCGGCTTCCCGGATGTACGTCAGCCGCCCGAAACCGAAGGGGTCCTGGTGGTGCGCCAGAAATTCGCGGGTCTCCTCGTCGAAACACTCCGGATGGTCGCGATGCACCTGGGTGATGTTCAGGGCCAGCGGGCTGTCCGCGAAGATGGGAATGTCGGGAATGCGCTTCCGGTCGGCCAGCTCGTGCAGCAGGAGCACCAGTTGCTGGGTCCGTCCCAGCGCGAACGCCGGCACGATGACGTGTCCGCCGCGGCGCGCCGTGCGGTTGACCACGTCGGCCAGTTTGTTGACCACGTGGTCCACGCTCTTGTGCAGCCGGCCGCCGTAGGTGCTCTCCAGAATCAGATAGTCCACCGCCTCGAGCGCTTCGGGATCGCGGATGATGGGGAGACCGGGGCGCCCCAGGTCGCCCGAGAAACCCACGCGCACACGAGCCTCGCCCGATTTCTCCCGCAGAACCACCCACGAAGAGCCCAGAATGTGGCCGGCGTCGTGGCTCTCATACGCCAGACCGGGCGCCAGGAGTTGGGGCGTGTGGTAGGGAACCGGCTGGAACAGGGGCAGCGTCCGCTCGGCGTCGGGCATGGTGTAGAGCGGAACCACGGGGCCGTTCGCCAGGCCCGCTTGTTTGCGGTGCTCGCGCCGCTTGTTGAGATACTCGGCGTCGTGCTCCTGGATGTGGGCCGTGTCGCGCAGCATCCAGTTGCACAAATCCACCGTGGCCGGCGTGGCGTAAATGGGGCCGCTGAACCCGTTCTTCACCAGCGTGGGCAGGTTGCCCGCATGGTCGATGTGAGCGTGGGAGAGGACCACGGCGTCGATCGAAGAGCCGGGAAACGGCAGGTTGCGGTTCTTCGCGTCGGATTCCTTGCGGCGGCCCTGATTCAAGCCGCAATCCAGGAGAATGCGTTTTCCCCCCGACTCGACCATGTGCATCGAGCCGGTTACGGCGCCGGCCGCGCCCCAGAACGTGAGCTTCATGAAAGGTCCACCCCAGACGGCATTCCGCAGATTCTCCGAAAGGCCAATGGTATCACTACTGAAACAGAAACCTGCAGGAATGCTTTTGGTGAGTCGCGCCCCACGCCTCCGCCCGCGGGTCCGGGATGCAGGGCATTCGCCGGGCGCTGGGTCCTCGACCCCGTGGTCCGGCGCTTCCGCGGCCAGCCACTCCAGGCCCACATGGCACGCCCCGCGTGGCTTCGAACGGAGCCGCGATCAGAGCACCGGCTTGGGCTCCCGGGCGGCCCGAGGCCTGGCGTGCCGATCTCCCGCGCCGCACCCATCCCCCTCAAGTTGCCGGGCGGCCACACTCCGTGGAAATGGGGTGCGAAACCCGCTCGAACCGAAGGCCCGGGAACCGGGTTGCCCATGCCGCTACACTACGCCGGGAAACTCCCCTAACGGCGCGCAGCGTATGCACCTCGAGTTTCCACAGATGCTGTTTTCGGGAAATGTGCCGGCCGGCGTGGATCAATGGCTGACGGAGTTCGCCAGCGAGAGGTTGGTGCTCGTCGCCGCCGTGATTCCAGCGATTGAGGTCTTGAACCCGATGGCCAAGCCAATCACCGTAAACATGAGAAACGAAAGGATCAACGTGTACTCGACCAGATCCTGCCCCTCCTCATCCAACAGAAATCGGCGGTCGAAGGCTTGCATGTCGGCCTCGCTATTTCGTCTCGCAAGAGAATATTAGCACAAAAGCGCTAGAGGCACTAGCGTTGATATTGGTTAACAATCGATATATGCCGCTAGACAACACCGCCCACGGGGCCGCTGGGTGCATTGGGGATGGTGGACGGCATGGGATTCGAACCCACGACCCCGGCGTTGCGAACGCCGTGCTCTCCCAACTGAGCTAGCCGCCCATATCCACATTCAATATACCAGACTTCGGGGCTGGCAGGCTCACGGAATCTGGCTGGGGGCGGGTTCCTCGTGCTGGGTTTCGCCCTTGCCCTTGCGGCGACTCGCCCAGTACCTTTTCATTCGCAGCGAAACTTCCTCCCGCTCTTTTGATCCCATCGATTTCCTGCCCCGCCGTTTGGCGCCAGGGGGCAATGATGGTAGAGATCCGGAAGTCCGGTGCAACTCCTCGAGGGAAGCAATTACACGCTCCAGCTTCTCTTTCTCGGCGTATAGGTCTTGAATAGTCTTGTATAGGTCCATTGCATTAAAAGCATTTCATCTGTCCGTCAGCTTGTACGGACACCATGATGTTACATCGAACGCCCTCCGTATTTCTACCCAAAATCACCGCAAATGTTTGAAAAATGGCCAATGTAGTACTAGTTCTATTCCGTACCGAGGGAGTAGGAAGTGGAGCCCGATCCCCAATAGAATCAACACGCCGAGAGCGATCAGAAACACTCTCCGCCATGGGAATCGCCGATTCTCACGATGCAGTACTAGAAGATAGCCCGCGAAGATACCCACATAAAAGAGCAGGCACATCGGCAGGGCGAACAGCAGCATGTTAAATGCGTCGGGCGTGGGGGTGACCACCGCCGCCAGGATGAAAATGATCAGAATCGCGTAACGGCTGTGCCGCAAGAGGAATCCAGGCGTCACGATGCGCAGCAGGGTGAGAAAGAAGATCAAGACCGGCAGTTCGAAAACCAGCCCGACCCCCAGCACGACATTCACGAACAAATCGAAGTAGTGCGTCACCGTGCAAATGGGCTTGACGTAATTGCCCTGCCCGACCCCCAGCAGGAACGTGAGACCGAAGCGGAAAATCACGCAGTAGGCGAACACTCCGCCCACAATGAACAGCCCGGCCGAGCAGAAGATGAATGGGACGGCCCAACGCCGTTCCCGCCGGTAGAGTCCCGGCGAGACGAAGGCCCACACCTGGTAGAGCACCCACGGGGAGGCCAGGAAGATGGAACAGACCAGTGGCAACTTGAACCAGATGATCATGAAGCCTTCCATGGGGTCGATCGCATAAAGGCTCGGCTCATACCCCAGAGTCTTGAGGGCGGCGGCGGCCGGTTGGCAGACGGCCGTCCAGAGCCGTTCGCTGTAGAACAGGCTCAACGCAAACGCCACCCCAAAACCCCATAGAGAACGAATGATGCGCGAGCGAAGCTCCTCCAGGTGCTCGAGGAACGACATCCGCACCATGCCCTCTTCTTCTTCCGAATGATCGTCCTCAGGCGGCGCCGGGGAACCCGCGGGGGTCCCTCCCAGACGGCGCCGGAGTTTATCGATTGCGTCCACGGGCACACTCCGCTAGCGGGGCGGTGAAGCCCCGGCTCGGCTTCCAAGATCTCACGTTATCTATGTATTGCGCTCGGCGGCCAGGGTGGGAACCGGTACCGGATGCGTTTCCGATACGGGTTCCGCGGCGGAGAGCCCTAAAGGACCTCCGACGCCCGGTTCCAGGACGGATACCTGACTGCCCTGGGCAATGGCTCCTTCTGGCGGAACGGCCGGCGTCGATTCAGCGTCCTGAGGTGCGGATGCGCTTACGGTGGTTGTGGTAGCAACCTGGGTGTTGGGTTCTTCCGGCGCGAGCGAGCCCTCGTAGGCGGACTCGTAGGAAGAGTAGTCGTAGTTGTAATTCTGGGTTTCCTGTTGAATCGAGGTCCCGATTTCCTTCAAATCTCTGGTTTCCGCTTCCAGGTTGCTCAACTCACGATCGAAGGTGGCCTTCAGCTCGTTCGACGCGCGGCGGAATTCTCTCAGTGCCTTGCCCACCGTCCGTCCGATCTCCGGCAGTTTCTTGGGACCGAACAGAACCAGCGCCAGTATGAAGATGAAGACCAGCTCTTGTGTTCCGACAGTTCCGAACATCCTAGCGGTCCTCCATCATGATCTACGTAGCCATGATAGCATGCGGGCTCCACGCCCCATTCCGCACCCCGCCTCCGCTACCCGCGATGTTTAAACCTCGCCCGGTCCCGCCACGCCCTCCGCCGCCCTTCCCGCGTATCGGTACAGGGCGGCGGAGGCGAGCAGCGTGACGCCCGTCGCGCTCCACGAGACCAGCGGCCGCGCCTGCCACGCCAGGCCGGTCCGCAGGACCGCCAGCCACGCCACCACCATGCCCATCGATATCCCCGCCGCCAGCCATCTCCGCCTGGTTCCCCAACACCCCAGTTGAATGGCCACGCTCAAGGGAACCGCGACGATCAGGTCGATGGCGTAGTGCTCTCCCAATCCCAGCGTCGCCACCGCCGTCAGAATCAGGCAGACGGCCGCGTAGATCCGCAAAAGCCGCGACCGGTAAAACCAGGCGTTGTACACCATCAGCAGACACCAGGCCACGTGCAGCGAGGGCATGGCATTGCGGGCGTCCGGGATGGCCACCGTCTTCATGGGCACCGCCGATACCTCCGGCGGATGAAACGGAAACGCGTCCCCGAACAGGTGGATCGGCCCCGCCGCCGGACAGATGTGATACAAAGCGAAGCCCACTATGCCCAGCGCCGCGAAGATCAGGCGCACGTCGGGCGCGCCGGCCGGCCTGCGCCGCAACCACAGCGCGCAGAACAGGCACAGGTTGATCGGCAGGTTGTTGTACACCACCACCGAGAGGAAGCGCAGCGCCGCATGGTCGTGGAACGCCACTCCCATCAGAAAACTGGGATTGAAGCCGAAGCTCCGGTCGAAAACGTAAAGGTAGCCGTCGTAGGTGCGCGGCGTGAGCCGCGGGTCCAGCAGCACCGCCACGGTCGAGCCCAGGCACAGCGCCGGAATGAGCCCGACGTTCAGCAGCAGCGCCAGCAGGCGGCGTTGCCCCACCCCCGCCTCGCCCGTCGAACGGTAGAACAGCACCAGCAGGGCCGCCAACCCGAACAGGGCCAGCGCGAACGTGACGTCCCAGCCGAATCCCGGATTCACCGGAGCGCCCGCAACCCTGTAGAGCCCGCCCAGCCCTGCCGCGACTATCGCCGCCGCCAGCCAGTCGTCCACCCTCCGCCACAGGTAGAAGAACATCGCCGCCGAGCCGGCAAAAGAAACCGTGACGAACCCCGCCGCTCCCAGGGGAACGACCAGCATCGCCGCCATCGCCAGGGCCAGAGCCGCCGCGGTCAGGCCCAGCCGCTCGATGGTCCGCAGTTTCTTCGTCTCCGGCGATGGGGGAAACTGGACGGCCTGCATGGTCCCGAAATTGAAGCTAACACCCGTCGCCCGCCTGCGTCCAGCCCGAACACGCCGCAAACCACGGACGCCCTGAAGATCCCCCCGTCAAGCTGGCCGCAGGTGTGAATGCGCCCGCCGCGGCCGGCTCCGCGCCCGCCGCGGCCCCGGCCGGCGCACCGCGGTTCACTGGCAACTTTCGCCCAGCACCTTCTCGCGTTGCTCGGCGCGGAAACTCCGCAGCTTCTCCCGCAGCTCCGGCCGGCTGTTGGCCAGGATGGCAACCGCCAGAAGCGCGGCGTTTCGCGCGCCGGCGGCGCCGATCCCCAGCGTCCCCACCGGGATTCCGGCGGGCATCTGGACCGTCGACAGAAGCGAGTCCATGCCCTTCAGCGAGGCGCTCTCCATGGGCACGCCCAGGACCGGCAACAGGGTATGGGCCGCGCACACCCCGGCCAGGTGCGCCGCTCCTCCGGCGGCGGCCACGATCACTTGGATGCCCCGCGCTTCGGCTTGGGTGGCGTACTGCGCGGTCTCGGCGGGCGTGCGGTGAGCCGAGAGCACCCGGCACTCGTGCGGCACGCCGAACCTGGCCAGCAGCTCGCCGGCCTGGCGCATCACCTCCCAGTCCGATTTGCTGCCCATAATCACCGATACCAGCGGAGCGGCATTCATGGCGAGTCTATTGTCCTTGGGCCAGCGTATACCCCGGCCGGCCGTCGAAAGTGCGCAGCGATTCCGTCATGGCGATGTTGATCCCGGCCGAGCCCGCCGCCGCCGGAGCGGCGCCGCCCGCGCGCCTGGCGAATTCCGCCGGTTTGAGGCGCTTGGGCTTCTGCCCCAGCCGGGTAATCGCCGGCTGCGCGAATTCCCGGGCGCCCACCTTCCCGGCGCTCACGCCCTCCGTGAAGATGTCGTAGGTATGGATGCCGTCCTCGATGGTGCGCAGCCACGCGTTGTGCACCCTCTCGACGACCCCCGGTTGGCCGATATGCACCAGCATCGGCACCGCGCCCAGCAGCGAACCCGAGGGGTTCGCCAGGTTCCGATTGGCCCGCCGCGGCGCCGAACCGTGGATGGCCTCGAGCATGAGGCAATGGTCGCCATCTCCATGGGCAACCGTGATGGGAGTCTTGGTCCGCATAGCGGAATACTCAAGATAATCGGATTGCGCGACGCGCGCAAGACATCTGACGTTGTGTTCTTCCGCAACCGAGGAAATCTCGCCCGGCCGTCCTCCCCGAGCCAGCGCGCCGGCCGCCACTACCCAGCGCCGGCCGCTGACTCAACCCGCCCGGCGCCGCTCGCGTTTCACCAACGCCTCGTGCTGGATGGCCCCGTTACCCATCGGGTTTATTAGGGATATCTCTCTCAAATTTCGGTTCTAGTACCACTAGACCGCCGCCGTTTGGAGGTTCTTGGGGCCAGCGCCAGTTCCAGCTTATGCCCCATGGTTGGCGCACCAATGTCCCTCGTCCAAATCTGTAATTTCACTCTTATCAGTTACTTGGAGCGTACTCCGAAGCGCGGCATAGAGTCTCGCGGGACGGCGCCGCTGACGGTGCCCGCTATCCGTGGAGAACTCGGCATCCCCTTGACATCCGGTTTATACTGGAGTCGATGCTCGTCCCCAGTGAAGAGCGTATAAGTAGGAGTCCCGGCGTGGACGGTCAGACCTGGATCGCAGGCCACCGTGTGCGCGTGCTCGACGTTGTGATCTGCTATGAGCACCAGGGCCTGACGCCCGACGAGATTGTCTCCCGCTATCCCACCATCTCCCGCTCGGATGTCCGCGTCGCCCTAGCCTACTACTTCGACCACATCGAAGAGATTCAGAAGGAAATTCGCGCCGAGCGCGCATTCGAGGAAGAGTTCCGCCGCACCCATTCCTCGCTGCTCGAAGCCAAACAGCTCAAGGATCGCCTGGAAGCGGCATCCTGACCGCTGCCCAGTCCTCCGCCGCATTCCCCCGCCCGCGCTTCGCCCGCCCAGCCGGCTACCCATCCCACCGCCCGCGCTCCCGCAGCTTAGCCACCTCCACCCGCGCCATCTCCTGCAAGCTGGTCACGTCCACTTTGGCGCTGCGGTTCAAGGGCATCGTGCCCGGCTCCAGAATCACGTAGTGCAGCGGACGCATGTAGCCCGCCAGGCGCCGGGCATGCCTGCGCAACTCCGCTTCGGTCAGGTCCGCGCCCGGCTGGCGCTCCACGAAGGCCACGATGCCTTCGCTCCACAGACGGTGCTCGTGCCCCACCACCCCGGCGTTCGCCACCCGGCCGCTCAGCGCAGTCAGGTGATTCTCGATGTCGCCGGGGAACACCTGGTGCCCGGCCGGCTTCAACACCCACTTGGCGCGGCCCGCAAAGTGCAGCCCGCGCGCGTCCACGAAACCCAGGTCCCCGGTGTACAGCCAGCCGTCGCGCGCCAGGGTGGCCGCGGTGGCCGCGGCATCGTTCACGTAGCCCAGAAACGTCTGCGGACCCTGGAAGCAGATGTGCCCCACCTGTCCCTCGGGCATCTCGCGGCCGGCCGCACCCGCGGCGTCCATGGGCTCGCGGATCGACAGGCGATAGGCCGGCATCGCCCACCCCAGGCTGTCCTCCAACTCCGCGGCATCGGGCGTCAGCCGCGTGTAGGTGCAGAAGCCGGAGGACTCGGTCAGCCCCAGGCCGGTGGCAATCCGCGGCGCCATCTCGAGCATGCGGTCCAGAAACGCGCGCGGCGCCGCCTGCCCGCCATAGACCGCCGTCCGGAGGCTCGCCAGTTCGCGCCGCGCGTAATCCGCCGTGCGCCACTCCAGGTTGAACATGGCCGGGATCTGGCCGATCAGCGTCACCCCGTACCGCTCGATGGCGTCCAGGCTCGCGGCGGCATCGAAGACTTCCAGCGTCACCGCCGTCGCGCCCATGAACAGCGAGGTGAGCAGCACCTCCGCCTGCCCGCCCACGTGCGACGCCGGCAGATTGCACAGCACTCGCTGCCCCGGTCCGAACCCGAAGGCCGTGCCGAGACACAGATTCTGGCACGCGATGCCGCGGTGCGACAGCAGCGCCGGCTTGGGCGACCCGGTGCTCCCGGTGGTGAAGATCGCCTGCGCGCCGTCGCCTTCCGTCACGCGCGATTCCACCGCCGCCGGATGCGCGCGCGCCAGCAGGTCGAACGCGCTCTGCGCGCCCGCGATGCAGTGGCCCGCGGGCGAGAACTGCGCCAGCAGCTCGATGGAATCGCAGCCCGCGCGCGCCATCTCTCCCAGCGCCGCGAAATCGGCCGCGGGCGTCTTTCCCAAAAAGAAGTACCCCTTCGGCCGGATCAGGTTCAGGCAGCGAATGGCTTCCGCGGGCGGCAGGCGCAGATCCAGCGGCGCGTGAATCACGCCCAGCCGGAAGCACGCCAATTCGAGCAGGATATGCTCGTTGAGCAGTGGCAGCGAGGCCGCCAGGAAGTCGCCGTGCCGGAAGCCCATGCGCGCCAATTCGGCGGCGAGGGCGAGCGAGCCGCGCTGCAGGTCCCGCCAGGTGAGCGTGGCGCCGCGCGTCGCGTTCACGATGGCGGCCTCGTCCGGCTTGCGCGCCGCCCACCAATCCACCGCCGCGTGGATCAGATGGCGGCCGCGGTACTCAGTCTCGAACTCCTCGATCGTGACCTGTGGAATGGGCGCGGTTGCCATGGGTACTCTACTTGAATAGCACGCGGGCGGCGGGTGAGGGCCGCCGCTCGGGCCGCTCCGGACCGAGCATAGGCGTTGAGACAGAGCCGCGATCCTGATCGAGAATCGCCCCACCGGGCGTGTCCATCTCGGAACGCGGATTCCCGGCGCGTGCCGCTCGGAAACGGTTCTGCAGGCCGGCGACCTTCCGCTCATGTGGCCGGCAGCTGCCGTCAGCGGCGCTGCGCGGCGGGGATCGTTATCCCCCCAGATCGGCACTGGGGGGTGTTTGGGCGTCCAGTTCCGCGGTTTGAGCGTGATACGGCCAAGTGGATTGTTTACGGATACACCGTGGTCCAGACACAATTCCTCACGTACACTGGTGCTGTGAAGGAACAAGCCACAGTCGTGTACGCAGACATCCTGGGGTTTTCGGATTTAGTCATGTCCATGCCAGACACCATCGACGTGCTCGATGGCTTTTATTACTCGACTATGTCGCTGGCGCAGCTTCGGGCTTCGTTCGCCGAGGAGCCTGTCCCAGATGCGTTAACGCGGACGTTCGCTGCGTTCCACCGTGCGCTGGACATTCGCGTCTCGGAACTTGTGAACGCAGACCCTCTGCAATCCATCGTCTTCTCTGATTCCGCTTTCGTCGTCTTCCGCGACCCAAACACCGCGATATACTTCGCGCAGGCATTCATGCGCGACCTGATCTCGTTCCGGATCCCCGTCAGGATGGGGATCGGGCCCGGCACCTTTCGTGGTCTTCGCCTGACCACCGACATTTCTGACGAAGTCAGGCGCCATAGCTCGCAGTTCCTCGGAACCGGCGTGATCCGGGCGCACCAAGCGGAGTCGTGCGGACTGAAAGGACTTCGCATCTTCATTCACCCGGATTCGGAGATGAAGGAAGACTGGCCGGGCGACTTGTGCGAAGTGGCAGACGATACACCGCAACCAAAGCTGCAAAGTCCTGTAACGCGCGAACTGAACTACATCGAGCGCGCCCCTGATTTCATTCCGAGAACCGGCGGGGCGCAGACGACTGACGAGGCGTACAACCAACTCGTCACCGCGGTAACCGAGATGATGAACGCGTCACCGGAACGCGCCAAGCCTCAATACCAGCAGACGTTGGCGGCACTTGCCAGAATGCGAGTTGCCTACCAGCAGCATGGTTCACCCACGACGGGCTAGACCCTTTAGGGCTTCCTACCCAGCGGTCGAATCACTGGCGGTATCGCGAGCTGAGCCCACCAGAGTCCGCTTCCTACGGGCCAGTGTTTCCGGTTGTCCGACCAGCCGACCGAGACCTACCATGATCACAGCGCGGATCGAGTCTAGCCCAGTTGCTCGGCAGCCAAACCCAGCTCTCTTGTCACGTCGATCACGCCCGACTCACCCCAAACCTCGTCTTTCAACTCGAACAGCCAACCGTTAGCATGCTTGCTAAACCGAGCACGAGCTTCAACGTTAGCGTGCGGGACCAAAGCTCCACGCTTAATCGCGAAGCCGTGGTGAAAGAGAACGCCTGCCAGAAAATCAAACTGCCTGTCTGGAAGCTTTCGAATGAAGCTCAACTGGCGGGATTGGTTGCTGCGGGTCAGGCGCCGCCCTTTGATTTCATAGCGAAGGCCCTTAGCGCAGACTGCGTCGAAACCCAAGTTGGACCCGCCCTCTCTGCTCCAACCGAATGCGCGGCAGAAAAGCAGCTCGCTGTAGTCCGCCACTGGGTTGTTCGAGGATCTCACGATTTCCCGTCTGCGGAGTTCGCCCACCACGTCGCAATAGGTCTGGAGAAGTTCGCGGACGCACATCGACTTAAGATCAGGAGCGCTCATACGAGTATGATAGACCTTGTTCTCCCTGATTGCTCGGTGCGGTTCACGCCAAACTAGGGCGGCTTGGGCGATGCTGGTTGCGGCGGAGGACTCTCTAATCTTGCTGCAGAATGATTCGCCGGAATTGGCAACTTGCCACCCATTGGTCTTCCGAGGATATCGCCTTCGGTGCGGCGCACCACAAGATTTCGATCACATTCTCACCGAAGGCAACATCTTCACCCACCTGGTGCGACGGGAGACCCAGCGCCGCGACGCCGGCGCCGCGACGCGGTTTGGGACCGGTGACGGGGAACTGCTGCTGACGATACGGGAAATGAGCCGCCTGCTCCCGGTCAATTTGAGCATCTACATTGTCCAGCCAGGTGCTTCCCAGGCGAACGTCACTGACGGCCAACCGGCCCTCATGAGCGTGACTGAGCATTACCTCTCGGAAGCCCACCAGCTCAGGTTTGGCGTGATTGCGAGCAGATAGTCACTTCCCTCGAATCCGGCGATTAAGGGAGCGGCTCGCCGGGACGCGACGTCGGCTCGATCCAGAGATGACTTCCGCCGATGTGGATCTGCACGTTCAGGGTCAGGAAGCCGTACCGTTTCCCGCGCGCCGGGTCCGAGGTCCAGTGGTGGATGTGGTCATAGCCGAGCACGGTTCCGTGGTCCGTTCTGGTGTTTTGGATTCCGACGCCTTCTTCTAGCACCTGTTGAATGCGCCAGTCGTCGTCCATCACGGGCAATCGCGGTCCGTCCCGGCCGTTGAACCGCTTGGCGACGGGACGAATGCGGACCGTACTCAATTCGAGCTTCTTGAGGGAACTCTTTTGCATGAGACTGCGTTCGATCGAAGATTGTATCAAGCCAGGGCATCCCAAGTGGAGCCGATGCATCATTTCGTTGGCCGGCCTACCAACCCACTCTCCACCTCCGTGGGGTGAACCTCTGTCCCTTATTCTTGCACGACCTTGCGTTCGTGCGCGCCGAATCCGAACCACCTGTAGAGCAGCTTCTCCCAGAAACCCAGCCGGGCGTATTCCGCGTCGAGAATCTCCAAGTACCGCTTCTTCAGGGCTCCGCCAATCGGAAAGCGGCGACACTCCCGATTCGCAATCCCTAAAGCGTACTTGTCGTTCACCCGCGGTACTACCTTGAGCGCTATTTCCGCACGCCAATAAAAGTAGAAGAAGGTTGCGATCTGTTCATTGGGAACCCGCTCTACCGGCTCCAGCCTCGCCAGCGCGGCTGCGGCTTGTTCCTCGGTTTCCCTGTCCGTGACCTCTTTAAGTCTTCTCGCCGCGAGAATCGACAAATACGGGTACTCGTCGCTCCACCATCTTGCCCACACCCGTAATTGTAAATCGTTCCATTTATTCCAAATGTCGTCTCGGGCCTCGGCGAGCCTATACATGTGATAGCTCTCCAGTGCGAAGTACTTCTGAGCCTCAAGCTCCTCTAAGTTCAGCGCCTTGAGCTCCTTGTTACACTCCTCGTGCAACTGCTCGGCCGTCTTTCCTTTCATCTTGCTGAAAAGGCCATCGATCCTGCGCGTCTCAACCTCCTCAGCCCGTCCTTGATAGAGCCGCTTTATGGCTTCGGACGAGAGTCTGCCTGCGGATACCAACTCGTCTCGAATCTCATAAATCTGTGATAGTGTACCAGCGGCGGCGAAGCGTCTTTCGGCCACGACGTCGGGCGGATCTTCGACGACTGGGGGGGGTACGGCTCGCTTACATATGATGGAGCATCGTTGCCGTTGTCGCCATTATCGGTGTCGTAATCGTAATCATCGTCATCATCGGAGGCATCGTCATGAGAGTCGTCGTCGGATTCCTCGGATTCTTCGTCAGACGAGGATGACGTGTCGGAGGCTTCACCGCCCCCGAGTAAGTAAATAACGGCCGCTGCCGCAGCTCCGACGGGCGATCCCTCATAAGCACCCACGGCCTCATAGTTGAAGCCCTCGTTGTTGCCCTCCCAGATCAGTCCTTCCGAATAATATCCGATGGCCTCGTACTGAAACCCTGGATCATGCCCGTTCCAAATGCGCTCGTTATCATAGCAGCCTATCGATTCATAATTGAATCCCTTGTTGGCCCCGGTCCAGATCCGTCGCTTTCCGTAGGACGCCACGGCCTGATAATCGAACCCGGGTTCGTGGCCATCCCACACCAGGCCGCGTTCGAAACAGGCGATGGCCTCATATCCAAATCCTGTCGTATTACCTTTCCACAGACGTCCCATAAGGGTGCCGGTCGGGCACACCATACCATACTGCAACCTCACGTGGGGCGCGCCCGTGCCGTTGGCCGAAGTCTCTTTCTGGTGTGGCCTCGACCGGATCAGAATGACCTGACGGTAGCTGGTGGTAACAGCCCTTCCCACCACCAATCGGGTCTGGCGGTCCAGATACGGTGTTCTGGTCGATTGCTCCCTTGAAGTCCCCCTCACATCGGTACCGGCCCTTGGTTCCGTATCGCCCAAACCGCGGGCGCGCAGCGCAGCGAGCCCCGGATCTTGAAGCAGCTTTGGGCCGAAGACCGATCCGGCCAAAGACCCATACTTTGGCGCCTATATCCGGACCCAGGGCACCGCGTGCCCCCCGCCCATTGACTCCGGCCTCGCCCTGCGGTAGAACTAACCCGAGATGCTCGAGAAAATCGACCTGGATCGCTCGCTCCCCAAAGCCGAGTACAAGCCCCGTATCGAATGGCTTCAGGAGCGGCTGCTCGACCTGCAGACCGCTTGCTGGAAAGAGAAGATCGCCAGCATCGTTCTCTTCGAAGGCTGGGACGCCGCCGGCAAGGGAACCGTCGTCACCGCCCTCACCCAGCGCCTGGAGCCGCGCGGGTTCCGTCTCTACTCCATCCAGGCGCCCCGCAGCTTCGAGGCTTCCATGCCCTGGCTCTGGCGCTTCTGGCAGAAGCTGCCCAACTACGGCGAAATCGCCATCTTCGACCGCAGTTGGTACGGGCGCGTGCTGGTCGAGCGCGTCGAGAAACTCACCCCCAAGGATAAGTGGCTCTCCGGCTACCAGGACATCGGTAACTTCGAGCGCACCCTCGCCGACGACGGTTACCTGATCCTCAAGTTCTTCCTGCATATCGGCAAGGCCGAACAGCGCCGCCGCTTCAAAGCCATGGAGAAGGACCCGCTCAACGCCTGGCACGTCCAGCCCGAGGATTGGGAACACCACCGGAAGTACGGGAAGTACGTCCGCGCCACCGAGGAGATGTTCTCGCGCACCGAAACCGAGTGGGCCCCCTGGACCATCGTCGAGGCCACCGACCTCCGCTGGGCGCGCGTGCGCGTCTTCGAAACCATCATCCGCCGGCTGGAGGAGGCTCTGCGGCAGCGCGGCGTCCCCGTCCCTCCACCCCCCAGGACGCAGCCCGCCGCGGAAGCCGGACCCGTGCCCGCGCCCGCCCAGGCCGCCGCGGGGGCCGGGCCCGTGCCCGCGCCCGCCGCCAGGAAAAAGAAAAAAGAGGACGACGCGGAGCCGGCGAAATCCAAGGCCGGGAAGTCCGCCAAGTCCGGCAAATCCGGCAAGTCCGGGAAAGGACGCGGGTGAGCGCAATGCTCGAAACCATCGATCTCGACCGCCAGCTTTCGCGCGGCGAATACGAGCGCAAGCTGCTGCTCCACCAGTTGCAACTCCGCGAGCTCGCCTACCAGCTCTACTGCCGCAAGCGCAGCCTGGTGGTCGTCTTCGAGGGATCCGACGCCGCCGGCAAGGGCGGCGCCATCCGCCGCGTCACCGAAAAGCTCGACCCCCGCGGATACGAAGTGCTCTCCATCGCCGCCCCCGCCGGCGAAGACAAGACCCACCACTATCTGTGGCGCTTCTGGCGCCGCCTCAGACCGCCCCAGGAGAAGCAGGTGCAGGTGTTCGACCGCAGTTGGTACGGCCGCGTGCTGGTCGAGCGCGTCGAGCGTTTCGCCAAGGAAGCCGAATGGAAGCGCGCCTACCGCGAGATCAACGATTTCGAGCGGCAGTTGAGCGAGGCCGGCACCCTGACGGTGAAGTTCTGGATTCAGATCGGCAAGGACGAGCAACTGCGCCGTTTCGAACAGCGCGAGCAGACGCCCTACAAGCGCTGGAAACTCACCGACGAAGACTGGCGCAACCGCCAGAAGTGGGACGCCTACTCGGAAGCCGTCGAGGAGATGCTCATCAAGACCAGCACCAACATCGCTCCCTGGACCGTCGTCGAGGGCAACTTCAAATGGTTCGCCCGCGTGAAGTGCATGGCCACTATCGTGAAGGCCCTGAGCCGCGAGCTGAAGTACAAGCCAACCGCCGAACTGCCGACCCATGCGGGCGGGCATGCCTGACGGGAAGCCGAAGCGACTTCTCATCCTGGGCGGCCTGGCGATCGCCGTGCTTGCCGCCATTCCGTTGCTGCGGCGCCTCTCGCCCGAGGACAACCGCGTCCGCTGGTCGAACATGGTGTGGGTGCCGGCCCAGGTGAATGGCCGCACCGAGCCGCATGCGGCGTTGATGGTGGAGACGGAACTCGAGGGCTTGCGGATGCGCGGCCTGATGCAGCTCGACCTTGGCATCGATCCAACCGTCGTCTACGGCGCGGTCCGTGCAGCGGGCGACAGCGTCACGATAAACGGGACGATTGCCAACCGGCATTTTCAAAACGAAAGATTCTATTTTCGACCAAGTGCCGGCGCGCCGGCTCCCGCCACCAAGCCGCCCCTCTTGGGTTCCATCGGAGCCGGTTTCTTCGAGCACCGGATTCTGATTCTGGATTTCGTCAAGCAGCGCCTGGCGATTCTCGGAAAGGGCGCGGTTCTGGCGCCTGCGCTGGATCGTGGCATCGAGTATCTTCCGCTCCGTTTCCAGAATGGCCACGTCCTCGTTGCGGCTGCCATCGACGGGCGTGAAGTGCCTAACGCATTATTCGATACCGGATCGAGTATGATTCCGTTCTTTGCCAGCCGCGGACGGTGGTCGGAGTGGACACACCGTCAGACAGGGGACTCCGCGAATTCGACCATTCGCTTGCAATCCTGGGGAAAAGAGGCGGTTGTGGTTGGAGCGCCGGTTGGGACGCTGTGTGTCGGCAGCGCCTGCCTCTCCCATCCGGAGATCTATTGCCAATCCTCCCGGCTCCCGAATCTCGACTTCGACAAGGCCCCGCAGTTGTCCGGGGCGTTTGGGAATGCGATCTTCCTCGGCCGCTACACCGTGATCGTGGACATTCCCGGCCGGCGATTCGGCTTGATCCACGGATCGTTCGACGCCTCCGGTGAGTAGCCGAACCGGGATGCGACTTGGCGTGCGGCGGGCGGTAGAATGGGTGCCATGAAGCCCACATTCGCGGTCCTTCCGGCGGTCCTGCTTGCCTTCGCCGCTTCCGCCGCGGCACAGCCGGATCTCAGGGGCTGGAGCGTCGGTGGAGATGCGCCTCACATCGTCCTTGACGGGGTCGAGGAGACCGAAAGCGGCTTCGTTCTGAAGCTGAGGAACGCCTACTCGGCCACCGCCATGGAGATCGCCTTTGCCTCCCAGGAGCCGGGACCCGATCCGACCGAGTCAACGCTGAGCTGGTACAGCGACGTGCGCGGCGGTATCGCACCGGGCGCTGTGTACCCACTCCGAATGACTTCCGCTGCCGCTGCCACGCACCCCGATCGTGTGCTCCATATCGCCGCCGCCATGTTCGAGGACGGCTTTGCGGAGGGCGATGCGGGTATCGTCAGGCAGGCGACCTTCGACCGCGTCGGAACCATGCTCGAACACGAACGTATCCGGACCATCCTGGATGCCGTCGATGGCGGCCACGCCGGGAACGCTCAACTGGCGGAGATAAGAAAGCGGCTGGGGGACTTACCGCGTACCGTCGAAGCGGCGTTTGCGGCTGTCGGTGGAATCGCGCTGCCCGGCCTGCCGGTTATCGACCCGGAGAAGGCAGCCGCGGCGGACGCCCGCGCCAGGGCCGGCCTTCTGGCCGGAGTCGGCGCAGCGAGAGAAGAGATCTTCCGCTCTATCGGCCAACTGGAACGGCTTCCGGAAACCTCTGCCCCAGGAGATCCCCCTACGATGCTCCCTCCGGAGGCCGGCCGAACTCGATCCGGTTATCTTTCCTACTTACGCCGGCTATATGACGAACGCAGCGCAAAGTACCGGGAATGGGGTGCCCACCACACCTTCAGTATCTTCGGAGAGGATGCTGGCGCCGCTCCACCGGACCACGGCGGCGGGCGCTAGAATAGGCGCCATGAAGCCAAACTTCGCCGCGCTTCCGGCGGTCCTGCTGCTCGCCCTGGCCGCCTCCGCCCAGGTCAAGATCGTTCCGGGACCCCAGAAGATCGCGGTCCGGATCGGCGACCAGCCGTTCACGGAGTTCTTCATGGCCGGGGACCAGGTAGTGAAGCCTTACCTCTTCCCGCTGCGCGCCGCCACGGGAACCTACGTGACCCGCATGTGGCCGCTGGAGAAGGTGGCCGAAGAGGACAAGCTGTTCGCGGACAAGATCATCCGGCCCGACCACCCGCACCAGCGTGGCGTCTGGTTTGCCCACGACAGCGTCAACAAGCTGGACTTCTGGAACATCGCCCCCCTGGACACTCCGCCCTACAACCGGCCCGACCGCGGCAAGATCGTGCTGAAGAAAGTCGGGAAGGTGACCAGCGGCCGCAAGAAGGGTTCCATCGCCGCGACGTTCGAGTGGCAGGACCACGGTGGCGCAACGCTGCTCACCGAGTCGCGGGTGATGACCTTCTACGCCGATCCGTCGCTGCGCGTGGTGGACTTCGATATCACCCTCACCGCCGTCCAGAAGGTGGTCTTCGGCGACAGCAAGGACGGCGTCTTCGGCACCCGCCTCCGTCCCGTGCTGCAGGAGGACACCGGCACCGGCCACATCGCTAACGCCGATGGCCTCCAGGGCGAGAAAGCGGTTTGGGGCAAGCCTTCCAACTGGTGCGACTACTCCGGCTCCATCGGCGGCGAGAAGGTGGGCGTCGCCATTCTGGACCATCCCCGGAACCCGCGCCACCCGGTGCGCTGGCACGCGCGCGCCTATGGCTTGTTCGCGGCCAACCCGTTCGGCGTCGAGGCCTTCACCGGCGATAGGACGCAGGCTTCCCCGACGGAACTGGAACCCGGCAAGAGCCTGCGATTCCGCTACCGCCTGATCGTCCATCCGGGCGATGCGGCCGCCGCCAATATCCCCGCCCAGTGGGACAGGTACGTGCGAGGCAAGTGATCGCGCCCGGCCCGTTCATTCGGGTCCGGTTTCGTGTCGCGGTGGCGAGCCCTCGCGCCGGCGGCGCTCCCGCTCCCCGGCGATGCGCACGGCACACCACTGGTAACTCGTGTCGAGGTAATGGTAGCAGGCATCCCGCCGCGGCCTGGTGCTACCATCGCACTTATGGCCAAGTTCAAGCCGGCGAAGGGGAAGCGTAAGAAGCCGCCGCTCCCCCAGGGTGGCCTGCCGTGCGTCATCGTGGTGATTACCGCCATGGCGCTGCTGATGCTCTTCATCTTCCTCGTGATGAAATATGCGAACGGATAACCGCCGTGCCGGGGAAATGCGCCCCGTCGAGATCGTCCCCGGCTGGCTCAAGACCGCCGAAGGCTCGGCGATGATCAAGCTCGGCAACACCCACGTTCTGTGCGCCGCCAGCGTGGAGGATTCGGTGCCCCAGTTCCTGCGCGGCACGGGCAAGGGTTGGATCACGGCCGAGTATTCCATGCTGCCCCGCGCCACCGCCAAGCGGACCCCGCGCGAGGTGGTCAAGGGCCGCCCCTCGGGCCGGACGCACGAAATTCAGCGCCTCATCGGCCGCGCCCTCCGTTCCGTGGCGGACCTTTCCGCGCTCGGCGAGCGCACCGTAATCCTGGATTGCGACGTGGTTCAGGCCGACGGCGGAACCCGCACCGCCTCCATCACCGGCGCCTTCGTGGCCCTGGCGCTGGCCCTCCGCCGCTACGTGCAGTTCGGGGCCATCCGCAAGATGCCTCTGTGCGACTACCTGGCCGCCACCAGCGTGGGGCTGGTGCGCGGCGAGATTCTCCTCGATCTCTGCTACGAAGAGGATTCGCAGGCGGACGTCGACATGAACCTGGTGATGACCGGCGGCGGGCGCTTCGTCGAAATCCAGGCCGCCGCCGAACACGCGCTGTTCGACGACTCCCAGATGCAGGAACTGCTCGCTCTGGGGCGCGCCGGCATCGCCCAACTGGTGGAAATTCAGAAGCAGGTGGCGCCGCTTTGATCCGCCTGTATTGCGCCACCGGAAACCCCGGCAAGCTGCGCGAGTTCCGGATCGCCGCCGCCGGGGCGCCCGTGGCCATTGAACTGGTTCCCGGCTTCCGCGACCTGCCGCCGGCCGTCGAAGACGGCGCCACCTTCGAGGAAAACGCCATCCGCAAGGCGCTCCACTACTCCCGCCACGTTGGCGGCCTGCTGTTCGCCGACGATTCCGGCCTGGAGGTGGACGCGCTCGGCGGCGCGCCGGGAGTCCACTCGGCGCGTTTCGCCGGCCCCCAGGCCACCGACGAGGCCAACAACCGCCTGCTGATCGGCGAACTGCGCGGTCTTCCGGGCGGCGGCTTCCCGTTTCCGGCGCGCTTCGTCTGCCGCATCGCCCTGGTGGAAGGCGATCGCCTGGCGGGAGTGTACTCCGGAAAAGTGGAGGGTCTGATTCTCGAAACGGCGCGCGGCCAGGGCGGCTTCGGGTACGATCCGCTGTTCTTCTACCCGCCCTTTGGGTGCACCTTCGGCGAGGCCGGCGCGGCCCGCAAGTTCGAGGTCAGCCACCGCGGCCAGGCGTTGCGGGCCATGCTGGCGTCGCTCCCCTGAGCGCCACCGCGTTGGCCGCCGCCGGCCCATCAATCCGGTGCCCGCCTCCAGCCCGTGGACGATGCGCGCGCGGACCGAGGCGCCGCACGGCGGGCTCCCCTGGCGGCACGCCGCCGCACCAGTCCGTGGCGGGCCGCGCCGCTTGGCCCGGCGGAGCGGCGATTTTGCTTTCCTCTATAAAACGTTTCCTGTACATTATGTGATATGAAGAGCAGCCGCGAGACGTCCCTCTGGCGCAGTCTTGCCGTCGCCTTTGGCGGTGGGGTGGCCTTCCGCCTGGGCGTGGATGTCGCCCGCAGCGCCGGGCGCCCGCCGGCTGCCGGTCTGGCGCTTCTGTCCGGCCGTCTGGAGCGGCTTGAACGGCGGATCGCCGCCGATTACGCTCCCGCACGCGGCGCTCTCCCGGCGCCCGCCGCGCCGGCTCCCTTCGACCAGGAAGTCCTCGAGGCCGTGGTCAACGCCCTGGAGGCGCGCCTCCGCGAGCAGACCGATGAGGTCGAAGCCCGCCTTGCCGAACTCGAAGCCAGGCTCGCCACCGGCATGCAGACGCTGGAGCAGCAGGACCAGTCCACCGTCGCCGCTGTCGAAGCCCGCCTTGCCGAACTCGAAGCCAGGCTCGCCACCGGCATGCAGACGCTGGAGCAGCAGGATCAGTCCGCGGTGGCCGCTGTCGAAGCCCGTCTTGCCGAACTCGAGGCCAGGCTCGCCACCGGGATGCAGACGCTGGAGCAGCAGGACCAGGCGGCGGTGGCCGC
>Ga0326728_10004964_pt1 | contig 38410 bp, 37 predicted proteins | sample MB3enrmetagenome_FD_207602 | JGI IMG/M metagenome (GOLD analysis project Ga0326728, IMG submission 207602) | Lab enriched peat soil microbial communities from McLean, Ithaca, NY, United States - MB31MN | ecosystem: Environmental > Terrestrial > Soil > Wetlands > Peat | place: USA: New York... | reverse complement strand
TACTTCACCATTCAGCCGCTGCCCGAGGCCGACGCGCCCCACTACGTCGAAACCCTCAAGGCCCAGCACGGTCCGGCCTTCGTAGCCATCACCAAATCCGGCGCGCTGCTGCTCACTTCCAAGGTCGATGTCATCAACAAGGCCCTGGCCGCCCTACCCGACCGCCAGCGCAAGCTCGACCTCACCCACCTGCACTCCATCATCCTCGACAAGCTCCTTGGACTCGACGAAGAGAAGGTCCGCGAGCAGACCAACATCCGCTACCTCCGCGACTCGGCCGAAGCAGTCGATCAGCCCCGCCGCGGCGAGGCCGACGTCACCTTCCTCACCAACCCGGTCACCATGGAGCAGCTCCGCGAAGTAGCCTTCGCCGGCGACGTCATGCCTCAGAAGTCCACCGACTTCTTCCCCAAGCTGCTAAGCGGCCTGGCCATCTACTCACTGGATTAGGGGAGGCGGCTTCATACTCGCCGCGAAAGGGACCGAGAACGCCAATGCCGACCATCAGCAGGTTTACGGTATCTTGATCCAGATGTACTTCGGTGACCACCTTCCACCTCACTTTCACGCGCTGTATGCTGAATTCGAGGCATTGATCGATATCCGAACATTCGAGGTCATCCGTGGAGATTTGCCGGGACGCGCCATGGCGCTGGTCCTGGAGTGGGCACAGATACACCGCGATGAGCTCAGGAAGGATTGGGAACTATGCGCGCAGAATCAAGCACCGGCGAAGATTCTCCCCTTGCCTTGATTGGGGAGGCCGCGCCAAAGTCTCCATGGCGAGTAACTAAGGTCGATCCTCTACCGGGATTTCGGCTGCGGGTTGTGTTTGCCGATGGCCTCACAGGGATGGTCGACATGTCTCGCATGCTGCATTCTCCAGATGCCGGGGTCTTCGCTGTGCTCGCTGATCCCGCCAGGTTTCAGCAGGTGGGGCTGGATTACGGTGCTGTGACCTGGCCTGGCGAATTGGACCTCGCTCCAGATGCGATGCACACTGCAATCCAGGAGCACTCGGTGTGGCTGCTATAGGGCGCCCGGTCTGGTTGTTTGCGGTCGTGGCGGCAGCCTGCCAGATCCTGGCCCCTGCCCAGACCCCTTCCGCTCCCGCGGCCAGGACCCAGGCAAGGTTCACCGTAGTCCTCGACGCCGCCCACGGTCCCGACGACCCGGGCGCACTCCTCCCAGAAGACAACTCCGCCCCCGCCAAAGAGAAAGACGTCACCCTCGCCCTCAGCGTCCGCCTCCGTTCGCTGCTCGCCGCCCGCGGCTTCACTGTCGTCACCACCCGCGAGAGCGACACCTCCCTCGACGCCCAGCACCGTGCCGAAACCGCCAATCGCGCCCTGGCCCAGGCCTGCCTGCTCCTCCACGCCTCCTCCACCGGCTCCGGCATCCACCTCTTTCTCTCCGCTCTTGCCCCGGCCCAAACCGGCCGCATCCTCCCTTGGAGCACTGCGCAGTCGGCCTCCATCGAGCGCAGCATCGCCCTGGCCGGCGTCCTCAACGCATCCCTCCACCACGCCGGCATGAAGGTCACACTCGGCCGCGCCTCCGTCAGCCCCATCGACAGCCTCAACTGCCCCGCCGTTGCCATCGAAATCGCACCCGAACCCCAGTCCGGAGCACGCCCCATCGGCCCTCAGGACCCCGCCTACCAGAGCCGCGTCGCCGAGGCCCTAGCCGCCGCCCTCCTCGAATGGCGCTCAGCCCCCCCAGCGGAGTTCCATCAGCCATGACCCGCCGCTACCTCACCGTCCTCTTCCTGATTCTCATGTTCGCCTCGGCGGTCATGGGCGGCCTCCTCTGGCATCTGCGCAACCGCGCCCACCAGCGTCTGCTCACCGGCCAGGAATCCACGCCCACCCAGGCTCCCGCCGTGGCCCCCGTCGAACAGGCCACCCTCTTTGTCGCCAACGACGCCGAGGACTCCCTCGAACCCCGAACCCTCACCCTGCCGCTGCCCGCCAGCCCCCCGGAGCGGGCCCGCGCCGTCCTCGGCAAGCTGTTCGACCTCTACGCCGCACAGGGCTCCACCCACCCCGTGCCCGGCGGCGCGGCTTCCATCAAGCAGGTCTTTCTGCTGCCCGTCAGCCGCCCTCAGGCATCCGGTCCAAACCCTGCCAAAGCCCCGGTGGAACCCAAAGACGCTCCCCAGCTCGCCGTCGTCAATCTCTCCGGCTCCTTTGCCTTCACCCACCCCTCGGGCATTGAGGCCGAGACCCTCACCATGATCTCCATCTGCGCCACCCTCCACGCCAACCTGCCCTCGGTCGCCCAGGTCCGCTTCCTCGTCGATGGCCAGACCCGCAACACCCTCGCCGGCCACGCCGACCTCTCCCGCACCTATCTCACCGCAGACGCCGCCGCCACCACGATCCCCATCTCCGGAGCCAAACCATGACCGCCAACGGCCTCAGCCATCCCGGACCCACCACCATCGGCGTCTTCGACTCCGGCTTCGGCGGACTCACCGTCCTGCGCGCCCTCCTCCACCGCATTCCCCAGGCCCGCTTCACCTTCCTCGGCGACAGCGCCCGGCTCCCCTACGGCTCCAAATCCCGCCGCACCATCTCCCGCTACGCCGTCCAGAGCGCCCGCTTCCTGGTCGAGGAGCAGGGCGCGCAGTTCCTCGTCATCGCCTGCAACACTGCCAGCGCGCTGGCCCTCGACGCCATCCAGCAGGCCGTCCCCGTCCCCGTCCTCGGAGTCATCGAGCCCGGTGCCACCGCCGCCCGCGCCGCCTCCAAAACCGGCGACGTGCTCGTTATCGCCACCGACGCCACCTTCCAGAGCCACGCCTACGCCGCCGCCTGCCAAACCCGCGGACTCCGCGCCCTCGAGAAGGCCTGCCCCCTCCTCGTCCCCCTCGTCGAAGAGGGCTGGACCCAGCACCCGGTCACCACCCAGGTCATCCGCATCTATCTCTCGGAGATCTTCGCCGAAGCCCAGGCCAGGGGCCTCAACCCCGACGCCCTAGTCCTCGGCTGCACCCACTACCCCCTCATCCAGCCCCTCATAGAGCAGGCCGCGCGCGAGTTCGCTCCGGATGGCTTCCGGGTCATCGACTCCGCCGAAGCCGCCGCCGAAGCTGCCCTCAACCTCATCCAGGGCACAGCCGCCCAAACCTCAGCGGCCCAGCCCGACGAAGCAGAAGTAGCCGCAATTCAATGCTTTGCAACAGATTCCGTAGATAAATTCGAGCGTTTGGGCTCCCGCTTCCTCGGCCGCCCCGTAGGCAAAGTCCAGCTAGTCGACCTCGGCGGCTAACCGCACCTGTCTTCCCACAACCCACCACACTCCCAACCACCACAAACGCTGGCTGCCCCAGGTGCCTAGCACTTGGGCACCTGGGATAGATCGACACTCGACCAACCACACTCCCATCCAACCCATCGCGCTCTGTGCCCCATCCATCGCGCGCTCTTTGCGCGATGGGTGGGAGACCGCACCCCTCAACCCACCCCACCGCGCCGTAGGCGCGCCCGATATTAGCCCAGCACTTCAGTGCTGGGAATGCCAGCAACAAAGAGTTCTCCCGTCCCGGAGGGACGGTGCGATCCCTGACCACTGACCACTGATCCCTGACCCCTGACCCCTGACCCCTGCCTCCCTGTCAACCCCGCTCCCCATCCCACCATCGCAACCCAATGAATCCAATCCACTTGCCAACCATTCCCGCTTGCCGGTTATTTCCCCCGTTTCGCTATCCTGATCGAGTAGAGGATTTTCGAACCATCTGAGTACCTGACGGCCTATCACCTGGCCGTAACACCTTCTTTCACGATGGAGGATCGCAAAGTCTTGAAAACAAACGCAAAACCTCTGATATCAACCCTTTATCTCCTTGAAAACAAAGATCAAGTGATTCACTCGTACCACCGGGGATGTCTGCCATATTCCATACTCCGCCCCGATTCCCTGTTAAACTTGTTTGAGGCGATTTCGCCGTTCCCCAACCCTTACATACATCGCGGAGGAAGTTTCAAGGAATGATCGATTTGTCCGGCAAAACGGCTGTGGTTTTTGGCCTCGCCAACAAGCGCTCCATCGCATGGGCCATCGCCCAAAAGCTCCAGCAGGCCGGCGCTACCCTCGCCATCTGCTACCAGAACGAGCGCATGAAAGCCGAGGCCGACGGTCTCATCCAGGATCTGCCCGGCGCAACCGGCTTCCAGTGCGATGTCTCAAGCGACGACCAGATCGACGCCCTCTTCGCCCAGCTCAAGCACAAGTACGGCAAGCTCCACGTCCTCGTCCACGCCATCGCCTACGCCCCGGCCGAAGAGCTCAAGGGAGCCTTCATCAACACCAGCCGCGAGGGCTTCCGCATCGCCCACGACGTCAGCTCCTACTCCCTTATCGCTGTCTGCCGCGGCGCGGCGCCGCTCATGACCGAAGGCGGCTCCGTCATGACGCTCACCTACTACGCCGCCGAGAAGGTCGTCCCCCACTACAACGTCATGGCCATGGCCAAGGCCTCGCTCGAGTCCGCCGTCCGCTACCTGGCCTACGAACTCGGCCCCCGGAACATTCGCGTCAACGCCATCTCCGCCGGACCCATCAAGACCCTTGCCGCCCGCGGCGTCGGAGCGCTGTTTGACTTGCTCCGCATCCACGCCGAGCGCTCGCCCTTGCGCCGCAACGTCGATCAGCAGGAGGTCGGCGGCGCGGCTCTCTACCTCGCCAGCGACCTCTCCAGCGGCGTCACCGGAGAGATCCACTACGTAGACTGCGGCTTCAACATCACTGGTTTCTAGGGCCCGGCCCCGGCGTTTGCACCGAAGATACGCTGTCATCCTGAGCGAAGTTTGCCGCGTTCTTCGCGGCAAACGCAGTCGAAGGATCCGCGGTTGTTCTTCGGGGAACTTCTGGGAACTTCCTGTCCCTCCGCCTCAGGCCACAGCCTCGTCACCGGCTTCAAGGATCACCCGGTTGCGCCCCTGCTCCTTGGCCTTGTACATGGCTTTGTCGGCCCTGCGCATCACGCCCTCAAATCCCCTCGCGCTGTCGAACTGGGACACCCCGGCGCTGATGGTATACACGATCTTCTTGCCTTCGTACTTGATAACCAGGCCTTCAATAGCCTTCCGGATGCGCTCGGCGATCGCCATTCCGCTCTCAATCGTCGTGTCCGGCAGCAGGATGGCAAACTCCTCGCCGCCCGTACGCGCGAACAGATCTTGCGTGCGCAACATCGACTTCACGGTCCGAACCAGGTCCTTCAGCACCAGATCCCCCGCGGCGTGGCCGTGCGCATCGTTCAACAGCTTGAAGTCGTCGATGTCGATCATGATGATCGATAATGGGAATCCATGCCGGCTGCTGCGCGCCGCCTCGCGCTGCGCCGCGGCCTCAAGCGCCCGCCAGTTTAGCGCCCCCGTAAGCGGGTCGGTCAGCGCCTGCGCCGCCAGCTCGCCGTTCAGCTCGCACACCAGAAACCAGATGAAGCACATAGCCATGCACGCAGCCAGAAACGCCGCGGCAGCCAACGAGTACATCCAATGAGGATCGTACTGCGCCCTGTTTGTTGCCCAGGGACTGACGTAATAGAGATTCGTAATCACTGCGCGATAGCCGGCCACGCAACCCTGGGCAAATACCACTACCGCGGCAACCCGGCTGATCCGCAGGAACCCCTCTCGCCTGCTTCGCGCCAGAACCCAGGCCGTTCCCAGACAGATCGCGACAAAAGGGATGTTCAAGACATTGCCGATGTAGGGCACACGAAGGAAAAACAGGATCATGTAAGTTAAGAGCAATAAGCCTACCGCTATCCACAGCCAGAGAAAGCGCGCGGCCTTGCGCTCCACAAACCAGTGCAACCCCTCGAACTGCATGGCGATCGAGACCAGATAGAGCTCATTGGCCGGAAGATCGGTGTAAACGGCGCGGCTGCCCGGAGAAATCCCCTGAAGAACAAGCTTGATCAGCCCGGTAATCAAAGCTCCAGCAAACCAGACCATTCCGGTAACACGGCGGTTGTACCAGGCGAGAACGGTAACGCTCACCGTAAACACAATAACAGTGGCTATATTGGTAAGGAAGAAAGTCGAATAATCCACTACCCGCCGGCCCCCGCAGTCTCAACTTGGAACTGCTATGTGGGGAATTATAGTCTTAACCCGACCTTAAACATCCGAATCTTTGGAGTCGATTCGCGTTACCGAATTGCGAAATATGCCCGCCTCGCACGGCATCGGTAACCCCAACCCGGACACTCTCTCTATCTGCTCGCACACTGGCGCGGATGTCCTCTCGACGCCACAACCTTCTACGCCTTCAGCGTCACAACAATCCTGCGCCCGTCGCCGCCAGCCGAAGTAATCGCGATCTCGCCCGTCGCCCGCCGGCGCAGACTCTTGAACTTCTCGCCCCACTCCACCAGCACCAGGGCGTCCGGCGTCAGCAGATCGTCCAACCCCAGCGTCTCCAGTTGCCGCTCCCCCTCCAGCCGATAAACGTCCAGATGATAGAGCCTCACCGGCTTGCCATCGCGCACGCCGTCGTACTCGTGCAGCAGCGTAAACGTCGGGCTGGTCACTTCGTCCGGATCGGCGGCATCCAGCGCCTGCGCGATCCCCTTCACCAGTGTCGTCTTGCCCGTACCCAGGTCCCCGCGCAGAATCAGCAACTGCGGCGGAACCAGCAGCCCAGCCAGCCTGCGGCCCACATCGACGGTATGTTCGCCGCTGCCGGTCGTGAACTCGTACACCTTGCCCGCCGCTGCCGCTGTCTCTGTCATTGCCTGGTCCTTAACCCCGCCCCGAAACTAATCCAAAGGTCCGCTGCATGCAATGCCCCCTGTAGGCAAACATAACCGGTGCGGCCATCATTCCCAAATCGAATTCCTTGGTGCCGGAAGGCCCGGTCCAGAAACCGCAGCGCATCGGTAGCCAACAGCGTATGCTCATCGCCCACGCGCACCGCCTCGTCCGCCGCCAGCCCGTGCAGATACACCGCGGCCTCGACCGCCCGCGCCGGCTCATCCGGGTGCTGCGCCAGAATCCCGGCGATCAGCCCGGACAGCACGTCCCCGCTGCCGCCCTTCGCCATCCCCGGATTCCCGCTAGTATTCACAGCAACCCTCCCATCCGGATGCGCGATGATCGTCCGCGCACCCTTCAGCACCACGGTCACGCAAAAATGTTCCGCAAATCCCCGCGCCACACCAAGCCTGTCCGCCTGCACTTCCGCGACTGTGATTCCCGCCAATCGCGCCATCTCCCCCGGGTGCGGAGTCATCACCAGCGCCCTTCCCTGGGCAAGACCCTTGATCGCGCCCGGCTTGGCCGCCAGAGAATTCAACGCATCCGCGTCAACCACTGCCGGCATCTTCGTGGCCAGCAGTAAACCCATAACGAACTGCGCCGTCCCCGCACTCTGTCCCAGCCCCGGACCAATGACCAAAACCGTCTTGTCGGCCAGCAGTGCTGCAAGCCTCTTCGGGTCCAAATTCCCTGCCGCAATCTGCCCCTCGCCCGTTGCCTCAAGCGGCCAGGCCATCAGTTCCGGAGCAATCGCTCCCACTGCGGCCATCGCCGGCTCCGGCACCGCCGCCGTCACCAGCCCGGCCCCCGCGCGCAGCGCAGCCAGCGCCGCCATCGCCGGAGCCCCTGCCTTTCCGCCGCCTGAGCCAAAGCTGCCGCCCACCACCAGCACGTGTCCAAAGTTGCCCTTGTTTGCCGCCGCTGCCCTCGGCCGCTGCACCAGTTCGAGCGACAAACCGGCCCAACTCAACCGCAGCTCTGAAACAATCGCCTCCTCGGGAGAGCCGATCGGCGCAACCACCACAGGATCGTCCCACCGCCGCGTTAACTGCCCAAACAGATGCGCCGGCTTGGGCGCGGTAAACGTAACCACAGCATCGGCCGCAAACACCGGTCCCTCAACCGTCGCGCTGGTCGCGTCGGCAGGCCAGCCCGACGGCACATCCACGGCCAGCACCTTCGCTCGGCTCTCCCCAGCCCACTCCATCGCCGCCAACGCCAAACCCTTTACCGGCGGCTTGAACCCAGTTCCCAGCACCGCATCGACAATCAAATCCACATCGAGCGCGCCGCTCAACCCCGCAAGTTCCCGCGGCTCCTTCACAACGTGAATCCGCCCGTGCGCTGGTTCCGTCAATTCCTTCCACGCCACAGCGGCGTCCCCAGCCAGCCCCTCGGGATCACCCAGCAGCAACGTCGTCACGTCCAAGCCGGCTTCAACCAGCAGTCGCGCCGCCATCATCCCGTCGCCGCCGTTGTTGCCCCGCCCGCACAGCACCGTCACCCGCCGCGCCTCGGCGAACTGCCGCCTGGCGAACTCCGCCACAGCCTTCGACGCCGCGCGCATCAGCTCGATCGACGGAACGCCGAAACGCTCCGTCGTCGCCCGATCGCACGCCTGCATCTCGCTGGCCGACAGCACCTTCATCTGAGCCGCCCTACTTCACCGACTTCCAGTTCAGAACCACCTTGCCGGCATTGCCCGACCGCATCGCCGCAAAGCCCTTCTCGAACTCGCTCCAGTCATAGCGGTGCGTAATCACCGGCCTTATATCCAGGCCCGACTCCAGCATCACCGTCATCTTGTACCAAGTCTCGTACATCTCCCGCCCGTAGATGCCCTTGATGGTCAGCATGTTGAAGATCACATGCGGCAGGTCGATCTTTACCTCCTTCGACGGGATTCCCAGGATCGCAATCTTGCCTCCATGGCTCATGCTGGCGATCATGTCGTTCAGCGCCTGCGGATTGCCGCTCATCTCCAAGCCCACGTCGAAGCCCTCCTGCATCCCCAGCTTCTTCTGCACCTCGGCCAGCGTCGTCTCTCGCGGATCCACCGCCATCGTCGCGCCCATCTTCAGCGCCAGCTCCCGCCGGTAGGGATTCAGATCGGTCGCAACAACGTGCCGCGCCCCGGCGTGCTTCACCACCGCCACCGCCATCACTCCGATCGGTCCCGCGCCCGCCACCAGCACATCCTCGCCCAGCACCGGAAAACTCAGCGCCGTATGCACCGCGTTGCCAAAGGGATCGAAGATCGAAGCTACTTCCTCATCGATCCCGGGATCGTGCCGCCAGATATTCGTCATCGGCAGGGCAACGTACTCGGCAAACGCGCCGGGCCGGTTCACGCCCACGCCCTTGGTCGTCGCGCACAAGTGCCGCCGCCCGGCAAGGCAGTTCCGGCAGCGCCCGCACACCACGTGTCCCTCGCCGCTCACAATGTCGCCGGCAAAGAAGTCGCTCACATTCGAGCCCACTTCCACCACTTCGCCCACAAACTCGTGGCCCACGGCCATCGGCACCGGAATCGTCTTCTGCGCCCACTCGTCCCAGTCGTAGATATGCACGTCGGTGCCGCAGATCCCCGTCTGATGCACGCGCACCAGCACATCGTTAATGCCGATCTCAGGCTCTGCAATCTCCTCGAGCCACAATCCCTTCTCTGCCTTGCTCTTTACCAGTGCCTTCATCGCTCACTCCTCAACCAACCATCGGCAAACAAACCACTCTTAACCAACCACAACAGCGGGTGCCCCACCCTAAACGCGTCCTATGCGTTTAGGGTGGGAACCACCAAACTCAACTCGCCACCACCAGGCTAGTAGCTAGAAGCTAGTAGCTAGCAGCTAGCAGCTAAACGCTGCCTCACCCTACTCCGTCCAAACAAACGTGCCTCGCTCCCGGTTCTTGCAAACCCGATCGGCCGGAAACACCTGTCCGTGCATCACTACATATACCCCGGGCGCAACCAGCCGCGCCGCAAACAAACTCTCGGTCAAGTTCTGCAACCCATCCGAGCGCTCAAACCCCAGCGGCGCCATCGCCCCGGTCAGAATCACCGGCACCGGCGGCACAGGAATCGCCTTCAGAATCGCGAGGCCGCTCTCCACCATCGTGTCCGTTCCATGCGTGATAACGATCGGGCAGCCCTCGGGCAGCAGCTTCTCCACCTCGGCCACTAGCGCGGCGCGCTCCTCCGCCGTCATCTCCAGCGAGTCCTTGTTCAGAATCGGAATCACCCGCACATCGGCATCCGGCAGCCTGAGCTGGCCCAGGTAGTCCGCGATCTTGTTTGAGAAGTTCAGCACCTTGCCCAGACTCTCCGAGTAGGCCTTCTCAATCGTTCCGCCGGTCGTGATTACATAAATCGTCTGCATAGTCTCAACTACCAAACCTCTGAAGAATGAGCCGCCGAATTGAAGGGTACGGGCTTTAGCCCGTACATTCAGTCGGGCAAAAATGAACTGGGGCTTTAGCCCCTGAGGGAGTGCGACAACTCTTTCTTCAGCTTCACTAAGCAGTCTACCGCCATCGCCAATCCGCTGCACGAGCTCATCCCATGTTCTAAACTGAATCGTTAACCCGGAGGTCCATTCCATGTCCGTAACCGCCGCTCCCCAGCAACCCTCATCCGCGCTGCGCCGCTACGCCTGGGGCGTCCTCGGGTACTTCATCGCCGTCATCCTTTGGGGAACCCTCGTCCGCGCCTCCGGCTCCGGCGCAGGCTGCGGCAACCACTGGCCCCTCTGCAACGGCACCGTCGCCCAGCACTCGCCCACCATCGAAACCATCATCGAGTTCGTCCACCGCATCACCAGCGGACTCTCGCTGCTCTCGGTCGTGGGCCTCTTGATCTGGACCCTCCTCGGCACCGTCCGCACTCATCTCGCCCGCGCCTTCGCCTGGGCCTCGGTCGCTTTCACAGTGGTCGAAGCCATCCTCGGCGCGCTGCTCGTCAAGCTGGGCCTAACCGCGCAAAGCACCTCGCCCCTGCGCCCCTGGTTTCTCGCGCTGCACCTTGCCAACACGCTCTTGCTTCTCGCCGCCATCACCCTCACAGCGCACCTGCTCAGCCGCACCCAAGGCGCAACCATGGCAACCGTCCGCCTCGCGGCTCCCTTCAGTTCCATCGCCAGCCTGATACTCTTTCTCGCGGTCGGAGTCACCGGCTCACTAGCCGCACTCGGCGACACCCTCTTCCCAGCCAGTTCTCTCGCCTGGGCACTCGATCAGGACTTCGCCTCCTCCGGCTCCTGGCTCATCCGCTGGCGCTGGACCCACCCCACCATCGCCCTGCTCGCCGCGCTCATCCTAATCTGGCTCCTCCACCGCGCCACCACCAGGCCCAGCCACTGGGACAACCGTGGAATCTCGGGCCTGATCCTGCTGCTAGTCGCTATTCAATTGTTCCTGGGAATGCTCGATGTCTACTGGCTAGCCCCGACGTGGCTACAGGTAGCTCACCTGTTAGGCGCGGACATCCTGTGGTCTGCACTGGTGGTGCTGGCCGCAAGGCTGACTCTGGTGCCTTTGCCTTCAGCCAGTTGACCGCTGAAAAATGCATCAACCCAAGGACCGCCGCAGGTGGGAGATATTGACCGTACGCCTGTGGCCATTCATCATAGAAGTGAGAGGTTCCGATGGCCTACGCGCAAACGAAACAACACGCTCACGAACTCCTCGAACGCATGGCCCCCGGGCAGGTCTTCGCCATCGTCACCGTGATGGAGTCCATGCTCGACCCTGTCTCCCGCGCCATCGCCAACGCCCCCATGGACGATGAGCAGGAGACTGACGTTGAGCGCAAGGCTGTCGCCGCGTCTAAAGCCTCGATGGCCGGCAACTCCAGCGCTGGGATTGCCTTCGACGAAGTGCTCTCGGAACTGGGTGTCACCTTGGAGGATCTCCGCACCCATCCGGATGCAGCTTGAAGAAGATCGTCTTCACCCCGCAAGCCCGTACCAACGTCCGCGGCATTGACCGCGAGACTGCCATGCGCATTCTGGCCGCGCTCGATCGCTTTGCCCGCACCGGCATGGGCGACATAAAAAAGCTGGAAGGCAACTCCGGCGAACTTCGGCTGCGCGTCGGCGACTACCGCATCCGCTTCATCGAAGAACCGCCCGGAACCATCCTGGTTCACTGCGTCCTGCATCGGTCTGAGGCGTATCGGTGACTTGGCGTATGCTAATTCTCTAATTGAGAGTCCTTCCCGCGCTTCTAGCGAGAAAGATGCGAACCACCACCCACTCAATCCGCCACGAAACAAGCTAGTAGCTAGAAGCTAGAAGCTGCTCCTACGAATTCACCGCCGGAACCTCATGCAGCCACCCCGGCGCCTTCAGCAGCTCCCGTGGCCGCGAGCCATCCGCCGGCCCTACCAGCCCATCCTGCTCCATCAAATCGATCAGGTGCGCCGCGCGCCCGTAGCCAATCCTGAGCCGCCGCTGCAGCAGCGAAGTCGAGGCCTTGCCGAACTCAAACACCAGCCGCACCGCGTCGTCCATCATCGGATCTTCCTCTTCGCTGGCGCCCGATCCATCCATCGTGCTCGGCTCGTCCTTGGGCGATTCGAGGAACCCCTGCACGTACTCCGCGGCTCCCTGATCCTTCCAGAAGCCCACCACCGCCGCCGTCTCCTTCTCGCTTACAAACGGCGCGTGCAGCCGCATCAACCGGCTCGTCCCCGGAGGCAGAAACAGCATGTCGCCGCGGCCCAGCAGCGCCTCGGCGCCGTTCGTATCGAGAATCGTCCTTGAATCCACCTTCGTCGCGAGGCGAAAGCTGATGCGCGTCGGTACGTTGGCTTTGATCAGCCCTGTAATCACGTCCACGCTGGGCCGCTGCGTAGCCAGAATCAAGTGGATCCCCACCGCCCGCGCCATCTGCGCCAGCCGCGTAATCGACTCTTCCACGTTGGCCCGGTCCAGCATCATCAGGTCGGCCAGCTCGTCGATGATGATCACGATGTAAGGCAGCGGCGCTTCCTCATCCTGCCCCGGCTCTTGTCCAAAGAGTGAAGGGGTGGAGCCCTCAAAAAGCTTGTTGTACTGGTCGATATTCCGCACGCTGCGGCTGGCCAGCAGCCTCAGCCGCCGCTCCATCTCCCGCACCGCGTTGCGCAACGCGTTCGCCGCCAGCTTGGGCTCGGTGATGATCGGCGTAAACAGGTGCGGGATCCCCTCGTACATGCCCAGTTCCACACGCTTCGGGTCCACCAGAATCAAACGCACCTGGCTCGGCGTCGTCCGGTAGAGCAGGCTCATGATCATGGCGTTAATCGCCACCGACTTGCCCGAGCCCGTCGAGCCCGCGATCAGCACGTGCGGCATGGTGTTCAAGTCCGCCGTAACGATCCGCCCGTTGATGTCCTTGCCCATGGCCAGCGTCAGCCGCGGCTTGGCCTTGGCAAAGGTATCGCTCTCGATCACGTCGCGCAAATGGATCGTCTCTCGCTCGTGATTCGGCACCTGAATGCCGACCGTATTCTTGCCCGGCATCCGCTCGATCAAAATGCTCTCGGCCCGCATCGCCAGGCACAGGTCGTCGCCGAGGCCGGTCACCCGCGAGTACTTCACGCCCGCCTCGGGCTTAAACTCGTAGGTCGTCACCATCGGCCCGGGATTGATCTGCACCACCTGCCCGAGAACACCGAACTCGGCGCATTTTTCCACCAGCACCCGCGCCTCTTCGCGCAGAGCCTCTTCGCGCACCGCCTGCGGAGCCTCACCCTCGGTCAGCAGCGTGCTCGGCGGCAGCCGGAAGCCGCTCACATTCTTCGCCCCAACCGTCGCAGTTCGCACCTCGGCGTCGGCCCGCTCATGAATTTCGATCCCCACCCGCGGGCGAGCCGGCACGGAAGCACGAACAGGCTCCGGCGCTGGCGCAGTTGCACGCGGAACTTCAACAGGTTCCCTGCCCAGCAGCCAGTCTTCCACGCGCGCTGCCGGCGACTGGTCCACGGTCTGGGTCTGGGTCTGGGTCTGGGCCTGCGCTGCAACCGGCACGGCGGCAACCGCCGCAACCGCTTCCGCTGCCGGCGCGGCATAAGCCCACTCCGGCCTCGCCACCCGCCGCGACACAATCGGAACCTCTTCACCGTCGCCGCTCTCAAGCGGAACCCGCCGAAACGCAGGAATCTCCTCGATCGGATCCACCTCGACGGCTCTCTTGCCGCCGAACCAGCCCGCGAACCAGCCCCGCTTCGCCTCCCGCGTCTCCAGACCAGCACCCCTCAGCGGATGAAAGTCCTCTTCATCCCCCCTAGCGGCCATCCGGCGCTCCACGGCGCGTTCTTCCCTGAGTTCGGCCCGCTCTTCCCGCCAGTTACGCCAGCGGTCGTGCAGCGAAACCATTCCCAGCCAGCGGTACTCAATCGTCTCCCAGATCGAGCGAAAGCTGATGGCCAGCGCAAAATAAATGCCTGCAAACGCCAGAACCGCCGCCAGAATCCACGAGCCCTGCACGTTCAAATAAGCCACCAGCAGCCCCGCCATCAGGCGGCCCACCACGCCCTCGGCTGCAACCTGGTGCTGCCACAGCCAGTGCCGCGGTACTAGCCCAATCACCGTGGGCACAAACACCAATGTCAGCAGAATCCCGGTCCAGCTCAGCAACGCCGGCCCGCTCGGCCGCGAACGCATCCACGTCCAGCCGATCCTTGCCAACCAAAGCGGAATAAAGAACGCCGCCACGCCCACAGCCTGCAGCAGCAGATCGCTCAGGAATGCGCCGAAGATTCCCGTCCAGTTCTCAGCCGCCCGCTGGCCCACAACCGCGGCAGCGGTATTCAGCGAGGGATCGGAGGCGTGGTAGGTTCCGAGAGCCAGAAACAGCAGCACCGAGACCAGCAGCAGCACCAGCCCCAGAAAGACATTTACCGCGCGGCTGCGCGTAGGCGAGAGAACAATCGTAATCGGCTTCATGGCAGGGCGTCTCCGCTTGTGCAAGGTCCATGGGCGTGCAACCACGCGCCCGGCGGAAGTTCGCGGACAGGCGAGTCCCAGAGCATTCTCTATTATCCGGTCGCGCAAACACGATCTCCGGGCAAAACAAAGCGGGGGGAACCTCGCTGTCCACCCCCGCTCCGAGCCGCCGAATCCAATTTGCTTACGCCAAAATGCCCTCGTCGCGCAGCACCGCCACGCATCGTAGCAGTCCCTGATCGTTGGTCAGGATGCCAAAGCTCTTTCGAATCGCAACGGCGCAGATGAGAATATCCACGGGGCCGCACTGGACCCCGCGATCCCGGCAGACGTTGAAGAGCCTCGCGGCTTCGACATAATCGCCTGTCACAATCTCTTCATCGGGAAACGGATCGAGCAGCTCCCGCATCTTGAAGAACTGCGCCTTATCTCGGATTCCAGAGAGCACTTCCTGCCGGATAGGTCCCAGAATTACCGCTTGCGCGCTCTCAACCGCTTCCCGAAGCTCGCCAATCATCCGCTGCTCGTCCGGGTTCAAGAGCGACTGGTCTCTGCGTCGAAGCGAAAGCGACAAGACACAGGTATCCACGATCGTCTTCATTCGCCATCCAGCTCGATCCGGTCAAGTTGACGCATCTTCTTGTAGTCGTACTCTGGATCGAAATCGAAAGTTCCAAAGTGCTTAATAATCTCCAACTGCTTCCGGTGACGGACATATTCCTCAAGCGCCGCTGTTACGGCTTCCTTCTTCGTCTTGTGGTGGCCCGCCTTCCGAGCCTCGTTTATCAGCCGGTCTTCAATCGCAAGATTGGTCGCCATGGTCACACCTCCAAACAATGTGTAGAATATCACACATTGTATTGTGTAAAACCGCTACATAGCCATCCGGGGAGCCCTCAGGCTCCCCGGAAATCCCCACACTCGATCATCTCCGTCTACCCGCCGATCAGCTTCGCTCCCCACGCCAGCAGCGCGATCCCCAGCAAAATCCGGTAGATGGCAAAAATCGTGAACCCGTGCTTGCGCACCCAACCCAGAAACCACTCCACCACGCCCAGCGCCACGATGAACGAAACCGCCGTCCCGATCAGCAGCACCAACCAGCGCTCCTGGTTCATCTGCACATGAACTGCCGCATCGCCGGCCTTGTGGTGGATCTCCTTCACCAGGTCCCAGCCCGTGGCCGCGATCATGGTCGGGATCGATAGTAGAAAACTGAATTCGAGCGCAGTCGGCCGGTCCAGCCCGATCATCTGCCCGGCCGCAATCGTCGACATCGACCGCGACGTGCCCGGAAACACCGCCGAGGCGGTCTGACAGAATCCGATCCAGATGGCCTGCGCCAGGTTCATCTGCTCCACATGCTCGGTGATCGCATCTCGCCTTGCCGCCCACGCATCCACGATCCACATAATTACGCCGCCCACAAGCAGCGCTATCGCCATCGCAGTCATGCTTCCCAGGTTCTTCTCGCTCCACTTGTGCAGCCCCAGCGCCAGCGCCGATGTCACCGCAAACGCCACCGCTGTCATCGTGATCGGGTGATTCCACCAGGAGCTGTTGCCCTCTTCCCCGCGCGGGAACGTGCGCACAAACCCTAGAATCCGGCTCAGGAACAGCAGCAGCAGCGCAAGAATGGCGCCAACCTGGATCACCACCGTGTACATGGCCCAGTACGACACATCCTGTAGACACGCCGCATCCCCCACCTGGCACGCCGTGGCGCTCAGCGGCAGATGCAGCAGGGCCTCGCTGATGCGCAGATGCGCAGTCGAACTGACGGGCAAAAACTCCGTCAGTCCCTCAACGATGCCCAGCAAGACAGACAAAATATAGGGACTCACTCAACCTCCAAAAAACGCTGAAAACTCACCTGGAATTGAAGCCAATCGGAACCGCTGCTCCGCCAGTATGCAGCACTGCAAAACTGCCGTCCGTGCCATCCGGTGCGCCGCGGGGTACGGCACACCCAAATCCGCATCAGGCATCGAAGGACCGCGTGAAGACCGGCGTCCGGCTCACCTATGAGAATAACCCGCGGCAACCCGCTGCGACTATTGGAAATCGTTTCCGTATACAGGAATACCCTGATCCAGCTTGTAAAGCAGCGATCCGGCGCGCCAGGCGTACTCAGAGTCCGCAAACCGCGCCCGCAGTTGGCCGGCGATCTCGCTTGCCTTCTGGTGCGCTTCGCGGCTCTTGCCTTCGTTGTTCTCGCCCTCGTACATGTTCGTCAGCACCGCCATCCGGTAAATCGCCTCGTAGAGCGCCCGCGCCGTGCGCGGCCCGTCCGGATACTCCTCGGCATACTTCAGGTACACGTCGGCTTCCTTCACCGGGCACTCGGTCCTGCCCTCCCATTGCCCGCACAGCTTCGCATCGATCAGGTCGAAGGCCGCCAGCGCCGCCCAGCGCGTGCGCGGATTGTTCTTGATCACCTTCTTCAGATCGCTGTCGTCCATCTCCGGACGCAGATGCGGATCGCGCTCCCGGTTTGACGCCAGCGTCGCGTTGTCCGCCTTCTCAAGCTGCCAGTGAATGTCGGCAGACCGCCACGCCGCCTCGGCCACTAGCGGAGAGTTGGGAAACATCTCAATCACGCGCCGGTAGAGCAGCCGGGCCGCCTCGGCAGAGTTCACCGGCCCTCTCGGGTCGCTGGCCAAAGCCTCTTCGTTGGCCGCGGTGCCCATCACGATCAAGTCCCCATTGGGCGTGTCTTCTTCCACAATGCCTTTGGCCCGCGCCCATCCCGAAATCGGCGGCGGCGTGGAATCCTCGCCCACCATCGGCGCGTCCCGCTCGTTCTGCATCTCCTCGATATCGGTATTGGCATAGACCTTCAGCCAATCGCCGCTCTTGCCCGCCACCACCATCTCTCTGCCAATCTGAACCTTGCCGACGCGCTCGGACTCCGTACTGGCCGAAACATAAATCGTCGTCACCTCAAGCGCCGTAGCCCGCGGACCAGCCATCGGCTTCTCAAGCTGATCCTTCTTCGGCTTCTGCGCCGCCACAGAAAACGCAGCGCACGTCAACGCCACACAGCACAACAATCCAATTCCAGTTCTTCCCATAGGAATCAACACCCACTCCAAACGACGTACGACCATGGCGCAAGTAAGCACAAAACCGCCATCGAGGAAGCAGTCCCTAGTCCCTAGTCCCTGTCCTCAAGTATCTCCGCCAGCAGCCGCGGGTCCACATTCCCCCCGCTCACCACCGCCACCGCCTTGCGATACTCCGGCAGCTCATCGCCATGAAACAGCAGCGCCGCCGCGGCCACCGCGCCGCTCGGCTCCGGAACCAGCCTGGTCGCGGCCACTATCGCCCGCATCGCCGCGCGAATCTCGGCCTCCGTCACCGTAATCATCCCGTCTACAAATGCCTTCAGATGCCGGAAGTTCCTCTCCCCCACGCTCTGCGTTCGCAGCCCATCGGCAAGAGTCCGGCTCACCATCTCCGCCTCCCACGTCACAATGTGACCCGTGCGATAGCTCTGGGTCGCATCTCCGGCCAGCTCCGGCTCCACGCCAAACACCTTCGCCTGCGGCCTCAATTGCTTCACCGCCGCCGATACTCCCCCAAGCAGTCCACCGCCTGAGATCGGTGTCAACACCAGGTCCACATCCGGCAGTGCTTCCACGATCTCCAGCCCGCAGGTTCCCTGCCCGGCAATAATCGCTTCATCGTCATAGGGCGGCACAACTACATACCCGTGCTCGCGCACCAGCTTATCAGCCATAGCGTGGCGCTCGCTCGACGCCAGCCCTACGTCCACAACCTCTGCCCCCAGCGCCAGCGTCGCTGCGCGCTTGATCGCAGGGGCATTCGACGGCATCACGATCACCGCCTTCGCCCCCACCTCGCGCGCCACATACGCCACTCCCTGCGCGTGGTTCCCGCTCGAATACGTAATCACGCCGCGAGCCAGCTCCTCCGGCTTCAGTTGCAATATCTTGTTCGCCGCCCCGCGAATCTTGAACGCCCCAATCGGCTGCAGACTCTCGGCCTTCAGCCAGATCTCCCGGCCGCTTCCATAATCCGCAACTCCAGGAAACGGCGCCTTCACCAGCGGCGTCCGCACGGCAATCCCCGCGATCCGCCGCGCCGCGGCCCGAATCTCCTCGATCCCCACCAACTCCGAGCTATTACGATCCACCATACTCAACCAGTATCGCCCATGAAAATGAGAAAGGGCGGCAGCCTTGCGGCTGCCGCCCGGCCTGCTCTGCCCGGCCGATCTATTCGTACGCCAATGCATCGATCGGATCCTTGCGCGCCGCCATCCACGCCGGATACAGCGCCCCGCAGAGCGCCCCCGCAAATGCAATCACGGCGCCACGCACCAGCCACTGCCACGGAATCTCAACGTGAAGCGTCGGAAACACGTGCGCCATCAGCACCTTCACGCCAATGCTCCCCAGAATCCCCACCACCACGCCGGCCACCGCCATCACCCCGGTCTCGCGCAGCACCACGCTCACAATCGTTCCCTTCGACGCGCCCATCGACTTCAAGATCCCGATCTCCCGCGTCCGCTCCAGAACCGCCGTGTACATCGACTGGAAGATCACTAGGAAGCCAACGATCACCGCGATCCCCGTCACCACATTCAGCGAAATGTTGAACCCCGGCAGCTTCTCCGGCGTCATCATCGAGAGCCACTCGTCCATCGTCTGTATCTGGGTATCTTCCAGCCCTTTGGTGGCATGGATCTCCCCAATCACAGCGTTCGCATTTGCCGGATCGTCACATTTAATGTAGAAAACCGAGGCCTTGCCATCGGCGCCCATCATCGCGCCCATCGTGTCGATCGGCACCAGTTTGCGCCCGCCCTTGCCGTGCTCCACAATCCCCGAAATACGGAAGTTTTCCTTCATGATCGGAACCAGGTCGCCCACCCGGTAGCCGCCGTCCGAACTGGCAAATACATCGTCCACGATCACGTCATGAGGCCCCTGGAACGGACCACCGGAGAGAAAAACGAACGGCTTCAGCGCATTGAAACTCTGGTACTCAATCCCGTAGAGCACCTCGACCTTGCCCGCCGTGGAGAGGTTCTGGATCACCGGCGACGCCGCGGCCACGTGCGGCAGCCGCCGGATCGCCTCAATATTCTTTGCCGGCATGGGCGCGCCGCCAACCCCGTTCATGTAGCTGGCATTCGAGGGCCGCAAAAGAAGGTCTGCCCCGATGCCGTTCGTCCGCGCCTTCTGGTCGTTCAGCATCCCCATGAATACGCCCACGATCGACAGAATCATGACGACTTCAATGCCCACGGCAAGGATGCTGATAATCGATCGCACCGGCCGGTGCAGCACATTGGCCAAAATGAGCTTGTTCATTCCGCTCCCGGTCTCTTCGGGCCCTTCCCTGATGCGGCCCTCCTTCAAGGTTAACAGCCGCCATCGGCCCTCGCGCCCGGCCTCCTCGCCCAGCAAATTCTGAAAATTCCTTTTGACGGAAGCTATGGGCCGGTTTATCGTGAAGGTGCAATTCAGCTTGCAGCGTATTCACGCGTTTCTGGGTCCTGATGGGAAGTTTTGGTGAAGAACTGCGCATGGAGCGGCTCTCCCGCGGCATAGCGCTGGAAGACATTACGGCGGTCACCAAGATCAGCCAGCGCCATCTCCTTGCGCTTGAGCAGGATCGTTTCCGCCTGCTTCCCGGCGGCATCCTCAGCAAAGGCATTATCCGCGGGTACGCCGGCGCGGTGGGCCTCGACCAGAACGACTGGACCGAACGTTTCCTCAAGGCCTGCGATGCCTCCGGAGTCGTCATCGACGGAGAGCGCAACTGGACCGCCTTCGCCTCCAACGTCGGCAAGTCCCGCATCCTCCGCCGCGAAGCCGCCGAGATGAGGCTGCGCTGGGCAGGTCTCATTCTGCTCGTGCTGGTCATTGCAGCCGCCGCCTTTCTCACCGTCCGCTACTACGGATTCCGTGCCGGCTGGTGGCCTTCCGTCATGCCAAATGAGGCCATCTCTGCTGCCCAGCACTGGTTCTCCAGCCTCTGGCTCGCCCTGCTCCGCCGCATCCATCTCGCCTAGCCGCCCGGCCATCCCCGCTCACACCCCGCTTCTGTCCGTTCTCTCGCCCCTGTTCCCTTTTCCCTGCAATCCTTTGCGCCGGACCCCATGCGCCAATTAACATATTCTGAGTTGTCCATAAGCAGCCAGATTCCCGTCCGTGGGAAGGAGTTTTTCAAGTTGAGCGACCGTTTTCTTTTCACCTCAGAATCGGTGACCGAAGGCCATCCCGATAAGATCGCCGACCAGGTATCCGACGCCATTCTCGACGCCTGCCTCGATCAAGACCCCAAAAGCCGCGTTGCCGCGGAGACGCTGACCTGCACCGGCCTGGTCGTCATCGCCGGAGAGATCACCACCAACGCATACGTCGACTTCCAGACCCTGGTCCGCGGCGTCATCGCCTCCATCGGATACGACAACGCACTCTACGGCTTCGACTCCAACACCTGCGCCGTCATCTCCTCCATCAACCGCCAGTCGCCCGACATCGCGCAGGGCGTCGATACCGGCGGCGCCGGCGACCAGGGCATGATGTTCGGCTATGCCTCCAACGACACCCCCGAGCTGATGCCCGCGCCCATCTCGCTGGCCCACAAGCTCACCCACCAGCTCAGCCTGGTCCGCAAGTCCGGCAAGCTCCCCTACCTGCGCCCCGACGGCAAAAGCCAGGTCACGGTTGAGTACGACGAGAACGGCAAGCCCGCCCGCATCGACGCCGTCGTCATCTCCAGCCAGCACTCCGAGTCCGTCTCGAACGACGAGCTCCACGCCGACATCCACAAGCACGTCATCGAGGCCGTTCTGCCCGCCAAGTGGCTCGACGCCCAGACCAAGTACCACATCAATCCCACCGGCCGCTTCGTCATCGGCGGACCCATGGGCGACACCGGCCTCACCGGCCGCAAGATCATCGTCGATACCTACGGCGGCATGGGCCGTCACGGCGGCGGCGCATTCTCCGGCAAGGACCCCTCCAAGGTCGATCGCTCGGCCGCCTATATGGCCCGCTACATCGCCAAGAACATCGTCGCCTCCGGCCTCGCGGAGAAGGCTGAGGTCGAGCTAGCCTACGCCATCGGCGTCGCCGAGCCGGTCTCCGTTCTCGTTGAAACCTTCGGCACCGGCAAAATCAGCGAGTCCAAACTCACCGAGCTGGTCCGCAAGAACTTCTCGCTCACCCCCAAGGGCATCATCACGAGCCTCAACCTGCTCCGCCCCATCTACCAGAAGACCGCCGCCTACGGCCACTTCGGCCGCACCGATCCGGACTTCACCTGGGAAGCCACCGACAAGGCAGCCGCCCTCGCCGCGCAAGCCAAATCCGCAAAGTAGCCCACAGCTTTTTTTCCACCAAGGGGCAGAGCCACCCGGCTCTGCCCCTTTCTCTTTTGTTTTGATACGCTTAGGCCTCAATTTCCAAATTGCCGATAATTTCCGCGATTTAGGCACAATAAGAAATAGGCGCCAATGGGGCTGGCGCATGCGCGCGATGGCGGCTGGGCACCGCAGTTGCGCGCGGCTGAGGGCGTGGGCGATCCCGATGGTGTGTTTTTCCCCGGGATCGTCCCCCTCCGCTCCTCTTGCCGTAAAATGCTTGCTGGGCTTCAAACCCTCCCCAGGGAGTTCGCCATGCGCTTTCGTTTCGCCGCTTTTCTACTCTTTGCCTCTACCGTAGCCTTCGCCCAGAGCCACTCCGACTGGACCTACCAGGGCAAGACCGGCGCGCTCGTCTGGGGCAAAATCGACCCCAGCTACGAAGCCTGCGCCAAAGGCCATGAGCAATCTCCCATCGACATCCGCGGCGCGCGCCTCGACGCCAAGCTCAAGCCCATCGAGTTCCACTACATCGCCGGGGGAGTCACGGTCGAGAACAACGGACACACCATTCAGGTAAACGTACATCCCGGCAGCTACATCGTCGCCGCCGGCGTCCGTTACGACCTCGTCCAGTTCCACTTCCACCATCCCAGCGAGCACACCATCCGCGGCAAATTCGCTGACATGGAGTTGCACCTCGTCCACCGCAGCGCCGACGGTAAACTCGCCGTTATCGCCGTCCTGCTCGGTGAGCAGGAGTACCCCAACACCGTCCTCGCCACCCTCTGGGAGCATCTGCCCACCCAGGCCGGCAAATCCCTCACCATCGACGCCATGATCAACCCCGGCGGACTGCTCCCCACCGACCGCGGCTACTGGACCTACACCGGCTCCCTCACCACGCCCCCGTGCAGCGAAGGCGTCAGTTGGTTCCTCTTCGAGAACCCCATCTCCATCAGCCGCTCTCAGCTCAGAGCCTTCGACGCCCTCTACAAGATGAACACCCGTCCCATTCAAGACCTCCACGGCCGCAAAATCGAAGCCAACGAGTAAGACAGGGATCAGGGATTGGAAATCAACAACAGCCTCCGCCAACTCGCGAACTCGCCAACGTGCGCCAATGCGCACGCCAACTCGCGAACTAGTTGACAAGCTGCCCCATCCGCAGCACCGGACCATCCGCGCCGCTCTCCACTGTCACTCCAGTCAGATCGGGAACGATAAAATCAGCCGCGCCCAACTCCCCGGCCGGCAAGGTGAAGGTCGTAGCCACCACCGTGCATCCGGCCGCGCGCCCTGCCTCGATTCCCGGCAGCGCGTCTTCAAACACCACGCACTCCTCCGGACGGAAGCCAAGCATCTTCGCCCCAGCCAGGAATGGATCGGGCCGCGGCTTGCCATGCATCACGCTCTCTGCCGTCACCAGCCGCTGCGGCATCGGCACTCCGCCCGCTCTCATCCGCGCCCGCGCCAGCCGCTCGGTCGAGCTGGTAACAACCGTCCACCGATCCAGAGGAAGCGACGCCAGCAACTGCAGTACTCCGGGCAGAACGGTCAGCCCCTCGCTGTCGGCCATCTCCAGGTCTTCAATGACCTTCAGTTCCGCCTCCGGGTCGCGTTCCGGACACAGCAGCGCCACCGTCTCGATAGCACGCCGTCCGTGCATGGTTCTCACCGCCAGCGCGGGATCGACACCGCGCAGTCGCGCCCACTCGCTCCAGCAGCGCTCCGCCGAAGCCAGAGACGAGATCAGAATCCCGTCGAAATCAAACAGTATGCCTTGAAATGGAATGGAAACAGAAGAGCCGGAGTTGGAAAGACCCATGCTTCGATTCTAGAAGCAGCAAACGCCGCGCTCAGCGGCCCTTCGCGACGCTCAGTTGCACCTTCGCCGGAGAGCCGAATGTAACTCCGCCCTCGACAGCCTGCTTCTTCCCGCCGGCGGCCAGATCGTTCGTGCCTATCGTCACGGCCCCATTGCCGATCGCCGCGTCTCCGCTCCACGCATCGAACCGCGTACCGCTCATCGCGCCCTGGCTCCAGTCAAAGTGCAGCACGCCCTTCGCTGTCGCCGAAAGGTCTTTCTCCGTAAAGCCCGCGGCTTCCACCTTGCCCGCCAGCGTAATCGGTCCGCCCGACCACTTCTGCCCAAGCAACTGCCCCACCAGCGCCGCGCTTAGCCGCTCGCAACGAGCCTCAATCGCGTAAGCCGGCTGCTGCGCATCGCCCTGGGCCCAGCGCAGCGTTCCCTTGGCATCGAGAGAGCCCCCAAGCAGCCTGCCCTTGAATCCGGAGAGTTCCGCGCTATCGGCCGCAAACCCTATCGTTGCCGAAGCCCTCTCGATCTTCACCGGGCCCAGCACCAGCGCGTCGGCGCTAACCGTTCCATGCATCTTCGGCCACACTGGAGCGGCTGCCGGATGCAGCCGATCGAGCAGTTGCGAGATCACCGAGCCCTTCTCCCGCGCGCCCAGCAGCGCGGCTTCCAGAGCGCTCGCGTCCAGTGCGCCAAACTGCACCTTGAACTCCGGCGCGCAAGCGTCGTCCGCCGGTTGCACCGCCGGCGCCGCGCAGCTCAGCGGAAACGAAACCCCGCCAGTGCCCTTCACCGGTCCATAGCTAAACGAAACCGCCTCCCAGCGCATCGCATCCGGGCTCAGGTTCAGCGTCGCCTGCGTAATCTCAACCGGATTGACAAGGTAGTTGGACTTCCATGCAGCGTTGTGAACCGAAACAGTTCCGTTCACCATGTCGAGCTGAACCCCGGCTGTTTCGGCCCCGGCATTTGACGCTTCGGCTCCCAGCCACGGACCCTTCAATGCCACGTTCAACGCCAGCGGATCTCCAGCCAGGTCCTTCAACGCTGCTGCCTGCGGCCAGCCAAAGGTCAGCATCAGTTCCCTGGCCCGCGCAATCGACACCTGCCCATGCACGGTTTCGGAGTAACCGGTCCCAGCCAGCCGGGTGCTCACGCTCATCGGTTCAACGCCGCCCAGGCTGAACGTGGCCGTACCCTCCAGCGCCTGGCTGCCTGCCACGGAGCGCACCGGCGAAAGCACAATCTTCTCGGCCGCTATCGGCTGCGTGAGCGATCCACCTTTCAGCGAGAACCCGCTCACCGTAAGACTCCCGGTAAGCGGCGATTGCCCCTCGGCCTGCCTTTGCCCACGCGCCACACGCTGCTTTGCGGAAACATCCGCCGTGCCGCCCTGTTGGTTATAGTCAATGCGCCCGCTGACCGTGCCCGCTGCCTGAAGATCCGCCGCGAGCCCGCTGCGCATCGTACGCAGCAGGTCCAGGCTCGCTTCCACCGGAATCTTGTCCAGTTCCAAAGCGAACTGCGCCGGCAGGCCGCCGCCGGGAACTCCGCCTGTCAGCTTCACGCGCCCGTTGCCGATTGGCGTGTCGCAGTTCAGTCCCTCCACCTTGCGCGCGGCATAGTGATACAGCAGCCCGCAGTTCACGTCGAAATCCAGCGGGGTCGGCGAAGCGAACTCTTCGCGATGCACTCCGGAAGCGCGCAGCCGCGCCGTCAAATGCGCAGCGCTCGGCGTTCCTTCCACGTGCAGGTTTCCCGTCAAATCGCCTCGCCAGCCGGGGTCCGATCCAAACACCAGCCGCGAAAGCTGGCCGAGTTGCGCCTCGCGCCACTCCAGATCGACGTTCAATGGAACCTCGCTCAACTGCGCGGCGCGCTTCATGCTCGCTTCAATCCGCACCGTTCCGGAATCGCCCTGCTGGAAGGCGAAGTCGGTCCTCGACGGCTGGCCCTTAAGCCGCAGCCTCCAGTCGCCCGGGCTCTGCTGCCAGAAACTCAAATCGGTGTTGACCAGAGAAAATGGCAGCTTCTCCGCGCCGTTCTTGAAGTTGACCCGCGAGTTCGTAGCCTCAAGCGACGGAAAGTGCGCGCCCTGCCCAAAGCCCGCGCCGGCCCCTGCCTTTTGGGCGGCGTTGCGCAGTAGCGGATCGAGGTTCCACTTTTCTGAACCGGCGCGCACAACATTCAGGCTGGCCTCATCCACAACGATGCTGCTGATCTCAAGCCGTCCGCGCCATAGCGACAGCAGCCGGATGTTGGCCCGCACCGAGTTGGCATGCAACACCGGCTCGGCCCCGTAGGCCGGGTCCTCGGCAATGCTCAAATTGGAAATGTTAAAGCCCGGCCGCGGAAGCAGCCGCATCTCGACCGACGAAATCTCCACCGGCCGCCCAACGGATGAAGAAAGCACCTGCACGATTCGCTTCTGATAGCGCCCTAAGCTGATCCACGGCGGAACCACGAATACCACCACCAACACCAGAAGCACGCCGAGCGCAATTCGCAAGCGTCTGCGCCACGTACTCCTGCTCGCCCTGGTTCCGGTCTTGCCGCCCTGTGCTTCTTCGCTCATCATCGTGGTGGAATCGTTCCCTCAGCGCACAACGTGGAAGGTGCGCATCCAGCGCGTTTGCGTGAAGAAGTGTATCGCCACATGTCCCATCCAGGCTAGTTTCGGTCCCAGACCGGTCTGGTCGTACTGTGACTCCGGCGTATCGAAGGACCAGTAGTTGAACAGCGGCCGGCCCACGATATTCGCGCGCGGCACAAAGCCCCAGAACCGCGAATCCAAACTGTTGTGCCGGTTGTCGCCCATCATGAAGTACATCCCCGGCGGAACCACCAGATCGCCGTTCTCAACATGCTGCCGGAAGTTCACCGCCCAGCTCTCCGTCGAACCCGGTACGTCGCCGGGAGGAATCACCGGAAACTCATCCAGAAACTCGTTGAAGTTGTCCGCCGTCGTCGGCTGCGCATTCGGCTGCGCCTGCGCCACTCCGTTCAGAATCACGATCCCGTTGCGAAGGTGAATATGATCGCCCGGCACGCCGACCAGCCGCTTGACCAGAATCAGATACTGCGGCTTTCCGTCGCTGTCCAGTTCCGGCTCCGCCACGGGCTTGAGGAAGACCACCACATCGCCACGGCGCGGCTCCCGGTACCTGACCAGCGGCATCCACCTGGCCGGCGGAGCAAGGTTGATCCGATCCACTACCAAATGGTCTCCCACCAGCAGCGTCTTCTCCATCGAGCCCGACGGAATCACAAAATTCTGCGCCAGAAACGTGAGGATGAAAAGGCCCACAACCAGCACCGAGCAGATGCTGGCGAGCGCCTCGTAAGGCGTCTCTTCCACTCTCTCCGGAACTGCCGGCTCGGCCTTCGGTTCTGCTGCAGCCATCGCGGCTTTTGTTTTTCTTGACGCCATCTTTAGTCGCTCGCTGCGGGAGGAGTCTTTTGCCCGGGGCCCGATCAGTGCACCACGCGAAAGATGCGGCTCCAGCGCGCAAACTCCGCCACTCGATTCGGAATCACCCTGTTGTGTCCGAGTCTATCATCTTCTGCCTGTTCAACATCGGTAGTGGAGGAACGGCGCAGCGAGAAGTAAATCACCAGCGGCCGCGCCACGATCGCCTGGCGCGGAACCAGTCCCCAGAAGCGCGAATCCATGCTGTGATTGCGGTTGTCGCCAAGCACAAAGTACTCCCCCGGCGGCACCACCAGTTCTCCATCTTTGGTCAGGCTCTGTAACTGCCGCCACCAGTCCGGATCAACCTCGGGATCGGTATAGCTGCGCGCCGGAAAATTGTCGCGAAAAGAATTTGGCTGCGCCGGTTCAAACGACACATACGGCTCATCGAGCGGCTTGCCGTTCAAGAACACGTGCCCCGACTCGATCCGCAGCCGGTCGCCGGGGAGGCCTACGACTCTCTTAATCAGCAGCGGTGGATCGGGGTGGTGAAACACCACAATGTCGCCCCGCTCAATCGCGCGGTAGGGCAGCAGCCACCGGCTCAATCCACCCTCGGGGGCAAATACCTGTTTGTTGAAGAGCAGAAAGTCGCCCACCAGCAGCGTGTGCTCCATGCTCTCGGATGGGATCAGGAACGGCTGAAGCACAAACGTGAGCACGAACAGCGCCACCACCACCGTGCGCAGCAGCGAGGCCAACGCCTCGGGCAGCGTCGGCATCTGCAGCCGGAATTGCAACCACTCGCTCATCGTCTCCTTGGAATCCCCGGCCAGCCCTGCTCACTCCCCTGCTGCGTTGGAACCCTCTTCCCCGGCTGCATCGCCGTCTCCCGGCCCGGCAGCGTCCAGCTTCTCCAGTGCCCGCCGTGCCGCGTCCTGCTCGGCCACCTTCTTGGTCGCCCCAGTTCCTCGCGCCAGCGGCTCAGTCGGATCCCCGGCGCCGCTCTTCAAGCGAACCTCCACCATAAATCGTCTCCGATGCGGCGGCCCGCTCTCACTCTTGACGCGATAAACCGGCGTGCCCAGGTGATCTGCCTGTAGCCTCTCCTGCAGCGCCGACTTGAAATTTCCCAGCGCGGCTCCTGAAAGCAGTTCGGCAGCCAGATGCTCCACCTCGTCGCCGATCACCTCGCTGCGTACGAACGCCTGCACCGCCTCCAGCCCGCCATCGAGATAGAGCGCCCCCATCACGGCCTCCATCGAATCGGAAAGCACGGTGCTCTTGCGCCGCAGTCCGCTGCGCTCCTCGCCCTTGCTGAGCAGCAGATAATCTCCCAGCCCGATCGCCTCGGCCACCTGGGCCATGTGCTGGCGGCTCACCAGACGGGCACGCACCCGCGTCAGCTCGCCCTCGCTCCACTCCGGATGCGTGTCAAACAGCGACTCGCCAACCGCAAGATTCAGAACCGCGTCGCCCAGGAACTCCAGCCGCTCGTTGTCGCCGGGCTGCGCATCCTCCCCGTCCGCCTCCAGCGCCTGCTCGTGCGCCAACGACCGGTGCGTAAGCGCGCGAACCAGCAACGCCGGCGTACTGAAGGCGTAGCCGAGCGCGGATTCGAGTTCTCTGAGATCCGGGGAAGCACTCATCTCAGCGGCTCCTGCGGGTGCTGCAATCACCTTTTACCTGGGCTTCGTTGGACTGGCTGCGGCCGGCGAGGCGGCATCTGGCTTTGCATCGTCGTCGCTGTCGTCGTCGCACGCATCCTGACCGGGCACCGAATAGGCCGCCTTCACGCCGCGCTCCGCCGCCAGTCGCGTGTCCTGCCGTCCGTCGCGCACCGCCAGCGCCTGCTTGTACTCCGTCAGCGCCTCATCGCGCTTGCATTCCAAATCCAGCATCCGCCCCAGGTAGATGTGCGACCAGGCCTGAAGCCGCTGCTCCTTGGTTGTGGTTAGTGTCTTCTGGAAGTCGTTGACCGCCTCGTCCGGGTGGCCCGTCATCAGGTTCACGCGCGCCAGGATAAAGTGCGCGCGCGCCGCATCGGCTGCCGACTCGATCGTGTCGCTCTGGTGCGCCAGAACCTGGTTGGCCATCGCCGCCGCCTGCGCCGTATCCCCCTGCGAGAGCCGCGCCTCGGCAAGGTCCATGCCGGTCAGCTTGTGCGGCGCGCTGCGCTCCAGAACGTCCTCGTCTGCTTCCTTGTCGAAGACCACCTGCCGCGCCCGGTGCACCTCTGAGTCCACGTCCATGCTGTAGACCATCTCGCCGATAGTGTCGTTCAGGCTGGCAGGATCGCGTTCGAACACCGTCAAGGCCTCATAGAAATATCGCGTCAGCACGAAGCCCTGCGTCATATCGTGATTCAGCGTCGCCTGCCGGACCCCTTCCATCTTCTGCTCCACCTGCTGCCGTTCCCGCTCGTAGCGCGGCAGCGCGGAGCGGTCCACCCCGGCCGGAATCTTGTACTTCGGTATCCCTGTATCCATCGTCCGCGCCTCGATCGCCTTGATCAGGCACTCGATGGTCAGCGGCAGCGGATCGGACCGGAAGCGGAACTCCATCGGCGCATCGTGAACCTCCTTGATGATCGGGTTCTCTCGGTCGATGGTGTTCGAGCGCGCGTACAGCAGCGGGTCGATGATGTAGTGCAGGTACGTATGCCGCACATCGCTCATCCGGATCTTGCCATCCACCGGCGACAGAACCACGATGTAGTCCGTGCCGTAGACGCGCGCGTTCACCAGCGCCGGCGACAGCATGGGCTCGATCACGACGATGAACCGCCGTCCGTCGTAAGACGGGGCCGGAATCTTCAAATAGAGATTCGTGCCCACGATCATCTGCGAAAGCGGATCGTGCAGCTTGTCGATCTGCTCGTCGTAAAAGTGGTGCGTGGTCAGCCAGATTCCATGCAGGTCCGCGGCCTGGGCAAACGCCCGCAGCGCGGGCAGCACCTCGTAGACCTGGGTCGCATCGGGAGGCATCTCGGTCTGGTCGGCGGTAGCCTCAAGCTCCGGCGGGGGCGACAGGTAGAGCGACAGAGAGATGTACTGCGAAATGTCCTTCTGACCGCCGGTCAGGTTGTGCTGGGCCACAAACAGGCAAAGCGCATCGCGCTTGCTGCGCGCCTCTTCGCTCTTTGCCAGGGCCTGCGCAATCTGCTCCCGCACTCTGGCCCGGACCGGATCGCTCCCCTCCAGTCCACTGTCGTATCCGCAAGCATTCAGCGACGCGGCCATCACGAAGACCGGCTCCGCGCTGATCAGCGAGATCGTCGGCCCGGCCGGATCGATCAGCGTCGGAGACTTCTCGCGTGCATACGCCTGTCCCTGCGCGGCGCCCGGCTGGCTGCTGCTCGAAGACTGAGCCTCAACGCGTAGAGAAGCTGCGAACAGCAATCCCGCCGCTGCCCCGAAAACAACAATCCGTGCAAACCTTAAAGCTTTCATCAAGAAAAGACCCTGCTTGCAGTCTAGTTAGACGCAGGAGCAGGGTCAAACGAAAGTGAATAAAAGAAGAGACCTGAACCCGGAGACGGCTCGCCTAGCCGCGCACCGCGACCCCGGCAAACGATAGCACCGCCAGCCCGCGCACCGGCTGGCCAAAGAACCGGGCCGGCTCAAAGACGCTGAACAACAGCATGTTCTCCACCTCCGACCGCGTGTCCGCGTCGGTAGGGCCGGAGATGATGCGGTAGTCGTACACCTGTCCCGCGCCGTTCACGTAGGCCTCCACCACCACCGGAGTCGCCGAGGCATTGATCTGGTCGCCTACTGCGGGGCTTGAAAGATAGAGCAGACGCGGCGCGGAGGCCTTGCCCAGAGGCTCGTCCTTGCTGGCCTCGACAGCCACCGGCTGGGTAAACATCGTCACCAGAAATACAACCGTCCCCAGCAGCAGCACCGCACTGGCAAACCCAGCCGACGCCTGCAGCAGGAACGGACCCAGCGTGTTCTTCCACACCAGTCCCAGCCCAGCCCACCGGCTGCGATGGCTGCGCGCCATCTCGTGGCTCACCGCAACGCGAATCCGCAACAGCATGTCCGGCGGCTCAGGAACAGGCCCGAGCGAGGCCAAAGACCGCTGCGTATCCTCCATCAGCCGGCACTCCAGCGCGCACTCCCGGCAACCGTTCAGGTGCGCGGCAATCTCCTGCATCGCGCGCCCGGTCAATCTCCCGTCGAGGTACTCCGTAATCGAATCCCGAATTTCTCTGCAGCCGTTCATCGCGCCTCCTCTCAGAAGGGCTCGTCTTCACCCAGCCACTGCTACCGGCTGCTGGCTGGGCTGTGGGGCCTCAAGCAGGCGTCTCAGGATCGCTCGGCCGCGTACCAGCCGCGATTTTACCGTCCCCAGATTCACTCCCTGCATTTCAGCCACTTCCTCGTAGATAAATCCCTCAACATCGCGCAAAATCAACGTCGTCCGATACGGCTCAGGAACCTGCTCCAATGCCCGTTCCACCCGCACCCGTTGCTCTTCCTGAGCTGCATGTTCATAAGGTGAGTCGCACGGATCGACCAGCGTATCCCTGAGCAGAACCGGCGTTCCATCTCCACAGTCCCCTACCGGCTGGTCCATCGGCACCTCCTGCTGCTTGTGCCGCAGCCACCAGCGCCGCTGATTCGATGCCTCGCGAAGTGCGATCCTGTAAATCCAGGTGCGCAGCGAGGACTCCCCATGAAACCCGCCGATCCCGCGAAAGACCTTTACAAAGACTTCCTGGGCAAGATCGGCCGCATCTCCGCGATCCTGCACCGTACGCGCCAGGAGCGAATAAATGGACTGATGATAACGTTCAATGAGCCACGCAAACGCTTCCTCGGACCCTGCTTTGAGCTCTTCGACAAGAGCTCCCTCTTCCGACTGAAACGTCAACGCGCTGGCAATATTGCCCATGGTGAGGTCCGTCCGCAGATCAGTGTTCTCCCACCTTACCGCAACAAAGGCAGATCTGGCACCATCGAATTCCCGGTACCCGACCGCCCCGCCCCAAGCCAATCAGCCGGCTTGGAAACCCGCAGCCCTCATTACAAGTCGTTCTGCTCTGAACCGTTCCGTATCCAACCGGAACGCCAGAACATTTGGGAGACGGCATCCGGAATCTCCGAATAGTCCGCCCTCCTATCCTCTTAGACACCGGCAGGGGGGCAAAGTGTTCCCAGTCACGCCTGTTCTGCACCAAGAATTCTCTGTATTCGATTTTGATGACATCAAATCGTCAATACAATCCGATGCGCCTTCTCCACCCGGCTCCACGCCGCGTTAACCTCCGCCAGCGGCACAGCAACTGTCTTCTGCTTCAGCTTGCCCTCGGCAACCAGCCCAAACAGATCCGTCGCCGCTTCCAGAATCCGCGGCATCGGCGAGGACCCGATCCCGCTGCCCATAATCGTCAAATCGACGCTGCGCAGCGTCGACCCGGGAAGCGTAATCGTCTTCCCCGCCATATCCCCAATCTGCACCAGCCGCGTCGCGTGTGTCCCCATCCGGTTGAACTGCTTGGTCAACGCCTCAAGCAGCATCTCCACCGGCCGGCCCCAGATGTAGTCGATCGCCACATCGATCCCCGCCGCCGCCTCTTCCTCAAAGGCCTTCCGCACCGCCTCTTCCCCGTCGTTCAGGCAGATCACGCGGTCCACGCTCCCCGCATCGATCAGTTCCACGCTGCGCCCCACGGCCACAATGCGCTTGGCTCCCAGCAGCCGCGCCGACTGAATCGACAGATTCCCGGCAACTCCCGTCGCGCCCAGCACCACCACCGTCTCGCCCGTAACCACCCGCGCCCGGTGCTTCAGGCTGATCCAAGCCGCCATCCCCGGATTCACCACCGCCGCCGCATCCACGTCGCTGATCCCGTCCGGAACCCGCGCGCACATCGCCTTCACTGCCGGAGCACGCTCGGCGATCGTCCCCCACGGCCGGCGCGCAAAGATAAAGTAAACCCGCTCGCCCGATTCCAGCGTCCCCACTCCATCCACGCCCGCCACAAACGGCAGTTCGTTCGAACCGGCATAGTGCGAGCCCTTCGCCAGAGCCTTCACCAGGTTGTGCAGCCCAGCCGCGCGAACATGTACCAACTGTTCGCCTGCTTCGAGCACCGGCTCGGGAAACTCAAGGTACTCCGGGTTCTTGCCAAGTTCGGTCACAACGGCTGCGCGCATCGAATTCTCTCCTCGGTAAAATATTCTTCGCTCTCATCGTCTACGATAAAGGGCGAGGCGGAACTCTACCATGTTTACATCGCGGCCCATAGCCTACGTCCACACCCCGCACCTCGACACCTCCTCCATCCCCAAAGGCATGGACGCAAAACACGTGGCCGAAGGCGTCATCGAGGTCCTGCGCGAGTTCGAAGAAGGCCTCAAAGACATCGAGGGCTTCTCCCACCTCTTCATCCTCTGGGAGTTCGACCGCGCCGAGGGCTACTCACTCATCTCCAACCCGCCCAACGCACTCGGCCTCGAACATGGCCTCTTCGCCACCCGCTCCCCCCGCCGCCCCAATCCCATCGCGCTCACTGTCGTAGAACTCCTCCGCCGCGACGGCCCGTCTCTCTACGTCCGCGGCGTAGACATGCTCGACAAGACTCCCGTACTCGACATCAAGCCCTATCTCTCCAGCATTCCCATGGAAAAGGTGCGCCGCGGCTGGCTAGCCGAAGCCGAAGCCAAAGCAAAGACGAGTGGAAAGTAGTCAGTGATCGGTAGCCAGTAGTCAGTAAACTCCGATGAACTGGTCCCTAGGTCCCTTGGTCCCTGGGTCCCTAGGTCCCTAGCCCCTAGTCCCTAGTCCCTAGTCCCTTAGTTAGTCCCCAACCCCTCGCCCCCGCATATGAAGAAATGCGAAAAAGAGAATGAATTGGGTTACAATCATCAGACACGCGAGCGGAAGATCCTATCCCCGGGGTCTCTTCTCCCAACGGAGACAACCCAACATTGACATGCGGCTTTCAGGATGAACTGATTCGCTGCCAGAACCTCACTCACCGAAACTCGTGGTTCGTGCGGTGCTGCTGAGCGCCGAGACGGGAGTTCCGGTCTAAACATCTCAATCGGAGGTCACCCGGAATGAGCAAGAGAAACAATGTACTTCTGCGCGTTTACCCAGGTCTGTGCGCTTTGTTGGCAGTCGCAACGCTTTCCCTCAGCGGCTGCGGTTCCACTGCCGCGGCTCCCGTCATTCAGAATCTCTACGTCACAAACGGCAATGCCGTCGCGAAGTTCTCGCTTCCCGCCACCACCGCTGTGAATGTCGCTCCCACTTTGAACATCACAGGCGCTCTTACCACCCTCAACGACCCGCACAGGACGGCGCTCGACGCCAGCGGAAACATCTACGTCACCAACTTCAATGCCAATGGCATTTTGGTCTTCCCGGCCACAGCCACGGGTAACGTAGCCCCCACCTCAACTATCAGCGGCGCAAACACCCTGCTTAACTGCCCTAGCGGCATTGCCCTCGATGCGAAGGGCCTCATCTATGTCGCGAACTCCTGTGGCAACCTCATCACCGTTTACGCTGCCGCAGCAACAGGCAACGTGGCCCCGATCGCAACCATCAAGGGAACCACAACGGCCCTTAACTTCCCCAACGGCCTTGCCCTCGATAGCAAGGGAAACATCTGGGTCATCAACGAAGACAGCAATTCCATTGCGGAATTCGCAGCCAATCCAACCGGCACCCTGAATGAAGCGCCTATCACCACAATTAGCGGCGCCAACACCCTGCTCAACTTTCCCCACGCCCTGACTTTCGATGCAGCCGGAAACATCTACGTCGTGAATGGAAGTGGGAACAACGTGTTGGTCTTCGCGTCTACGGCCACAGGAAACGTTGCTCCCACTGCGACTATTGGCGGCACAAACACCGGGTTCAGCGACCCCAACGGCATCGCCCTCGATCAAAACGGATACATCTACGTCGGTAACCATAACTCCGTTCTGGTCTACGGCCCCAAACCCTCCGGCAGCGTAACCTCGGCCCCCCTCTATACGCTCACCGGCACATCCACCGGACTCTCGGGCATCCACGGCGTATCTGTGAATTAGTACATCTTCCAGATAGGCCTTGACTCTTTCGCACCCGCAATAAGTGGCATTTTCTTAAGGGAAATGCCACTTTATTGCATCGTCTTTCGGTCCGGAGTTACTCCGGCAATGCTATAAACCGCGCGCCCTGCATCCTTCTCCCTCTGTACTCCTGCTTCTACGGTATGCCCAGCAGCTTGTGTGTCTGCAAACTCACCCGCCACTGCGGATGCTCCATGCAATAACGTGCAGCCAGCGCCGTATTCCGCTCCCGATTCGGCCCATCCATCGGCTGCAAGAAGAAGTTCCGAAACTCAAGCCCCTCGAACAACTCCGGCTCGGCCCCCAACTGCGGAAACACCAGCTTCAACTCGTCGCCGCTCTTCTGTCTCAGCTCCGCGCCCGCCTTCGGACTCACGCACACCCAGTCCAATCCCTCCGGCGCCACGCACGTCCCATTCGTCTCGACAGCAATCTCAAAATCCCGCCGATGCAGCGCCTCAATCAACGCCGCATCCAATTGCAGCAGCGGCTCGCCCCCCGTACAGACAACAAACTTCCGAAACGATCTGTCATCCTGAGCGAAGCCGCTCGCGCCCAGCGCGAGCGGCGCAGTCGAAGGACCTGCGGTTGCTTTTGCGGTTGCTTTTCTCGAAGCCCAGCAAGCCGCAACAGCCTCCGCCAGAGACTCAGCAGAAGCAAACTTCCCGCCACCCACTCCATTCGTACCCACAAAATCCGTATCGCAGAACCTGCAAACAGCAGCAGCCCGATCCGCCTCACGCCCCGTCCAAAGATTGCACCCCGCAAAGCGGCAGAACACCGCCGCCCGCCCCGTCTGCGCGCCCTCGCCCTGCAACGTATAGAAGATCTCTTTAACGGAATACATAAAACAGCTCTTAGCTTCTAGCCTCTAGCTCCTAGCTCATCCTTACAAAAATCGGCGCTGTTGAATCTGCACGAAAAAAGCTAGCAGCTAGAAGCTAGCAGCTCGCTTTACGGGATCCACAATCCCGTTCTCCCCAAACCCCTTCTCCCGCAGCAGACAGGAATCGCACTGCCCGCACGGCCGCCCCTCCGGCGAAGGATCGTAGCAGCTCGAAGTCAGCCCGTAATCCACGCCCAGCTCCAGCCCCCGCTCAATAATCTGCGCCTTCGTCATCGCAATCAGCGGCGTATGAACCTTCAGTCGCTGAACCCCCTCAACCCCGGCCTTCGTCGCCAGGTTCGCCATTTTTTCGTAGGCCTCAATGTACTCCGGCCGGCAGTCCGGGTAACCCGAGTAATCCAGCGCATTCACGCCGATAAAAACGTCCTGCGCCCCCAGAACCTCCGCCCACGCCAGCGCAAACGAGAGAAAGATCGTATTCCGCGCCGGCACATACGTAATCGGAATTCCGTGGCCCATCTCCTCCGGCGCGCGCCCCTTGGGCACATCGATCTCCGCCGTCAAAGCAGACCCGCCAAAGAACCGCAGGTCGATCGTCGCAATCTTATGCTCTTTCGCCCCCAGCGCATCCGCCACGCGCGCTGCCGCTTCCAGTTCCCACGCATGACGCTGTCCGTAAGCAAACGAGAGCGCGTAGCACTCGTAACCCTCGCTCCGCGCAATGGCCAGCACGGTGGCCGAGTCCAGTCCCCCGCTCAACAGCACCACGGCCCGCCCGCTCACTGCGCTCCCCCGCTGGCGCTCAAATCCATTACCGGCGCAATCGAAGTGCCTTCGTCCAGATAGTCCTCAATGCACTTGTTCAGAATCCCCTTGGCCTCGAGGATGAACTCGATCGCATCGCGAGCCCCGCCGTAGCCGCCGCGGTTCGGCGTCACGTAGTGCGCCTCGGCCTTCACATTCGGGCGCGCATTAGCCACTGCCACGGCAAAGCCGCACCGCCGCATCACCGGCAGGTCGATAATGTCGTCGCCCACGTAGCAGATCTCGTTCAGCCCGATGCCTTCCTTCGCGCAGATCTCCTCGATCGGCTTCATCTTGAAGGCCTGGCCCTGGTAGACGTACTCAAGCTTCAGGTCGTGGGCACGGGTCGCAACCGTCTCGCTGATGCGCTTGGTAATAATGCCGCACTTCAGCCCCCCCAGCCTCGCCAGAGAGATGCCCATGCCGTCGTGCGCCCCGTAGCCCTTCACTTCCATGAAGGTGTCGGACTGCACGCCAAGGCTCGTATCTTTGCTGTCGTTGCTCTTGATCTTGTCCAAAAGCCCGCCGCCGGCAGGCCGACCGGGGACGAGCCAGATGGTCCCGTCGGTAAAAACTCCGTCCACATCGAAGATGATCACTTTGATCTTGCGCGCGCGTTCCTGTGCTGTGAGTGCCATACCTGAATTGTATCCAGCCGCTCACCGTCCATGCGACAATTCCCCATGGACCGCGATCCCGATACCATCGACGACGACCTCTCCGGCCTCAAGTCTTCGGAGTACTTTATCGCAGGCCGCTACGTGGTCCTCACTCCCTCCTACTATCGCAATCGCGGCCGCTGCTGCAACTCCAACTGCCGCCACTGCCCCTTCCGCACCCTCGAACAGACCGAACAAACGCCAGAACCGAAATAGCCTGTAGAACCACTCCGCCTGTTGCGGTCTTAAAAGGGCACGGCTTCACTGGCTGCGGAAAAACTCCTGTAGAGGTGAAGTTTTGAAAGTGCACGTCAAAAGCGGCTATTGAAAACAAATTAGTTATTGATTTCTCAATATCCTAGAAGTCCGAGAATTCCAAGAAGTCCATAGTCCAAGCACAAATTAGCACAAAATCCGGGCGCGACAGCTACGCGCGTCGGCCGAAACCTCCCAATTGCCGACTATGCATTTGGGACCGATCTTGTTGGGATACCATAGCTTCTTATATGGAATCAGCCGTGCACATAGATCCCGAGACATCCCCGAAGCTGGCAGAAGGACACGCGAGAGCTAGGTACATCCTTCCCGCGGCTCATGCTTTCTTGTTTCTTGCAGATTGGGCTTTTTCTTCCCTTGCCAACCACGGCGTGGCCGAGGCCCTCACAGGCCCCCTGATCTTTATCTTTTCTGCGGTCCTTCTGGTTGTTGATTTGCCATTTTCAATAGTCGCCCTCGGAGTAATGTTCGG
>Ga0326728_10004963_pt1 | contig 38417 bp, 29 predicted proteins | sample MB3enrmetagenome_FD_207602 | JGI IMG/M metagenome (GOLD analysis project Ga0326728, IMG submission 207602) | Lab enriched peat soil microbial communities from McLean, Ithaca, NY, United States - MB31MN | ecosystem: Environmental > Terrestrial > Soil > Wetlands > Peat | place: USA: New York... | reverse complement strand
CCGGCTCAATCATGGGGGGCGGGGGCATGATCGTCATGGATGACCATGACTGCGTGGTGGACGTGGCCCGCTATTTCCTGAACTTCCTTCAGGAAGAGTCCTGCGGCAAGTGCCTCCCCTGCCGGCTCGGGCTGAAGGGGATGCTCGAGTTCCTGGACTGCTTTACCCGGGGCCAGGGCGCGCCGGAGGATATCGACGCCCTGGAGAGCCTGGGGCGGGCCTTGGTGGACGGGTCGTTGTGCGGCTTGGGCCGCGCCGCCCCCAACCCGGTGCTCACCAGTATCCGCTACTTCCGGGACGAATACCTGGCCCATATCGTGGAGCATAAATGCCCCGCCGGAGTCTGCCGGGACCTGATCACCTACAGCATCGACCCAGAAATCTGTAACGGCTGCGGGCTGTGCGCCGAGGATTGCCCCGGGGCCTGCATCAGCGGCAAGAAAAAGAAGGCCTACGCCATTAACGCCGCGGCCTGCATCCGCTGCGGGACCTGCCAGGCCGTGTGCCCGGTGGACGCGGTGCGCGTGGCTTAAGGAGGTGCGCCCATGACGCCTAAAAAGAAAAAGCCGAAGATGATCAAATTCACCATCAACGGCCGCCAGGTGCAGGCCAAGCCGGAGTGGACCATCCTGGAAACGGCCAGGTTGAACCATATCCATATTCCCACGCTGTGCTTCCACCCGGCCATCACGCCCTGGGGGAGCTGCCGCCTGTGCGTGGTGGAGATGCGCTCTGAGAAGCAAGGGAAGATCATACCTTCCTGCCTCTCCCTGCCGGAGCCTGAAGTGGAGGTGTTTACCGAATCGGAGCGGGTGCAGAATGTGCGGCGCTGGGTCCTGGAGATGCTGCTGGCCGAGTGTCCGGCTTCCCGAGAGATCAAAGACCTGGCCGCCCGGTACGGGGTGACCTCCACCCGGTTCGGCATCACCGACCCCAAGGAGGACTGCCTCAGGTGCGGTCGCTGCGTGGCGGTCTGCCATGAGGTGGTGGGGGTGCAGGCGTTGACCTTTGGTTCCCGGGGGGTGAAGAAACAGTTGGAGACCCCCTACCGCATTCCCAACAGCGCCTGTATCGGCTGTGGTTGCTGCGTCTCGGTGTGCCCCACCGGGGCTTTACAGAACAGGCTGGACACCGTCCGGGGCGACCTGTCCCGGCGCACCGGCCACGGCTTTGCCCATTGAGGGGAGGTGATACTATGCAAACCGCCAAAACCTTGAAACCAGTCAGGCCGGAGTCGCGGCTGGGGATTTTCCTGTGTGAATGCGGGGAAGAGATCGCCCCTAAGGTGGATCTGGCCGCCCTGGCCCAAACGTTGGCCCAGGCCCCCTCGGTGGAGCACGTGGAAATCCTGCCCTTTTCCTGCCTCGCCCCCGGGCTGGATCGGATTAGGGAGGTAATAGCCCGGGAAGGGCTCAACCGGCTCATTGTTGCCGGATGCGAGAGCCGCCTCCTGCACAAGAAATTCGCTAGTTCCCTGGCGACCTTGGGAGAGCAGGAAGAGCAGATCGACCTGGTTAACCTCCGGGACCATGTGGCCAGAGTCCACCAAGCCACGCCCCGGGAACTGGCCGAAAAAGGGGCCAAACTCATCCGCGCTTCCCAGGCCTGGCTGGAGACCCTAAAACCGGCCCCCCGCCTCCGCATCGACTACCAGGGGCCGGTCCTGGTGCTGGGCGGGGGCATCGCCGCCTACGGCGCCGTCCAGGAACTGGCCGAGCAGGGGCTGGAAACTATCCTCATCCTGCACTGGGAGCCGGAGGAGGACATCCGGCGGGCTCACGGCGTTTACCCTGGGGATGACCACAGCTTCCACCAGTTGCGGAACCTCATCCAGAAAGTGGTTACCTCTCCCCTGGTCCGCACGGTCCGGGCTGGAGAGCTCCAGCAGGTCTCCGGCAGGTTCGGCGATTACACCGCCACCTTGGCCGCGGCGGAGGGGGAAGAAAGTTTGGCGGTGCAGGCCGGGGCTATCATTGCCGCCCTGGATTGGGAAGTAGCCCACCAACTCCCGGAGTGCGGCCATGACGGGGAGCGGATTATTTGTCAGGTGGAGATGAACGAATTTATCCGGGAGGGTCAGCCCCTGAGCGGCAAAATAGTTTTCTGGATAAATGACCTGGAGTCCGGCCAGCCGTTTGCCGCCCCCTTTTCCCTGGAGGGCGCCTGGAATATGGCTATCCATCTCCGGGAAACCTTTCCCGAGACCCAGGTGTCAATCCTTTACGACGGTAGCCTGCCCATACCCTTCGGCACGTTTGACCGGGTCCGGGCCCGACAATTGGGGATCGCTCTCATCCCCTATGAGGGCAAAATCCGCCCCCAGGTGAAAAGTGAATATATCTCCTTCAACCGGATGAATATCCAAACAGAACAAGACCTGGGCTGGGATCTCCTGGTGCTCTCGCCCCGGCGCCAACCTGGGGCCGAGGCCCTCCGAACTGCCAAAATTCTGGGCCTGGAAGTCAAGGAAGAAGAGTTTCTGGAGAGGTCGCCCCAGATGGTCCGTCCGGAGCAGGTGGTCCTGGATGAGAAGCTTATCGTCGGCTCTGCCAGCCAACCCTGCGATCTGCGGGGTGCTTTGAGCCAGGGGCGGCGGGTAGCCAAAAAAATCGGCGCTCTGGTCAGGAAGGCCCAGGCCGGGGAACTTTACGCTCCCCCAGTGATTTCCGTCATGGATCAGAGTAAATGTTCGGTATGCACCCTCTGCCGAGAAATCTGCGACTGTCTGGCCATCCAACCGGTGAGCGGTCCGGTTGAGGGCCTGGGCCGCGATGTCCCCCGGATGGTGGACCCCATGCTTTGCACCGGGGAGGGAACCTGCGCGGCCTCCTGCCCGGAACTGGCCCTCACCCTCCAGAACTGCACCCTGGCTCAACACCTGGCGAGGGTGACGGCTCTGGCCCATAGCCTGGAAGCTCGCGAGGTGATGGGGTTCGGCTGCCAATGGTCCGGGGCGGCCGCGGCGGACCAGACCGGAATGCGAGGCTTGCCCTACAGCCGGCGTTTTTATCTGCTGCCGGTGCGTTGTCTCGGGCAGATCGACCCGATAGTCATGGGCCGCGCCTTCCTGGAAGGAGCCAATGGCCTCCTCCTCATCGGCTGCAACCCTGAGGAATGCCACCACAGCTACGGCATCGACCATACCTGGAGCCGGGTCTGGGTCCTCAAAAAGCTCCTGGACCTGGTCAATTTGGGACGGGACCGCATTGCCCTGGCCCACAGCGACATCACCAAGCCGGATCAGTTCGTGAGCACGGTGGAGAGCTTTATTAAAACCATAGACGCCCTTGGCCCCATTAATCGGGACCTCGAGACGCAAAGCAAACTTCAGGCCCTTTATGACACGCTGCACGGCTATCGGGTGCGCTGGGTCCTGGGGGTCAGCCTGCGCCGGCCGTGGGAGACTTCCTACCCCATGCACATGCCCAATCCGGCCGCCTATGATCGTACCTTAACGGAAATCGTTACCGAGGAATTCTTCCGGGCCCGGGTGAGAAATATGCTGCGGGTTAAAGGCAAGTCGTTGCAGCTTTCCGAAATCTCTGCGGCTTTAGGAGTGGACGAGGAGCGGGCTCACGATTACTTAAAAGATATGGGGCATGAGGGGCTCATTTCCATTGTCTTCGTCAACCGCACCCTGTACTACGGCCTGCCTTTCAGTCCGCAATGATTTGGCTTCTTAGGCGGTGGCCCAGCCCGCCGCCTAAGAGGCTCGAGCCCGTCTTTCCTCTGCGCCTCTTCCCTGAAGACCTGGCCCACTCGTGGGAGACACGCAGGCTTGACCCACCAAGCAATTACCGATGGATTCCCAAACAAGGGAACATTCTTTGCCCATTTCCCCCGATATTTCCCTGCAAAAGCTGACCCCAATAGTCCAAAGAAAAACCTGGCAGTTTGCTTTGCCTCCGCCAACTAAAAATTGCCGCCTGCCTCTATCGTTGTAGGAATTTACAGCAAACTAATTTTATCATTAATATTAGCAGGATAACTTATTGTACCGGAATATTTGTGGCTTTATCCGACAATTAGTGGTCAATGATAATTACTCTAACATGGTTAATATCCTTGTAAAATCTAATACTTATAACCGAACGCCCAGGTTGGCACATTCATTGCTGTATCCTAGGTCAAACCTCAATAGGAGGGGCGATTTCATGGATAACTATGCAAAAATGGCTGAGGTGTTCGGCTTTCAGGTACCCACTGATATCTATTACTTGCACCGGGGTCATGCCTGGGCCAGGCTCGAAGACACCGGTGAGGTACGGGTGGGATTGGACGATTTTTCTCAGAAAATCTTGGGACCGGCAGACGAAATCAGATTGCCCCAAGTCGGCAAGGTCTATTACCAGGATCATATCTGTGTGGCCCTGTTCAGACAGGGGCGCAAGGCTTCCTTCGAGGCCCCGGTAGACGGCGTTATCGAGGAAGTCAACCCTAAGGTTCGTCAGAACCCAAGCCTGGTTCATGACGATCCCTATGGGGAAGGCTGGTTGTTCATGGTCAAGCCCATTAATCTTAAACCCAATCTGGACAATCTGTTCTCAGGCGAGGCCAATGTCACCTGGATCGATGAAGAATCCCGCCACCTGTTGAATGTGATGGAAACCACCGTTGGCGTTACTCTTCCGGATGGAGGCTCAGTGATTGATGATGTTATCGGCCATCATCCGGATATCGGCTGGCGCCCCCTGGTCAAAGAGTTCTTTTTACGCAATCTGGCTAGCAAAGGTTACCTGCGGCCCACTAAGTGGGAGAAGGGCTCATGAAAGCCGGGGGATAGGAGGACGGGGCATTTACCTCCAACGCCCCGTCCTGTTGACGCAGACTGCCAGAAAGGACGGAAGGTAAAACCATGACAACTAGGGTCATAGAGGCCAAGAAGCCCTGCATCTGGATGGAAGCCGGCGTGATCGATTTCAAAATCTGTAATAAGGACTTTGATTGCGCAAATTGTGAATTCGACCGGAGCATGACCGAAGCTGCTGCCCAAAAATTGACCTGGCGGCAGGCCGAAAAACCGCCGGATAGTGAGAAAGCCGGGACAGCTCCCTGGGAAGACAAGATGCGGCAACGCTTCGGGGAGCAGGAGAAGTGCCGACTCATGAAGACCCGGCATTGCCATCAATGTTCCTTTGATGAACTCCTGGAAGAGCAATTCGATTTCTTCCTGGCCCCGGAAAGACCTAAAGTCCAGAAGGTCTTTGGCTTCGGGGTGCCGACCTCAAATTTTCTCCACCGCGGTCACACTTGGGTGGCTCTCGAGAATGCAGGACGGGTCCGCATTGGTTTAGACGACTTTTCCCAGAAAATCCTGGGCCCTGCCGACCAAATCAGGCTCCCTGAAGTGGGGGAGGAAATTCGCACCGACGAGGTAGCCCTGACCCTATACCGCCAGGGAAAAAAGGCGACAGTTCTGGCGCCTCTGAATGGCGTCATTGAGGTGGTAAATCCCAAGGTCCAGCTTAGGCCCGGTCTGGCGCATGCTGACCCTTATGGCGAGGGTTGGCTGTTCGTCGCCAGTCCCAGCAATCTCAAACCGGACCTGGAAAAAATGCTTTTTGGCCAGTGCAATATCGCCTGGATCGAACATGAATCCCACCGGCTGCTGGGGATGTTGGAATCCGCCGCGGGGGTGACGCTTCCCTCCGGAGGGGTGATCATTGACGACGTCATCGGGGTATATCCGCAGTTGGGATGGCAGCGCTTGGTGCGGGAGTTTCTCCATAGCGCTTGAGTCGGGCTTCCCGCCCGGATAATGCGGTTCCTAAGAGTCGAGGTGGTATTTCTTGATTTTCTGGTACAGCGTGCTGCGGTTGATGCGCAGAATCCTGGCGACATGGGAGAGGTTGCCGCCTTTGGTGGCGAGGAGATGGGCAATATGTTGCCGCTCCAGTTCCTCCAAGGATAATTCCCCAAATTCTACTTCCCCGGGCGGAGTCAGAAAAGACAGGTCACTAAGTTTAATCTGCCGGGTTTTCCCTACCACCACCGCCCGTTCCATGGCGTTTTCTAACTCCCGGACGTTTCCCGGCCAGGGATAGCGCTGCATCGCCTCCAGGGCCTTGGGATGGATGGAGTCGATCATCTTTCTGGTCTCGGTGGCGTAGCGTCTGAGGAAATGTTGGGCCAGTAGGGGAATATCTTCCGGCCTCTCCCGCAAGGGCGGCACCTGGAGGTGAATGACGTTCAGGCGATAGAACAGGTCCTGGCGAAAGGCTTTCCGGCGAACATCCTCAGGGAGGTCGTGGTTAGTGGCGGCGATGACTCGAAAATCACTGTGCAGCAGGACGGTTCCCCCCACGCGGGTAAATTCCCGGGTCTCCAAGACCCTAAGCAGATCGATCTGCATCTTTATGGAAATGTCACCTACTTCATCCAGGAAGAGGGTCCCGCCATGCGCCATTTCCAGGCGACCTTTCTTGGCATATTTGGCGTCGGTGAAGGCTCCTTTCTCATGGCCGAAAAGTTCGCTCTCCAGGAGGTTTTCCGTAAAGGCGCCGCAGTTGATGGCGATAAAGGGGGCATAACATCGGGGGCTCTGAGCATGGATAGCCCGGGCCACCAGTTCTTTGCCCGTGCCGGTTTCCCCGCTAATCAAGACGGTGGCGTCGGACTGGGCCACATCAACAATGGTTTCGAAAAGCTTGAGCATGACCGGAGACTGACCAACCAGGTTTTCAAAGCGGGTAACAGTCGCCAGCCGCTCCTTTAAGATGAGGTTCTCCACCGCTAGATCCCGCATCTGGACCAATTTGTCGATGGTGAAATCAAGTTGCTCAAGCTCGAAGGGCTTGAGCAGATAATCGAAGGCTCCCCCTTTTATTGCCTCTATTGCGTCATAGATATCGCCGTAAGCCGTCATCATGAGGATGGCCGAGTCGACTTCGCTTTCCTTGAGTTTCTTGAGCAGGGTAAGGCCATCCATCTCCGGCATTTTGACATCGATGAGAATGATATCGTAATGATTTTCCTGGGTCTTCGCCAGGGCCGTAGGACCATCCGCCGCGGTCTCAACCTGATAGCCGCCCCGTTTCAGCCAGCCGCAGAGAGATTCCCGAATACTCAGCTCGTCATCCACCACCAGGATGCTGGTCTGTTTATGAGGCGGCAGCAATTTCTTCTCCCGGTTTGTAGGCAGGCAGACGAATAGTGAAGGTGGTCCCTTGACCCAGGACGCTGTCCACTTTGATAGTGCCTTGGTGGTCTTTGATGATGCCGTACACCACGGAGAGCCCGAGCCCGGCGCCGGAGCAGGTCTTTTTCGTCGAAAAGAATGGTTCAAAAATCAGGGTAATATTCTCTTTGGGAATACCCTTTCCGGTATCGGTGACCTTCACCAACACCTCGTTCCGCCGAGAATTCTTTGTTTCCACGGTGAGAGTACCCCCCTGCGGCATGGCCTCTTGGGCGTTAATGAAGAGATTCAAAAAGATTTGTTTTATCTGTCCCTTATCCGCCAAGACCGGGAGCAGGTCCGAAGCCAGTCGGCGTTCCATGGCGATGCCCTGCAAACGCATTTGGTACCCGACGAGAGCTAACATCTCCGCGGCCACCCCATTGAGGTCCAGCCGTTCGAAATCCGGCTTGGTCTTGCGAGAAAAGGCCAGTAGGTTAGAAACCGTTCTGCTGACCCGGGAGGTCTCACCATGTACCATGGCGAGATAATGGCGGATTTCCCCCAGTTCTTCCTGGCTGAGGGTCTCCTCGTCCAACATGCTCTGCATCAATCTGACGAAGTTGAGAATCCCTGTTAGGGGGTTGTTGATTTCGTGCGCCACGCTGGCGGACAACTTCCCCAAAGAGGCCATCTTGTCGTCGTGAAGTATCCGGGTGCGGGCATTGACCTCCTGGGTGATATCCCGTGACAGGTCCACTACTTGATGGATTCGTCCTTGCGCGTCGTGCAATGGGTGACAGACCACGTGATAATAGCGCTCCCGGCCAGCCTTATCGAAGTGCACATGGGTGGCTGAGGCCGCCTTCCCTGTAGCCACTGCCTCTTGTAAAGGACAGGGATGATCGGGGGTAGAGCACGGCACGGTTAGGTGGTGCGACACTTCGTAACAGTGTTTGCCCACCACTTTTTCCCGCTTAAGACCTATCATCTCCAGGAAAGCGCGGTTAACTTCTATGATCTTGTAGTCGAGATCGATCACCATCAGGTGATCCTCGATGCCGTTGACAATGGTCTCGAGAAAGGCCTTATCTTTCCGAGTCCTGGCTTCCGAACCTTTAAGGGCCTCCTCCAATAGCTTGCGGGGGGTGATATCTTTGATAACCTCGATACCCCGCTTTTTGGTACCTTGCGGCGGGCCCAAAGGAGACAGGGTAATTTCATTATAACGAACCGTGCCATCTGAGTCGGTAAAGTGCTGTAAAACTTGGGCGGTTTGGCAATGCTCTAAGGCGTCCGGCAACGGACAGCTCAGGCCTTTGTGGTCGCAGGGCTCATCAAACTGATGAAAGGCTGCATAACATGGTTTGCCGATGACTTCATCCACTTTTCTGTGGAAGCGGTTAAGAAAGGCGAGGTTAGCTTCCTCCACTAAATAATCGGGTCCCAATACGAGCACAGGATCGGGCAGGTAATCGAAGATTCTCTGAAACCGGGTTCGCTGCCCGGCTAACTTGATTTCACTCTCCACCTTGCTCCGTAGCCGATCCTCTTCTCGGTGCAGGATATCCCAGAAAAGACGCGCCTTGATGTGGTCGATGATCTGGGTGTGGGCCCCCTTTTGCTGAGTGATACTATCCCGTACTCGCGGGTCTCCGGTGAGTTCCAGAATAACATCTGGATTCGCCTCCAGGAGGGGTCCATATTCGGTAAATGTCGGAATACCCATATCCCTTGCCAGAATGATTCCCTGGGCCTGGGTATTAGGATCAGCCACCCCGATGATTTCAATTCTGCCCCGGTAACGCTGATCCCTGCTAACAAGCTGGATAACCTCATGACCTCCTTTGCCTCCCCCCACGATGCCGACTTTCAGGGGCGCTTCTTGGATTGGGGTTAAATTTATGGAAATAAGGTCCCAGAAGTCCTCCCAGGAAAAAGGGCGATCAACATTGAGGACCATCAACCCCTCAGGGAGCTGTTCTTTTAGATGCAAAGACACTTCCGGACAGCCGGTGGCATTAACAATGAGGTCTAATTCGGGCAGGTTAACTAAGTCAGCGAAATCCACCGTTACAAAGAGATTATGGCGGGAAGCATACAAGATGCCGGGAGCTTTGGGGTTCAGATCTGCTACTCCCACCAGGCGCAAGGGCTGGTCAACTGCCCGGGGAGGCACCAGGGCCTCCAGAATGGCCATTCCTTGCCGGCCTGCTCCCACCAGGGCCAGATTATAGAAATGCCTGCTAGGACTCATGATGCACTCTGGGATAAATGAGCCGGCGTTACCTTCCTTCCAGCAATTTCCCTGGGGCCGCTCCGGCCAGGATTACTTCGGCGCCTTTTCTATTATTTTACAAATTCCGCCGCATTTTGGTTACAGATTTTTTTGCTCTGCTACTGCGCTCGGGGCGTTCAGTCCACCCTTGCTTCTTTAAGCGCCTCTTCTGCCATGTTTCCTCGGCAAATATCCCTCAACCGCGAAATGCCTAAGTTATGAGTTATTCCAGGGTTGTTTTGACGGTCATTGCTCCCCAGGGGATTCTCAGACGGACCTGAGAAACTCCCTAACCAGACGCTCCCATCCTAATTGGGGGAACTGGCCGTAAACGTCGTCAATGATCCCACCGCCGGAAGGGAGGGTGGCACCCATAGCAGGCTCCAGCATCTCCAGGAGCCTGAGGGTCTCCTCTTCCATCCAGACGGTGTTGTCTTCGCCGCAGATCATCTGTCGCAGGTCCGGCTGCAGGTTAGTGGGCGCGACGACCATCAACCAGCCATCGCCGTAGGGATCGTCATGGGCCAGTCCAGGTCTGGCCAGCACCTTGGGATTCACCGCTTCGATGACCCCATACATCGGCGCCAGGACCGCGGCCATTTGGCCCCTGCGACTTAGGCCTAATACGGCTTCCTCCCGCCGAATTTCCTCCCCGACGGCGGGCAGTTTGATTTCATCACCCGGACCCAGCACCTTTTGGGAAAAGTCATCCAGACCAAGCCGCACTCTGGAATCGCTCTCCAGGGCTACCCAGGTATGGCCCCGGTGGAGATAGCGGGATGTGGGTACATTGAGGCCGAAGACTTCCTCCAATTGATCCATTAACTTTGCCAGCCTTACTGCGCAACCGTGGGATACCGACCTCCGGACGCCGGGTTCCAGCGCCGAGTTTGGTAGTAGTTTGATGGCGTCATCCCCGGAGCGCCTGGGGAAAAGGGCCGTGCCCGGCCTGACTCGATCGTTCAAGTAAGCGGTTGCCGTAATCGTCCCTGTCCGGCTACTGGTCTCGATCTGCTCTCCCGCCTGGATTCCCAGCTGCCGAGCGTCTCGAGCATTGATTTCGATGCAAACCTCCTGATTGGCCGGAAGGAACCTGGTGGCCTGCGGCCTCTGGCCGCCGGCGGGGGGCCGAATGGAAATGGCCTCGGTAGTCAGCCAGAAAGGATATTCGTCGTCTTTTTCGTAGGACCAAAAGCTAAGGTTGGCCAGCAACTGCTCCACCGAATCGATCAAGTCCCGGGGGGCGTTGGCCGCCAGGGAATTGAAGAGGAGCCGACCTGGGTCAATGCCGGCCTCCGCCAGCAGGCCCTGCACCTGCTCTACCCCCCACTGGGCGCAAATATTGCCGTGGGTAGATTTGCAGTTGTCCTGAGGACAGGAGAGGACCAGCACCCCATCAGCGCCGGAGGTAAAGGCCTGCAGCAAATAATCCGGGTCAATCTTGCCAGCACAAGGTACCTTAATGGGGGTGAAGCCCAGGGGTAGGGAAGCGGCATAGTGCCTAACCGCGGTTTGGTAGGCCTCCCAGGCCGAATTGCGGCACATAAAGGCCACGATCCGGGGGCCTAATTGCGGCTCAAGAGCCGCCAATTGCGCCGCTACCTGGTCGTCGGTGAAATTCCGAACCTGGATGGCGTTTTGCGGGCACTGGCTGGCGCAAACTCCGCAACCCTGGCAGGCCAGCTCGTTGATAATGACCCGGTTGTCCCAGGTGATGGCGCCGTGAGGGCAGAGCCGGTGGCAGGTTAGGCAGAGGGCGCACTTCCCCCGGTCCACCGCAGCCCTCCCTTGGGGGGCGAGCGCTTCGCCTTGGCCCAAGAGGCCCTGAATCTCACTGACAGCCGCACTGATATCGGTTTCGGTCCCGTTCAGGTCCATGATTCCCCGGCCAGGCCCCACCACATAAATGCCGCGCCGGGAGGTGACCACCGGGAGATGGTGGACATTGCCGGCCTGGAGAAAACCCCCGGGGCCTATAGGCAACCGCAGCAGCTCAGCCAGCCCAACGTTGTCTTCGGCAGCCCGGTATTGATCGTCATAAACCGCCAGATCAACCCTTAGACCCAGGTTCCGGCGCAGCGTCGGCTCAAAGAAGGATAACAACAGACCATCGTCACCTAGGCTGATTGTCGGACACTCATTTAACTTGAAGAGAACCAAGCCTGCCTCCTGGTCGCCCTGCATGGCCCGCTGCAGGCCAGGGCCCGCCAGCTTGGCATCCCCTACCAGAAGGTACACCCGGCTTCCGGCCGCCAGCAGCTGGGACGCAGTCTTCAAGGCCCGCTCCAGGGGCAGGGGTTGGCTATATCCGGCCAAGCCGATCAGGAAGGCCACCGCCCCTGGAATATCCGTTTTGTCGCCACCGGCCAGCAACTCTTCCATCCGGTTCAGGGATATCACCCCAGGATGTTCCGGGGCGTGGTAGCTCGGCGGGGCTTCTTGCAGCTCTAACTCAGGAGCCAGCACCAATGCTCCTGCCTGTTCAATCATGCGTCCTTGCAAGGTGGCCAGGCACAGGCGGAAATTTCCGGTGACCCCGCTAAAATCCCTGATCTTGGCGCCGTTGATTATCCTGATAAGGTCGTGTTCCTGGGCCTGCCGGACTAGCAAATCAGGAGAGGTCGTGGTCTCGCAAGACTCCAGGGGCAGGGGAGTTAACCCCTGGTTGGGGTTAGCCAGAATCACCGGATAGCCCAGCTCCGCCAATTCCCAGGCAGTTCGCAGACCAGCATAAGAATCCCCCCAGACCAGAACTTGACGACTGACCGGGATGGCATGCGAAACTATGGGCCAGGCCCGGCTGGCTCGGGAAGCCGCCAGGCGGATCATTTCCAGGCCTTTAGCGGTCCGGGAACCTTGATCCGGGTGTTCCAGGGCTGCGGTCAGGTCCACCTGCATGAGGAATTCAGGGTTCAAGCCCAGCTCACCCATCAACAAGCGGGCCACCCCGGCCCCCCGATGTTCCGGGTCTTTAGCCGCCAGGACCACCGGTTTGATCTCCTGGTCCGCCTGGAGAAAAGTCCGAACCTGCTCCTCTTGCGCCGCGGCGGACAGAGCTGGATCCACGGGCAGCACCCGGCAGTTAGGCAGATCCGCCACCGCCCGGGAAAAGTCCCGGATATCGAGCCCGGCCGCCACCAGCTCCGGGCCGTGCATTATCAAAACATTCAGCTCTTTCAGCGGATTGGCCAAGTTCATGTCCTTTCCTCCAGATATTGGCGTACCTGCCGAACCGACTGGGTCGCCTGGGCGATACATTCCAGGATGTTTTGGGGGCCGGTCACGGTTCCGGTCGGGAAAATCCCCGGGCTTTTCATCCGGTTGCCGTTCAACCCGTCCTTGAAGAAGCCGTCCGGAGTCAGTTCCAGGCCCAATATTTCCGCCAGTTTGACATTGTCGGGCCCCGGAGCGATGCCCACCGCCAGGACCAGCAGATCGACCACCCGGGCCCGGGCCCGGCCGCTCGCCTCATCCAGGAAGCGCAACTTCAGACTGCCATCCGCGGTGGCAGCTAGGTCTCCGGGAAGAGCCCGAATCAACTCCACTTCCCGCTTGGCCTCCTCCTCGAAATTCTTGGGGTCTGGTCCCACATTCTGCAGATCCATATAAAATGTAGTCACTTTGCACTCAGAGAAGCGGTAGCGGATCAGCCGGGCCAGCCGCAACCCATAGGCGCAGCAGACCCGGGAGCAATAAGGATGGTCCTGGTCCCGGCTGCCAACGCACTGGATGAAGGCCAGGCGCCGTACCCGCCGGCCATCGCTGGGCCTGAGCAGCGGCCCCCCCCGTTGCATCATCTCCTCCAATTCACGGCCGGTGATGATGGCGGGAGAATGACCACTGGCATAAACCGCCCGGCAGGCAGGCTGGGCAGGCTGATAACCGGTGGCCAGGATAAGGCACGAAGCAGCAAATGGGGTGACCGTCTCGGTCCGCCTCAGATCGATGGCCTGGGTGGGGCAGATTTCCTGGCAGCGGCGGCAGGAGCCGTCTTGATAATAGAGACAGGCGGCGGGATTCACCGCAAAACGGGGATGGTTCTCGGCAGAGACGGCACTTAAAATGCCTCCGGGCGCCGGGCATTCCTCCAGGCAGAGGCCGCAATTCAGGCAGCGGTTAGGATCGACGACCCGGGGCTGCGATTTCAGGGTGAGTTGCAGCAGGCCGTTTTCCCTGCGGCAGTCAACCATCTCCGTGTGCGCATAAAAAGTAGGGCCTGGGGCGGCAAAGAGATCCCGCAAACTCTGTTCGACCCGGCAGGAGCCGCATTTCTGGCAAGTATCGGTGGCCTTGCAGACAAAGCTGGCGGCCTGTCCACCGAAAAAGGGGCTCTTCTCCATCAAAGCCACTTCCAGTCCTGCCTGGCTCAGCTCCAAAGCCGCGGTGATCCCGGCGATGCCACCGCCCACGACCATGACTGAACCTCGTTTTTCTTTCGATGGCCGACCCGCCTCCATTTAAGCCTCCTGTTCCGGTCTGCTTCCCCTTGCCTTTCCCTAAGAACTCAGTGCCGAGATGTTGTTGCCGATGCTCTTGAGGGAGCGGGCCCTTCGATCCCGCAATTCACCGCTTCCTTTGTCTCTCGTCTGTGAGGAAGACCTGAATCAACGCCATACCGTCCAGGTCAATATGTGAAAGAGCAAGAGATATGCCAGCCCGGAATAGAAGTATATGTGGTTGATATTTAAGTAAATTAATGATATCTGCGATATTGCCCGGGGCGGCCAGGTGTTCGATAATCCAACAATTAATCGGGCTTACCAGGTAACTATTTAATAATTCAATTAATATCTTGAGAAGACCAACTGTTCGATAATTCAACACCACGGATTTGTTAATGGGGGAGGCATTCCAGCAAGAGCCGTTTGTGGTTTTACTGGAACAGCCTCAGTTGGTAAAATGGCCGAAAGGAGAGGATCTGTTCCCGGGACCTAAGGCCCAGCAGCACCTCTCCACTAGAGGGATGGCATGCAGGAATGGAAATTAAGGTTTCCCAACTCCGACCTATGAGGTCGGACTCGCAGAATGTCCGGGATTTTTGCAAGAAATATGAAAAATCATTAAAGGAAAAAGGAGTAATTTTCGAATTAATTGATGACAGGAGTTTTTCACGATCTTGCATCCTATAGTAGGTTAATGTCATGAGTAAGTGGGAGAAATTTGAAGATCTGATCCCTGTGGACGACCCTCAAGCAGTATTCGAGGAAGTGCGTCGTATGGTGGCGGTGACCAATGGGCAGGCAAATCTCAGGCTCTTGTGCAAGGTATTTGAGGATGTGTTCAAGCTCTTCAGGGGAGAATATCCCGGTTATCAGAAGTGCAACACCTTGTACCATGATTTCAAGCATACTACGGACTGTCTACTGGCCATGGCCCGCCTGATACACGGGGCCTCTCTCAATGGCCTCACCCTTCCGGACCGGGACGTGATCCTGGGGCTGACTGCGGCGCTGTTCCATGACAGCGGGTATATTCAAGGTGACGATGACCAGGAGGGTACTGGGGCCAAGTATACCCTCGTCCATGTGGAGCGCAGTGTGGCCTTCATGGAAAAATACTTCCACCAGGCGGGATTACCCCTTCGGGACTTAAATTACTGCCAGTGCTGCGTGCGGTGTACTGGCCTTGAGGTGAAAATCGGGGGGATCCCGTTTGAATCTGCGCATCACCAGGCGGTGGGCTGGATGCTGGGAACCGCCGATCTTCTGGGGCAGATGGCGGATCGCAATTATCTAGAACGGCTGCCCTTTCTTTACCAGGAGTTTAAGGAGGCACATGTTCCCGGGTTCGAGTGCGAACTAGATCTCTTGAGAAAAACCCCGGCCTTTTGGGAATTCACCCAGTTCCGGATGGCCTCGGAACTGGGAAACGTGGCCCGCTACATGCGGGATCACTTCCGGGAGTGGTGGGGCCTGAACCGGGATTTAAACCGAGAGACCATCGAAGGGAATATCGCTTACCTTAAATTCGTCCTGGAACATCACGAATCAGAATACCGCAAGTACTTGCGCCCCCGGGGTTTAATCAAAATTTTATCCAAAAATACAAAATCCCAGGGTAATAAGGGTATGCAGGCCGCACTTCTGGCTGATTAAAACATTACTTGATTACCCCTATCCTTGGAAGACCCAGCTGTGTGTACGAGACCTGCTATTTGGGATACAATAAGTTACTGTGGGTAATAGTTGCTTAGTAACATGTATTACATATAATGCCCATATTGTAAAATACTTTTTAACAGATGCCTAAATGTGGGACTAATAATATGTCCAGTGCCTATATGGAAAATGGCGGGGTGGGATATTGGTGTTGTAATTGTAAAGAATCCCTCCAAAAGATGAGAGGAGAGATTTGAAATAATGACAGATATTATAAAGCAGTTAAAAAACCTACCCATTGACAAAGTGGCCGAAGTGGGGCCTGGAAATAACTGCTATATATTCGCAATTCCGCAGAAATAATAAGTTCTTGGTAAGTTCCGGGTAACTTCACTGATTCCTTGGTTAACTAAGCCGGCGCCTTGCGGATAATGTTATCCCCCACCCAGGCGTTCCAGCAGGCGGGCCCACAGCCGCTCCCGGCCTTCATGGGTGAGGGCGGAAAACCAGATGAGCTCCGGTACGGCCATCCCGAAGGGCGTTAGGGTCTCCGCCAGGTGCTGCGCCTGGCGGCGGCGCTCCCCCTGCTTCAATTTGTCCGCCTTGGTCAGTACTGGTATGACCGCCCGTTGTCTCTCCTGCAGATACTCCCAGAGAAATAGCTCCTCCGGCCCCAGCCGGCGGCGGCTGTCCTGGAGGAAGACCACGGCGGCCAGATTTTCCCGGCTTCCCAGGTAATCCAGCACCAACTGCCCCCATTGCGCCTTGAGCTCCCGGGAGACCGCGGCATAACCGAAGCCCGGCAGGTCCACAAAATGCCAGCGGCGGTTCACCAGGAAGAAATTGAGAGCCCGGGTGCAGCCCGGCTGCGAACTGGTGCGCACTAATTTTTTGCGACCCAGCAAGACGTTAATCAGGGAGGACTTGCCTACGTTGGAGCGGCCCAGGAAGGCGACCTCCGGCAGCCTGCCGTCCGGCAGGTTTTCCCTCCGATGGATGCTGAAAAGATATTCGGCGGCAGTGATTTTCGGAATACTCATGCGGCTGACCTGGCCTAGTAAAAGGGGCTCCCGGCGGGGCCGGTTGCTAATCTTGCCTAGGAGAATGGGGCAAATATTCTTTGGGAGAGGAGGCCAGGGGGTCCGTGGTCCCCCGGCCCTCCTCTCAAGAAATTCTTGCTATATTCTCAATATATACCACATTTTCCCGGAAAAGCTGGGTCGCGATTTGACCGCCGGCGGGCGCGGGCCTGGCCCGGGCCCTGGTCCCCATTTTCGCCTTTATCCCGCCCTCACCTTGACGCCTTCCGGTTTTCCAGTTAAATTTTTAAGTTAAGCAAGGAGGCAGTAACTACGTGGCCTGGGGTTTATGGTTTCAGTTCTGGTTGGGGGTGATTACCCTATTTGCCGCGCTTTTTGTCCTGCTGATGGCGCCCATCGACCGAGAGGGCAGAATGGTGCAATGGACCGCCCGCTGGTGGGCCCGCACCCTGTTGCGCATGGCCCACGTCCCCGTCGAAGTGCAGGGTCTGGAGCACCTGACCCCGGGTCAGGCCTACATCTTTGCCGCCAACCATCGCTCCGATTTCGATATTTTCGCCCTGCTCACCGTCCTGCCGGGCCGGCTGTCGTTTGTCGCCAAGAAATCCCTCTTCCAGATCCCGTTTTTCGGCCAGGCCTTGAGACGCATGGGCTCCGTGCCGCTGGATCGTGACAACCTCAAACAGGCCATCAAGAGTCTGGACCGGGCCGCCGCCCTGGTGCGGGCTGGCGCTTCCATGATCATCTACCCGGAAGGCACCCGGGTCTCCACTCCGGAGCTCATCCCCTTCAAAAAAGGCGTCTTTACCATGGCCTCCAAGGCGGGCCGTCCCATCGTGCCGTTGAGCATCAACGGCACCCGCTTCATCAAGTCCCGGAGTCTCTGGCGGGTCAAACCCGGGCCGGTCCAGGTGATCATTTCCCCTCCCATTAATCCCAAGGATTACCGGCGCAAAGAGGACCTGATGGCCGCGGTTTTTCAGGCGATCGCCGCCCACTACGACCCTTATTACCCCTATGGACCGGACAGCTCCCCCGAATAATTGGGTCGATCTCACCTTCCTGGGTGGCGTCGGCGAGATCGGCCTCAACCTGCTGACCCTGGAGACCGCCGACCACCTGGTGGTGGTGGACGCGGGCCTCATGTTCCCCGAAGACCCCACTTTGGGGATCGACATGGTCATTCCGGATTTTTCCTACCTGAGGGAGCGCCGGGACAAGCTCACCGCCCTGATTTTGACCCACGGCCACGAGGACCACATCGGCGCCGTCCCCTTTTTTCTCAAGGAATTCGCCGCCCCGGTCTACGGCACCCTCCTGACCCTGGCCCTGCTCCGGGAGAAACTCAAGGAACACGGCCTGCTGCCCCACGCCGACCTCCGGGAGATTCGGCCCCTGGAGCCCCTGGCCCTGGGGCCCTTCGAGTTCGAATTCATCCGGGTCTGCCACTCCATCGTGGACGGGGTGGGCTTTGTGGTCCGCACCCCCCAGGGCTATCTGGTGCACTCCGGCGACTTCAAGATCGACCAGACCCCGGTGGCCGGCGCCGCCATGGACCTGAACCGCTTTGCCCACTACGGCGAAAAGGGCGTCCTGGCGCTGCTCTCCGACTCCACCAACGCCGAGCGCCCCGGCTACACCCTGTCCGAGCGCCAGATCGGCTTAACCCTGGAGGGCCTCATCCGGGAGGCCCCCGGCCGGGTGATTGTGGCGGTCTTCGCCTCCCACATCCACCGGATGCAGCAGATTGTCAACCTCGCCGCCCAGTTCGGGCGAAAGGTGCTGTTCAACGGCAAATCCATGGTGACCAACTCCCGGATAGCCAAAGAGCTGGGCTACCTGGAGGTGCCGCCGGGCCTGGAGATCAACCTCGGTGATCTGGACCGCCTGCCGCCCTCCCAGGCCATCGTCATCACCACCGGCAGCCAGGGGGAGCCCCTGAGCGCCCTGGCCCGCATGGCCCTGGAGGCTCACAAGCAGATCCGCATCCGCCCCGGGGACCTGGTGATTCTCTCCTCCCGCTTTATCCCCGGCAACGAACGGGCTATCACCACGGTGATCAACAACCTCTACCGCCTGGGGGCGGAGGTGGTTTACAAGGAAGTGGCCGACATCCACGTCTCCGGGCACGCCTCCCAGGAGGAGTTGAAGCTCCTGCTGGGCCTTGCCCGGCCGCGCTATTTCATTCCCATCCATGGCGAGCTGCGCCACCTGATCAAGCACGGCCACCTGGCCCGGGCGGTGGGTATCCCCGGGGAGCGGGTCCTGCTGGCCACCGACGGCGACCAGGTGCGCTTCCACGGGGGCGAGGCGGCCATCGCCGCAAAGGTGGACACCGGTCGGGTTTTCGTGGACGGCAAGGGGGTGGGCGACGTCAGCCGCATCGTCCTCCGGGACCGCCGCCACCTGGCTGCTGACGGGCTGGTCATTGCTTACGTGGCCGTGGACCCGGGCGCCCGCCGCATCGTCACCGAACCCGAACTCATCACCCGGGGCTTCACCCTGGAAGAGGAACAGGCCCAGCTCCTGGAGCAGGCCCGCAAGATTTTCCAGGAAATCGTCCTGCGGGCCCTGCAGGAGCCCACCCAGGACTGGCTGGAGATCCAGACCCAGGCCGGCAAGGCCCTGCGCAAGCTCTTTTTCAAGCTCCTGGAACGCCGGCCCATGATCCTGCCGCTGATTCTCACCCTTTAGCCAGCTCTTTTTAAAAAAAATTCATATTACTTGCGAACTTAACCCTTGGGTAATTCTGGAAAAATCGGGGCGGATGGTTTCATAAGTCTTGACTTTTCCAACCCACCTGGATAAATTATTTTTTATGGAAAGACCCGCGCTCGCCTGCTGCCTGATTCTGGTCATAGTGATCAGCGCGGTTCTGTCCTGGCCCGGCGGTCTGGGGGCCGCGGCCGGCGCTCCGGCTTGCCGCTGTGGTCATTGCCGCGGCGCCGGTCCCGGCTTGGCATCCGGCTGTTGTTGCTCCCCTTCCGGGGCCTCTGGCCATTGCGGCGCAACCGGCCAGGGCGGCAGCTTTACCTGTCGTTGCGGCACCAGTCTCCCGGCCCTCGTCTCCTTTACTACCGATACCGCCCCAGTCTGGCGGGTCCTCAGCCATCTGCCCGCCGTGGTTAGCGTTTCCGCAAAACTATTACCCCTCGCAATTTTCCATCCACCCGAGTTCCATCAGTGCTAAGGGTTGAAGGCAGGGGCTTGCTCTAACGCGCCCCACCTCTAATCCGCTTCCCATTAGAAAATCGCTTTAACCGAACGATTTTAGTCGCCTATTAGCGAACTTGCCCTTTCCATGGAGCGAGGCTTAAAAAGGTGATTATTATCCGGTTAAATTGCGATTGATTTCGGCAGCTAACTGTGCGGAATGCTTGTTTAAATGAGACCCCAGGCTTATAATTCGCCAAAATTTTTCAAGGCAGGGGCGGATATGCGTTACCAATCGCGATTTTCCCGGATTTTGCCGCTTTTGGTTCTGGCTCTGGCCGTGACCCTCGGCCGGCCGGCGCCGGCGCCGGCCCAAGGCCAGGGCAATCTTCCCCCGGATTTGCAGGCCCTTATTGGTGAAGCGCTGCAAGCCAATCCCGAAATAAAGCAGATGGGGGCCAGCTATAAGGCCTCCAAAGAGACCATCAAATCCGCCGGCGCCCTGGAGGACCCGGAAGTGGGCTTCACCCTGAAGGACCTTCCCACTGACACCTGGGCCTTCAATACGGACCCAATGACCCAAAAAATGTTGGAGCTGTCCCAGAAATTTCCCTTCCCCGGCAAACGCCGCCTGCGGTCCGAAGTAGCCGCCGAGCAGACCAACTCCGATCAGTACGCCTTCCAGGACAAGGTCAACGAGGTGCGGGCCAAGGTGCTCACCGCCTACTGGGGCCTCTCCCTGGCTTACGGCAATTTTGACCTGACCCAGAGAAGCAAGGCCGCCTGGGAGCAGGTGGTCAAGGTGGCCGAAACCCGCTATAGCGTGGGCCAGGGTCTGCAGGCCGACGTCCTCCAGGCCCAGGTGGAGTTGGGCAATTACCTGGACCACCTCTTTCAATGGACCCAGAAACAGCAATCCTTCCAGGCCGACTTGAACGCCTTGCGTTCCAAGCCGCCGCAAACCCCCATTTCCCGGCCCCAGCCCCTGAGGCCCCGGCCTTTCGGAGTGAGGCTGGATGATTTACTGGCCCAGGCGGAGGCCCGCCCCCAACTCCAGGCCCTTAAGGCCCTCATCGCCAAACAGGAAAAGTCGGTGGACCTGGCCAAAAAAGAATACTTCCCGGACATGACTGTGGGTCTGGGTTACGGCTTCCGGGAAACCCTGGCTCCCCCCCTTAATCTGAAGCAGGCCGATATGTTTACCGCCAGGGTGATGTTTAATCTCCCCATCTGGCAGGCTGACAAGATCAAGCCCCGGATTCGGGAGGAGATGGCCAAGCAGGACGCGGCCAAGGAGGCCCATCAGTCAGCCCAGAATCAGCTGGCCGCGGCCATTAAGGACCGGCACGCCAAGCTCCAGCGCCTGGACCGGCAGATCACCCTCTTCGAACAGGGCATCATTCCCCAGGCCCGCCAGGCCGCGGCCGCCTCGCTGTCCGCTTACCAGGTGGGCACCCTGTCCTTTAACCAACTTTACCAAAATCAGATTGCCGTCTATAACGCCGAGATGCAATTGCAGGAATATCTAAAGGATTTTGAGGAAAACTGGGCGGAATTGGAGTGGCTGGTGGGGGCCGAATTGCCCCGGCCGGCGGGAGGGAAGAAATGAGCCTGGCGCGTCGTGGCAAACTTGGCTGGAGCCTGGGAGCCCTGGTAGCCCTGGCGGTTCTGAGCATCGCCTATTTTTCCGCGGTTTTGCCTTGGGGCAAGGCTAAGGAAGAGAGAAAGCCCCTCTGCTGGGTCTCCCCCCAGAACCCCAATTATATCAAAGAGGCTCCGGGCAAAGACCCGGAGGGCCACGAACTGGTGCCGGTCTATCCCACCGCGCCGGGGGCAAAGCCCAGTGGCCCGGCGGTGGCGCCCTCCGCCGCCCCGGCTCCCACCGCCAAAGCGGCGCGCAAGATCAAGTACTGGGTCGATCCCATGGATCCGAACTATGTCCGAAATAAGCCGGGGAAGGCCCCCTGCGGCATGGACCTGGTGCCGGTTTATGAAGAGGAAGGCGGTACGGCCGCCGCCCCTGGCGTCATTGCCGTCTCCCCCGCCACCCTCCAGTCCATGGGGGTGCGCACCGCCAAGGTGGAGGTCCGGCCCCTGGCCCATGACACCTGGACCGTGGGCCTGGTGACCTTCAATGAGCGGAGCCTGGCAGTGCTCAACACCAAGGTGAACGGCTGGGTGGACCGCCTCTATATCAACGCCACCGGCGACCCGGTGCAAAAGGGTCAGCCCCTCCTGAGCATCTATAGTCCCGATCTGGTGAGTGCCCAGGATGAGTATCTCCTGGCCCTGCGCAATCTCAAGAATCTGGAAAAAAGCCCCTATCCGGAAGTGGTGGACGGGGCCCGGCGCCTGGCGGAGGCCTCCCGGCGACGCCTGGAGTACTTCGATATCAGCGCCAACCAGATCGAAGAGTTGAAAAATAGCGGCCAGGTGAAGAAACACCTGGTCCTGGCCTCGCCCGCCCGGGGCATCGTCACCAAGCGGATGGTGACCCAGGGGCAAATGGTTCAGGCCGGCATGCCCCTGCTGGAGGTGGCCGACCTCTCCACCGTCTGGGTGGACGCCGATATCTACCAGTATGAGCTGCCCTGGATAAAGGTGGGGCAAGCGGTGGAGATGAGCCTGCAATATCTCCCCGGAGAAACCTTCACCGGCCGGATCGACTACATCTATCCCTACTTGAAGGAAAATACCCGCACGGCGCGGGTGCGTCTGCGGTTTCCCAATCCCCAGCTCCACCTGAAACCGGAGATGTTCGCCCAGGTGCAGATCAAGTCGCCGGTCACCAGGGAGGCGGTGGTGGTGCCCACCGAGGCGGTCCTGGACACCGGCCTCAAACAACACGTGTTCATCGCCCTGGGCGGCGGCCGCTTTGAGCCCCGGGAGGTGAAGCTGGGGGTCTATGGCGACGGCAACCAGTACCGCGAGGTGCTCTCCGGCCTCCAGGGCGGGGAAGAGGTGGTCACTTCGGCCCAATTCCTGCTGGATTCCGAGTCTCGCTTCCGGGAGGCGGTCCAGATGATGCTGGCACCGCAGGGAGCGCCGGAGACGGGTAAAAAAGAGGCGCCGCCTGGGGGCATGCCAGGAAGGCCGGGGATGTAGAGCGGATGTCCCTAAGGCCGGCGGCGCCGCCCGCTGTCCCCTGGCCCAATTTAGCTGAGACCTAGACGCAAGCTCCTGTAACTGTAACCTGAAATTAACCGGAAACCACATGATTGCCCGCATTATTGATTTCGTTGCGCAAAACCGCTTTCTGGTGCTGCTCCTCACCGCCATCGCCACCATCTGGTCCCTTTATGCCACTTACAACCTGGCAGTGGATGCCATTCCGGACCTGTCTGATGTCCAGGTAATCATTTTGACCGAATATCCCGAGCAGGCCCCGGAGATTGTTGAAGACCAAGTGACTTACCCATTGGCCACCGCGATGCTGGCCGTGCCCAGCGCCAAGGTGGTACGGGGCCTCTCTCAATTCGGCCTTTCCTTCATTTATGTGATCTTTGAGGATGGTACCGACATTTACTGGGCCCGTTCCCGAGTGTTGGAATATCTCAGTTACGTGCAGGGGAAATTGCCGCCCGGCGTCACTCCGGCCCTGGGCCCTGATGCCACCGGGGTGGGCTGGGTCTATGAGTACGTGGTGCAAGATCCCACCGGACGACATGATTTGGCCCAATTGAGGAGCATCCAGGACTGGTATATTCGCTATCAACTTCAAAAAGTTACGGGGGTGGCCGAAGTCGCCTCCGCAGGCGGCTTCGTCAAGCAGTACCAGGTGGTGGTCAATCCTAATACCTTGGCCTCCTACGGCATTACCCTCTCCAAGGTGCGCCAGGCCATCCAGATGTCCAATCAGGACACCGGCGGCCGGGTGGTGGAACATGCCGAAACCGAATACATGGTGCGAGGGCTGGGCTATATCAAGTCCATCCAGGACGTGGAAAACATCGTAGTGGGCGCCGACCCCAAGGGCACTCCTATCCTGGTGAAAGACGTCGCCCTGGTGCGCCTGGGTCCGGAACTACGCCGCGGCCTCACTGAAGCTAACGGCGAAGGCGAGGTGGTGGGCGGCATCGTGGTGGCCCGCTTCGGAGCCAACGCCCGTTCCGTCATCGAGGCGGTTAAGGAAAAGCTGCAAGAACTCAAGGTCGGGCTGCCTCTCGGGGTGGAAATCATCACTGCCTATGACCGCAGCGCCCTCATCGACCGGGCCGTAGTCAACCTGAAGGAGAAATTACTGGAAGAGATGCTGGTGGTGGCCCTGGTCTGCGTCATCTTCCTGCTCCACTTCCGCAGCTCGCTGGTGGCCATCGCCACCCTGCCCCTGGGGGTCTTGATTTCCCTGGCCATCATGTACCAGTTTGATATCAGCGCCAACATCATGAGCCTGGGCGGCATCGCGCTGGCCATTGGAGTGATGGTGGACGCCGCGGTCATCATGATTGAAAACGCCCACAAGCACATCGAGCACGCCCCGCCGGATGTACCCCGCTCACCCCTGATCCTGGAGGCCGCCAAGGAAGTGGGACCATCGCTATTTTTCTCGCTCCTGGTCATCACTTTCTCCTTTCTGCCCATTTTCGCCTTGCCGGCGGAAAGCGGCCGGCTCTTCAAACCCCTGGCTTACACCAAGACCTTCGCCATGGCCGCGGCCTCCCTGCTGGCCATCACCGTAGTGCCGGTCATGATGCTGGCTTTTCTGCGGGGCAAAATTCCGGAAGAATCCCGTAACCCTCTGAACCGCCTGACTATGCGCCTGTACCACCCACTCCTAGAAGTGGTACTGAAAGTTCCCTGGGTCGCCATCCTCTTGGCTATCATCCTGGTGGCAGTCACCCTCTACCCTCTTTCCAAATTGGGTTCAGAGTTCATGCCGCCCTTGAATGAAGGGGACCTGCTCTATATGCCCACCACCATGCCGGGCATCTCCATCACCGAAGCCAAGAACATTCTGCAGCAGACGGATCGCCTCATCCGCACCTTTCCGGAGGTTGATTATGTCTTCGGCAAGGCCGGTCGGGCCGGAACCGCTACCGATCCGGCCCCCCTGAGCATGGTCGAGACCACCATTCACCTGACAGATCCGGAGTATTGGCCTGCGGTGCCGACCTGGTACTCTTCCTGGGCCCCGGAATGGTTGAAGGCGATTTTGCGCCACTTCAGCCCGGACCGTCCGAACATGGAAGACCTCATCCGGCAGATGGACACGGCGGTGAAATTACCCGGCCTGGCCAACTCCTGGGGCTATCCCATCAAGATTCGCATCGACATGCTCTCCACCGGCATCAAGACCCCGGTGGGTTTCAAGATTATGGGCCCGGACCTGGACGTGCTCAACCGCCTGGCCACCAACGCTGAAGCCATTTTCAAGAGTCTGCCCGAAACCGCCAGCGCCTTTGCCGAGCGGGTCACCGGCGGCTACTACCTCGATTTCGACATAAAACGCCGGGAAGCGGCCCGCTACGGTCTCACCGTGGGAGACGTCCAGGACGTCATCGCCACCGCCCTGGGCGGAATGAAGGTTACCCAGACCGTGGAGGGACTGGAACGCTATCCGGTTAATCTGCGTTACTTTCAGAATTATCGGGAGAATCTTCCCGCCTTGCGCCGGACGTTGATTCCCACCCCCTCAGGGACCCAAATTCCCATAGAACAGGTGGCCGATATCAAGATTCACCAGGGGCCGGATATGATCCGCAGTGAAAACGCCCGGCCTTCCGCCTGGATCTACGTGGACCTTCAGAACATCGACGTGGGCACCTACATCCAGAAGGCCAAAGCGGCCATTACTGCCCGGCTGGAGTTGCCTCCGGGTTACAACTACATCTGGAGCGGCCAGTTCGAATACATGGAGCGGGCCCGGCAGCGTTTGCAAGTTATCATCCCCATCACCCTGGCCATTATTTTTTTCATTCTCTACGTCAATACCGCCTCCATCACCAAGGTCTTCATCGTGCTTCTGGCGGTGCCCTTCTCCCTGGTGGGGGCCATCTGGTTGCTCTTCCTGTTAAAATACCACCTGAGCCTGGCCGTGGTGGTGGGGCTCATTGCTCTGGCCGGCCTGGACGCCGAAACCGGGGTGGTGATGCTTCTCTATCTCGATATTTCCTATCACCGCCACGAAGCCGCAGGAAGTCTCAACTCCTATCAGGACCTGGAAAACGCCGTCATGGAAGGAGCGGTGCAGCGGCTGCGCCCCAAGCTCATGACGGTAATGGCCATTCTCATGGGCCTGCTACCCCTGATGTACGGCACCGGCACCGGCTCCGAGGCCATGAAACGCATCGCCGCCCCCATGGTGGGCGGGGTCATCACCTCCTTCCTGCTGGAACTCTTCATCTATCCGGCCATCTATCTGTTGTGGAAGCAGCATACCGATTTTAAGCGCCGGTAAACCTCCGTTTGAGGTTTTAAAAGAATAGGAGGAATTGACTGATGAGAATAACCAAGAGCCTTTTGATAATCGGCCTTTGTCTGATCTTCAGCGGTCCGGCCTGGGCCCAACCTGGCGGCGGCCAGGGCATGGGGCCCGGCCAGGGTATGGGCGGTGTTATGGGAACAGGCCGGGGTATGGGCGCCATGATGTACAACCCCCAGACCGTCATCACCATCAAGGGTACAGTGGAAAGTCTGGCGGCCCCGCAGACGCGCCGGATGCGGCACGTATCCCTGGTGGTCAAGACCGACCAGGGCAGCATCACTGTTCACCTGGGACCCGCCCGGTATATGAGCCAAAATCAGATGATTTTCAATCCCGGGGATGCCGTGGAGGTGACCGGCTCCCAAATGGAGGTGGCCGGGGGCGCCATAATGGTGGCCAAGGAAGTGACGGTGAAGGGCAAGACCCTGAAACTCCGGGATGACCAGGGCTTGCCGCTATGGCGGGGGCAGGGCCGTCAGCGGCCCCAATAGCTCTGGGGCGCCCAATCTTACCCTGGGGGTGGTTAGAAAAGTTTAGGAAAAAGTCGCCGCAGACTTTAGCCGGCGCCCGGACTCGCCTGGAGGCGGCTGGCCGCACCCAAACGCAGAGATGGTATTCAGATGAAAAGCCGCGGAGAGATGAAGGTCTTCCCCTGCCGGAGGGAATTTATGGCCGGCAGCAGGTGTTCATCCACTTCTTCTTTTAGTAAATAGCCTTCGGCCCCCAGGGCCATGGCCTGTTCCAAATACGCTTTAGACTTGTGGATAGTTAGGATCAGGACCTTGACCTCCGGATAAGTTTCCTTGGTTATTAAGGTGGCCTCGAAGCCGCCCAGGTTGGGCATGGATAAATCCATGAGAATCAGGTGGGCGGACTCGCTTTTCAGGTAATTTAAGAGTTCTCGGCCATCGTTGAACTCGCCGACCACCTGTAAATCCGGCTGGCCCTCGATGATTCCTCTAATCATCCGGCGCACCAGTGGATAGTCATCTACCAGCAAGATCTTGTATTTATTGGGATTTAATACATCCATCCCCAGCCGGTCCTTGGTGATTAATAGTTCTTCGGACCCCCGGATGCAATAGCTCATAATAATCTAGTTCCAGGAGGGTCCGGCAGAGGTTTTGCCTGGGCGGCCAGGAAAACCCCGCCTCAGGGCTAAATCTCAAGCTTAAGCGCCCGTATCCCTTTCCCCCAGGGGGAGAGGGAAAAAACCAGGAAACGCCGGACGTTAATCAGAAACGGAGATTTGCCCAATTTCATCAGGGGCTGGTTAGCCTGAATTCACCCGACCATACTATATTTCCTGTTCCTGGCGGTGAATATCCGTAAAAATACCTATTTATAGGCAGGTAAAAATGCCTATTTAGCGGTAAAATTATGATTAACTTGAGGGAAACTAGGATAATGGCATTATGACTTCTTTAATCCCCGGCAATCTCCACACCACTGCCATGGCCATCTTGCCCCACGACCGGCCGGAGCCGGCCCTGGAACTGGCCCTGTCCCTAGACATTCCCTTCTGGCCGCAACTGCCGCACGTCGGCTTTTTTGAGGACATGTATGTCCAGGCCGGCGATCATTTTCCAGGCATCGTGCTGTTCCCGGAAACCAACCAGATCCGCTTCGATACGGGCAAATTTTATGAGGAATTGCCCCAGATGCTGGAACACTGGGAAGACCTGGACTATTTTGACCTTTCGCCATCCTGCTCGGCGGTCTACCATCGCTTCCTGGAGTTGGATTTCCACCCCTACGTGGCGATTCGCGGGCAAATGGAAGGCCCCATCAGCTTCGGCCTGAAGATCCTGGACGAAACCGACCGCCCCATTATCTTCAACGACGAGGTGCGTCCCGTGCTGTTGGACTTCATGGCCCGGCGGGCCCAGGCTCAGCTCATCCGCCTCAAACGCAAGCATCCCCGGGCCTTCCTGTTCCTGGATGAGCCCGGGCTGCAATTCATCTTCAGCTCCATCTCCGGCTATCCCGACCTCAAGGCCCGGGAGGACCTGGACCGCTTCCTGGTCCAAATCGAGCGCCCCCGGGGCATCCATCTCTGCGGTAACCCTGATTGGGAGTTCCTGTTGCGCCGCGACCTGGACATCCTCTCCCTGGATATCTATTCCAATGGCGAGGTCTTTCAATATTATGGCAAGGACATCCGCGCCTTCCTGAACCGGGGCGGGGTCCTGGCCTGGGGCATGATCCCTACCAACTTTGAGTCCTTCGAGAAAGAGACCCCGGAGCGCCTGGAAGCTTATCTGGAGACCCTGTGGCCCACGATCCTGGCGGCGGGAATTGACCGGGACCAGCTTCTGGCCCAGAGCCTGCTGGCTCCAGCCACCTGCTGCCTGATCAACCCGGACCGGGAGAAGACGGTGACCGCGGCCTATGCCTGGCTGCGCCAGGTGTCCCGGCGCCTGCGGGAGAAATATCGTTTAGATTAAGCCTGACCTGGGCAGGGGCGCCGCGCTGGCCGCCCTTACAGGTGGCGGATAATCCATGCCTGACCGCCAGACCCCGGCGATCATTCTGACCGTGCGCGATTACGGCGAAGCGGACCTACTGGTGACCTTCCTCACCCCAGGGCAGGGTCGCCTCACCGGGATCGCAAAGCACGCCAAAAAGAGCCGCCGCCGTTTTGTCCACTGCCTGGAGCCTTTGAGCCGGGTGGTCCTTTTCCTCTCACCCCGCCCTGGCCGGGACCTGGAGTTTCTGGAGAAGGGCGAGCTGGTGCGGTCCTTTCCCACCCTGCGCCAGGACCTGCCCCGGCTGGGGACCGCGGCGGTGCTGGCCGAAGTGGCGGGCCTGCTGGCCGGCCCGCCGGAGGCCACCGGCGAGATTTTCGCCACCCTGGAGGAGGCCTTAAAGCGGCTGGACCAGGGCGGGCCGCCGGATTCGCTGCTGCCTGCTTTTCTCCTGCGCCTCCTCACCCTGGGGGGTTACGGGCCCCGCCTGGGGCAGTGCCTCCAGTGCGGCCGGGAGCCGGGTCCGCCCCTCTATTTCAGCATCCCCCAGGGGGGGGTGCTCTGCGGGGCCTGCCGGCCCGGGGTTCCCGGCCCTTTGCTGCCTCTTGACCCCGGGACCTGGAAGCTGCTGCGCCTGGCCCAGGAAATGGCCCGGGATAAACTCTCCCGCCTCCGTTTTCCCCGGCCCCAGCGGGGCCAGAGCCTGGCCATCCTCAAGGCTTTTCTCTTTCATCACCTGGGCCGGGGCCTCAAATCCTGGGCTTTTTGGGAAAAGGTGACCGCTAAATACTCGGGGGCAATAGGGGAAGAGGGGAAAAGGGAAAAAGGTTAGAGTCTCTTGGTGCGCTAATGAATAATTTGCCCATCTCCAACTTCTACGTCGCTGGCGTGGCGGCGGCGTTTGTGGTGCTCTTGCTTCTGGAAACCTGGCGTCCCTTGCGCCGGCGCAAACGAAGCCGTGGTCAGCGCTACCAGATCAACTTCGCCTTCACCGCCCTGGCCTTTGCCGCCGGTTCTTTGACCGTCCGCCCCGCCGCTCTGGGGCTGGCGTTTTGGGCCCAGTCCCACTCCGTCGGACTGCTTCACCTTTTGCCCCTGCCCTCCTGGGCCGAAACGGCCCTGGCGGTCTTATGGCTGGATTTTACCTTCTATTACTGGCACCGCTTCAACCACCTGCGCCCCCTTCTCTGGCGCTTCCACAACGTGCACCACGTGGACCCGGACCTGGACGTCACCACCTCCTTCCGCTTCCATTTCGTCGAAGTCCTCTATTCCACGCCGTTTCGGGTCCTGCAAGTGGCCCTCTTCGGAGTCTCCCCGGCCACTTATCTTCTTTATGAAGGCCTGTTCAACTGCGCCACCTTGTTCCATCACAGCAATGTCCGCCTGCCCCTGGCCCTGGAGCGCCTGCTCAACCGGCTCATCGTCACTCCCCGCATGCACGGCATCCACCACTCGGCCCTGGGCCCCGAAACCAACTCCAACTACTCCGTAGTCTTCAGCTTCTGGGACCGCCTTAACCGCAGCCTCCGGCTCAACGTCCCCCAGGCTGAGGTGGTCATCGGCGTACCCGGCTACCTGCTACCGGCAGACAACCGCGTGCTCCGCCTGCTGACCCTGCCCCTGACCAAACAACGGCCCTACTGGCGCTGGCCCAGCGGCAGGACGCCCCATCGGGTTTACCCCAAGGAGTCGCCGCACCCCAAAACCATGCTGGAATGACTTAGTGGACAGTTGGCCAGTAATGAGGAATCAGAAAAACTAAACCCGAAACTTGAATTTTAACCCGCCCCTTGCCTTTTTCCCTTACCGCCCTTATCTTTTCTGGCAAAGGGGGACCGACATATGACAACCGCCAAGTCTTTACAGGGCAAACATATCGCGGTCCTGGCCGAAGACCTGTATGAAGACCTGGAATTGTGGTATCCCCTGCTGCGCTTGCGGGAGGCCGGGGCTGAAACCATCGTGGTAGGCCCCGGTCCGGGGAAAACCCACTTTAGCAAGCATGGCTATGAGGTGCAGGTGGACCGGTTCGTGGAAGAGGTGCGGGCCGCCGACTTCGACGCCGTCATCATCCCCGGGGGCTACGCCCCGGACCGGATGCGCCGCCATCCCGCCATGGTGGCCCTGGTGCGCCAGGCTGTCCAGAGCCACAAGGTAGTAGGAGCCATTTGCCATGCCGGCTGGATGCTGGCCTCGGCCGGAGTCCTGCCGGGCCGGACCGTCACCGGCTTCTACGCCATCAAGGACGATTTAGTCCATGCGGGGGCCAATTATCAGGACGCCGAGGTGGTGGTGGACGGAAATATCATCACCTCCCGCCAGCCCGGCGACCTGCCAGCCTTCTGCCACGCCATCCTCGCCGCTCTGGGCGGTTGATTTCCCCGCCATCCCGGTGGGCCGGCGCTCTGCCTGGCCCTCCCGGGGCCTGTACTGGGACAGGTCCTGGGACAGGGTAACGGACGAAGTTAAGCCTTAAAAAATTCTCGTTTATAATCAATAAGATATACATCAGAATCTCCTGGCTCGAATCTTGCGATTCTAGCCGTTATTGGTGGTCAGTCCTCAAAACAGGGGAAGGCGGGGGGATTAACTCAGTCAATACGGCAGAGGGGGAGGAGTGGTCCAGCCGATATGGAGCCAGGAGATGCCGCCCAGCCTCCAAACCTGGAACCGCCCAGGCGGTCAGGGATGGTTAATCCCTTGGGAAGGAAGACTCGCCCGAGCCCTGGTCGCCGGCCTGATGCTGGACGTTGTCTTGGAGGCGCCGGCCAGGCTGACCGACCCAGACTGCCGTCGCCGCCACATTAAGGCCAGATTGACTCAATCCCTGGTGCGTCAACTTTCGGGGTACATTACCCTGGACTGTTTCCGCCTCCTGATGCGCCATCTGGAATACTGGTTCCAATTCTATTACCCCTTGATGCCCCCTCAGCCGCTGACCGAAGAGCGTCCGCGGCTTCGGGCAAAGTTTAGCGGTCCGGCAACCGCCGACCGTCGCCAATCCCTGGTTCGCCGGAATATTGTTAAAGATTGGCTAAGGCAAGCCGCCAGCGAGATTCTTCCCAGCCGTCCGCAACGCAAAATTCATCCGGACGGTGTGGAGGACTTTCTCCACCAGACTCAGGTTTACTGGTTCCAGGTGAAGGACTTTGCCCAGTATTTTAAGATCGACCGCAAGACTGCCTGGGAATATTTGCAAAAATTTCATGAGACTCGCTTGCTGGTCCACAACAATGGGCGTTCCGCCGCAGCCCGCTACCGCCTTGCGGATAATTTCCTGGCGGTGCCAGTTAGCGCCCTGGAACAACACCTGGCCCAGGCGGGCTTTCCGGCCTCGCTGGCCTCGCAGGTGGCTCAAGAGCTGGCGGCCACTGCCGGAGAACCCTTCTGGGAAGAAGGCTGGTCAGTGGAGAGGAACCCCGACCGCCGGGCAGAGCTGGTCAGCGCCCTGACCACCGCGGCCATCCTGGAGGTGGTCTACCAGGTGGACCGCCAGCGGCTGCTCCGCCTCCGCCATCGCTGGCTCAACCATTAGGTCTTCTGGAAAACTGCCTCTCCCGGAATTTTGGCGGCAAAATCCCGACCATTTTTCTGTCAATCCTCTCGCTCCAAAAACGAATGGGTTATTTCCTTTGGGAGCTTTACCAAGATGCCTGAAAATGGACGCCTTCCAGGCCCCCGCTTTATCTGTCTTTATTTGACCCCCGAGGGAATTTTATGTTATGGTTTTTAAACGCTTATCCGGGAGGTGCGCCAGACCCCATGATCCGCGATGTTGAATACGAAACCTTGCCTCGAGAAGCCCTGGAGGCCATTCAGCTTAAACGTCTGCAAGCGGTGGTGGAGCGCGTCTACCACCTGGTCCCCTTCTACCGCCGCCGCATGGACGAACTGGGAGTCAAACCCGAGCATATCCGCAGCCTGGCCGACCTCAAGCTCCTGCCCTTCACCACCAAGCAGGACCTGCGGGACAATTATCCCTTCGGGATGTTCGCCGCGCCCATGGACCAGATCGTCCGGATTCACGCCAGCTCCGGCACCACCGGCAAACCTACCCCGGTGGCTTATACCCAGCGAGACCTGGAGACCTGGGCCGAACTCATGGCCCGCACTTTGACCGCCGGGGGCGCCCACCGGGGCGATATCGTCCACGTCGCTTACGGCTATGGCCTGTTCACCGGCGGCCTGGGGGCCCATTACGGGGCGGAGCGGCTGGGGGCCGCAGTGATCCCGGTCTCTGGCGGTCAAACTCGCCGCCAGATCATGCTCATCCAGGACTTTGGCCCCACCATCCTCTGCTGCACCCCCTCTTTTGCCCTGTACCTGGCGGAAGTGGGCCAGGAAATGGGGGTGGACTTCGCCCAGACCAGGCTCCGGGTAGGCATCTTGGGGGCCGAGCCCTGGACCGAAGGCATGCGCCAGGAAATCGAAAAGCGCCTCCATCTCGATGCCCTGGACATTTACGGCCTCTCCGAGATCTTGGGTCCCGGGGTAGCCATCGAGTGCCTCGAAGCCAAACAGGGGCTGCACATTTTTGAAGACCATTTCCTGCCGGAAATCATTAACCCGGCCACCCTGGAAGCCGTGCCCGCCGGGGGGATGGGAGAGTTGGTCCTTACCACCCTCACCAAGGAGGCCTTCCCGCTGCTGCGCTATCGCACCCGGGACATCACTGCCCTGAACTGCGCCCCCTGCATTTGCGGCCGCACCATCGCCCGCCTCAGCCGCTTCCAGGGACGCAGTGACGACATGCTCATCATCCGAGGGGTCAATGTCTTCCCGTCCCAGATCGAATCGGTGCTGATGGAGACCCCGGGGCTGGCGCCCCACTACCAGCTCATTGTGGAGCGGGAAGGCCAGCTCGACACCCTGGAGGTCCAGGTGGAGGTGGACGAAGCCACCTTCTCCGACGAAGTCAAGCAGTTGCAGGCCCTGGCCCAAGGCATTGCCCGGAAGATCAAGGATTACTTCACCGTCTCGGTGAAGGTGAAGCTGGTGGAGCCGCAAAGCATTCCGCGCAGCGAAGGCAAGGCCACCCGGGTCATTGATAAAAGGCAGCTTTAGGCTGATTATGAAAAGGTAACGCCGGCGCCCTCGCCGGCGCTGAACCGCCGAGGGCGGCGGTTCTACATAATACGCCCTTAAAACCACGCCATTTTTCCCTCATCCCTCTGGGGGCGAGGGTTAGGTGAGGGGGTAATAACATGAAAGTCGAACAAATCTCGGTATTCCTGGAAAACAAGGCGGGCCGGCTGGCCGAAGTAACCCGGGTCCTGGGGGAAGCGGGCATCAACATCCGGGCCCTGTCCCTGGCCGACACCACCGACTTCGGCATCTTGCGCCTCATCTGCGACAAATACGAACAGGCCCGGGAAGTCCTGAAGGCCCAGGGCTTTACCGTGGGTAAGACCGAGGTGGTGGCGGTGGAGGTCCCCGACCGTCCCGGCGGACTGGGCTCGGTGCTCCAGGTTCTGGCCAGGGCCGGAATCAACGTGGAATACATGTACGCCTTTGTGCAGCATAGCGGCAAGAACGCGGTGATCATCTTCCGCTTTGACAATCTGGAACAAGCCATCGAGCTGCTCCAGAAGGAAGGCGTCCATATCTACAAGGGAGAAGAAGTCTACCGGCTATAAATCCCCCACCGCGAAGGAGACCATATGAAAAAAATCGGGTTGGTCCTGGCCCTTACTCTCCTGGCGCTGTCGGCCGCGGCAAATGCCGCCGACCTCAAGGAGCCCTACATTATCGGGGGCATCTTTTCCATTACCGGTCCGGCCTCGTACCTGGGAGAGCCGGAGCGCAATTGCCTGGAAATGGTGGTTGAAGAAATTAATGCCGCCGGCGGCCTTAACGGCCATCCTTTGCAGCCGGTCATCTACGATGACGAAGGCGACGTCACCAAGGCCCGCCTGCACGCCGAAAAACTCTTGCAGAAGGACAAGGCCCTGGCCATCGTCGGCCCCAGTCTCACCCATACCTCCATGACCGTCCTGGAGATCACCCAGAAAGCCAAGCTGCCCTTGATCTCCTGCGCCGCCGGAGCCGCCATCACTTCTCCGGCGAAGGACCGTTTCTGGGTATTCAAGACCGCCCAAACCGACCAGATGGCGGTAAGCCGCATTTATGCCTATTGCAAGAAGCATAATCTCACCAAGGTGGCCATCCTCACCGTCTCCACCGGCTTCGGGATGGCGGGCAAGGACCAGCTCCTGGGCCAGGCCCCCCAATACGGCGTCGAAGTGGTGGCCCAGGAAGTCTTCGGGGAAAAGGACACCGACATGACCCCGCAGCTCACCAAGATCCGGGGCAGCGCTGCCCAGGCGGTGATCTGTTGGGGCACCGGCCCGGCCCCGGCCCTGGTGGCCAAGAACCTGAAACAACTGGGCCTGACCATCCCCTTGATCCAGAGCCACGGCGTCGCCTCTAAAAAATTCATTGAACTGGCCGGCGACGCCGCCGAAGGCATCATCCTGCCCGCCGGCAAACTGGTGGTTTACAAACAATTGCCCGACACCGACCCCCAGAAGGCGGTGTGTCAGGAATATGCCGAGAAATACCAGGCCAAATTCAAAGCGCCGGAATCCAGCTTCGGCGGCTACGCCTATGATGCCCAGCGCCTGCTGAACGCCGCCCTGACCAAGGCCGGCAGCGACCCGGCCAAGATCCGGGACGCCCTGGAAGGCACCAGGAACTTCGTGGGCGTCAGCGGCATCTTCAATATGAGCCCCGAAGACCACAACGGCCTCAACCCCGAGGCCTTTGTCATGGTCAAGATTCACAACGGCGATTTCGCTCTGATAGATTAGCAGCAGGCAGTAGCCAGTAGTCAGTATCCAGTAAATGGAGGGCTTCTGACTACTGGCAACTGGCTTCTGACTACTGACAACTGATGCCAACCCTCTCCTCTCTGCTCCAATACTTCCTTTCCGGATTGACCAACGGCGCCATTTACGCCCTCATTGCCCTGGGCTTCGGCATCATCTTCAATGCCACCGCCATCATCAATTTCGCCCAGGGCGAGATGGTCATGCTGGGCGCTCTGTGCGCCATCAGCCTCTATCACCTGATTCCTTCCCTGCCCCTGGCCTTCCTGGGCGGCGTCTTCCTCGTCTCCCTGGTGGGGCTGGTTTTTGAGCGCCTGGCCCTGCGCCCGGTGCGCGACCCTGCGCCCATCACCCTGATCATCATCACCGTGGGCGCGGCGGTTTTCCTCAAGGGGCTGGCCATGCTGCTCTGGGGCAAGGAGGCCTACTCCCTGCCCTCCTTTTCCGGCAACGCCCCCCTGTACCTGGGTGCCGCCACCATTATGCCGCAGAACCTCTGGGTCCTGGGTCTCACCGCTTTCCTGGTCCTGGTCCTGGAGGCCTTCTTTCGCCTCACCCTGGTGGGCAAGGCCATGCGGGCCACGGCCTATAACCTCCGGGCCGCCCGCCTGGTGGGCATCGCCGTCGGCCGCATGGTGCAGCTCTCCTTTGGGCTGGCCGCCGCCCTGGGCGCCGGGGCCGGGATTCTCATCGCCCCTTTAACCCTGGGCGTATACGACATGGGCACCATGCTTGGCCTCAAGGGCTTTTCCGCCGCCATTATCGGCGGCCTGGGCAGCCTTTCCGGCGGGGTCCTGGGCGGTTTGCTCCTGGGGCTGGCCGAATCCTTCACCTCCGGCCTCATCTCCTCGAGCTACCGGGACGCCGTGGCCTTCCTCCTGCTGCTTCTCGTCCTGTTTCTCCGGCCCCAGGGCCTGATGGGAGGCCGCCGTTGATGCTTTCCGGCCTGGGCAACCGTTGGGTGCTGTTTGCCGGGGCGGTTCTGGCCGTGGCCGCGGTCTTGAGCAACGAATACTATTTCACCCTGCTCAATTTCATCGGCATCCATACCCTGCTGGTGGTGGGGCTCAACCTGCTGCTGGGCTACGCCGGCCAGATTTCCCTGGGCCACGCCGCCTTCTTCGGCCTGGGGGCCTATACTTCCGGTATCCTCACCGCCACCTGCGGGGTCAACCCCTGGCTGGCGCTGCTGGCCGGTCTGGTCATCTCTGGCCTGGCTGCCTTACTCATCGGCATCCCGGCCCTGAAGCTCCGGGGCTATTACCTGGCCATGGCCACCCTGGGCTTCGGCATCATCGTCTATATCGTGCTGAACGAAGCCCAACCCCTCACCGGCGGGCCTTCAGGCCTTTCGGGGATTCCCTCCCTGTCCCTGGCGGGTTTTCCCCTGAACACCGCCCGGCGTCTTTATCTGCTGGTCTGGCCTGTAGTGGGGGGCATCCTGGCCCTGAGCGCCAACCTGGTGGACTCCCGATCCGGCCGGGCCCTGCGGGCCCTGCATGACTCCGAAGCCGCCGCCGAATCCCTGGGGGTGGACACCAGCCGGATGAAACTGAAAATCTTCATCTGGAGCGCCCTCTATGCCTCCCTGGCCGGCAGCCTCTATGCGCATAGCCTCAATTTCATCGCCCCCGCCTCCTTCGGCTTCATGTTCTCCATCAAGCTGGTGACCATGGTGGTCCTGGGCGGCATGGCCAGCATCTGGGGCTCGCTTCTGGGGGCCGGGGTGCTGACGGTGCTGCCGGAAGTGCTCACGGTGTTTCACGACTTCGAGGTCATTATCTTCGGCGCCATTCTCATGGTGGTGATGATCTTTCTGCCCCGGGGGCTGGTCCGGGGCCTCATGGACCTCTGGGAATTCCGGCGCTATAAGCGCCAGGGTGGACAAATTGTTTAAAATACAAGGAGCAGGAAACAGTGAGCAGGAAACAGTGAGCAGAAAGCAGTAAGCAAAAAAAGACCTGCAAACGAAAACTGATCACTGATTACTGACCACTGATAATTTCGTTGTATGAACCCTAAACTGGAACAACCAATCCTGGAACTGCACGGCGTCGGCCTGGCCTTTGGCGGCCTCCAGGCGGTGGAGCGCGTCTCCTTCCGGGTCCCGGCGGCCGCGGTCAAGGCGATTATCGGCCCCAATGGCGCCGGCAAGACCACCCTGTTCCACCTGGTTACCGGTTTTCTGGCTCCCCAGGAAGGCCGCATCATCTTCCAGGGGGCTGATATCCAGAATCTCCCGGCTCACGTCATCGCCCGGCGGGGTATCGCCCGCACCTTCCAGTTGGTGCAGCTCTTTGAGCACCTGACGGTCCTGGAAAACGTTATGGTGGGCCGCCACCGCCTGAGCCGGGCCGGTTTCCTGGCCGGGGCCCTGCACCTCCCCTGGGCCCGCCGCGAAGAAGCGGAAATCCGGGCCAAGGCCCTGGAGGCCCTGGAATTGGTCGGCCTGGGCCCCTATGCCCAGCAGGCCGCCGCGGTCCTGCCCCTGGGACTGAAGCGGCTGCTGGAAATCGCCCGAGCCCTGGCCTCCGAGCCCCGCCTGCTGCTCCTGGACGAGCCGGCCTCGGGCCTGGATCCGGTGGAGACCGAAAGACTCGAGGAGATAATCCTGACCCTCAGGGAGAAGGGTCTCACCATCCTCCTGGTGGAGCATGACATGGCCCTCACCATGGAGGTCGCCGACGAAATCGCGGTGTTAAATTACGGCCGCCTAATCGCCGACGGCCCGCCCCGGGCCATCCAGAAGAACCCGGAGGTGATCGCGGCATATTTGGGCACAGATTGGCAGGCGTGAAGAAGATGTTAGCTGGTTAGCGGTTAGCAGTTAGGTAAAAGCAGCGAAGCAACTACTGGCATTCAAAGAAAGTTACAAATATTAATAACGCTTATTGACCTTGCTCTGCAAAATATGGTATAATTAGCCTAAATAATTGGCTAAAAGGAGCAAGGCGATGCAACAGAAACCCCTCAGCCTGATGCAATTTCAGAAAAAGTTTGGCACTGAGA
>Ga0326728_10004962_pt1 | contig 38422 bp, 36 predicted proteins | sample MB3enrmetagenome_FD_207602 | JGI IMG/M metagenome (GOLD analysis project Ga0326728, IMG submission 207602) | Lab enriched peat soil microbial communities from McLean, Ithaca, NY, United States - MB31MN | ecosystem: Environmental > Terrestrial > Soil > Wetlands > Peat | place: USA: New York... | reverse complement strand
GAAAGGCTGTTCGTGCTGCGCTTCAGGAATTTGGTTTGTATCAGGAGTGGTTGGATTCACCCAGCGAGGCAGAAACTGTCAACACATCTCAACTGGTGAAGGTTGCAGTTTGAACTGGACAGGACACTGATGGACGTGCCGGTGGATGCCCGGTCTTTCCGGGGGCCGGAAATACCCCTACCGCCCTCTCCGGCGGAAAGACCCCGTCCGCTACCAGGCCTTAATACTAATGGCCTGGTACAACTAAAACCCGTGTTTCGGCTTGAAGCCTCAACACAAGTGCCGGCGGAATGACCGCCCTCTCCGGCGGAAAGGCCCCGTCCGTCCGGCGGAATGACCACCCTCTCCGGCGGAAAGGCACCGTCCGCTACCAGGCCTTAATACTAATGGCCTGGTACAACTAAAACCCGTGTTTCGGCTTGAAGCCTCAACACAAGTGCCGGCGGAATAACCGCCCTCTCCGGCGGAAAGGCCCCGTCCGTCCGGCGGAATAACCGCCCCCTCCGGCGGAAAGGCCCCGCCCGCCCGGCGGAATAACCACCCCCTCTGGCGGAAAGGCCCCGTCCGCTACCAGGCCTTAATACTAATGGCCTGGTACAACTAAAACCCGTGTTTCGGCTTGAAGCCTCAACACAAGTGCCGGCGGAATGACCACCCTCTCCGGCGGAAAGGCCCCGTCCGTCCGGCGGAATAACCGCCCTCTCCGGCGGAAAGACCCCATCTGTCCGGCGGAATGACCACCCTCTCCGGCGGAAAAACCCCGGTCCGCTACCAGGCCTTAATACTAATGGCCTGGTACAACTAATACCAAGCCCAAATAGGGCTTGGTACAGCACAACACTAAAACTCGGCTTGTGGCCGAGTTTTGTGCGAAGCCCGTGTTTCCCCCTTCGCCAAGGCTTTGGGGGACAGGTCGGCTTGAGGCGCCTGGATCTGGGCCACAAGCCCAGATCCACGACTTGGCTGTGCTGGTTCCATTGAGGAACCGGCCCTCAACACAAGTGCCGGCGGAATAGGCACCCCCTCCGGCGGAAAGACCCCCTAAAACAAAAAAAGCCACCGGGGTTGCCGGTGGCTTTTCAATTAAACGAAAAGTTATCTGCCTTCGCAAACCTTGAGCTGATCCAACGCCGCGTTGATGGCTTGGATAGCGTCCGCCTTGTGGCCATGGAAATCATCAGCGGCTTGCCAAAGGGTATGCTTGGCGTTCTGCAATTGCTTGGCAGCCTTCCAAATGAGCGGGTGATGATGCCCAGCGCCGGCCTTGAAATCAAAATGGGCCTGGTCGTCTCCCCCGATATTGACGCTCAAATTGATGGCATCAGCGTTCGCCACGATCGGCAAAACCATCAATCCCAGAATTCCCAAGCAGCAAAACAACATACGTAAAGTGTTTTTCATCTTTGTAAATCCTCCCGCTTAAATTTTATTACGACAAACCCGGCCTTGATGAACCTTACCGGGCCGTAATTAAGACGTTTGGTCAGTAGTAATAGTTGCGGATTAGGAGGGGATATAAATCAGGAGGTTAAAGGGAAAACACCTAACTTTTCGGCACAATTAAACTATTTTCTGTCCGTTAAAACTTGGCCGATGGCCCATTTCCATCCAGCCCACAGTTTCTTCCGGGTCTCTTCCTTCATCTTGGGCAGGAATACTTTATCCACTCGCCGTATCTTTTGGATCTCAGCGCTATCCTTCCAGAACCCCACTTGCAGACCCGCCAGATAGGCCGCGCCCATGGCGGTGGTCTCCACCACTTTGGGCCGGTTGATCTTGACCTTCATGATGTCGGCCTGGAATTGCATGAGCAGGTTGTTCTTGCAGGCCCCGCCGTCCACCCGTAATTCCTTCAGGCTCAATTTGGAATCCTTCTCCATGGCTTCCACCAGGTCCTTGCTTTGATAGGCCAGGGATTCCAAAGCCGCGCGGACCACATGTTCCCTCTTGGTCCCCCGGGTGATGCCCACCAATCCACCCCGGGCCTTGGAGTCCCAATAGGGCGCGCCCAAACCCACGAAAGCCGGGACCAGGTAAACCCCGCCCGTGTCGGGAACAGAGGCCGCCACTTGTTCGGACTCGGCCGAGGTCTTGACCAATCCCAACCCGTCCCTGATCCATTGAATGGCCGCCCCGCCGATAAAGACCGACCCTTCCAGCACATAGGCTGGCTGGCCCTTGGCGTCGCACCCCAGGGTGGTCAAGAGCTTGTTCTTGGAAATGATGTATTTCTTTCCCATATTCAAGAGAAGGAAGCAACCTGTCCCGTAGGTGTTCTTGAGGGTTCCCGGTGCGTGGCAACCCTGGCCGAACAAGGCGGCTTGTTGGTCCCCAGCGATGCCCGCGATTGGGATACCAGCGCCCAGATAGCTTTTGGAGGAGGTCACCCCGAACGAGCTGGCCGAGGCCTGGGCCTTGGGCAATAGGGACGCGGGAACACGAAGGGTCTTCAGTAATTGAGGGTCCCATTGCTTGGTCTTGATATTGAACAAAAGGGTTCGAGAAGCGTTGGAATAATCGGTGGCGTGCGACTTGCCTCCTGTCAAATTCCACAAGAGCCAGGTATCCATGGTCCCAAAAGCCAGTTCCCCTTTGGCGGCCCTCTTGGCGGCGCCAGGCACGTTTTGAAGGAGCCATTCGATCTTGGTCCCGGAGAAATAAGCGTCCAGGACCAACCCGGTCTTTTTCAAGAAAAGGCCTGCCTTACCCTGCGCTTTTAATTGGTCGCAACGATGTGCCGTCCTTCGGCATTGCCAGACGATGGCCTTGTGGATGGGTTTGCCTGTCTTTCGGTCCCAGATGACCGTGGTTTCCCTTTGGTTGGTGATACCGATGGCGGCTATATCCACAGGTTTGGCCCCGGCTGACTTCAACGCCGCTTGGCCGGTCCTATCCACCGCTGCCCATATCTCCTGGGCGTCATGTTCCACCCAGCCCGGCTTGGGGAAAAATTGGGTGAATTCCTGGTAGGCGTTCCCCACCACTTTTCCCGAATGGTCGAACAGGTAGGTACGGACTCCGGTGGTCCCCTCGTCGATGGCAAGGATCAGTTTTTCCATGGCCCCTCCATTTTCTGTACGTCAATGGTTTGAACCGGCTGGTTGGCGATGAGGATGAGGTCTTCCCCATCCTTCACCCGAACCCAGGTCGGTAGGTTCTTATTAAGGTCCGCTACATCTTCCTTATGAGCCACGCAAAGCACCAGGTCCTTGGAATCGAACAGCGGTTTGAGGTCCTGGGCCTTGGTGAAGAGCGGCTCGGCGGCGTGGTCTGAGAAGAAAAGCAGCGCGTTGTTAAGTCCCCAATATTCCTCTTTCAGGCCGATGATCTTGGCCCCCCGATTGGCGAAATATTTAACGTAGGGAGCGATGATGCGGGTGTCCTTTTCCCTGTCCTTATCCAATGGGATGGGCAGGGCGAAGAGCAATATTCCCGCGCAAGCGCAAAGGACCGTCAGGCCCTTTCTCATATTGTTTTCCCATTTTTCCTGATAGGCCCATTGGTCCAGGCCAATGGCCGAGACGATGGCCAGCGCCGGGAAGGACTGCATCAGGTACCAGAGGAACTTGGTCTGGATGGGGACCAAAAGCGCCAACACCGTCAGGGACCAGAGGGATAAATAGACCATCTTATCCATGTCCCAACGGCGGTTCCGGTAAAGAATGACCAGACCGAAGACGGCCAATGGAAGCCAGGGCCAGTAATAAACCAACAGATCCTTGAACAGACCGAAATGTTGTAGAAGGCTCTGGGAATCGTCACCCGAGATCTTGTTCAGGATGATGAACTTCAAGTGGACATTGATGAAGTCCTGCCCTCCCACCGAATACTGGGTCCAAACCCAAGCGGCCGTGATGCCGGTGAAAAGAGCGATACCCATGAGGAAATAGGGGTTCAGCAGTTCTTTCCCTCGTTTGGTGAGGATGAGGAAAAGGACCGTCACGATGACCGGGAATACCCCGAACAGGCTCTTGGTCAGGATGGTCAGACCGATACAAAGACCCCAGAGCAAAAAGAATTTCCGGTCCTTGCGGATAGCCAACACCAGCGCCCCCATAGCGGCTGTCACGAAAAAGGCCAGGGTCACGTCCAGCATGGCGTGGCGGCTGTATTTGAGGAAGGGATAGGTGGTGGCCAGGATGAAAGCCGAATAGACCCCGACCTGACGGTTGACGATGTTTTTACCTATCAGATAGACCAAGCCAACGGTCAGGAAACCCATCAGGGCCGAGGGGAACTTGGCGGCGAAGACCGTGACCCCGAACACCTTATAGGAAAGGGCCACCAGCCACATGAACAAGGGAGCGTTATGGAAAGCCGGATGGTAGTTGTAGTTCAGGTAGGACCAATGGCCGGTCCGAAGGATCTCCTTGGCTTCTTCGGCGTAGAAACAATCGTCGAAGTTGGCCATGCCGTTGAGGCCCAACTTGGCGAAGAAAACCGCCAGGGCGAAGATGGCCAGCATGGCCAATTGGACCCTCTCGTTGAGTAGAAAACTTCCTGGTTTAACCTGGGGTTTTATCATCCTTTAGGCTTATCGAACTTGAAGAGTTCCAGGGGCAGGCCCATTCGGGACAGGCGGAATTGCAAGGCCGTCCAGAGGCATCCCAGACCGTATTGGGAACTGCGCGCGAAGTTGATGGAGGAAGCCTCGGCGAAATACTTGGCCGGGCAGGTGACCTCGGCGATCTTGAAACCCAGATAGTGGATCTGGGAGAGCATCTGGTTGTCGAAGATGAAGTCGTCCGAGTTCTTTTCCAGAGGCAGGGCTTCCAGGACTTTCCGGGTGAAAGCACGGTAGCCCGTGTGGTACTCGGAAAGCTTGGCGCCCATCAGGATGTTCTGGGTGAGGGTCAGGAACCGGTTGCTGATGTACTTGTACAGGGGCATCCCCCCCGCCAAGGCTTGGCCGCCCAGGATGCGGGAGCCCAGGACCACGTCATAGAGGCCCGATTCCAGCAGATAGGCCATGGCCGAGATGAGCTTGGGGGTGTACTGGTAGTCGGGGTGGAGCATGATGACGATATCGGCGCCGCTATCCAGGGCGTTCTTGTAACAGGTCTTCTGGTTACCGCCATAGCCGCGGTTATTGGGGTGCACGATGGTCTTGAGCCCCAGTTCCCGGGCCAATTGGGAGGTGTTGTCCCGGCTGGCGTCGTCCACCAGGATGATCTCGTCCACGATATCCTTGGGTACTTCCTCGCAGGTCGCGCGAAGGGTCTTCTCCGCGTTGTAGGCCGGCATGACAACCACCACTTTCTTACCGCGTATCATCAGTGACTCCTATTCATTGCCGCTTGGGCATTTACCGTAAAGAACCGATCAACCGGAGCAGCAACAACAAGGCTACCGCTCCCGCTACCGCCACACAGAAGGATTGGACCGGTCCGTCGAAGGGAATATGGAAATAAGCGGCCCCGTAACGGCCCGCGATGGCCCCGACCACGCCCACGATCATATTGGACAACAAGCCTAGTCCCTTACCCTGAACCAGGAAACTGGCCAACCACCCAGCGACCAAACCCGTCCCCAGGACCACGATCAAATCATGCATGTCAGAACCTTTCTCAAACGAACATTATATTTGAAAACCGTCGGGTTGGTTTAACGAATGGCCCGTAATACCTGGGAATGGGTCAAACCGTTGCTGGAAAGGGCCTCCCCGCCCTGGATGGTGGACTTTCCCTTCAGGTCCGTGAACTTCCCCCCCGCTTCTTCCACGCAGATCTTGATGGCGGCCACGTCGTAGGGTTGGACCACCGGATCCAGCATGGCCTCGGCCATTCCCTGGATGACCAGCGAGTGTCCGTAGCAATCGCCATAGCCTCGGTCATCGTAACATTGGGCAATGAGGTTGGTGAGTTTGGTTCGGTAGCTCTTGGGGGTCAAACGCATGCCCCCATAGGTCATGGTGCCTTTTTTGATGTCCTTTATTCCGGATACCTTGACCCTTCGGCCGTTAGCGAAACAACCCAGACCCTTCGCCGCCCAAAGGGTCAAGCGCAAGGCGGGATGATGGATGACGCCCACGATCACTTCCCCCTTATATTCCAGAGCGACCAGGGTTCCCCAGAAAGGGATGCCCCGGATGAATTGACGGGTGCCGTCCACGGGATCGATCCACCACCTGAAATCGGGGTTCGCTTTCTTGTCCCAGCCGAATTCCTCACCGCAAAGCTGATGGTCGGGGAAGGCCTTGGCCAGCACCTTGCGGATGGCCTGTTCCGCTTCCCGGTCCGCGCGGGTCACGGGGGAACGGTCCACCTTCTTGATGACCGGAACGTTCTTTCGGAAGTAATTCAGGGCTTTGGCGCCCCCCGCCAGGGCCGCCAGGCGGGCCATTTGGTGGTATAGGACAAGATGGAAGTCTGGTATGGATTTGGACATGGGAGGCATTTTACAGGGGCCCTAAATCAAGCGGGAATAAAAAAGGGCGCCGAAATCGGCGCCCCGGTGAGATTTTCATCTTCTTCACCCTAAGACTTTGTCTTAGGGTCGACAAAGTCCCTTTAACTTATTTTCGTTAAAGGAGGACTTTGTCACATCATCGCCATGCCCTTCAGCTTGATGGCTTTCTTTCCGTCCTTACCCACGACCGAGGCTTTGGTGGGAACCAGATTGCCGTCCCCATACAAAGTACCAGTCACTTCGACCGATTGGCCCGCGTATTTCGCGAAAGGCTCGGATGAGAAGATAAGGATATACAATTTCTTGTCTGAGGTGAGCACACCGGCTGGGATACCGCTTTTCAAGCAAGCCACACCACAGGCCTTCATGCTCCCATGGTCGTTGCTCACATCCCCGCCTTCCAGGTAGCACTTGGTATCGACCAATGTTCCCGAAACGGTCAGGGTCTTCCCTTGATCGTCTGCCGCGTCATCCGCCCGAGCGGCGGAATGAACCGCGATGATGGCCAAGGCCATCAAGGCCAACAATACTTTCTTCATGTTTCTCCCCCTTTGGTTTTAAAACTGATGGTTTATTGTCAGTTCAAGGAGGGAAAAGTATCAAGTGAGCCTGGAAATTTCCTCGGAGGCGGCGGGATAAAGCGGTAATAAATCGTGCTTTTTCGCCAGGATGAACTCGGAAAAATCAAACCCGGGGGCCACAGTGGTTCCCATGAGGGCGAAACTTCCTCCCTCGTTCAGGTATCCCCCGAACCAGGTTCCGGCCGGAGCGATCCATTGCAATAACTGGCCTTTTGAAAGGTCATTCCCCAGGATGCTCTTTTCGACCTTCCCATCCTTCTTTAAGGAAACCCAGGTAACCGGGTCCCCCATATAGAAGTGGAAGACTTCATCCGACGAAAGTTTGTGGAGCTTCGAGACAGCGCCAGGAACTAGCAGGTAATAGATGGCGGTGGAATGGTTTCGTACTGGGGCAGAACCGGGAATGATTGTGGAACTGCGGTAGGTCTCGCGGTAAAAGCCCCCTTCAGGATGGGGCTTTAAGTCCAACAGTTGGATTATTTGGTCAACTTTCACTCGATGACATCCATCCCATGATTTTTAAGTTTTTAAACCCCGAAGGAAACACCGATCTTCTTGGCGGCGAGTACCAACTCGTGGTTCAGCGGAACGGTGCGGACCTTCCCTCCTATCTTCGAAAGGGGCACGGAGGACATTTCCCCTTTGACCAGGGCCGCCATCTGCCCGAACTTGCCCTGAAGGACCATTTCCATGGCCTTCACGCCGAAGCGGGTGGCCAGGATACGGTCAAAGGAAGTCGGGGTCCCGCCCCGGACCACATGGCCCAGGACAACGGACCTGGTCTCGATGCCGGTCAATTTTTCCAGGTTATCGGCCAATTGTTTGCCAACCCCGCCCAGGCGGATCTTTTCGGGCGAGTTCTCCACGACCCTATCCACGACGATCTTTCCTTTCCGGGGATGGGCGCCTTCCGCCACGATGATGATGCTGCTCTTTTTGCCAAGTCCATGGCGTTTCCGGACTGCCTCGGCCACTTTTTTCTCGTCGTAGCCGATCTCAGGGATGAGGATCACATCCCCGCCCCCCGCCAAACCCGCCCTCAGGGCCAGCCAGCCGGCCGTACGTCCCATGACCTCAACGACCATGGCCCGGTGATGGGAATCGGCGGTCGTATGGAGTCGGTCGATGGCCTCGGCGGCCACATGGACGGCCGTGTCATGCCCGAAGGTTTGTTCCGTGCCCACCAGATCATTGTCGATGGTCTTGGGTACCCCTACGATCCTTACGCCCTTTTTGGCAAATAGGCTGGAGATGGTCATGGAACCGTCCCCGCCCAGGACCACCAGGGCGTCCAATCCCCATTCCTTGAAATGGCGGAGGGAGTGGGCGCTTTTGTCCACGACGCGGAACTTTCCCGAGACTTCTTTCTGGAACATTCCGAAGGGATTGTCTTTATTGGAGGAACCCAGGATGGTCCCCCCCAGGACCAGGATGTTGGACACGTTCTGGCCGGTCAGGGGCCGGGCCGACCCTTCCACTGTTCCCAGGAAACCATCCATGATCCCCAGGACCTCAATGCCTTCCCGAATGGCTGATTTGACCACGGCCCGAATGACCGCGTTCAGGCCGGGGCAATCACCCCCTGCCGTGATGATGCCGATCTTCTTGATACGGGTTCGACTCATAGATCACCTGGTTTCATTGGGCACTTGGTTTTTAATGAATCACGGGGAGATATTCATAAGCTCAACATCGAAGATCAGGGTCGAATTGGGCGGGATCATGGGCGGATAACCCTTCGAACCGTAAGCCAGATCCGGGGGAATGGTCAACTTCCTTTTTTCCCCCACCTTCATCCCTACCAAGCCCATATCCCAACCCCTGATGACCCGGCCCGTGCTGAGCCGGAACTGGATGGGTTCCCCCCGGTCCACCGAGCTGTCGAATTTGATGCCATTGTCCAGCCATCCGGTGTAATGGACCGAGACATACTGCATAGGCTTGACCTCCGGACCGCTTCCCTCTTTCAGCACCTCGATCTTGAGGCCGGAAGAGGTGATGATCACGGTGGAAACCGGGCTGGGAACAGAGGAACCGGGGGTGGCCATTCCCTGGCCACCCGCCTGTTCATGATTATCCTGTTTGGAGCAAGAGACCGCGAAAAGAACGATCCCGGCGACCATGACGCAGCCCCACAAGAATGAACGGAGATTCAATTCAGCTTTCCTTTTATTTATTGGACGCCGAGCAGCTCAACATCAAAGACCAAAGTGGCGTTAGGCGGAATGACGTTGCCCGCGCCGCGTTCGCCATATCCCAAGCTGGAGGGGATGGTCAATTTGCGCTTCTCGCCCACCTTCATGCCTAACACGCCCTCATCCCAACCCTTGATGACCTGGCCCGCTCCCAGCGTGAACTGGAAGGGTTGACCACGGTCCACCGAGCTGTCGAACTTAGTGCCGTCCGTCAACCAGCCGGTGTAATGAACAGAAACCTGCTGGCCCGCCTGGGCGACCGCCCCAGTACCCGGTTTCAAGACCTGGTATTTGAGGCCGGAAGCCGTCGTGATGGTCTTGGAAGCGGACTTGGCTTTTTTATGAGCGGCGGCCTTGGCGGCGGGGGTCTGCGAGGCGGACGGGGTGCTATCGGCCCCTGGGGTGGCGTCCTTTTTGTCCTGTGCCATCGCCTTCGAGGCGATGAAAAAGGCCACTCCGATCAAAGCGATCAAACCGATCAAAACGAAACGATGAGTCATTTAGATCCTCCGTGAATTTTGGATGGCACAACGGGGGAAAGTATACCTTAAGACGCGGGGGGTTTCATCCGCTCTCCTCAGCGCCGTCCCTCAACAAACCTTCGTATTTACCCTTTTAATCGCGGCGGGCCCGGCGGCAGGCGGCGGCCTTGTCAAAGCCTTGAATCACATTATAATGTCCTTCCATTCCTTACCTCGGAGACACTTCATGGCCATCGAAGGGTATGTCGACTACAAACGCCGGGAATACTGCAAGGACATCAAGTGCCCTGTCCAGATGGAAATGGACACGAAAAAAGAGGATTCGGAAGATTATCAAAATCTGAGGAAGAAATGCCAGGTGGCCTGCCTTCACACCACCTATGAGTTCCACCAATGGCTGATCAAGCAAGGCTATGAGATCGTAAAGCGGAAATAATTTTTTAGGAGGCTGGTATGGATTGGGGCTTCAAGAATCGACTTTCCAAGCTGATCAAAAAGGACGGGCATTGTTTTTATCTCCCCATTGACCATGGGTATTTCCTGGGACCCACCAGCTGTCTGGAGAGACCCGGCGAGACCATCAAGCCCCTGTTGGAATATTGCGACGCTCTGTTCGTGACCCGGGGCGTCCTGCGAGCCTGCGTGGTCCCCGAGGATAGCAAACCCATCATCCTGAGGGTATCGGGCGGAACCAGCGTGGTGGGCAAGGACCTGGCCAACGAGTCGGTCACCACCTCCATCGAGGAGATCCTGCGCCTCAACGTGACCGCCGTCGGGGTATCGGTATTCGTCGGGAGCGAGTATGAGAACCAGACCCTGATGAACCTCGCCAAGCTTGTCAACGAATGTTCCAATTACGGCATCCCCGTGATGGCCGTGACCGCCGTGGGCAAAGAACTGGAAAAGCGGGATTCCCGCTACCTGGCCCTTTGCTGCCGTATCGCCGCTGAATTGGGCGCCACCGTGGTGAAGACCTATTGGTGCCCCGAGGGTTTCGACAAGGTCGTTTCCAGCTGTCCCGTGCCGGTGGTAATGGCCGGAGGCCCGAAATGTGAGACCCAGAAGGAAGTGCTGGAATTCGTGTATGACGGCATGCAGAAAGGCGCCATCGGCGTCAACCTGGGCCGGAACGTCTGGCAGGACCCCCATCCGGTGGCCGCCGCCAGGGCCTTGTGGGGTATCATCCACGAGAATCTGAACCCCAAGCAGGCCTTTGAGTTGTTCAACGAAGTCAAAAATTCCAAAAAATAAGAGCGAAAAAATGCGCGTAGCCATGTATTACAAAAACAGCGATGTCCGTTTGCAGGAGTTGCCTGTCCCTAAGATCGGGCCGGGCGAGATCCTGGTGAAGATTCAAGCCAGCGGGATCTGCGGCAGCGACGTGCTGGAATGGTACCGCATCAAGAAAGCCCCCATCGTGCTCGGGCACGAGACCACCGGCGAGGTCGTTGAGCTGGGCGAGGGCGTGACCAAGTTCAAGGTCGGGGACAGGGTCGCCGTTTCCCACCATGTTCCCTGCAACACCTGCCGTTACTGCCTGAGCGGTAACCATACCGTCTGCCATACCCTTCACACGACCAATTTCGACCCCGGCGGCTTTTCCGAGTATGTCCGGGTCCCCAAACTCAACGTGGACCGGGGGGTCTTTTTGCTCCCTCCCAACGTCTCCTATGAGGACGGCTCTTTCATGGAACCCCTGGCCTGCGTCCTGAGAGGACAAAGGCTGGCTCGCCTGACGCCAGGACAGACCGTTTTGGTGATCGGCAGCGGGATATCCGGTCTTCTCCATATCATGCTGGCTCAGGCCCTGGGCGCCGGCAGGGTCATCGCCACGGACATCAGCCCCTACCGACTGAACGCCGCCAAGGAATTGGGGGCGGACGCCGTGATCAACGGCAAGGAAGACGTGCCAGCCAAGCTTTTGGAACTCAACGAGGGTAGACCGGCCGACCTGGTCATCGTCTGCACGGGAGCCATGCCGGCTTTCGCCCAGGCCATGAAATCCGTGGACCGGGGAGGAACCCTGATGTACTTCGCCACCACCAACCCGGGGGAAACCCTGCCGGTGCCGATCAACGATTACTGGCGCAATGGCATCACCCTTTTGCCGTCCTACGGCAACAGTCCTTACGACGCCGAGGTCGCGATCTCACTGATCCGTTCGGGCAAGGTGGCGGTCAACAAATTGATCACCCATCGTTTGGGCCTGGCGGACGCGGCCAAGGGATTCCAACTGGTCGCCAGCAGCGGCGAATCGATCAAAGTGATCATCGAACCGCAAAAATAGATTCCCTTGCTGGTTCAGAACCGCTTTTCTCCCGCCCAAGAGCCTCACACTTTCCCAATGGAAATTTTTGTTCGAACGTTTTGTTAATTTCAAACTCGGAATTTTGATTTCGAGAAAATCCCCGAAAAAACGGTTTCATTCAAGAATATGGCAAGTGTGACTTTCGATCCTTTAGACCGTGGTATCGCCATTCGTTGACAGCGCCCACACCCATCCTTAAGATGCTTCACTTATATGGAAACCGCCCTACGAGTCCAGAATTTATCGAAAAGCTACAAGCGCCGCCTGCGCCAACCCGGCTTGATGGGAGCCTTCAAAGGGCTCTTCTCCAGTAAGGAGGAGGAACTCCACGCTGTCCAGGACATCTCCTTCGCCATCCAACGGGGCGAAAGGGTCGGCCTGATCGGTGAGAACGGGGCTGGCAAATCCACGACCCTGAAGATGCTCACCGGCATCCTGGTCCCCACCCGGGGCGAGGTGACCGTGTTGGGCCGTACCCCCTGGAAGGAACGCCGGCAACTGGCCCTGAATATCGGCGTGGTCTTCGGCCAGCGCCCCCAACTTTTATGGGATATCCCTGTCCGGGAGACTTTCGAGCTGTTGAAGACCATGTACCGCATCCCCAATGACGTCTATGGGACCATCTATAAGGAAGCGGTCAAAAGATTGAGCTTGGAGCCCCTCCTGGGAACCCCCGTCCGCCATCTGTCGCTGGGACAGCGCATGCGATGCGACCTGGCCGCGGCGGTCCTGCACGCTCCCGCCATCGCCTTCTTGGACGAACCGACCATCGGCCTGGACCTGTCGGTCAAGGAACAGGTGCGGGAATTCATCACCGATATCCAGGAAAAATTCGGCATCACTCTCCTCATCACCACCCACGACCTGAAGGACATCACCGAGACCTGCGACCGGCTCCTGTTATTGGACAAGGGTAAACTGCTTTTCGACGGTTCCATCAAGGCTTTCGAGCAGAAATTCGCCAGCGACCGGCGCATCGTGGCCGAACTCCACAAACCTGTGGACTCCGCCGATGTCAAAGCCTTGACCGACGAGATCCGGAAACTGGGGGGAAGCCTGAAGGAAGCCCAGGGCCACCGCGTCATCGTGGAACACCATGACGAGTCCCTCGCCCCGGTCCTGACCCAGTTCCTGCTGACCCGATACCAGGTGGTGGACCTGAACCTGGAAAAGACCGATATCGAGACCATCGTCATGCGCATCTACCGCCAGCCCGACCAGGAGGATTGAGCCTTGCGACCCCTGGCCGCCCCCTTGAACCTTCGGGAGAACCTATTCGGTTATTTTTCCTACCTGAACCGGGCCTTGAAGGCCAATTTCGCCTATAAAGCCACGACGGTCGTGGGTCTCTTTACCGCCGGGCTGACCTATGGGATCACGGTACTGGTCTGGAACCACGTCTATTCATCCAAGGGTTCCACCCTGACCCTTCCCAAGCAGGAAATGTTCGCCTATCTGGCCCTGGCTTTCTGCCTCAACTACGCCCTCACCATCAACATCGACCAAAGGGTGGGCCAACGCATACGATTGGGGCTGATAGCCACTGATCTTCTGAAGCCACTCGATTTCCAGCTTTCCCAGGCTGTCCAGGCCCTCAGCGACTGCCTGTTCAACAGCTTCATCGGTTTGGGCATCCTGGCCATCGTTTGCTACCTATTGGGACCCATGATCCTCCCCAAAAGTCCCGCCGCCCTGGGGTTCTTCCTGATCAGTCTCTTCCTGGCCTTCATGGTCCAGTATTCCATCGTATTCATCTTCATTCAGGGAGCTTTCTATACTTATAGCGGTTACGGCATCTTCGCTTCCCGCATCGCCCTCCACCAGACCTTCTCGGGCATGCAGGCCCCCCTTTTCCTTTACCCGCCCATCCTTTTGAGCATCGGCCGCTGGCTTCCCTTCCAGCACATCATCTACACCCCCATCGCTCTCTATATGGGGAAAGTGGAGGGCAACGCCGCCTGGAGCCTTCTGGGGGAACAGGCCCTTTGGGCCTTGGGACTGTACATCGCGGGGAATTTGATCATGCGGCGGGCGCTTCGCCAGCTGGAGATCCAGGGCGGATAAAAAAACATTAACCACCAAGGCACCAAGACACCAAGGACGGCCCAAAAAATAAATGTTTAAAATATCTTTTTATTCTTCTTTGTTTTTTAGATTTTCTTGGTTCCCTTGGTGTCTTGGTGGTTCAAATTCTTTAAGAGGTTCTTGATGTTATCTGAATTGAAAGTTTATTGGGCGACCTTCAACGCTTCCCTCCAGGCCAAACTGGAGTACAAGCTGGACTTTGCCCTGGGATTTCTCACCTCCACCATGCTCCAACTTTCCTCTTTGGGATTCCTATGGGTCATTTTTCATCAGACCTCGAACCTCCAGGGCTGGAACCAAATGGAAGTTCTTTTCCTCTTTGGACTGACCGCCATGGCCCTGGGAGGTTCGGAACTGCTCTTTAACCACATCTGGATGGTGCCCTATTACATCGTGATGGGCGATCTGGACCGTCTGCTGGTCTATCCTGTCAGGTCCCTGCCATTCCTGCTCATCTCACGCCCTGAGCTCCATTCCTTCGGCAACCTGGCCACGGGATTGATCCTGACCTCTTGCTGTCTCTGGACCCAACACCTGCCCTGGTGGGACTGGGCCCTGGTGCCGGTCTGGGCCCTGAGCGGGGCTGTCATCTACACCTCGGCTCTGGTCATCTTCTGCAGTCTGTCCTTCAAGTTCGTGGGGCCCTATAGCTATACGCTCATGATCCCCCACACCCTGCTTCAGGCCAGCCGTTACCCCTTGAGCATCTACCCCGCCTGGGTCCACTACGCCCTGCTTTTCATCGTCCCTTACGGGGCCTTTAATTACCTGCCCGGGAACTGGGTTTTCGCCAAGATGCTCACACCCTGGTGCGCCGCGGCGCCCCCGCTGGTCGCCATTCTGGTCAGCATGATCGCCCAGAAATGCTGGGATTGGGGCCTGACCCATTATCAAAGCACCGGTTCTTGATCCACGAAAAGATACCCACATAAAAAAACCCGGAGCCCTTTCGGGTCTCCGGGTTTTTTAGATGTTTGCTCCCCCAATACATTCAGCTTATACCGCGCTCTCTATACCGGAAAGAGACTCGTACTCACCTGGAGCGATTTTCTCTTCCTACCTTCTAGACGGTAAAGGGTGGGTTTTAATCCAAAAAAAATCAAAAATTCTTAATTTTATTTATTGGTTGTAATGGCTGAGCCATTCCCTCAATTTGGTATTACTGGGGTCCATTTCCAGTATCTTTCGGTAAGCATCCAGGGACCGGTCAAAGTAGACCCTTCCCAACCTTCCCCAGGCTTGCTTGAAATTAGGGTCTTTTTTCGTGGCCTTCAGATAATAATCCACCGCCTCCTGGTACAACCCCGCGTTCTCCTTCTTATATCCCATCTCGAAAAGCTCTTGCGCGGTCATATCCTCGTCGCTGGTCACCTGGAAATTCAACATCAGGGGTTTGGCCCCGGAACCAGAGGATGGGGCGGTCAGGACCGTCACCGGGGCATAAATGGTGACAGGGATATAACGGGTGGCGGTCAGGGGCCGATCCGGGGCGACGGCCGGTTTTTCATAGGGAGGAAAATTCAAGGTCAAGGAAAGCCGCTGAACGTTCCCCAGGTCTCCCATGAAGGAAAAAGCGTAATCCAATTGGAAATGTCCCAGGGCCAAGCCGGCCCCCAGATCGGTCCCTTTGACCACACCCAGATCGCTATCCTGGGAATCGCGGGAATAACCGGCCCGGATGAAATACTTCCTTTCCAATCCGACTTCCATACCGACCCGGACCCCGCCGATCCCCTGGGAGCCGATATCGCCGTTCAACCCGACGATGAGAGACTGGTTCCGACGTTCCCCGAAGGACAACCGATAAGATACCCCGGTCAACAGTTCGCTAGGCAGGTTATATCCGCCCGTCTCGATACCGATATTCTTCAGGTCCAACCCGAAGGAAAGCTGGGGGGCGGGAATATAGAAAAGGGCCATGTCCCAAAGCATGCCCGTATGGACCACCCCGTCCACATCCTGCCGGATCCACTGGCTCCTTAACCCGCCGGATAATCCACCCGTCAGGGGAAACCCGATACCCGCGTTGAAACTAGCGTCAAAAGGCGTGTAAGAGCCCACCAGGGTCCCGGTGCTGTCCCTTTTGTCGATGCTTCCGTAATTAAGGTAATTGAAGCCGGCCGCCAGCGTGCCTACCCCTTTGAAGGGGTTAGCGTAGGCGATGGTCTCATAGAATCCGTTATCCAGGTAACTGTCATGAGTCAGGGTAAGTTCAGGATGCCAGATCTGGGCCAGCCCGGCAGGGTTATAGTGCAGGGCCGAAAGGTCGTCGGCTATGGCCGTGAAACATTCCCCCATTCCCACGGCCCTGGCTCCGATGCCAGTGGTCAGGATGGGAAAAGCGGTCGAACTGGAGGTTTGGGCCCATACCGTTCCTGTCGGCCCGAGGGTCGAAAGAATGAAGATGAGGAAGGCGGCTGGGAAAAGAGGGCGAAGGGCACCCGCTAATGAGAATGGACGTGGGAATATCGAAGAACTCGGCAGTTTCATCGCGAGCATTGGAATGATGTTGGGTTTGGAAGCCACCAGTACTTGTCCCCCTGGGTCTTATCAATAAAAAAAAGATCGTAGGCGTGTGGGTTCACGGGGCGTCGAATAGGGCTCCCGCCATTCTTTTTCCCGGCCTTCCCTTCCAACCTATGGCCAGCGTATCACCGCGAACTTGCCGGGTTTCGACTGGATGGTCCCGCCAGATCCCGTCGTCTCGACCAGATAATAGTATATCCCGTGGGAATATCCCGTCAGGTCGATTTCATAGTTATTGGGCCCCGCCATGCCCACCAGGGAATAAAAAGTGTCGACCTTTTGTCCCGCCGCGTTGTAAATGTCGATCTTGACCTGACTGGATTGGCAAAGCAGGCAATAGATCGTCATCGAATTGCCCGTCGCGGGATTGGGATAGGAGTAGGTCTTGATCAGGCCTTTGCACCCAAGATTCATCAGGGTTGGCGTGGGAGTGAGCCCGGAAGGGGTTCCGGTAGGCGTGCCGGTCGGGGTGACGGTCATTGTGGATGTGATGGTGTTGGTAGGGGTGGATGTCAAGGTTGACGTCGCAGTGGGGGTGAAGGGAACGGGAGGGGTCCAAGTTGGGCTCGGGGTGGGTGTCATCGTGAAGGTATTGGTGGAAGTGAATGTCCCGGTAGCTGAGTTCGTGCTGGTGGTGGTCGGCGAATTGGTCGCGCTGAAAGTCGGGGTTGGGGTGGACGTGTTGGTGACCGTGGATGTTGAGGAGCTGGTCGCGGTGAATGTCGGCGTGAAGGTGATCGTCGGGGTAAAGGTGTTGGTCGGGGAAAGGGTAGGGGTGTTGGGATTACAGGTCGATGTTGGCGTGGGGGTATAGTTGATGAAGGGCGGTTCGGTCACACAGCCACCCAACACCTTCGTCATCATTTGCCCGCTTTCCCCGCCGATATAGATGTTGCCGTTCCGGTCGACATCAATGCCGTAGACGGTCCCATAAGAAGCGGACCCGCACTCAAAGAGGAAATTAAAGGTCGGCCCGAATACCAGGAAACTGTTGTCAGCCGAGGAAGCGACATAAAAATTGCCGGCCGCGTCCATCTTCAACTCTTCCGGATGGGTCACTTGCCCCTGTCCGGTCCCGAAGAAAACCAGGGTGGTGGGAGAACCATATACATCAGGGCTCGTTTGCTGGAATCGAACCACGGAATTCCCGTTAGCGTCCACAAGATAAAGATAATTGCCCACTTTGGCGATACCCACAGGAGCCGCCAAGCCCGTGAGGCCCTGGATCTGGGTCGCCCCGTAAGAAAGGGTCTGGGCGCAATCGGCGGGAAAGATGGGGGCGAAATGCCATACCTGATTGTTCTCCGTGGTGCAATAGATGTTCCCGCCAGCGTCCACGTAGACGTACCGGGTTCCGGCCGTCAAAATCCCCTGCCCGATGTTGTTAAGGACCGTGTCGCTCGAGGGATTGATTTGCATGATGTAGCCGTGGGAACGGTCCGCGGCGTAAAGGTTGCTGTCGGGCCCCATGGCCAGGCCGAAGGGAATGCTGAACTCACCCGTAGTGCCCAGGTTCTTGATGAAGTTGCCTGTCGCCAAAGAATAGGCCTCCACATTGGTCGCTCCGGAGGCGTAGACCATGCCCCTTATCTCGTCCACACTCACGCCCGCGATATAGTTATAGCCTGAGGCGTCGGCGTTGGTGGTCCAGGTGGAATCGGTCTGACAGCAATTGGGCGTGGGGCTAAGGGTGGCGGTCGTCGTGAGGGTGAAGGTAAATGTGGCCGCGGGAGTATTGGTGTAAGTGCTTGTGATCAGATTGGTCGCGGTCCAGGTGGGGGTATTCGTCGCGGTATTAGTGGCAGTATTGGTCGAGGTGTTGGTTGACGTAGTGGTCGGGGTCCTGGTCGTAGTGGTGGTCGGGGTGCTGGTGACGGTCGAGGTCGTCGTTTGGGTCGGGGTGTTGGTAGACGTGAAAGTGGGTGTAGGGGTGGCTGTGGGCTGATTGGATGGCACGAAAACTGCGTAATTCTGGGAGTCGGGTGTGGAAGAACTATTGACCGATAAAGAACTGGCCCCCACGATCAAATAATAAGTATTTCCAGCCGTCAAGGTGTCGGGAATGGTGATATTCCAAGTGACCGCGTAACAAGCGGTGGGAGGACTGGCATAGGCCCATCCGGAGGCCACCGATGGATCCCCTGGGGAGGTCCCACCCACATCGATCCCATTCTCATCCACCTTGAAGGACTGGCCGGAAGTTCCGCCAGGCTGGAAAGTATCCTGATTGGCGTTGATAGCGGCCATGAAGTTATCGGACGCGACGGTGGCTCCCTCACAGGCGGTCACGGTTACGCTGATGGTCTGGCCCAAAAAAGGGGTGCTGGTGGAGAGGGTCACGGTGACCCCGGACACGGAAGCGTGGGCTACGGGGACGCACAAAAACAGCAGGCCCAAAATAAAAACGCTCTTGGGCCAGAAGCCGGACCGTCCTAAGGGGATGGGCTTCTTCCATGTCGGTGCCAAACGATTACATCCGTTCATGAATGGATTTTATCGGAAATCATCCCGCTAGGACAGGGAACTCCTCAGGGCTGCTGGACGGTCACGACTTTCGAGAGGGTTTTCCCTCCTGTTTCCACGACGACCAGGTAATCCCCCGCCAATACAGGATTGCCGAACGCGTCCTTGCCGTCCCAGTCCACCTGGTGGTTTCCGGCGTTCCAAATCCCCTCGTAGAGGTGCCGCACCGGCAATCCATGGGGATCCAACACCGTGACCTTGACCGCCTGGGTCTTGTCCAGGTCGATGGCCGCCCGGATCAAGCTTCCCTGGGCCGTTTGGGCCTTTCCCTCTTCGGATGCCTGGGCCGACGGAACGGCCTCTTCTGCCGAGGTTTTCTTTTCCTTGACCTGTCTGGAAGCCGCTCGATGGGCTGGAACGGCCGGAGGCGTTGTGGATTCGGTGGACATGATCCTATCCAAAGCCGGGGTTTGACTTATCAATTTAGTTTGATCGGTCGAATGGAAATGTTTGACCCCGAAATAAAGTCCCGCCGCCAGTCCAGCGGACAACAAGACCTTGAGGCCAAGTTTGAGGGCGGAGAACCAAGGCGCGGGTTTATATTGGCTCCAGATACCCACGATCTTGTCATCCAACCTGGCGGATACCTGATCGACCAGGGTTTCCGGGACCGGGCCAAGCCTTTCCGCGACCGCGCTGGTGACCTTCTCGGCGAAAGCGGGATCCTGTTTCATCAATCGGTCGAATTCAACCTGGGCCTCCTCCGTAAAGGAACCATCCAGGTATATTTTGATCAAATTTTCAGGGGGAAATTTCATGATTGTGTCTCCTCCCAACCCTTGGGCATCTTATCGCGGACCCTTTCAATGAGCTTCTGTCGGGCCCTGAAAAGCCCTGAAGTGACGCTCCCAATGGGCATTTTGAGCTTATGGGAAATGGCCTCATAAGAGAGGCCTTTCAGTTCCCGCAGGGTGATCAATTCCTTATCCCTGCCTTCCAAGTTCTGGATCTCGTCCTTCATCAACTTCACCGTTTCTTCCGGGAAAGCCTTCTGTTGCTCTATAGACGGGTGAGCCGAGAAATAATCCGGGGATAAAAGTATATTTTTTTTCTTCTTTTCCAGCAGGTCCCTGCAGAGATTGACCGCGATATGGTTCAACCAGGTACCCAGGGAACACTCGAAGCGGAATTTGCCCATGTTTTTCAGGGCTTTAATGAAGGTCTCCTGGACCATATCCTCGACCTCGCTGTCGCTTCCCAGGAAATACCAGCAGGCTCGAATGAGGGCTTTTTTATGGGAATGATAAAGCTCCTGGAAGGCCTCGCTGTCGCCCTTCAGGATGCGTTTGACTAGTTCCCGTTCGTTTTGGCTCAAGAAAATCCCTCTGGATAAGGCGTTGAAAGGTCACTTTGCGCCGACTATCGAAGGAATTATACATAACTATACGGGGTACGTACTCAGGTTTTAGGGTGAGGAGAGGAAAACGAAAAAATCCTGGGAACTTAACCGCCCTGTCCCAAACTGTCCAAGACCTGAAGGGTTTGGTCCACCACTGACATCATCCGGGCGTTGGTGTCAAAACCCCTTTGGGCCAGGATCATGTTGGAAAGCTCAACCGTAAGGTCCACATTGGATAACTCCAAGGAGCCACCCTGGACCGATCCCAACCCGTTCTGACCGGCGATCCCTGTGTTAAGGGGACCCGAATTGGGGGATGTCGTGAAATAATTCGTTCCCACCTGGGCCAATCCCCCCGGATTCCCTGGTTGGGTGAGGGCCACTTGGGCCAGGGCTATCTTTTGATCATTAGTGAAGGATCCCATCAAGGTCCCATCCGCCTGGAAACTCAAGGATTGAAGGGTACCGTCAGGATAGCCGTCCTGGGAAACGGCCTGCACGTCCGAATCCGGCACATAGGTGTTCACTCCATTGATGACTTGATACGTTCCCTTCGCGTCGCTATACAACCCATTCCGTTCCCCGACTTGCAAGAAGCCAGCCGCGCCGAAATTCAGGGACACCGCCATGACTTCCGCCCCAAGGGTGGGAATGGGAGAAACGGGCGGATAGAGATTGGAGAGGGGAAGATAGACCCGGGGGATTGACTCGAAATTAGTGGCCAACCCGGCTGGCGTGGGGAATATCCCACCCACCCCTCCCGTGGAAGCCAGGGAACCGTCCGTATTGAACCAGAGGAAATCCCCTCCATAGAGGGTGTCCGGACTGGTCCGGTTATAGGAACCTTGCCCGGCGAAATCCCCTTCCTCGATCCCCGTCCCCCCCAGCAGGTTGGCGGTCGCGACGGGTTTCCCGCCGGTGGTATCGAAAGCGTACCAGGCGTAACAGGCCTGATTGGGTCCAGGAGAAGGGTTGATCGGCGGAACGGCGGTTCCCAGGTCGTTCACTTGGTAAAAAAGAACGCTGATGACATGTTGATTACCTGTGGAATCGTAAACCGTTTCGTTGCTCTGACAGGCGGGCGGCATGGGCGGGTTCTGCTCCCAAGCGTAATTCCCCTGTCCCGCGATGGCGGCGCTTAAGGGGATGAAACCGTTCAGCAAAGGCTCGATCCCCGTATAACCAGGCTCGGGGGTGGAAAGATTATTGACCTGTTGGAGCGAATAATTAGAACCGGGCAAGGGAACGACCGTGGTCTGCATCCGACGAGTATCGATGGCGTTGTTGAGGGGCGGGTCAAAGAAATCGATGAGGGCCATGGAGAAAGCGACCGGCAAGGTCGGGCCCTGTGGGGGATACATATCCAATACTCCCCCCGGCTGGTTGGCCTGCTGCCACGAATCTAGATTTCCCTGGAAGGTGATCTCCGTGGTGGCTTTGGGCAGAAGGGTCATCTGGGTGTCCAGACGGATGTCCTGAATCTGGGTCGGGTCGGTATTATTGATCTTCAGGGAATCACTGGTGATCCATAGGTTGGGCGCTGGCGCGGCTATCTCGATACCGCCTTCAAATACCGCGGGCGTCAGGGCGTTGATCTGTTCCTGGGAGATAGTGCTCGTGGCGTTGAATCCCTGGACGTGGCCGCCATTGGCATCCACCAGGTATCCCTGGCCGTCGATGGTGAGGTTTCCCGCCCGGGTGTAATAGGTCTGGTCGCCGTTCTTGACGGACAAGAATCCCTGGCCGTCAATGGCCATATCCAAGGAATTTCCTGTGCTCTGGATCGCGCCCTGGTTGAATATCGTTTGGATGGTTTCAAGCCTGGTACCCGTGCCGATTTGGGCCGGATCCGTTCCTCCTTCTCCCGTTAAAGGATCGGCTCCATTTCCGCTCGACAGGGACTGTGAAAACTGGGTGGCGAACTCGACCCGGCTGGACTTATAGGCCAGGGTATTGACGTTGGCGATATTGTTACCGATGACATCCATCCAACTGCTGTCGGATTGGAGTCCGGAAATAGCGTTGTACATGGCACGTAACGTCATGGGTTACCGTTCGAGCAAGGGTTGAGTGGTAGGAGTAGAAAAGGCGTAGTTGATTATTTTATCGTCTTTTCTATAAAAACCATAGGGTTCAAAACCCTTTCGGACCTTTTTCCCTATGTTGACCCCCACCGAATGGGTAGTTCCCTTCGGATTCCCCAAACGCGAATGTTTCACCTTTAGATCGCATCTAAATTTGAATTCGATAGATGGAAGATGGCATAAAAAAAACCGGTTCCCTTCTTGAAAGGAACCGGTTTATTGGTGATTGAGGATTTTCTAAGGCTTAGCTGATGGCAGCTCCCACCTGATTGCGATACTTGGGACCCACCCTTACAAAACCCGTGCAATTGGGCGAACCGCATTGGCATTTGAACTCATAACTCCAGTTCCCCACATCGTCTGTTTCCTTGTAATTCCAGCTGATCTCCTCTCCCTTGGCGATATCACGCAATGCCACCAGGACGATGCCGTTGACGACCTTTGAGCTCGGGTCGCAGGAATGATTGACGAAACACAATGGATCGCAGCCTTCCACGTAATCGTGGAGCATGATGAATCCCGGGTAAATGTACATGGCGTGGTCGGCGCAAAGTTTTTCCTCGCCGATCTTTTTCTTCAGGTCTTCCAGCTCACCCTCAGGGATCACGATACCCCCGAAAACCCCGATCACATCCCCTTCTTTGATATCACTGACTGCGTAAACCCCTTGACCTTCCATACCGCTCTTACGAACTTCGACCGCGTCGCTAACCCAAGGCTTTATTCTCATTGGATTTTGTAAAACCATCCTTTTAACAGTGTGCACCTCACTACAGTCCCGAGGTACTGTTGGCGATTTTACCGCAAACCCCAAGACGGTTCATCGGTTCTTTGAAATTATTTAGGGGCGTTTTAAAGGGGTTTTGGCCTGTGGGCGTCCCAGCCCTCCGGGGATGGTCAGGGCGCCTACCTAGGCTCGCAGCTGATAATCTCAAATATGGCAGGAACCCAAGCCTCTCTTGGCCAGGTATTGCTGGTGGTATTCTTCCGCCTTCCAAAAGGTCTGGGCAGGAACGATCTGGGTGACGACGGGGTTCTTGTAATTGCCGGATTTCGATAACTTTTCCTTGGAGGCCTTCGCGATCTTTTCTTGCTCATCCGAATGGAAGAAAATGACCGAGCGGTATTGGGTACCGCGATCAGGCCCTTGCCTATTCAAGGTTGTCGGATCGTGGAGTTCCCAAAAAGCGTCCAGAAGGGTTTCGTAGCTGATCACTTTGGGATCAAAATCGATTTCCACTACTTCGGCGTAACCGGTGCGGTCCGTGCAGACATCTTGATAGGTGGGCGCGTTCTTGGTCCCTCCCTCGTATCCAACGGCTGTGGAAGCGACTCCCTTCAACTGCCGGAATGCTTCTTCCACTCCCCAAAAACAACCGGCTCCGAACGTGGCTTTCTCCATGGTTCTCTCCCCTTTGATGAACTGGCCCCCATCAGGAAGCCTTACTTTATCTTAGGACGAGGAGCTTGGAAATCCAACGGTTTGAAGGGGTGGTAATGACAACATAATAAACTCCATTGGCCATCGAACCGCCATTGATATGGGCTGTATCCAGGGATAGGGTGAATATCCCTGCCTGGACGTAATGGGCCGTGTACTGATAGATCTTCCGGAAGGCCGTGGTATAGATCTTGATCGTCACATAGTCGTGGGGTTTATCGAACGAGACCGCAAGGGTTGTCGATCCGGTCCCCTTCACCGGATTGGGATAGAGAATGGGAGTGGTCGCGGCCGGGATGGTCGGGGTCTGGGTGAAGGTTGGGGTGATCGTCAGGGTCGGCGACGAGGTGGGTGTCAATGTGTTGGTGAGGGTAGCGGTTCCGGTCTGGGTGAAAGATGGGGTGGGCGTCATCGAACAGGTCAGGGTAGCTGTCTGGGTTGGGGTCGAGGTGATGGTCGGGGTAGCCGTGGCAATGGGAGTATTCGTGGAAGAAAGGGTAAAGGAAGCCGTGGCTGTCAATGTGGGAGTGGAGGTGGGGGGCGAGGTGGCCGTATTGGTCGGGGTATAGGTGATGGTGGGCGTCGAAGTAGGGGTCGAGGTCAATGTCGCGGTCAAAGTATTGGTCGGGGTGAAGCTCAAGGTCCAGGTATAGGTCAAGGTGGGAGTTGAGGTAGGGCTATTCGTCTGGGTCAAAGTGGGTGTATAGGTGATGGTAGGGGTATTGGTCGGGGTGTAGGAATAGGTCGGTGTCATGGAATTGGTGGGAGAAAAGGTCGAAGTCGGGGTAAAGGACAAAGTAGGGCTCATGGTGACCGTCGGGGTGTAGCTATTGGTGGAGGACGAGGTCGGGGTGGAAGTACCAGTGTCCGTTGGGCTGTTGGTTGGTGTGGATGAAGTTGTATTCGTCAGGGTCAGTGTCGGCGTGGAGGTGATAGTGGGAGTGTTGGTGACCGTTGGTGAGAAGGTCGTCGTGGGGCTCAATGTGCTGGTACTGGTCGCGGTAACCGTAGGGGTATCAGTGGGAGTACCAGTCAATAAGGCGCCAGGACAATAATTCACATAAATGGGCTCGTAAAAGTTACTGCCATAAGAAACAGAACTGCCCCAATCTGAGGCAATGTTGCTGGACAAGCCCCAGGCCGTAACGGCGTAATCATAAGCCAAGGTATTGATATAGGAAGTCCCTGGTTGTTGATAAACCAGGGTGTAACTCACTGGAGAACTAGGCACATAGTACATATAAGCTAGCCAGTAATCCCCCGCCGTCAGGAAAGTCTGGGACATTTGAAAGACGTTCCAACCCGTCGCCAAGGTAATGGCCGCTGGGCAGTTAGATACCAAGCTTCCCATGGTCGCGGGAGAACCGGCGGATGTATAGATCCCCGCTATGGCAATCACATTGACATTCGTGGAACTATTAGCCTCATATAGGGAGAGGGTTGAGATCGTGCCGCTTTGGCTCAGATTGTACCTGCAAGCTCGCATCTCCCATTGAAGGGCTGTCACAGGTATACCGGAGGTATCGGTATTTCCAAATAATGTCGCGGAGGCACCGCAAGGCGGAGTGAGAGTTAGGTTAGGGGTATTGGTATAGCTTTGTGTGAAGGTTTCAGTAATGGTCGGACTAGAGGTAGGGGTAAAAGAACAGGTTGGCGTATTGGTATTGATGGTTCCTGTGACAGTCGGAGTAAATGTGATGGTCGTCGTGAAAGAAAAGGTGGAAGTCGCGGTCGTGGTCGGGGTTAGGGATGGGGTCGGTGTATTGGTGGGTATGATGCAAAAGTTGGCGTAGATGGGAACCTTACCCGCCCCATAAGCGATGCTGATGGGCATATTAGAAGGGAGACTACCAAAGGCAAGACCCTTTGTCGTATAAACCAGAGATCCCGCGGACCCTCCCGCGGTATTGCTTAAGTAATAACTTGCGGCGTTATACATATAAACCAACCAATAAGTACCTGTATTTAATTGTGTCGGAGGAACTGCGAAAACATTCCATCCAGACGTCACTACTTGGCCTGAAGATTGGCATTGAAGAGTACCTACAGCACTTACACTTCCAGAATAAATTCCCACGATCACAGAGGTCCCTGCGTTAGAAGGTGGGCTATAGAGGGAAACGGTATAAACCGAAGCTGGATAACTTAATGAATACATCGAACCGTAGATTCCGGGATAGGTTATTGCATATCCGCCAGCCGCTGGAATAGCATTGCTTCCAAAAAATGTCGTGGATGCCCCGCAAGGCGGGGTCAAGGTAAGATTGGGAGTGGCGGTAAGGGTCGGTGTACCCGAATCGGTTGGAGTATAGGTAATCGTCGGGGTATTGGTCGTTGTTTTGGTGGCGGTGTTCGTTGCCGAATTGGTGGGGGTATTAGTGGCGGCCCAGGAGAGATCGGCGCTTAGGAAAATGAATAGCGCCGCAAAGGATAAGATGTTATTTGCCCGAACCCTCCTCATGAATTGACCGTTTCCTTCCAAAAATTCCTCAAGAATGCCAGAACGTCCGACATCCTAACGACTTTTGGACGTGAAACTTAACGAAAAAGAGTTCGGGGAGGATCAATTAGGGGATTTTCCCTTTGTTTGAACGTTTTTTACTCGTTGGCCCAGTAGATCACCAGGTCGCCCGTGAAGATGCCTGGACCCTCGTTCTTGGAACTATCGACTGTCAGGTCCAGGACCACTTTCTGGCGGATCATGTCGTTGCTCAATTGGAACTCGGCCGCCATGAGCGCCGTCTTGCGGATCTCAAAATCGATCTTGATCTTGGGCAACATGGGCTTATTGGGATAAGGAAAAGCCGCCTGAAGTTCCCTCACTTCCTCGGCTTTGGGCGGCTTGGAAGCTTTGGACGCGTCAGTGGCCGCGGCGAATCGGTAGACCAGAACGGCATTGGGATCCTTCAGGTTCTTCTGGATCTCTTTGAACCACCCAGGAAAACGCTCGGGCGGCAGGGGGGCGTAGATAAGGTCCAGGGGATGGACCTGCACTTTTCCGCCCTGGGAATCATCGTTGACCAGGATGCCCGTGACGAAGACCGGCTGGTCGGCCATGCCGGCCACCGCGTCCAGGAAGGACTGCTTGTACTGGCCCACAGTCTTGACCTTGAGTTCCAGCATCCCGTTGGGGTTGGCAACCTGTTTGAGATTGGTGAGTGATTGTTTGTTTTCGGGGACGAACCAGACGCTGAAATCGCCATCCGCGGTCATCCGAGGGGCGCCCGATAGTTTTCCCTGAGCGTTCTTCAGTGACTTCCCCGTATCCACCAGCGGACTTTTCTTGCCGAACATGTCCATCAATCCCATAGGTCCTCCTTTAAGAGCCTTTCTGCGGATATTTTATCCTTTTTCGCCTACCCGGTCATGTGACAACCATTCCAAGGATTTCCAACAGGCCATTTAGAGCCTTAAGCGGCCTTATTTGTTCATTTTGGACTTGTTCCCCAAAATAAAAAAGGCGGATCGGTTACCAATGATCTGGTAGAACGACCCGCCTTTACTATTAAAAGGTCTATCCCTCAACAAGCCAGGATAGTCCCGCCTTTGGACTTATCGCGCTCCCGCGCCCACCTTGGCCGATTCGGCCTTGGCCGGGGTCTCGATCTTGCCGCTCTTCGGCACGGCCGTGACGAAAGTCCCGAACTTCTTGATCTCTTCCAGACGGCAGCTCCAATAAAGCTTGCCCTCATGCACCGTGATATCTGGGCAGCTGTCGCACATGCTCATCCGGCCGTCCGGCTGAAGATCCACGGGCTGGATGATGGCGAAATTCTGCATATAGACCTTCCCGAACCAGGCCGAGGGCGTGGTCAGGAAGCGGAACAAGGACTTGCGCATCTGCTTGTCGCCCCAACCCAGGAACAACAGGGTGGACCGACCGGCGTGGAGCAGAGCGGGCGCAGCGTAGCTCAACCACGTCCCATACCAACGGTGATGGAAATTCTGCACGAACTCCATGAATTTCGGGCTGGTATAACCGAAGGTCTTCTTGCGGTTGGCGATCCGGGTCGCCAGGGTCCACTTCATCTCGTTGGCCTCAATGGTGCCGTTCAGGTAACCGGCCGGCTCGTAGAGCGGGTCCGTCTCCCTGATCTTGGCCACAACATGGTGAGCCTTCAGGTTCAGTTCCCCTCCCCACTTGGTGGGGATATAGCTCTCATAAAGGTCCACTTTCTTGCCCAAAGCGTAGAAATCGAAATTGGCGGACATGCCCGGTGTGCGGAACAGGATGAACACGATGGTGTTGATCATGTCCGGGTATTGCTCGGCCCAACGCACGATCTCAGGGATCTCCTCGATGGTCTGCTCGGAGACGGTCTGGTTGAATCCGCAGACCATACCGCCTTCCTTGGCGACCATTTCGGCCAACCGCTGGCGAAGCTTGATATGCTCCACTTCGGTCTTGGCCATGGAATCGTTCCGTTTCTGGGTGGTATCGATATGGAAGGTGAAGCCGAACACCCCGGCCTTTTTCAGGTCTTTCAACAATTCAGGGGTGATGGCCAGACCATTGGTGTTCATGATGGGCTTCCAGCCGTAGCGGCGGACCATCTTCACGATGTCCAGGATCTGGGGATGCAAGAGCGGATCGCCCCCCGCGATGGAGACGCTGTCGACCTTGCGCTGTTCCTTGATGACCTTGAACTCTTCCTCGATATCCGCCAGGCTCTTATGGGCGCCCTTGATGTTCTCGTGGTAGCAGCCCTCGCAGGTCAGGTTGCACTGGGATGTCACTTCCAACCAGAATATGCCGTTGTCCGACAGGGACCAGGGCATCCGGTAGTAGTTTTGAGGGTTTAAAGGCTTCACTTCTGACAATTGCATCATATCCTCCTGAGATTGATAAGCTTTAGCGGTCATTGTGGGACCCTCAGGTAGGGTGAACAATGATATGAATCATAGAGCCTCCTAATCGAAAAGCCTTTAATAACCACTGTTCCATTTTTTACGCAGGCTCAAATAATTCATCACTTTCCCATCGGGTGGACGCATGTTCAGCATTGAAGCCCTTTTCCAGAGCAGTCAAGCCTCGATTTGTCTGCTGGACTCCTCCCAAAAAGTCATCTTCCAGAACCAGGCCAGTAATAAATTATGCGGGTTACATGAGGGTAAAAAATGTTCCCAAACCTGCGTCGTCACATCTGAGCGCGCCTCGGGGCGGGCCGTTCCCCGAGAGGGAGTCCATTTCGTTCCGAACAATAAAATGAACGGACAGTTCTTTGACGTGTACTTCCTCAACGAAGATTCCCGACGGATGGTTGTTCTTTCTCCCCTGCGGAAAAAATTCGAGACATGGCTCCAACGTTTCAAGGACCGCGATCTGAGCCGGCGGGAAATGGATGTGGCCAAAGCCGCTCTCCAGGGTTTTACGAACCAGAAAATCGCGGACAAACTCCGCGTGTCCAAAGCCACATTGAAGACCCACCTGAACAACATCTACAAAAAATTGCCCGAGATCAAAAAAGAAAATTGGCGTTAAGTCCTGATTAAATCGGTGTTTGTTCCTTCCCTTAATTGATGAATATGCCCGACAATTGACTGGATATTTTTAGCGAACCGTTAAACCGAATTTAATTGATAACCTTCCCCGGGTCGGCGAAAATCCTCATGTTTCGTCGCGAGCTTTCGATTCATACAACGTTTTTTTCTGCGGGACTCATATAACATGACAATATGACGAGGGACATATCTAGCGGTAGGGGTAGGGTTTATTCTTTCCCGCGGTATGTTTTTTGGCTGTTGTTCGAGTTTTTCCCGGGTTCTTGAGGCTGCTCTGGGGTTGAGGAAGTCGGGGCCGGTTTGGTTCAAGATTCAAAAAACGGAGGAAACACATGATTTTGAAAGACGGTTTGCGCTCGATGGGTCGAGCCGCTTTGGCGGTGATGACGACCTTACTGCTTTCGTCGCGGGCTTTCGCGAGCGAGGCGGATCTGAAACTGCCCAACCTGAGTGATCCCAGCATCCAATTCCTGGGCATGACAGGCCACGATCTTCTGTCCTGGGGACTGCTCATCTGCGTCCTGGGTATGGTCTTCGGGGGCATCATGTTCGTGAACCTGAAGAACCTGCAGGTTCATAAGTCCATGAAGGACATCTCGGAGCTCATCTACGCCACCTGCAAGACCTATGTTCTCAACCAGATGAAGTTCCTCGGGATCCTGTGGCTCTTTATCGGCGCCATCATGATCGTCTACTTCGGGTGGTTGAAACCCGTCGGACCGACCAACGTCCTGATCATCGTGCTCTTCTCCCTCGTGGGTATCGCGGGCAGCGTCACGGTGGCCTGGTTCGGTATCCGCATCAACACCTTCGCCAACTCCCGGTCGGCCTTCGCGGCCTTGAAGGGGAAGCCCTTCCCGACCTACGCCATCCCCATCCGGTCCGGTATCTCCATCGGCATGCTGCTCATCTGCATCGAGCTTTTGATCATGCTGGCCATCATCCTCTATGTGCCGGGCGACCTGGCGGGCTACTGCTTCGTGGGCTTCGCCATCGGTGAGTCCCTCGGCGCCGCCGCCCTTCGTATCGCGGGCGGTATCTTCACCAAGATCGCCGACATCGGCTCCGACCTCATGAAGATCGTGTTCAAGATCAAGGAAGACGACGCCCGGAACCCCGGCGTCATCGCCGACTGCACGGGCGACAACGCGGGAGACTCGGTCGGCCCCACCGCCGACGGTTTCGAGACCTACGGCGTCACCGGCGTGGCCCTGATCACCTTCATCCTCCTGGCCGTGGGCAACCCGACGGACCAGGTCAAACTGCTGGTGTGGATCTTCGTCATGCGCGTCATGATGATCATCACCTCGGCGGTCTCCTATATGATCAACGCGGCCGTCGCCAAGGCCCGCTACGCCAACGCCGATAAGATGAACTTCGAGGACCCCCTGACCACCCTGGTCTGGCTGACCTCCCTCATCTCGGTCGCCGTCACCTATATCGCCTCCGACCTGTTGATCGCCAATGTCGGCGACGGGACGGTATGGTGGAAATTGGCCACCATCATCACCTGCGGAACCCTGGCCGGGGCCATCATCCCCGAGCTGGTGAAGGTATTCACCTCCATGAATTCCAAGCACGTGAAGGAAGTGGTCACCGCCGCCCGTCAGGGCGGGGCTTCCCTGGGGATCCTGTCGGGCTTCGTGGCCGGCAACTTCTCCGCCTTCTGGATGGGCCTTTCCATCGCCTCCCTGATGGGCATTGGCGCCTGGGTGGCCCTGGCCGGGACCAGCATGAGCTCCTTGATGGTCGCTCCCGCGGTCTTCGCCTTCGGTCTGGTCGCGTTTGGGTTCCTGGGCATGGGCCCGGTCACCATCGCGGTGGACTCTTACGGACCCGTGACGGACAACGCTCAGTCGGTGTTTGAACTCTCCACCATCGAGTCCCTCCCCGGCATTTCCGAGGAGATCAAGAAGGACTTCGGGTTCACCCCCGACTTCCATAAAGCCAAGGATTACCTGGAAGAGAACGACGGGGCCGGCAACACCTTCAAGGCCACCGCCAAGCCGGTCTTGATCGGCACGGCCGTGGTGGGCGCGACCACCCTCATCTTCTCGATCGTGGTTCTCCTGGCCAAGCACGCCAACCCGGACGCGGTCGGCATGATCACCCAGGACCAGATCAACCTCATTGCCCGTAACTTCTCCATCTTGAACCCCTTGTTCCTGCTGGGATTGGTGATGGGCGGCGCGGTGATCTATTGGTTCACCGGCGCTTCCACCCAGGCGGTCACGACCGGCGCGTACCGGGCCGTGGAATTCATCAAGGCCAACATCAAGCTGGATGACGACTCGGTGAAGAAAGCCTCCATCGAGAACTCCAAGAAGGTCGTCGCCATCTGTACCCAGTACGCCCAGAACGGGATGTTCAACATCTTCATCGGGGTGTTCTGCTTCACTTTGGCTTTCGCCTTCCTGGATCCCAACTTCTTCATCGGCTACCTGATCTCCATCGCCCTGTTCGGCCTTTACCAGGCCATCTTCATGGCGAACGCCGGCGGAGCCTGGGACAACGCCAAGAAGGTCGTCGAGGCCGTCCTCAAAGAGAAGGGCACCCCGCTGCACGCCGCCGTCGTCGTGGGCGACACCGTGGGCGATCCCTTCAAGGACACTTCCTCCGTGGCCATGAACCCGGTCATCAAGTTCACCACCCTCTTCGGCCTGTTGGCCGTGGAATTGGCCATTTCCCCGCTCTTGACGGGTATGACCACCACCTTGTCGATCATTTTCCTGGTGATCGCTTTGGTGTTCGTGTGGCGTTCCTTCTACGCCATGCTGATCAAGGATTAGTCAGTACATCAAAAAGCCCGGTTCCCCTCGGGGGGCCGGGCTTTTTTTATTTAAAGTCTAAACCGAATGTTTAACCACAGAGTCACACGGAGTCACACAGAGTTAAGACAAACATTTCTTTGGTGTTTAAAACCATAAAAAGGGCCGGCAAATCCCTCATGAACACAGTTATGATCAAAAAAAATAACACAAAAATATTTTTACCTCAGATTCACCGGATACACTTGGATATGGCAATATAAAATTCTAAAATCAAAAAAATTTTTACTCTGTGTGACTCTGTGCGACTCCGTGGTAAAGAAGGCCTTTTAATTGTCTGATCTTTGAGGTGAACATGAGCGATCTGGTTTGTTTGAAGTGCGGCTCGGAGATTCCCTACGATTGGGCGCCCTGTCCGGAATGCGGCTGGAAGGCCCCCGACGAGTGGAATCAGTCCGCCGAGGAGCCAGAGGAGGGTTCTCCCGCCTCCCGACATGCCGTACTTTCCAGCCCCAAACATTGGATCAAGCGGACAGCCTGGTTTCTAATTACAATCGGTCTGATCCTTTTGCTTTATCACCTTTTCGGCTGATCCTCCCGGCCTTCCTCCCTTTTGTAACTTCTCCAGATCGAAATCATCGTTCACCAGCCTTTTACCAAAGCTAATCCCTACTGTATTTTGTGCGAATCCAAGCTTTTCATAAAAAGCGACGACCTCTTGATTGGTGACCCGGATGAATAGGTTCATCTTGGGGCAACCCAAAGCGGTCAGCTTCTCCTCCAGGGTTCCCATCAACTTCTTGCCGATCCCCCGATGCCGCCGTTCCGGCGCTACCGCCAGATAGTTCACCGCTCCCCGATGGCCGTCATAACCGCCCATGACCGCGCCCACCACTTTCCCGTCCTCCACCGCCACCAGGAACAACTCAGGATGCTCATGTTTCTTTCTTTGGATATCCTTGTAAGGATCGTTATCCCGCACCAGCAATCCACAGTCATGCCAAAGTCGGACGACTGTCTTCTCGTCCTCAGCCAGAAAAGGTCTTACCTCGATCGCCATGGGTTACCTCCACCGAAATAAAAAAGGGCCGCCGGAGCGGCCCTCCCAGTTCAAACACCCAACGCCTCAAAGTCCAAGATGCTACTTGGAGCATTCCTTGTAAAAATCATAGCAGTTATCCTTGTTCACCTTGTCATCCCGCCATTTCATGGCGTCCCTGGGATGCTGGTTGAGCAATCCGGAGATGCCATAAATATCGTTGAATCCCCACTCCATCACGTTGCGAAGCGGGACGAAATGTTCCTGGATGACCTTATAAATGGGACGGACGTCGAACTTGGGATTCTGAAGGAACCCCAGCAGAAGCTCCAGGGGGCAGTTGCCCGCTCCCCGGCCCATGCCGTTGATGGTGGCGTCCAGCATGTTCACCCCCTCGATGATGCACTGCTGGGTATTGGCGTAGGCCAGTTGGATGTTGTTATGTCCGTGGAACCCCAGTTTCTCGATGGGTACGTACTTCTTGTACAGGTCCAGGTAATAGGTGATCTGTTCCGAATAGAAGGCCCCGTAGGTATCCACCAGGTAAAGGCAGTCCACCTCGGGGGTCTTGGACACATCTTCCAATGCCTCGTTGAGCTCGGTCTCGATGGCCGCCGACACCGCCATGATGTTCAGCGAGGTCGAGTAGCCCTTGTCCTTGGTGCGTTTGACCACGTCCAGGGCCTTGTCGATCTGCGCCACGTAGCAGGCCGTGCGGATCATGTCCACCGGACTGTCCTTCTTGTCCTTGAGCCCTTCCAAGTCGATGCGGCCGATGTCGAACATGACCGCCACCTGGGGGCGGTTGTTACCCTTATAGCTTCCGATGACCCGCTTCAAGAGCTCGTCGTCGGAGAAATTCCAGGGACCGAACTTGGAGCGGGGATATTCGTCGCTTTCCACCAGTTTCTTGCCCAGTTCGATGATGTCCACGCCGGAATCGCAAACGGCGGCATAGACCGCCTTCACGAACTCCTCGGTGAATTGGTAATCATTGATCAGACCGCCGTCGCGGATGGTGCAATCCAAGACCTTGAGTTCTTTTCGATACATAGGTGTCCTTTGATACGTCGGATGATTGCTTCAGAACGGCCTATATGATAACGCCGGGAGGCTCAATTGGCCAAAAGATAGAAATGGGGAAAAATATACAACAGGATCGAATAAATCAAAAAAACAAACAGGACATCGAACCGCTTAATCCCCTTCGGTAAACATCAGGAGACAGACGGGGCATCGAACCGCGCTGACGCGCTCACAGGGGAAATCCCCCCTGTGTACCCCCTGAAAAGGAAAAACTCCCGTTTTTCCTTAAACCTTTTCCCGGGTTCTCGCCCCATCATCCCCCCCAAAAACAAAAACGCCCATAAACAATAAAGTTTATGGGCGTTTATTTTTAAATGGCGGGGTTGACGGGGCTCGAACCCGCGACCTCCTGCGTGACAGCGGGATGACCGCGATTCGCCAACCTTCTAAACCCTTTTAATTACAACAAAAAATCACTTCGAAACTTGCTCACCCTCAGCAGGAGTCTTATTCGTGTCTAACGACCTTTTCAACTGATTCAGCGCATCCAGACGGTCTTGCCGGTCAATCCGGTTGTACCGTTTGAACATCGCGTAGGTCTTATGGCCCGAAATCGACATGATAACCGAGTCGCTTACACCCGCTTTTCTGAGGTTAGTCACTGCGCAATGCCTAAGATCATGAAACCTGAAATCTTTGACCCCAGCCGCGCGGATGGCATTCCAAAAAGCGGTTTTAATGTTCTTAATACGTTGGCCCTTATGGGTGAAAACGTAAGGGCTCCCAAGGGTCTTCGGTATCCTTTTCAGAAGGTCGATCAGCTCCTCCGTTAAAGGAATTTCCCTTTTCTCCTGGGTCTTGGTTTCGGTGGCTTCCAGGATGATGACCCTGTTTTTAAGGTCCACCTGTTCCCACCTTAGGCCAAGAATCTCGCCTCTCCTCATGCCTGTCCAATAAGCCAACTGGACAATGGCACTCAGGCGTGACGAACAACGGCTCAAGAGCGTCCCGTATTCTTCTTGGGTCAAAGTGCGGTCACGGGATATTTCTTTAAAACCCCTGACTCTCTGGATCGGGTTTTTCTCCAATAAACCATTGAAGACCGCCCGATTCACGATGCACTTGAGAACACCAAGTTCCCTGTTGACGGTACTACTGGATAAGGGTTTTCCAGGATAGGCGATATTGCCCGCCTTCCTCCGTTGGGTCAAATAACCCTCAACTATATCGGGGTTCAAACTATTCAAGGCCCTATCACCAAAATAGACCTTGAGTCGATTGACCATAAACCGGTCGTTCCTATTGGTCTTCCGCCTCGCCTCGGAATAGGCCAAGAACGAATCAGCCGCCTCGTTGAAAGTTACCTCTGGTTTCTCCCCGGCTAAAAGTCTTCCGGCCAACATATCTTGCATGTGTTGAGCCAGAACTTTCTTTGCCTGGACCAAAGGGACAGGCCCTAACCGGACCCTTCTCCTAATCCTTTTTTCTCCTTCCCTCAAATAGTAATCTAAAAAGAACCCAGCACCATCTTTTCGAAGGTATTGGGGTAATCCGTGGACATTAGGTTTGCTCATCGCATCCTCCTAATGTCACAGGCATTCGTATTTTATCACTTTTTATCGTTTCCATTCAAAGGTTCCCATGGCCCATTGTTTTTTGGTTGGTGAAACGTTCTCTGGAATTCGGACAGCCAAACCCTCGGATGCCTTCCAACCTTCACGAACGGAAGCATACCCGCCCATCGCCAGTAACAAACGGTATTTACCGATACCGCTGCCAACAAGGCCACTTCCACGTCGGACAAGAGGTAGTCCGAGTTGGCTTTCCGCAGGGTTTCCAGGTTGGCTTTCCGTCGGTCCCCTTTTCTTCGTTCTGGCATTTTTTCCCTCAGCTAATTCCAAGACTATTTCTCAGCAGAAGAGGCGTTCTTTTCCTTCTTTTTAAACTCCGCAACCGCCGCCTTTTCGATCTCTTCCTTGGCTTTCTTGTTGGCGTTGCAGAAGTGGAAATACTCGCCATCCTTCTTGCCGGGCCTTGAGGGGAACCCCACGAATAACCCTTCCCCGTCCTTCTTCTTCACCAAAGTTAGGTCGTTGAAGAAGAACTCGTAACTCGATATGGCAACCTTTACGTCGAAAAACGCCTGGGTGTTTTCCCCTTCATAGGGGTACATCCTCGTCACCTTGATCTTTAAAGCCATTTGTTGCCTCCGTTGATTTTTATTCCGCCGTCACCTTTTCACTTTTCTCCGTTCTTCCCTTATTCCCTGGTTATCCTCTATGGGCACCTCCGCGCTTTCCTTGATTTTCTTCTCGTACTCGGCGATTGCGACTTTCTCTATGTCTTTCCGGGTATTCGGGTCCATGTAGCAAATATCGTGATACTCCCCCTCCTGCCTTCCAGGCCTAGAAGGAAGGCCCAGGAACAAACCATTCCCTTCTTTCTTTTTAACGAGCGTCAATTCGTTGTAACCAAATACACGACCGGATATTTGAACCTTCGCCCCGACAAAAGCCTTCGTGTGTTCCCCGTCATAGGGAAACATCCTTGTTATCCTTACTTTTAACCCCATGTTTTTTCTCCTTTTGAAATGTTTGATTGTGGTGAAAACCCTATTTCTTTAACACCTCCTTGTCGGCCAAGGTGTTCCTGGCGAATTCCAAAGCTTCGCTTCTCGCTTTTTCGTTGGCGGTTTCTAAATAAACCCACCAATCCGCAAATCCTTTTTTGACGCAAAAGCCGTGGAGGATTTCCAGCATCTCCGGTGTGTACTTGATTGGTTTTTGGCCGACATCCCTTGGATCACCCCGGAAGACAACCGTGTTCCTGCCTCCCTCCTTGGCCTTGTATAGGCCGTGATCCGCCGCCGTCAGGATTCCCTCCAGGTTTGTCCCGTCCTCCCCCCATTCCACGACGGCCTGGCTGATCGTCACCGGGTAATGGATAAGGAATATGTCGTCTTTCTTGTGGTCCAAACCGTCCGTAAAGTGCCGGATGTCCTCCTTTTGGATGATTTCATTCGCCTCCACCACGACCTTTTCTTCGCAGTGCTTCCTGAACTGCTCCGCTTTTTCGACGGCCTCTCCTTCGATCCCGTCGAGTACCCAGACAATTTCCTCGCCGCCATATCGCCAAATTCTGTTCTTGCCGAAAATGCCCTGGCCCGACTTCGCCAGAGCTTTCAAGACCGCATTTCCGACCTGGTGGTTGTAGTGGACGTCGTTGAAGGATTTGAAAAAGTCGATATCAGCCATGGCGACATAAAAGTGGTTCTTCCTCCTGGCTGCTAGGGCGGGTATTTGTTGGACCGCCGCCCGGTCGTTCAATAGGCCGGTCCTGTGGTCCACCAGAGTTTCCTGAACAAGATTCTCCTGGGTGGTCTGGCTTTCCGATTCAGCCCTCATCTCCTTTTCCAGGAAGGGGTCGAAGATTTGGGCGAAGAGCCATTTGAGGGGTTTGACTTTCTTCAGTTTCCCCAAGGCCTCGTGCCGTCTTTTCTTTTTAGCCATTTCATAAAGCCGGTTGATTTTGGGGTCCGAAACCCCGGCTTGCATGAGCGTGGTGCAAAGGGTGATGGTCCGGTGGAATTTACCGCTGGCGAAATGCGAAACGGCCAGGAAAGTCAAATAGTTGTAGTTCTTTGGATACCGCAGGCTTAAGGATTCGAATTTCTCGACGGCGCTTTCATATTTCGCCGTGCGGATGCACAGTTCTCCCTCCAAGGCCACAGCCTCGGGGAAATCCCTCCTCATGGAAGAAATCTCCTTTAAACTTTCCCGGCAATCTGAAAAGAGGCCCATTTGGAGTTGGGCGCGGGCAAGCAAAACTAAACTTTCGGGAGTTTTTGGGGAAAAGTTATGGAGCCGGTTGATCACCTTGAGAATGGAATTGGGCTGTTTGTACCGGGCGAAAATCTTGGCGGATTCCAGGTGGGCTTCCACGTTCTGGGGCTGATGTTTGGCGATCACCTCGTCAAAAAGCTTCAAGGCTTCCTTACAACGGTTTGTCTCCATGCACAAATGCGCGGATTGCAGGCAGCGCCTTGCTAATTCCGGGTTGATTTGTAGTACGTTCTCTTCCATGGCTAAAACCTCTGAAAATCAGTAACTATAAGT
>Ga0326728_10004961_pt1 | contig 38432 bp, 34 predicted proteins | sample MB3enrmetagenome_FD_207602 | JGI IMG/M metagenome (GOLD analysis project Ga0326728, IMG submission 207602) | Lab enriched peat soil microbial communities from McLean, Ithaca, NY, United States - MB31MN | ecosystem: Environmental > Terrestrial > Soil > Wetlands > Peat | place: USA: New York... | reverse complement strand
GAGAGTGGGAAAAGCTGAGAATAATGCGAAAATAAACTCTTATTGCAATGGAATCAGAGGGTTGAAAGGGTTATTGAAGTAGTAAGCCAGGCCCAAAATGTAGCATTTTGACACATATATGCAAGAACGTGCATATTTAGGCCCCCGCGCATGGTTGGCGCACGCGGACAGCCATGGGTGGCGCCGAGGCATAGAAACAAAAAATGCTTCTTTGCGCCTGGGGGATCGTGCAGTGAGGATGCTTCTTTGGGTGGACTCAGGGCGGCCGAAAGGGCCGCCCCGGAAATCGTGAAACAACAATCTTCCTTAGCTAGTGGTGCCCGCCGCCGCCACCGCCCGCGCTGGCTCCGCTACCTGAGGAGACGGCTCCGCCGCCCGAGTGTCCCCCTGCGCTGGCGGAAACGCTGCCTCCGCCACCCGACAAGCCACCCCCGCCGCCGCTGGAGGTCGAGCCTCTGCCACCGCCACCGCTCGCACCGCCGCCACTTGATCCGTGCGAAGCCACGACAACTCCGGACCCACCGGACCGGCCGGAAATAACAGGGCCATCCCCGTGACCGCCGGCGTTGCCAAAATGGCCGTGCCATCCGCCGCCGGTGGAAGCGCTGCCTCGGAACTCACCCGCTGAGCCGGAGACTGGATAGCGTCCGCCCAGGGTTGAGCCTTGAGCAGCACGCAAAGGTGCGTGGGCACTGGCGCCAAAAAGCCCATGGTGGGCCAGCAGCGAGCCCTCCGTGGCCACCTCGCCGCCCATCAAAACGGTGGCAGGCGCGGTTGCATGGCCCAAGCCCGAGTGCGTCTCTTGCGGAGCGGGCCGACCAGGCATCGCCGCATTTGCATTGCTGGCAGACGTGGTCCGCGGACTTGCTTCGGCAGGCGGCTGCTCAATCTTGTTCGCGTCCGTCGCCGGAACGCGCGTCACCACCTGGGCCGTAACCATCTGCCCTTTCTGAATCACGCTGGCCGGAACCTTAACAATCTGCAGAGAACGATGGCTGGTGACAGGACCCGCGCCGGGAAGATGAGGGCGCCCGGGGGGAATCCTGGGATGGCCAGGTTGAATCGGCGTCCATCCGTACCAGCCCGGCCCGCCGAACCAATTAACAAGCGAGGGGTACCAGAGGCCACAACCAAACATCGGGTTCATCCAATACCAGCCGAAGGTTGGGTCAAAGTCCCAAAAACCGCAGTGGTCAGTCACCCAACCCCAGGGGTCGGCGGAAATCCATGTCCAGCCCATGCCGCCGTACCAATTCCACATGCCGTAACTATATGGCGACCAACCCGCCGGCGCGTAGGGCGACCAGCCGAATCGATTGCCGGGAAGCGTAACCCACTCGCCATAGGTGTTGAGGTCGCTCCAGCCGTAGGCCGGTCCAACGGGGTGGACAGACTCATCCTTGCCGGTAAGCTGTGCCTGGCGATCGCGAGCCTCCGTCCACTGGTCCCAATCGTCCTTGGTAATTCCCTTCTCGGCGTTGGAAGCCAAGGTGGTGCTGGCGGTTTCTTGCACCCAGACCTTGCCTTCGTCGAGCCTCATGGACTGATTATCGGAGGCCACGTCGACCGAACCCTTGAAGACCTCCACTCGGTAGCGGTCCTCGGCCAAGTCCGTCCGGAACTCGCACTTGCCCTGAGCGTTCAGGGTGGCGTTGGCAATCTTGACGTGATAGACGTCCTGGCCGCCAGACTGCAAGCCGACAGCGGCATTGCGTTCGTGTTGGTTCGCGGGCCGCCGTTCAGGAACGAAGTTGAACGTCCCGTATCCCTCCTCAAAGGAAATGCCATTCAGCTTGTCGCCAAAGGCGTCTAGCGCCAGTTGATCGAAGAGCAATCTGGACCGTTCGCCAACGCGGGCGGTGGAGCCGTTTTCGAACTCCACTTCCGCATAGCTGGCGCTGCCAGTTGAGAGCTCGAAGCCCTCCTGGATGGGCGTGTTCAGCAGCGCCTTTTCCTCTTCCGTCGAGCCAGGCCGCTTGAGCATGACCGTGCCGCTCAGGTAACTGAGCCGGACCACGCGCGCGTGCGATGCTGCCGCCATCGGTTGGGCTGAGGGGTCGTACTCCAGGTCTCGCCCCTTTTCCAAAGTTCGTGAGCCGGCGTGGGCGGACACGACAATCGAGCCCTCCAACACGCTCAAGTTCACCTTTCCCCTGTAAAAGCCCACCTGGAAGGTAGCCTTGCCCTTCGGCGAGACAGTAGCGTCTGCAACCTGGACCTCATAATTATCCTGTTTCTCGGGGACGAGATGAAAACGAGCGTAGCCTTTCTCCAAAGTAAAGACATTCTGTGGGTTTTCGCCCGGCTCCGCACTCTTCTGCGTAAAAACGGCTTTTGTGAGTTCCCCGAACTGAATCGTTGAGCTGTTTTCCACCCTCACGCTCGCTGAACTCGCCGCCGAGGTCGACACCTCAGAGCCTTCCTCAATCGGCATATTCACCTGAGCCGGAACAGCTTCGGCAGCGCCTGGGCCCTTCACCGTCACGCTGCCGGTGAACGAACTCACACGCGCCCCGCTGGCCGAGGGTTTTTGTTGAGTAAAGAGAGTTGCCGGTAAGAGCAACCCCGCGACCAAAACCACGAGTACACGTCGTAACTGATCGTATCTCACGGTCGGCCTCCTGGGGGGATTATAACCTACTTTCCATACATACAGACGTTTCTTGTTGCAAGAAGGTTGCCGTATGAATGGGGGGAACGGGGCCTTGTCGAAGCGTTAAGCCAAGCCGTGGATCTCAGATTTCAGATTGCAGATTGCAGATGGGTGTCATTCTGAGCGAAGCGAAGTCCGATTTCGGGACCCCGATGGGGTCCATCGGACCCAAGAAATCGGGGAATCCCGGCAGTTCGCGGCACGCACAGGAACTCAAAGAGTAACTACAGAGATTCTTCGCTGCGCTCAGAATGACACACGAATTCGCTCAGAATGACGCACGAATTCGCTCAGAATGACACACGACGGAGATCTGCAAGCTGAAATCTGAAATCTGAGATCTGCGATGGGGTTGGCAACCTCCATCGAAATTCCGTTCAACCGATCTCCCGATCACTAGGGCCTTACGGTCACGATCACGGCGGCGTGGGGCGCGACGGTGGCCGTGAAGGAACCCGTCATCGTGCCCAGGTCTTTATGCTGCCACACATCGTGCAAGGCGGCGGAAAGGTGTGCTGGGTATCCGATGTCTTCCCACTTTACGGTAATCTCCTGCGGCGTGGCGGCGCGGTTCAGCAGGGCCGCGGCGCGGTTGCCGCCCGCCAGTTCGCGCGCCCAGACTTCTTTGTCGCCCTCTTTGCGCACCCGGCTAGCCTGCTTGCCGAGCGGGTCCTGATCGATGGCGATGACCTCTTTGTTGGTAAGAACTGCGAGCGTCTCAGCATCCATATGGCGGAGGTCGTTGCCGGAGAGCAGGGGCGCGGCCAGCATGCACCACATGCCGAAGTGGGCGCGCGCCTCATCCGGGGTAAGCTTGCCGTTGCCCACTTCCAGCATGTCCGGATCGTTCCAATGCCCGGGCCCGGCGGCGTACTCGATGCCATCGACTTTGTCGAGGATCCGAACAACCCCCAGCCCGCCCCACTTCTCCGTGCAGTCCCAGCAATTCACGATATCATCCGTAGCGCGCCACAGGTTGCCGACGTCCTTGGCCCACTGCCAGGGCTTTGTGGAGCCCCACTCGCAGAGCGAAAAAACGATGGGGCGGCCGGCGGCTTTGAGCGCGTCGCGCATGAGGGAATAAGACTCGAGGGAGTTCTGGTCCTCGGCATGGCACCAGTCCAGCTTGAGGTAATCCACGCCCCAGGAAGCGTAGGTAAACGCATCCTGGAACTCGTGGCCACGCGCCCCGGGACGGCCCGCGCAGGTCTGCCGGCCGGCGTCCGAGTAGATGCCGAACTGCAGCCCCTTGGAATGAACGTAGTCGGCCAGCGCCTTGATGCCGTTGGGGAAACGCTCGGGATCGGCAACGATCGTGCCGTCCGGGTTGCGCTTCACCTGCCAGCAGTCGTCAATGACTACGTATTGGTAGCCGGCATCCTTCATGCCGCTGGACACCATGGCGTCGGCCGTCTCACGGATGAGCCGGTCGGAGACGTTGCAGGCGAACTTGTTCCAACTGTTCCAACCCATGGGCGGCGTCTTGGCCAGACCATTGTCCAGGGCGCTCGCAGGCGCCACACAGATGATCAACAAAAAGAATGAGCATATAACTCGCAATCGCATCGCGGGAACCTCCCAAGCAGGATTCAGCCGGGATCTCGATCTTGGAAACCGGACCCCTGAAAGAATACACCTAACCACGCCTTTTGCATCCCATTTTTGCAGCCCACCGAACATCGCGGGTAGGGGCACGCCGTGGATTGCGTACGGGCACGCCATGGCGTGCCCCTACCGTTCTGCAGTTGCTCTGCGGTGTCTGTTGGCTATAATGGTGAGTCTCCAATACAGGGGGAACTCGATGGCAGAAAATAAAATTCTAGTGGAGATTTGCTGTGGATCGCTGGAGGATGCGATCGAGGCGGAAAAGGGAGGCGCGGACCGCGTTGAACTCTGCTCGGCGCTTTTCCTGGGAGGCCTGACGCCCTCGATGGGAACGATCGTCGAAGCCAAGGCGCGGCTGAAGATTCCTTTCGTGGCCATGGTGCGGCCGCGCGGCGGAGGCTTCTGCTATACCGACGTTGAAATGGCGGTCATGGAGCGCGATACTGTGGTGGCTCGAGAGCACGGCGCGGACGGAATTGTGTTTGGAATACTGCACGCCGACGGTAGCATCGACGAGGCAAGGTGCCGGCGCATTCGGAAACTGATCGGGGATCGCCAGGCGGTCTTCCATCGCGCTTTCGACGTAACGCCCGATCCTTTTCGGGCTCTGGATCAACTTGTTGATATGGGTTTCACCCGCCTGCTCGCCAGCGGCCAGGAAGATACCGTCCCGGAGGGCGTGCCGCTCATCAAGCGGCTGATCGAATATGCCGGCGATCGAATCGAGATACTGCCGGGTGGAGGAATAAAGCTCTATAGTCTCCGCCAGGTGGTCGAAGCGACGGGCTGCAAACAGATACACCTCACGGCTTTCAAGACTCAACCCGATCTTTCTGTGCGCGGGAGGCCCTTTGTGACCTTTGGCGGGGCGCTCTATCCACCGGAAGATCAATTTCAAGTGGCGGACCAAAGCCTCGTCGCACAAATTGTAGGAACGCTAAAGTAGCACGGACCGCTGGTTTTGGTAGTTGTCATTCCGAGCGGAACGAGGAATCTTGCTCTGGTCTGTGGGGAATAGTCCAGGGCGAGATTCCTCGCTCCGCTCGGAATGACAGGTTCAAATTTCCGGGAGGAATCATTCCGATGCCTGCTACACCCAAACTCGATCTCTACAAAGTCCACAAAGCCGAATACGTCACGCCCAAAGAACCCGTGCTGATTCAAACCAAGCGCGCCAAGTATCTGGTGTTCACCGGCCGCGGGGCGCCGGCTGGAGAAGCCTTCCAGAAAGCCGTCGGCGCGCTCTACAACGTCGCCTACACCCTCAAGATGGCCAAGAAATTCGCCGGGAAGGATTACAAAGTCTGCAACCTCGAGGGCCTTTGGTGGGGAGAGAATGAAGCCGGGGATTTTGCCTTGCAGCCGCCCGACACCTGGAACTGGAAGCTCCTCATCCGCGTGCCGGACTTCATCCGCGCGAAGGATTTGAAAGACACTATCGCGACGCTGAAAGAAAAGGGCAAGGAAACCGCGGACGTGAAGCTCGAAACCCTGGCTGAAGGCCAGTGCGTGCAGATGCTGCACGTGGGGCCTTACGGGAATGAGGCAGAAACGATCTCGAAGATGATCGCCGTGGCAGCCGAGAAGGGCTTGTCCTGCCACGGCCTGCATCACGAGATCTACCTCTCCGACCCTCGACGCGTGCCGCCGGAGCGCCTGCGCACGATTCTTCGGCTGCCGGTGGCTTGACATCGTGCGGCTTCCCCGCCCTGTCTTGCGGAGAGGCTCCGAAGGTGGGAAGGAATCCGCATGCCATCATCCTGAGCGAAGCGAAGGATCTCTGCAGTGGATCGCAAACCCTTGAACTCAACATTAACTGCCGAGATCCTTCGCTTCGCTCAGGATGACGGCTGGATGATCGAGACACTGAACCTGGCAAGAGAGCTGAGACTAAGCGAAGGCTGTGGAGTATGAAGATGAAGATGACGATGCCCATTCACCCCGCAGCGGTTAGAACCTGTGTTCTGATCGCAGGCCTATCAGTAGTTGCGATGTTAGTGTTTTGTGCCCGCCCGGCGGATGCGCAGCGGCAACAGATTGTTTGGAGTGAGCAGGAGAAGCCGATTGTGCAGCAGTTGCGCAGCCTTCGCCAGGTGCCGGATGAGAAGCGGGGACAGGTCACGAAGGACCTGGCGCTCGAGATCCGCAAGTTGCCGGCGGCGTCCAACAAGCTGACGTTGGCGAAGGGCCTCGCCAATCTCTCCACCGAAGGCGACTTCGGCCACGACACGCTGCAGGAAGTCGCCACGACTCTGGCCATGGCGCTCGGCGAGCAGCCTCCCCCGGGGAACGGAAACGAGCCCGCAGATCCGTACATCGAGCTGGCCACGCTCGTGCGGTACGAACACGTGCAAGCCGCTTCGGACTCTCCCCAATTCGCGGCGGCGATGTCCAAGCTTGCCGCCGACGACCGGAGCCGCGAGCACGCGGATTTCACATTGACTGATGTCGAAGGAAAGCCCTGGAGCTTACAGGCTCTGCACGGCAAGGTCGTGCTGGTGAACTTCTGGGCCACGTGGTGCCCGCCCTGCCGCAAGGAGATGCCCGATCTGGACAGGCTTTACCAGGAATTCAAAGATCAGGGACTTTTAATCCTTGCTATTTCTGATGAAGAGATAAGCAAAGTACAACCGTTCATTGCCGAGCATCACTATACATATCCCATCCTGCTCGATCCGGGAAGCAAGGTGCACAAGTTGTTCGTGGTCGAAGGAATCCCGAAGAGTTTCGTTTACGGTCGCGACGGCAAGCTGGTGGCAGAAGCGATCGACATGCGGACGCGGGGGCAGTTCCTGGCGATGCTGTCGCAGGCGGGGATACGATAAATCGGACTGTCATCCTGAGCGAAGCGAAGGATCTCCGCAGTTCCCGGAAACGACCCCTCACCCGGGGAGAGGGCTTCTCAATTAGGGTGCTACTTCGAAGCGCCGGAAGCGGACCCAGACGCAGCGGGCTTGACCTTCTCGATGGCGTCCCGCATGCCTGCCTCCCACTTCTCCGTTGAGTCATAGCCAACGCCCTTCAAACGTATGACGCCGCCCGAGTCCACGATCCAGTTCTGCGGGATTCCATTCACCTTCAGCGTTTCCGTCACGTAGTTGTAAGCAGGAATCACCGTGACCGCAAGTTGATGCTCCTTGAGAAAGGGCTCAATTACTCCGGGGTTCTCATCCATGTTCAAGGTGATGAACTGAACGTCGGTGCGATTCTTATACTGTTCGATGAGTTTTTGTAAGCGAGGCAACTCCTCGCGACAGAACCCTCACCAGGACGCCCAGAAATTCAGGAACGTCGTCTTGCCCTTGAGCGAGGCCATGTTCCAGGTCTTGCCGTTCAAATCGGCGAGTTCGAAAGTCGCCAAGGGTTGGTTAGTGTCCTCCCACGTCAGCGCGACGAGGCTGGCCAAGGCGTCGGCGCGGCGCCCATACCATAATTTCCAGCCTTCGTCGGAGCCGCCCAAGCCAGCCCAGAGCTGATGGGCGTTGTCGGCAAGCTCGTCTTTCATTCCAGGTTCAGGCTTCTGCTCTGCGTCGAGCCGCGCGAGCAAGGCATTCTCATAAAACGCCATGGCGTCGAGCTTGTGGCCGCGTAGTTCCGCTTCACGAGCCATCAGCCCCCAGTAGTTGGCGAGGCGACGGCCATAGCTTTTCTTGTGTCGCTGGTTGTCGCCGACTTGCGACTTCAGGTCTTGAAGCTGCTCGTCCATCTTCGCGAGCGAAAGCTGGGCCTTGTCCGGCTGCTTAAGTTGCAAATACCCGTCCGTCTCATAACCCTGGTCAAGAAGGCGATCGTAAGCCTGATCGAATTTGTTCTGGTCGAGGTTCTCCTTGGTGGCGTAGAGATCATAGTACGGCTCTTTGGACGCGATTTCCCACTGGCTGAGCGCTTTCTGTGCCATCTCGACTTCAAGTTCGGGCTCGAAGTGCTTCTTGGAGAGCACCTCCGCCACGCTATCGTAGTCAAAAGGGGTGCCCCGTCCCTCAGGCCCGGCATTGCTCATCATGACGTTGACAGCCTGGTCTAGCGCCAATTTCACATCTGCCAAGGGCACATCTTCGAGATGCTCCATCGCATCCAGGCGATTCATCCACATGTAAATCGCATTAGGGCGATCCTTCACCCACTGGGCGGACTGCTGCAAGACGTCTCGATAGTACGCCCGTAATTTGTCCGGGGGAGCATCCTCGCCTGGATACTTGTGCTCCTTCCACCATTTTGATGCCCCCGGCGGGGACCACGGCGATGGGAAACGCACTTGCTGCTGATCCGCAACCAAGTCGGATTGCTTCTGATCGTTCACCAGCTTGTAACCCTCTTCGAGCGCCGAGTACCACTGGCGCTTGTCCTCGAGCTTGAGCTGGCGGATATGCTCAAGGTCCTGGCCCACTTGCTTGCGCAGCGGCTCATATTCCGACGGCGGGTGCAGCTTGAACTCGAGCGACCAGAGAGTTGTGTAGGCGCCGACGGCGTCGGGGTCGGTGCGGTTGGCAATTAAGGGACGCAATTTTGCGGCGTAGGTGCGCTGAAGGTCCTTGTCGTCAACCCGCGTCAGCGACTCGTAACCGTCAAAGCTGGAAGGGCAGGCCTCGAGGTAGGCTTTCAGGTGCGGAAGGCGTTGTTCCGTGTCTATGAACACCGGAGAGCTATAGATGGAAACTAGCTGAAGATGCGGCGGAGCGAAGTTCGGATCTTGCTTGAGGGCGTCAGTGAACAGTTTAATGGCCTCGGGCGACTGCCGGCCCACCAGCGCCAGGCCGTAGAGGTACTCCAGTTTCGGATCGCCGGGGCTCTGCTCGTGGCGCGCTTTGTATTCGGCAACCACTTTCTCCCTGTCCGACCTGCCGGACATTGAGTTGATGTATGCCTTTTCGACGAAGACGTCGCCGGGGTACTGGTGCAGCAGCGCCTGAATGGCCGCGGCGCGCTGTTCGTGAAACTGCCAATCAGTTTGGGCGGGGGTTTGCTCGGGTAGAGCATCGATGGCCAGCTTAACGTCCGGTGCGGGGCCACACACGGCTCCCGACTGCGCCCAGCCCTGGCAGGCCGCGAAACCCATCAGCAGCATCAGGAAACACAGCGGAACCACCCAGCGACGGGCGGGAAGAGCTTTCTGAGTTTTCATGCGAGCCTCCAACCTGCGGAGTTCCCAATTGTTCAGTGGCGTCTATTCTAACGCAATAGTCCCGCGAAACAAATTGGTCTTCAGCTTTCAGGCGTGGGCTATCAGCACACTACTGCCGCATAGATGTACGTTCTTTTGACGTTGCGGCCACGCTCGTGGTTAGCACTTCTGTTCTTCAAGGGGTGGAGGGAGGGGTTCTTCTGACTCCTGACTTCTGACTTCTGACTCCTGGCTTACCACTCCCAACTTCCGCCGACATCTTCCGGTTGTAGACGTTCTCCCACGACCCGAGGGGAAAGCCCGCCACGGCCGCAGAACTCGCGTTCGCCGTGATTTGGACGATGAGGTGCCGGGAATCGGCCGACAACTGCCACTTCTGTTCCATCTGAAGTGTAGCTTTGGGGACCTCGACGGTAGATTTGATCAGCAGTGTCGCGAAATTCACAGTGGCCGTATCTTTGCTGGGCGCTCCGCCCGCCGCCAAGTTCTTCGATTCGGTCCCGTCCAGATAGTAAGTGCAGGCTCGAGCCTTCCCATGCTCGAGGAAAGTGGCTTGAAGGGTGCGTTCCTTCTGCACGACTCTGAGTTCGGCGGGGCTCAGTTTCCTGCCGTGACTTACTTCCGGCTCCGGCCAGGCCAGTACCCAGGCGCCAGAGAAGTTCGGTATCTCTTGCGCAAACGCGCCCAACGGCAAGAGAAGCAGAACTGTTGCCGCGTTGAAGGACAGTCGCATGTCGCTTATGAGCCCCCGGTCTCCGGCGGAACACTTGGGACATGTTCAGCTCCAAGGGAGAGGGCGATCAACTGCTGTCTCCTGACTTCTGACTCCTGACTCCTGCCTTTTTAGCTTGCGCCCCGGCCCAGCAGGACTATGGGAACCGTCTTAAGCAGGATCTTACAATCCAGGGCCAGCGACCAATGGTCGATATAATCGAGGTCGAGCTCCATCCAGCGGCGGAAGCTCAAGCGGCTGCGCCCTTCGAGCGCCCAAAGGCAAGTCAGACCCGGCGGCATGCGCAGGCGGCGACGCTGCCAACTCTCGTACTTAACCACTTCCTCCGGAAGAGGCGGCCGCGGACCCACGAACGACATATCTCCTTTGAGGATGTTGAGCAACTGCGGAAGCTCATCGAGGCTGAACTTTCGCATGAAGCGTCCTATGGGCGTGCAGCGCGGGTCGCGGCTGATTTTGAAGACCGGCCCATCCACTTCATTCAGCGCTTCCAGTTCCTCGCGGCCCAGGTCGGCATCCGGACGCATGGAACGGAATTTATAGAGGGTGAACTTTCTACCGCTCAGCCCGCAGCGCGTCTGCCGGAAAAGCACTGGACTTCCGGAGGTCAGGCGGATGAGTAACGCCAGGAGGGCCATCAGCGGAGACAAAAGCACGAGCAGAAGAAGCGCCAGGACGAAATCCAGGACGCGTTTTAAGAGCAGCAGGTATTCGTTCTCGGGCGTCGTGGCGAAGGTAAGCAGCGGCTTCTCACCGAGATGCTCCAAATAAACCTTCGAAATCTCGTGCGGGAAAAAGGTGAGCAGGACACGGCTCTTCACGCCTTCCACTTCACAGGCCCGAAACGACTCCCCGAGTCTTTCCAGGTCGTCTTTGGTAATCGCGAAAATCACCTCATCAATGACCTGCTGGCGGAGAAGCTCCGGAAGTTGGGCCAAGTCGAAAACGGAGTACGAACCGCGCAACGGAGCCTGTTCGAGCAAGGTTGACAGAGAAGCGCCGGTGCGAATAAATCCCACCAGGCGCATGCCGTGAGCTTCATGAGCTTCGATGGTGCGCGCAATGTCAATCACCTCCGGCCCGCCCCCGACCAGGAGGAAACTGCGCAGCCCGGCCAGGCTTCGCCGCAAAGGCCCCGCAAACTGCCGGGCCACCAGGCGGAAAAGCGTCGCCGCCACGAGGTCCGTCACCGCGTAGAGAACCAGCAGCAAGCGGCTGAGATATTGGAATTTGATGGCGTAAGTGGCTGCGAAGAGCAGGACCATCGCTCCCAGCCCGACTTTCAGAGGGTCCGTGAAAGCCCGGCGCAACTCATCTTCCCTGATGTCGCGGTAAACTCCGGCCAGCAGGCCCACCAGTATCCATATCCCCACGGAAAGGGGAACGACCCAGGGATAGTTGGAAACCGAATATAACGGCCGGGGAGTTATGAGATAAGAGCGGATCTCCCACGCCAACCAGAAACTGAGTAACGCCAGCAACATGTCGGCGCACAAGTAAAAGACGCCGATGATGCGGTTATGGCGGGAAAACATTCGCTAGTCCCTCGTGTCCTGTCACGCCCGGACATGTTTATAGTACCAGAACTGAGTTGAGGAGTTGAGAAGTCTAGAAGTTGAGGAGGGAAGAAAGCGGCTCAGGCGGACCGGGAATCAAGGGGTCGAGAACCGAAAAGCCAAGCTTGAGGGGTTTGAGGTTTGACGCTCAACTTCTTGACTTCTCGACTGCACCTCGCCGCCTACTCCGCCACGCAACTGTCCGAAGACCCGGCCGGGGCGGTGGCATTCATGCGGATGAGGTGTGTTTCATCCTCGTAGTAGTAGTCGACGCCCGTTGTGCCCGCAACGATCGGGTTGGCCAGGACCGCGTACCCGTTGTACCGGCCGGTGGAATCGAGCAGGGTAGGGGTGTAAGTAAAGGTGTAGCCGCTCTTGGACCCACTCGCCAGGAGGTCGTCAATCAGCCCGGCTGCGGAAGCGGTAGGCACAGCCCCGGACGGGATGGCGCCCATCGAGGCGAGAGTGGTGGAGTAGCCGTCGCCGTAGGTCGCCGCATAGGTGACCTCGGAAGTCCCGATCACCCGCAGGCTTTCGATGGCTGAGGCTTGGTTTGCTGCTATCTTGCTCCGCAAGAGGCTGGGAATAGCTATAGCAGCAATAACTAAGATGATAGCTACCACAATCATGAGTTCGATTAAGCTGAATGCGTCTTCACGGCCAGACATGAACTCTTTTCCTTCCCTCCAGCAAGGGAAAACCATGCGTTTTACGGCACTTCACCCGCCAGCGCTTTTTCACAGCACGTTTTATGCCGGGACGCAAAACCATCTTGCCGAGTTCAGATGTTGTAATGGAAGGACTTAGAAACCTCGCAGCTCAGAAGTCTGCGCAACCGGGACGCGCAACGTGTCCGCGATGGACAAAATTTGTCAGTGTGGAGTGCGGCAGCGTGGCTGCCGCCCTTCTGCCCAGGTTCCAAGGCGGCAGCTACGCTGCCGCACTCCAAAGGTCTCTAGGCCACGCCCAACGGTATCTCGACCTCCCTGCCGCGCCGCTCGGCGGAGACATAGGCGCTGTAGAGGACGGCGATTGTATCCCGCGCCAACTGCCCTCCGCAAAGCGGTTCCCGGTTGGAAGCAAGGCACTTTGCGAAGTCTTCAAACTCGTGGTGGTACCCGTGCTGCCAGTCCTCGTCCGGAGCGGGATGGTTCCACCCTTGCTTCGTCCCGATCTTTTCCGCCACGTAAATGTCCTTGAAAAGCTCTTCCTTGGGATTGTAGGTCTCGAGCGCATTTACGGGATTCAGGTTGCAGCGCGTGCGGTGATTGTTGGCAAAAACCTCCAGCCAATTGTGAACCCCGCCCATCACGAGTTCGGAAGAGAAGACGTCGGCCACGGTGCCATCCTCGAAGGTAATATGCACCTGGCAGTAATCCTCGATGTCCTCGTAATTGGTGCGCAGGAAACCGGCATCACGGAAACTCTTCAGGCGCGTGATTTCGTGGGTGCGAGCGGAGACGGTAGCTGGACGAATGGGCTTGCGGTCCCGCGCCTCGCCCTCCACACGCTTCAGGTAGAGGATCGCCGTAAGAGGGTGGCATCCCTTCCCCACCAGTGCCCCGCCGCCGGAAAACTTCCAGATGCCATAGTAGGGTGAGTGGGAGCCGCTGTGGGACTCGTCGCCGATGACCCAGAGGATTTGGCCGCCACTCTTCTCCAGAATTTCACGCTCTTTCTGGACGGCAGGAGCATACACCCAGTTCTCCGCGTAGCAGATGCGCTTTCCGGCTTCTCGCGCGGCATTCAGGATGCGATCGCAACTGGCCATCGCCTCCCGCAGCATCACCTCCTTGCTGAACGCGTTTCCTCGAAAGTCCGGCGTCCCCGGACCGTAATATCCGGTAAACGGCTTTTCGATGATCACGTGTTTGCCGCGCAGCAGGGCTGCGATCGCCAACGGTTCGTGGGTCGAGCCCGGGGTACAAAGATCAACGACATCCACCGCCTCGCACATCTCCTCGAACGAAGCAAAGGCCTTCAACCCATGCTGGCGGGCAAACTCCTCCCGCGACTCGGAGGAGTGGGAAGTTACGCCCACAACTTGCACGCGTGTTCCGTACACGCGCTGATACCCGTCCCAGTGAAAACGGGCCGCAAAACGCGCCCCTGCAATGCCAATTCGAATTGGTTCTGACATGCAATACTCCTTCGCCCGCTTGACGCTGAGTAACCAGGGAGTATCATATCAAAAGGGGGAAGCTGATTTGGTTAAATTACTGAGAGCTCCTCGCGCGCAGTATCACGCCCGCCGAAAGAAGGAACTATGGCAGAAGAAAGACTGAAGCTCGCCGTTTTTATCGACTTTGACAATATTCAGATTGGGGTCAAAGACACCTTGGGAAAGGAATTCGATGTCTCCGTCGTGCTCGAAGCACTGAAGGAACGCGGCGAAGTTGTGAGCAAGACGGCATACGGAGACTGGTCTCGCGCCGGTGATTTCGGCCGCCAGTTGACGCAGCATGCGGTGCAGATGGTGCAACGCAACGTCACCCCGCGCGGCGACAAGAACGGAGCGGACATCAACCTGGCTCTCGACGCCCTGGAGATGGCCTTTACCCGCGATCACATCAGCGCGTTCGCAATTGTGGGCGGCGATAGCGACTTCATCGCCCTGGTCGAGAAGCTTAAGCAGTACGATAAGCGCGTGTTCGTGGTAGGCGGCCGCCAATTCACCAGCGGAATCTTGCAACGCAACTGTCACGAGTTCATTGCCTACGAGAATCTGCTCGAGGCCTCGACGGGAGCCGACGGTTCACGCGCCGCACGCGCGGCTCGGAGCACGGGGCGAGGCGCGAGCGAAATCAAGCCGCTTTCGAGCGCCGTTCCCAACATCCAGCGCGCGCTCAAGATCCTCGCGGAACGAGAAGTGGCCCCGCAGCTTGGCCTGCTCAAGAGCACCATGCTCCAATTGGACGCCACATTCACAGAACGGGATTATGGCGCGGGATCGTTCCTGGACTTCATTCGCAAACTGGAGAAGGAAAATCTGTTCCAGGCGCGCCGGACGGACCGCGGCTACCTGGTGGAAATGATTGAGGCAGACGGCACGAAGGAAGCCCCCGCCGAGGCCGTCGAACCCGCCGGCGAGCTTGCTCAGGAGCCGGCGGCGCCGGCGGAAGTAACTCCGCCACCCCTGCCGGACGCCGCCCCCGAACCGGGCCTGACCGCCGATGAGATCTTTGCTCTACTGAAGCGAGCCCTTGCAACGCTAAAGGAGAAGGCGCCTTCTCGTCCTATTTATCTGCGGCAGGTGCGCCAAGCCATGCGCATCGCGGATACGCGTTTTGATGAGCGGCAAGCCGGATTTCGCGGGCTGCTCGACCTGCTCCACCAGGCGCAACGCGAAGGCTGGCTGCGGCTGCACCGGGACCGTAAAGGAATCTGGAGAATCTTCGCCACCACGGCGGAGACCGCCCCTGCGCCGGTGGCGCCGGAAGCCGTTCCCGAAACTCCTTCCGAGGCGTTTGCAGAACCGTTTACGGAAACATTCCCCGAGGCATTTCCCGAGCCGGCGGTCGTTCCCGAGGCTGAACCCGCCCCGCCGGAGACGGACGTCCTCTGGGAGGCCGTGGAGAGTCCGGACGAGATTATCGTGCTCGAGCCACCCGAGGCTGCGCCACCCGCCGCCGAACCGCCTGCCGAACTTGCGGAAGCGGGTCCCGAGAAGAAGCCGCGCAAAGCGCATGGTGCGAAACGCGCTGCCAGAAAGACTCCGCGCAAGGCGGGTTCGCGACGAAAGCCGAAGGAGCCTAAGGAGGTCCCATTCTAGGGATGAGGTTAAAGCGAACGGTCTGGAGGTTGCGATGCGAAAACTCGCACTGATCTTACTGTGCCTGGGCTTAAGTGCTTCGGCCCTGGCTGCGGAAGCTGGGCGGGAAGCCGAGCGGCTGGCAAGGGCCGCAGAAGTCATCAACGAGGTCATGGGAACCCCGGAAAAGGGAATTCCGAGGGACTTGCTCAAAAAGGCCGTTTGTGTGGGCGTGATTCCGTCGGAAAAGAAGGTCGCCCTCGGTGTGGGCGGCAGCTTCGGCCGGGGAGCCTTAGTCTGTCGTCAGGGAGGAACCGGCGCCTGGGGCGCGCCTTCGATGTTTACGGTGGGGGGCGCAAATTTCGGCTTCCAACTGGGAGGACAGGCCACCGACTTCGTTCTGGTCGTCATGAACGCCAAAGGAGCGGAAAAACTGTTGCAGAGCAAAGCAAAGCTAGGCGCGGACGCCTCCGCCACGGGCGGCCCGGTGGGCCGAACTGCGGAAGGCGCCACCGACATTCAATTGCAGGCGGAAATCCTCACCTACTCACGCTCGCGGGGGCTCTTCGCCGGCCTGTCGCTCGAAGGGCAGATTGTGAAGCAGGACAACGAAGCCAATCAACGCCTTTATGGCCGGAAAGTGGATCCGAAAGACATCCTGTTCAAGGATACCGTCACAGCTCCCGCCGCAGCCCGCGCGCTGGACGCTGCGTTGACCAAGTACTCACCTCACGGTGGCGAAAAGATTACGATGGAATGAAACCGGCCGCAGGCCAGGCCCGCCGCCCTACACATCTGTCATTCTGAGGCCCGTCTTGTGGGCCGAAGAATCTCCGCAGTCAGCGTCCTCCGGTGATCGAGACAGCAACTGCCGAGATCCTTCGCCCGCCGGAAAGCGGCGGGCTCAGGATGACATCACTGACTAGCTCATCTCCCCAGCGTAAATCTTCATAATGGTCTGGAGAAATCGGAGGGCTTGTTCCCTCGGGCGCTGGAAAGAGTTGCGGCCGATGATGGATCCGAAGCCGCCCCCGTCGCGGATGGCGCGAACCTCGTTGTAGAAAGCTTCGTCATCATCCTTTTTTGCCCCGCCGGAGAAGATCACAATCCGGCGCCCGTCAAAGGCGCTCTGAACGACGTGGCGGACGCGCTCGGCCTGCGTCCCGATCGGGATGCCCACCTTTTCGTAAACCTTCTTTGCTTCCGGCTGTTCCAGGTGCGCGCTGGGCAGTTTCACTTTGATGATATGCGCGCCCAATTGCGCCGCAATCTGCGCCGCGTAAGCTGACACGTCGATGGCGGTCTCGCCTTCCTTACTCAGACTCGAGCCGCGCGGGTACGACCAAACCACCACGGCCAGCCCGTTGGCCTTCGCTTCCTCCGCCGCTTCGCGCAGTTGCTCGTACATGGTTTGTTCGGCAGCCGAGCCCGGGTAAATTGTGAACCCAATGGCCACGCAGCCCAGGCGCAGGGCATCCTTAACACTTGCGGTCACGGCGGGCAGCGGATCTTTTTCGTCATGCAGCAGGTCATGGTTGTTCATTTTCAGAATGAGCGGGATTTCACCCGCGTGCCGGCTCGCGCCGGCTTCGATGAATCCCAGCGGCGCGGCATAGGCATTGCAACCCGCCGCCAGGGCCAGTTCAAAGTGATAATTGGGATCGTAACCCGGCGGGTTGACCGCGAAGCTCCGGGCGGGACCGTGTTCGAAGCCCTGGTCCACGGGTAGAATTACGAACTTGCCGGTTCCCGCCAACCGGCCGGAGTTCAGTATGCGCGCGAGATTCGTCTTAGTCCCCGGATTGTCACTTTCGTACCAGCTTAGGATTTCCTTCACCCGGGCGGTGTTTCCAACACGCTCCGGCGCTCGAACCATGGTTTCTGTAGCAGCCATAACAAAGCCTCCTGCCGAATATCAGGCATTTAGTACACCCTTCAGGTTACATGCCCCTCGCGCGCCAGGCAAGCGGATTGTTCCAGCGCCGATCGGACTGTGGTCGCCCATCGAAACGAAAATCTGCCCCTGTCACCCCCGCGAAGGCGGGGGTCCATTGTCGACCCCGAAGGCGATGGATTCCCGCTTTCGCGGGAAGGACGTGATGTTCGAGAGCACGAAAGAGTTATAATGGTGGCTCGTTTTATAGAACCATTGAAGGAGGCAGCATGCCGGAAGAGATTAACCGCAGAGACTTCTTAAAGACCAGCGCCCGCGCTGGGGCAGGAATGGCCGCCCTGAGCGGTGTTACTTTCCTGGCGCATCCGGAGCGAGTGTTTGGCGCGAGCGACCGCGTGCGCATTGCGGTGGTTGGCCTACACGGGCAAGGCTGGTCGCACGTAGAAGAGTACTGCCACATGAAGGACGTGGAACTCGCCGCCTTCTGCGACGTGGATGAGAACGTCCTGGACCAGCGCTTGGCGGAAGTCGAGAAGATGGGAGTCAAGCGGCCGGCGCGATTCATCGACCTGCGCAAGCTATTGGATGACAAATCCATTGACGCGATTTCCATCGCCACCCCCAACCACTGGCATTCTCTGCAAGCCCTCTGGGGCTGCCAGGCGGGCAAAGACGTCTACGTCGAAAAGCCTCTCTCCCACAACTGGTGGGAAGGCCGGCAACTGCTGCGCGCCGTCCAGAAGTACGACCGGATTGTGCAGCACGGCACGAACAGCCGGTCCGGCAAAGCGATTATCGAAGGAATGCAGAAAATGCGGGACGGCTTGATTGGAGACGTTTACCTCTCGCGCGGGCTTTGCTACAAGTGGCGTGACACGATCGGACACGCCGAAGAGCAGCCGGTGCCGGCAGGCGTCCACTACGACCTCTGGACAGGCCCCGCCCCCATGAAGCCTTTCACCAAGAACCGCTTCCACTATAACTGGCATTGGATTTGGGATACCGGCAACGGAGACATCGGCAACCAGGGCATCCACGAACTCGACGTGGCGCGTTGGGGGCTCGGAGTGAAGCTTCCGAACAAGGTTTCGGCCATCGGCGGCCACTTCATGTTCGAGGACGACCAACAGACGCCCAACACCCTCAACGTGGCCTGGCAATTCGATATGCCGGACGGCAAGCGGCGCATGATGGAGTTCGAAGTCCGCCACTGGATCTCGAATCACGAGGCGGAAATCGGCACGCCCGCATTTGGCGGTGGCGATGTGCCTGCGGCGCTCGGCAATGCCGCCGAAACGCGCTCCCGGCGCAAGGGACCGCAGAACACCATTGGCAATATCTTCTACGGGTCGAAGGGTTACGTGGCGATGAATGGCTACGATTCCTACAAGTCCTGGCTGGGCGAGGAACAGGAACCCGGGCCACACGCCCAGGCGGGCGGCAACAACTGGAGGAACTTCATCGACTGCGTCAAGAGCCGCAAGAAGGAAGAGCTGAACGCGCCCGTCGAGGAGGGCTACTTTTCCACCACGCTGCTGCACCTGGCCAATGCTTCCTACCGCGTCGGCCGCACTCTTAGCTTTGATCCTGAGAAGCAGGAGGTGATCGGCGACGAGGAGGCTGCGCGCATCCTGCGCGACGCCGACCGCGGCTACCGCAAGCCCTACGCGGTGCCGGAAGAAGTCTAGCCTCCGGCCCTGTGCGCCAGCGTTAGGGCGATTTCAAATGGCAAATGGCAAAGAGCAAATGGCAAATGGAAAACCATTTGAATTTTGCCGTTTGCCATTTGCCATTTGAATTCGCCTTGCAACGGGCCGACGGGGAGGGTCATGCCATTGTAGCGCGACTGCCCGCCTTGACTTGCCGAATCAGGCACGGCTATTCTTAACTCACCGGGCAAACCAGGGTTTCAGAGTTCAATGCCAAGGAGGCAGTGATGAGTCTCCACAAGATAGCGCAGGTTCCTCCACCGGTCGTGGGATCGGGTGCGTCCGTGCTGGAGGCCGTGGAAGTGATGGCCGAGCGCGGTGTGGGCGCGGTCGGCGTCGTGGACGCGGGCGCGCTGCACGGCATCTTCACGGAACGCGACGTGATGCTTCGCGTCGTCCTCAAGCAACGCGACCCCACGACAACGAAGGTCGGTGAGGTCATGACCTCGCCAGCCGAGACAATCGACGATGACACGACTGAGGAAAACGCGCTCGTTCACATGCTCGAGCGGCACGTGCGGCACTTTCCGATTGTGGCCAAAGACGGCAGCCTCAAGGCCATGCTCTCCATCCGCAATGTGCTCGAGCATCGCGTGGACGAACTGGCGCGCGAACTCCATTCCCTCGATCAGTACCTTTCAAACGACGGGCCCGGCGGGTGAGGTGAATGAACAGCCCTCTCCCCTGGGGAAAGGGTCTGGAGTTTCTGCCCTCTCCCCTGGGGAGAGGGTGTCGCGCGACGGCGCTTTCATCAGCGGGACAGGTGAGGGGTCCTTTCCACCACAAACAAAAAGCCGCGGACCTCAAATGCGGAGGTCCGCGCTACTTCACCTTCGTCACGGTCACTTCAATTTCATAACGCCGATTGCTTTCCACATCGTCCAGGCTGGTAACGAGTGTGGGCTTGCCGAATGCCACGACGGTCTGCACTTCACTCCTGTTCGATCGAAATACAGGATTATAGCTCGGGGCTGTCTCTGACGGTGGCGCTACGCTCGAAAAGTCCACAGTGACATCAAGAGATACGCCCTCCTGCTGTTCGTGGGGACGGCAGTCGATGTTCATGCCGACGTTATTGTATTGATATTGCTTTTCGGCAGTCTGGTACGGCACCTTGTTTCCGACTCGAATTCTCGCAAAAGAGCCGTCTTCTGCCATCATCATGTAGTTTCGCGAATTCAGGCGCTTACCACTGTCGAACTCGCGCACGCTAAACTCGAGGCGGTAAGCCGTGACCGGTTTCTGGACTTTGGTTTCCTGCTGAGCCGTTGCAGAGCTCGGAATCAGCGCCAAGCAGAAAGCCACCAATGCGATTGCCCATCGTATTGACAGATGATTTCTCATTACCTTCTCCTCACTTTCCTTGTCCGGATTCAGAGTCATCAAGCGGCTCGATCTCCAAAGGGGCCACCTTGATATTCGATATCTCGGCCGCCCCCTCTGCTTTGTTGGTTTCCGCAAGCAAATCGGGCCTGGTTGTATTGGCGAAGTACGTTAGCAAGAGCTTCTCCTGCTCCGTCAGCGGCATGGGGGTAGGAAACTGCTCTGGACGCGAGGGCTTGGTAGCGCGGACCCCCGGTTTTGGGGTCCGCGGTTTTTCCCTAGGCCCTTGGACAATCCGCGGACTCGAAATGCGGGAGTCCGCGCTACCCGGGCTCGCCGCAGTCGTCGCAGCCTGTAGCGGCGCTCGATGAGCGCCGGACGCGCTGGTCACGGGCCGTCGATTTGGAGCATGAGCGGAGTGCACCACCAGAACGATGGCAGCCAGTATCCCCGCGCAAGCCGCCAGGGCCCATACAAACCGGCGGCGCCGTGCCGCGCCCTGCCGGCTCCGAACTCCGGCCAGGACTCGCATCTCGAGCCCGGCTCGTGGCTCTTCGGCTCGATACTGCTTCAACGAGGCTTCGAGCAACTCATCCACGAATTGATCCGGCTTGTCATCGTGCATGTCTTGTCTCCAACACGGCCGCGAGCTTCTGGCGCAGGATTTCACGAGCCCGGAACAAGCGGTTGCGGACAGCGCCTTCCTGGATCCCCAGCAACTGTGCTATCTCTGCCGAGGTGAGTTCCTCCGTCGTGGAAAGTGTCAACGCCTCACGCAGCTCGCTCGGAAGTGAACCGATCAGCCGCTCAACCAGCGACATCATCTGGCGGCCGGCGGCGATTTCATCCGCCCCGGCGCCATCCGCGCGCAGCTTGCTCACCGCCTCCGCCGCGTCCTCGAGGGCGACGCCGGCCGGAGACCTTTTTCGGTCCAGCGCCGCGCGCCACGCCACCTTCGCCAACCAGGCTCGGCGGTCGCGGATTTCCGCCCAGTGTTTGCGCTGCCGCAGGAAACGCAGGAAGGTCTCTTGCGCCACATCCTCGGCGTCGTGATGATTCCGCAAAACCGAGTAGGCGACTTTGTAAACAAGCCGCCCGTCTTCCCGAACCGCGTCTTCGAGCTCGTCCCGTCCGCTTTCGGTTGTCGCCACGGACTCGCTCAAAATCACCTGCCCGGCTTCGATCATCGCGGCCCTCATAGGGAAAGACGAACGAGCACTGAAAAGCGTTCACATAAATTTGTCATTGCATGCGCCCCACAGACTCCAAGGGAGAGGGCTGCTCGTTAAGTGTTGTGCGGGCCGCATTTTTCGCACCTTCGCTCCGCTTCCATGAATTCCCTGTTTCCACCTGGCTCGCGGCTTCAAAAGCGGATCGGTTTCATGTCGGCGCAGCCTTCTGAGTCCCCACCACGAAGCGAACTCGCCGCGACAACACCCCGCCGGCCCAATACTCGGCTTACCAAATCCCCTGTTTAGAATATATAACAAGATAGCGTCGCTCCGTCACTTGAGTGTGCTCCCGGGCAGCACTGCGGCCGGGCTTTTCCCTGTGTTAAACTACCTGCTGGGGATTTAGGCGAAGCGTTTTGCTCGTCACTCTTCACTCATCACTCGTCACTTCTCTTATGCCTCGCAACTTCGGATTGACAGGTGGGATCGCCTCCGGGAAAAGCACCGTGGCGCGCATCCTGGAGGAGTTGGGAGCCAAAGTGATCGACGCGGACCGAGTGGGCCACGAGTTGCTCCGGCGCTCCCACCCCGTCCACCAGCAAGTGGTGGCGCGCTTTGGGCAGGGGATCCTGAGACCGGACGGCGAGATCGACCGCAAGCTCCTGGGCTCGATTGTCTTTGTGGACCCGGAAAGGCTCCGCGAACTCTCTGCGATCGTGCACCCCAGCCTGATCGCGCGCGTCGATGAACTCGCGGCGGAGTTGCGCGCCGGGCGCCCCGGAGCCGTGATCGTTGTCGACGCCGCGGTAATCTATGAGGCCGGGGTCGCGGATCGCTTCGCAAAAATCCTGGTGGCATGGTGCCGTCCTGAACAGCAAATCGAACGGCTCATGGCGAAAACCGGTCTTTCGCGTGAAGATGCCCTCCGGCGAGTGGCATCCCAGATTCCCTCCCAAGAGAAGCGCCGCCGCGCCGACTATGTGATTGATTGCTCAGGAAGCCTTGCGGAGACGCGAATCCAGGCGGAAGCCCTTTACCCCGAAATCAAGCGCCTGGCAGAAGCAGAGTGAGCTTTCGGTGGGCTGGTATGGAAAAGCTGGACTGTCAATGGAACCCAAGCCCGGATGCCTCTCTTCGGCCCGCACGGTCTCAGTCAGCAATTGGGTGCGGCAGACTATTCCGCGGATCGATTCTTCCGCCGAAAGCTTCAACATTGGCTGCGGCAGGTGAAGGTCGTTTGGCCCGAATGCCCTGCTCGTGTATCAGAGGATGGTCAAGTGCTCGTAATCCAATCTTCAAGAATGTCTCCCGCGATTCGGACGACGCGAAGAAACGAGTTTGGATTTGCCCCAACCTTCAGGTAAGACGTCCCTGGAGAACCCTTCCCGGTCGAGAAATCCCTCTCCTGAGGTCGGATCGCCATGCTAGGCGCTCTGTCGTAGAGGAGCAATCTCCGGCCGGATTGCCGGGCCTACGCGAAGTTTAGGTGTCAACAGGGTTATAGGTTTACGGGTCCGATTGATGGGGCAGGGTCCATTGAGGAGAGCGTGCCAGGGGTTGGGAGGCAGGAGTGATGAATGTTTACACGCTTGACGGATCGAAATTACTGCGGAGCACAACCGATGAGTCCGTTTGGCCGGAAGTTCCGTCTCCGCTGCCCTCAAATCCTACTGGTTCAAAAACGACGGCTTCTAAACAACAAGGGCTGGCGAATTCGCCAGCCCCCAATGCTACTTCGTCTTCGATCTGGCATTCCTCAGGCCGCTTTCGCCTTAGCGGTAACCGCGATTGCCGGCGTTACCACGCTAACCTTGATCTGCTTCGGCTTCGTTTCCTCGCGCTTCGGGATGTGCAACGTCAGCGCGCCATTCTGATAGTCGGCCTTGATCTCCTCCGATTTCACGGAATTCGCCAGCGAGAAGCTCCGGGTGAAGGAGCCATACGCGCGTTCGATGCGCAGGTAGTTTTCCTCGTCCAACTTCCTCTCAAACTTGCGTTCGCCGCGAATCGTGAGGATGTTGTTCGCGACGCGGATGTCCAGGTCCTGCGGATTCACTTCCGGCAGGTCCGCCTTGATAACCAGCTCATTCTCGGTCTCGTAAATGTCAACGGCCGGCGCCCAGGCGGTAAGGTTCGATTCCTCCCCCGTACGCTCCGGCACATCGCCAAACACGCGGCTCAACTGTTCCTGCAGAGTCATAGCCCCGCGGGAAGGTTCCAAGCGATTCATTGTTCTCATTTTAGCCGCCTCTCTTTTCTGATTACATCGATGCAATATTGGTGCAGTATTGTCAACGATTAGAAATGTTATCTCTAATACTATGATTCCGGATATAACCCGGAGTTAATGTAAGCTTCGCGTCCTGCTGCTCCATGTTGAGTCCTCCTCACGAAGGGATCGAGCCGATGAACTTGGACCACACGGTGCCTCCGAGATCCGTCCAGGCATATGGTTAAAGCCTTGTTTGGTCCGAAAAGCGGGCAGCAACGAGTTCGCTGAATCCTAATCCTCATATTTCACCCTCTTAGAGGCGCGATTTCAGATAACCTTAATTAGTTCAGACGACCTGAAAGGCGAGCGTGAGAAGCCTCACTTACTTAACTAGGTTAAGTGAATTAACTCGCCTTGTCAAGCTAAATCTCATGGCTCGTTGAAATATTAATCATATATAGTTAAGGCAAGGAAGAATGACCCTCGATACGGGGTGTTTCTGGCATCGGAGCTTGTCCTGTAATGATGGGGTATAGAGCACAGAAGCCTGCTTCGAGCAGCGGGAACTTCACGTGGCACGCGTCTTGACCACGCGGCGACTCGATTGTAGTCGCTTTCTTAGCACTATCGCCGCGGTCACCACGATGATCACCGCGGCGGCAATCGCTAGCAACCACCCGGAATGTCGCCCTAGATGCCGCAGACCGATAACGAAGCGGCGGCCGTAGTGGGAGGCAATTGCGGCTATGGCTCCGTAACGCACTGCCCGGCCCAAAGCCACGACAACCATGAATGTCCGGAGGGGGTAGTCCAACGCGCCTGCCACGGCGAAAAACGCGCTTGTAGGCAAGGGCAAAGGTACAACGGTAGAAACGACCAGAGCGCCCGTGCCCCACCGCTGGAAGTACTTCAGCAGCCTTGCGACTTTGCGCTTTCCAAACTTGCGGTTGAGATAGTCCAAACCTGCCTTGCGTGCCATTCGGAACGTGAAGTAGGCGCCGATGATTGAGCCTGCCGTGGCGATTGCGGCGTAGTAGTACCATGGTTCGCGTTGCCGCGCAGCGAGGATGGCCGTAAGGATGTCCAGGCCGCCAAATGTTGGGATGGGGGAACTGTCGACGATCGCGAGAAGGAACAGCCCGAGTCCGCCTAAGTGCCGCACGAGCGACAGGATCCCTTGCGGGTGTCGTGGCGCCGGCTTCACAAAGTCCGCGAGTGTTTCTAGAATCCGCACAGATGTCCAGCGTTACAATACCACGTTTTCAGCGACTAACGCAGTCGGCAGCAAAAAGGGCAAAACCGCGACTCCGAGGAAGAACCCCAGACCCCAAAGGCGGAGGTCTGCGCTACACTTGCTGCATTTTCCCCTTCGTATAAACAGATTGAGCACTTTTGACCAAACGCAAGAGCAATTCTGAATAGACACGTAAACTCTCCTCAGGATATAAGCATATCTTCTGGTCCCCCTGGAGGTGGGCACACATGAAGAAATGGCTTTGTTCCATCGCCGGACTGGCACTGGCAGGCTCCCTGGCCGCACAGGCCCAAACTCCGGTAGTTTGGCCGTCCAACATCCTCAACATCCAAACGGACAACATAAAACCTTACGCGGATGGACCCTACGACAAATTTGCTTCAGAATCCGCTGCCTTGTCACAGCAACTCAAAGACCCGACGCACGTCCTGGGGATGGAGGCCCTGACGGGCACACCTCGAGCGCTTTACCTCTCCAGCTACGATTCTTACGAGGCGCTGCAAAAGAACGAGGAGTGGCTCCTCGGCGACGCGGCGACCGACACTAAGTTAGACGCGCTGGATGCGCGCGAGGGCCAATACGTATCCGAGATCCATTACTCCATCTGGCATTACCGCCCCGACCTCAGCAACAACGTTGCCGGAGCAGACATACCGCACTCCCACTACTGGGAGGTGATCATCTTCCATGTGCGCCCCGGCCACCACGAACAGTTCGAGGAAATTGCGAAGCTTTATCGCGACGCCAACCTCAAGATCGGCCAAAGCACCCCCTGGGCGACTTACGAGGGACTGACGGGTGTGACGGGCGCCTATCTTGTCTTGGTGCCGATGACGTCCCTCAAGGATGAGGACACTGGCTTGGCGCATCAGAAGGATTTCGGCGCTGCGCTGGGCGACGAGGGAAGGGGCCGGATGAACAAGCTTTCCGAGGAAAGCGTGGCCAGCGTCGAGGACAATATCTGGATGGTGATTCCGGAATGGAGCACCGTCGAGAAATCCTGGATCGACGCCGATCCCCAATACTGGGCGCCTGAGCCGGCCGCAAAGTCCGCACCCGTACGAAAGGCTCCGCCCGCACAATAATCAAGACCGATCGGAACACGGAGGGCGCCCTCACGCGAGGATGCCCTTCGTATTCTTGTTCACACAAGTGATTCGACGATTCCGCCTTTACGGCCGCGGGGAGGGTCCGGATGGAGATACTGAGGCCCCCCCGAGTAACCCATAGAGCGAGAGGAAAATCATGTACAAACGGATTTTGACTGCACTGTTCCTGGCATTCACGTTGGGCGCCGTGTGTCCTGCGCCCGCAACCGCGACGAGCACGGCCCGTGCCGAGCGGCATCATCGCCGGCATCGCCGGTATTATCATCGCCGACCAATAATAGTAATCAGGGATAAATGACTGGGGCGAGTTCCACGATTTCTACACGCAGCGGCGCCGGAGAGGTCCACCCGGCGGGACAGTGGTGGGCGCCTAGGCGCTTGTGGCTGATCATAGGAGCATCGCTCATTGTCATCGCGATCATCGTGGTGATCGTGTTGGCCTGCAATTGGCCATACACGCAACAGGCTGTCGCCAAAGCGCTGCAGGACCGATTCGCCCGAACCGTCCAAATCCGCAGCTTCCGCAAGACATATCTTCCACCGGGATGCGTGGCTGAAGGGGTCAGTTTCCTGCACCGGAAGCGCAAGGACCTGCCCGCGTTGATCACAGTCCAGACGCTGATCATTCGAGGAAGCTACAACGGCCTTTTCCGGATTCACAAGCGCGTGGATGAGGTCCAGGTGAAGGGATTGCACGTGTTAATTCCGCCGCCGAACCCGAGCGGCCAACCGCCCAATGTGATGCCGTTGACCACCAGCACCACAGGCGCTTCGGTCACGATCGGCGAGATCACCACGGATGGCGCTCTGCTCGAGTTCATGCCGCGCCAGCCGGACCGAGAACCCTTCAAGCTGTACGTTCATCGGCTGACATTGGACAACGTCGATGAAAACGGGGTCATCCACTACCATGCAGCGTTGTTAAATACCGAGCCGCCAGGGGAAATCCGGTCGGAGGGCAAGATTGGCCCCTGGAATGAGGATGACCCCGGCAGTACTCCAGTGACCGGTTCCTACACTTATGAGCACGTGAACCTGGCGGTGTTCGTGGGTATCTCAGGCACCCTATCGTCACAAGGCAAGTTTAGCGGCACCATCGGCCACATCGACGCGAACGGCGAAGCCGAAGTGCCCGACTTCCGCGTCTCCGGAAGCAGCCACGCCGTTCACCTGATTTCGAAATTCCAGACGGTGGTGGACGGAACAAATGGAGACACGTATCTTCAGAACGTGGACTTGCACTTTCAGCGAACCGCTGTGACGTCGAAAGGTAGCGTCGCCGGGCACCCCGGCCAGCAGGGAAAAACAGTTCGGCTGGAGATGTCCGTGAATGGAGGCCGCATCGAGGATTTGTTGTTCCTCTTTACCGACGAGAAACGCCCCTCGATGACCGGCAGTATCAACCTGCGCGCGAAAGTACAAGTGCCGCCGGGGCCTCTGGGATTCTTGAGGAAGCTGGATCTTGCAGGCAACTGCGGCATTGGCAGCGGACGCTTCACGAACCCACACGTCCAGCAGCCGGTAAATGCATTAACCCAGAGTGCGGACGGCGAGAACAAGAAGCAGCAAGCCGAAGACCCGGAAACGGTGCTCTCGGAGTTTAGGGGGCAGGTCTCGGTGAAAAATGGCGTCGCAACCCTGTCCCACGTCTCCTTCAGCGCTCCGGGCACGCGCGCGCAGCTTCATGGCACCTACAACTTGCTGGACCGAAAAGTTGACCTCCATGGAGTTTTGTACACCAACGGAAAGTTATCCGACACCACGTCGGGATTCAAAGCACTGGTATTGAAGGCAGTCGGTCCGTTCCTGAAACAGAAGTCCGTTACGGTGGTTCCCTTCGCGATTACCGGCACATCTTCCAATCCTTCTTTCGTGTTAGATTTTACTGAAAAACGCCGGGAATCCTCTCTCCCCGCGCCCCGTCCGTGAGCCACTACAGTTCTTGCGAATACCACCGCTCGGATCTGTAACATTGGCTTTCAACTTTCTCGTGTGGCGCGAAGAAAAGCAGATCCTTCGCTTCGCTCAGGATGACATGTGCCGGCGGGGCAGAGTGCTAGTTGCGATGATTCCCTTTTATCTCGCTTTCCGCCGCGCGGTGCAGGAGCGCGTGCCGGTCAAAGGAGAGGGACATGTCCGAAATGATCATTCGTCCGACTATGAAATTTATATACACGGGCTACGCGGTCAGGGTTTTGATCGTGGCGGCTAAGGTTATTGTGATGATGCGTTTGCAATGGCCGCTGTCGATTCCGCCGGCATGGCAGCCTTGGATTCCTTGGTTGCCCGTGTTTCTTCTGCTCTGGCCTCTGAAACGCCATGTCCGCAACCGCCTGACCAAGATGACGATCCTCGATGACCGGCTGCGGTGCGAAACGGGGCTTCTGAGTAGGACCACACGCACCATCCTGGTCTCGCGAGTGCAGGATGTGACGGTGCATCAGCGAGTTGGTCAAAGAATTTTCGGACTGGGGGATCTTTCGATCGAGACCGCGGGCGAAGCGAGCAGGCTGACAATTTTCCAAGTCGACCGGCCGCAGGCAATCGCGGACCACATCAACCAACTCTCCGGGAGAGGACACTCAAAAGACCAACTCACGTGACAGCGGGCCACGGCACGGACGCTGTGCCGTGGGCTTGTCAGAATCGCACGAACCCACGCCAGGCTGACCATACCGTGGCTATATCCTCGGCGATAACACTTGCGCGGGCGCCTCGGGGCTACTGTGGTTTTGAAACGGTGGCGGGAGATTCGGGAACCGGCAGTTCTGCGGTGGTCTTGGGTGGAGCGCTATTCTGCGGCAGCTTCGCAGGCGGCATCTCAGTGCCGCTAGGGTAAACGAGAATCTGGATTGTGCCCCAACCCCTTTCAGGGCTCGTGCCACTCTTCTTCCCCATTGCCAGTGTCTTGAGCCGCCGATCATCGAAACCGAAATTCTCAACAAGGTACTCGCGCACCACTAGGGCGCGACCTTGGGTCAGGACCAAGTCTTTCCCGGCATCTCCTTCCATGCTGGACAACGCAGCCACCACGGCAACCCCAAAGTCGGTATCGGTCAGGAAATCGCCGGCAGCGTCCAGAGACTTCTGGTTCTTCAGCTTGGCCGTGTCCACCTTACCGAAGAGTTGCTTTGCCTCGAACGTAAACGTTTTCTGGGGCGCGCCCTGGGGCAGGCTTACGATTTCATCTTTCGCCAGCTCCGCGGAATCTTCATAACCGCGATTCTTGAAATACCCGCGCACGAAGAAATTGTGCTTCATCGCCTCCATGTTCTCCTGGAAATCGGTGACCCCCGCTTGCGCATGGGCTACAACATCACGGATTCCGTCCATCGTTTGATTGAGCTCGAGATAGGCCGTCTTATCGTTGATCAACGCCCCGATAGTCCCTTGGCCATGGTCGATCTTGGCGCTGACCGAGTTTAAACTCGCGGTCGCCTGCGTAACGTTTTTGATGGCTTGCTGGCTGCTATCCAGCATATCCTGCGACTTCTTAATCAGGTCGGACATGGCGATAGGAGGGTGGCTGGCGATGGTATCACCGTCGCGCACGTTGGCCGCCCCGGCAGATCCAAACGAGATCGCCATGTACTCGTTGCCCAGCAGGCCCTCGGTTTCGATTGAGGCTACGGAGTCTTGCTTGATGATGTCGTGGGTCGAGCTGTCGAGGTCCATGACCACCGTGACCTTGCCGCTCGTGGAGTGAGGCAACTCGATACTATGCACGGTTCCGCGGGAAACACCACCCACCCGAACCCCGGAGCCCACATCCAAGCCCACCACGTTGCTGAACTGCGCCTTTAATCGGTACGTGGAAGTAAAAAGGTATTGCTTGTTACCGATGATAAAGGTTCCGACCGCCAGAATCGCCAGTGTCGTAACGATGAAAGCTCCCAACCGCGCCGCTCTCGACATATATTCTCCTAACAGGTTGATGGGTGTCGTAGCACTGAGCTTTCGCTCCGCACGTGCCGAGCTGAGGTCGGCGCTACATTGTTTTTCATCAACCTCCTACCGACCGTCCCGCCGCATAAAGTCTAAAACAAACTTGTCGTGACTCTTTTCCAGGTCCGCGAAGTCGCCTTCGATCACGATATTGCCTTCGTGGAGCAGTGCCAGCCGGCCGGCGATGGTTTTTGCGCTTTGCAAATCGTGCGTGACCACGATGGATGCCATGGCATGTTCCTTTTGCAGCTTGAGAACCAGCTCATCAATCTCGCCGGAGGTAATAGGATCCAGACCCGCAGTGGGTTCATCCAGCAGCAGGATGTCGGGGTCGAGCGCCAGCGCGCGCGCCAGCCCTACTCGCTTCTGCATGCCGCCGGAAATATCGGAAGGCATCTTCTTGAGATCGCCTTCCATACCCACACTCTCCAGCAATTCCTTCACTCGATCCCGCCGCTCGGGCTGCGGCATGTGTGTATTGTGCTTCAGTGGAAAGGCCACATTCTCCTCCACCGTCAGCGAATCGTAGAGCGCCGCCTGCTGGAACAAAAAACCCATCTTCTTGCGGATTTCGTTGAGCTGCCCGAGATTGATTCCGGTAATCTCCTGCCCGTGGATATTCACCGAGCCCGCGTCCGGCTTCTCGAGTCCGATGATGATCTTCAACAAGACACTCTTGCCCGTACCACTGCGGCCGAGCACCGCGAGTGTTTCACCGCGGGCGACCGTCAGGTCAATCCCATTCAAGACCACCTGGGCGCCGAAGGACTTGTGCAGACCTCGCAGGACCACGGGCGGCTCGCCATTCCTTTTCTCAAAGTTCTCTATCACGATGCGGTTACAGGCCCCTTTCAGTGCCTCGTTGCGAACTCTTCAGCGCCGGTCTTCATGGAAAAAACATGACGATCAGTTTCACCAGGATAACGTCGGCCAGGATTACAAACAGCGAAGATAAGACCACGGAGCTCGTCGCTGTGCGACCCACGCCCTCGGTGCCTCCCCGCGTCCGCATTCCCTGAAAGCACGCCACCAGCCCGATGATCAGGCCGAATACCGCGGTTTTGAAGGTTGGCACCAGAAAATCGGAGAAGGCGAAAACGCTGAAGCCGTTGTGGATGAACTGATGGAAGGTAATCGGCTCAGCCATGGCATCGGCCACCCACGCCGTTACCACCCCGAAGAAATCGGCAGTGAGGGTCAGAAACGGCAGCACCAGGATGCAAGCCAGAATGCGGGTTGCGGCCAGCAGTTTATAGGGATTTACGGCTGAGGCCTCGATGGCGTCGATCTGCTCCGTGACCTTCATCGATCCCAACTCCGCGCCGATGCCAGCTCCCACTCGGCCGCAGACGATCAAGCCGGTAACGACAGGACCGATCTCATGGATGATCGAGAACACCACGGCGGCGGGAAGCAATGAACTGGCGCCGAATCGAACCAGGCTGTCGCGGGTTTCAAAGGAGAAAATGGCCCCGATGGCCGCCCCCGCCAACGCCACGAGAGGAAACGATTTTGATCCTATCTCGTCGATTTGCCGGGCAAGCTCGCGGAATTCAAAGGGCGGCGTCAGGCCAGACCGCAGAACTTGCCAAAAAAAAAGGCCCAGTTCTCCGAACCATTCGAAAAATCCGTTGATCAGGGCCGTGTTGGGACTCGCAGTGGAGGACATGGGTTCAACCTACAACACGTGGTGCAGCCTGATGTAGGCCGCGGCGGCGCGTACGCGCACAGCCTCCTTCTTGTCGTCCAGCAGGGGGACCAAGTCCTGCCGTAATCCTGGGAAGGGATGCATCGCAACCAGGTGAACGGCCGCAGCGCGCACTGACCACTCCTTGTCCGACAACGCCGATCCCACCGCATCAGTCAGAGCCGGATCATGCGAGCTTCCGATGAGCAACAGAGAGGCGGCCCGGGCCGAAGAATCAGGAGCTGACAGGATGCCTTGTGCCGAAGATAATCCGAACCCGAGACCCGGCACGGGAGCGAAACCTGCTGCCTCGACACCGATGTAAATGAAAAGCTTGGTAGGAGTGTGCAACATGCGCAAGGCGCTCCGTTTCTCTTTGCTGACATAGCTTGAGGACGCTTTAGACTCTTTGCTAACCACGGCGAGAAGAAACTGCACTCCATCTCGGTCGTGGAGGTGGTAAAGCACCTTGGCTGCAGCGAAGTCAACTTCGGGAACGGGATCCTGTAGAGCTTTTTTCAAGAGGGCAATGGTACGATTATCCTTGAAGTCACCCAGAGTTACAACCACTGCAATCCGAACCGAGGAGTCGTGGTCATCGAGCATCGGGGCAAGGGACTCAAGAGCGTTATCTTTAACCCCCACCAGGCTCAGGGCCTGCGCCGCGCCTATTCGAACGTCCGGATTCCCGTCATGGGCGGCCTCGGCCAGCATGGTCCGGCACCTTTGGACGGTATCGGCGGGTTGAGCCTGCCCAAACGCCAGGGTCGTGCCCAGCATCATCAGTATCCAGATTCGCACGGTGATTGACTCCTTCCTATTTTGGGCCTGGGCTGAGGGCGAGGGATTATCGCAAACGAGTAACCCAAAGAGGTTCGTGTCGGCGAATCTACACTCAGTGACCTCGTTAAGGATATTCCCGCCGAAATGCGTTGTCTGTTCACAAACGACCAATGGCCTGAGCAATCTTGCACAGCAGACTCCATGAAGCGGAAGGAGCAATTCTGACCAAAGGGGTGAGCGGTTCTGAACTGACACGGAATCAAGCCAAAGGCAAAATGAGAAAGTGCCCCAAGAACAGTTAAATGTTCGGTTGCCAAGTCAAACTGGAAATTCTGATCGAAGCATTCTACTAATTGAGAGGAGATTCCCATGGGACTGCTTTTGCTAATTGTTGTTCTGCTGCTTTTGTTCGGCGGCGGCGGAGGCTATTACGGATATCGGAGATGGGGTTCGGGAGGAGGCATCGGAATCGTCGGAGCGGTGCTGATCATTCTGGCAGTCGTATACGTGTTTGGCGGATTGCGTCTTCCGCATTGAGGTTTCCTGCTCTAAGCCGTTCGGATGAGGAAGCCTTCCCTGTGAGGGTTCCACTACAGTGCGCAATCGAGAACAGACACATCGCCGAGAGTTCGCGCACACTTAGTTGCCTGGGATTTCGGGTTGGGTTGTCGAGGTAGACTGTCAGCAACTCATGAACGCAGAATGGAAATCCCGGCTAGGATTGAGCAAGTACGGAAAACGTCACTATTGAGGAGGAAGGCATGTCGCATGAGGTAAGTCGTTGGAAGAGCATTCTATTCGTTCCCGCTTTAGGAATAATGTTGCTGGCTGGTGGCGTGGCGCGCACGCAGGCGAGTGATAACGACCGCCATTGCGACCAACGCATCCACAAGGCCGAGGATAATCTCCGAAAGGCAGTTGACCGCCACGGCGAGCACAGCGGCCAGGCGGAGAAACGTCGCCACGAGCTCGAGGAGGCAAAGAGGAGTTGCGGCGGCGACCGCGACCGCGGCCACGATCGCGACCACGATCGCGATCGCGATAGGCAGTAGGAGCACCATTCTCATCTCATAGTTCGCGCGCTCCCCTCTGGCGCGAGCACTTTGCCCTCGGCTGATCCCGCCCCGCGGGACGTGTGGTCAGTACGCCTTACATGGCTGGTAAAGCGCGCGCGCCTGCCGCCGCATGTGTGAATTCGTTTTTTGGTTATGGTTCCAAACCCGGATTAGGAGCTCCGTGCCCATTGCTTAAATGCATGCGCGAGAGCAAGGAGTGGAGTCCGCTATAGAGGAACTCGAGGGAGATGTTCCCGCCCGCAAATTCCAGCAAGTTGTAGTTGCCCATCCGGAGCGCGTCCTTGGCGCCATAGCGGCGGGGGTACCATCCATAGACGGCCGTCATCGTGCCTACATACGGCGCGACGAGCGCCGCAAAAGAGAAGACGCGGTGGCCGTCTTCGCCGCGGCGTGCGGTCAAGGTCGAAATCACGGCATGGCGCAGCCGCGGCAACACGCCTTTGCACTCACAGCGGTAGTACAACGTGTCTTCCTTGAAGGCTTCTGACAGCACATAACGGGTGGTGGTGCCTAGACCTGCTATGCCGAAGTCGGACCCGAGTCGCTTGCGATAACCCTCTGCGCCTCGCCCCCACATCCAAGGCGCATCCCTGGTTTGCTGAAAGCCCGCGGTGAGTGCGGCGCCAACGATGGGATACGGGCCGAACGCATCGAAGAGGTAGTTGCGGATCTTCGTCGCCTGCGTCGGACGCGTGTACGTTAGGTCCAGTTTCGCCGGCGCAGTGCTGGCAACAGCGACGGAGGAATCTCCAGAATCGAGCAGCGATTGCGCCTTTGCCAGCCTTGACTGGGCTGCGAAATTCGCGATGACCACAAGGCCGAAGATAATCCGGCGAATCATCACGTCGAATTTTGCCAGAATGCTGTTCCTCAAGATGTCCACTTTTGCTCAGGGTTGATAATATTACGAAGCCATTAGAAGTCGGTTTTGAGTTTTAGGGTACTTTGCTGATCAGTTGCGCAGGCGACGGGAGTTGCGAGGCGTTCCAACCTCCACCGAGCGCCTCGATCAGCCCTCCGCTGGCCGTCATCTGCTGAATTCGAAGGTTGACCGCAGTTTCCTGATTGGATAGCAATGCGGTTTGAGCGGTAAGCACATTCAGGTAAGGATCGATTCCCAAGCTGTAGCGATCCTTGGCTATCGCGAGACTTTTTTCCGCCGATTTGACCGCCGTGTCCTGATATTGAATCTCCACCGACAGGATACGCAACGACGCGAGGTTGTCCTCAACTTGCTGAAAAGCCGTTAGTACCGTCTGCCGGTAGTTTGCCACGGTCTCGTCGTACTGGGCTCGGTATTGCTGCACTGTGGCGCGCCGCAACCCCGCGTCAAAGATCGTTTCGGCCGCGGCCGGGCCAATCGAGAAAAAGCGGCTCGGCCATGAAAACCAGCTTGTGAAGGAAGAGCTTTCAAATCCTGCCGCGGCGCTCAACGTGAGGTTGGGGAAGTAGGCTGCTCTGGCAATACCGATCTGAGCGTTGGCCTGCGCCATCAAGCGCTCCGCCGCGGCGATGTCGGGGCGCCGCTCAAGAAGCTGGGAGGGAACGCCGATGGGAATCGCCGGAGGTTTTGAGGTGAGCGGCTCCACGGGAATTGAGAACGTGGATGCCGGTTGACCGGTCAACATGGCGATGGCATGTTCAAACTGCGCCCGTTGGATGCCAAGAGCAGCGTCCTGTGCTTGCGTGGCTTCGAGTTGAGTCTCGGCTTGCGCCACGGCCTCGTCCGTGCCGACGCCTGTCTCGTACTGAGCCCGAGTAAAATCCAGCGAATTTTGATAAGCGACCACCGTTGCATCCAACAACTGCTTTAAGGCATCCTCGCCGCGAAGTTGAAAGTAATCCACAGCAACATCCGCTTGAACTGTGAGGCGGGTATTCTCCAGATCCGCCGCGCTGGCCTGCGCTCCGTAGGCGGCAGATTTGATCGTGTTCCGGATACGGCCGAACAAATCTGGCTGCCATGTTGCATCAAACGGAAAGGTGTATTCAGTAAAGGTGCCCGTCGCGGAGGATGTGGAACCTGTTCCAGAGCCAGAACCCGAATTTGAGGAACCTCCCGCTTTGCCATTGGATAATGTGGCCGACGGCCGCTGCACGGTAATGGCTGGGTTGGTCGCCACTGTTGGGAAAAGCTGAGATCGAGCTTCCTTGACCAAGGCTCGCGCTGCAAAGAATCTTGCGGCAGCGGCGGCGATGTTTTGGTCTGAGACATTAACCTTCTCTTCCAGCGCATTCAACTGAGGATCGCCAAAAATCTCCCACCACTTACCGCGAAGCGCATCATCTTTCGGCTGCGCCACTTTCCAACCGTCCGTATTTTTGTAGTCGGCGGGAGTGAGTTCCTTGTATGCCACAGGAGTTTCCGCGGGCGGTGTGTGGTACTTTGGGCCGACCGTGCACCCTGCCAGGAGGCAAGCGGTCACGGTGAGAGACATTCTGGCTCTTAAATGGAAAGAAGTCATAATCTTATGCACCCCATGATGGCTCCCATTAAACTGCAGCGCTGGGGGCTGGTCCGGCCCCATGGCCAAGGATGTCGTGGTGCTTTCCCTGAATCCGTAACCGCAGCCGGTCGAACGTCAGATAGACGACCGGCGTTGTGTAGAGAGTGAGCAACTGACTCAAGATTAGCCCTCCCACAATCGTGATGCCCAGGGGCCGGCGGAGCTCATACCCCGTGCCCGTGCCCAGCGCCAGCGGCAGAGCGCCCAATAACGCCGCCATCGTCGTCATCAAGATCGGACGGAAGCGCAACATGCACGCTTCGAAAATCGCGTCGGCTGGGCGCTTCCCCTGGTTGCGCTCTGCTTCCAGAGCGAAATCGATCATCATGATGGCGTTCTTCTTTACGATTCCGATCAGTAGCACAATGCCAATGATGGAGATGATGTTCAGATCTACTTTAAAGAGCATCAAGGCGAGCATGGCGCCCACGCTCGCCGAGGGCAGAGAGGAGATGATGGTCAGGGGATGGACCAGGCTTTCATACAAAATACCGAGAACGATGTAAACCGCCAGCAGCGCCGTCAGAATCAGCACGGGCTCGGTGCCCAGGGATTGCTGGTAGGCCTCGAGCGTGCCGGCAAAAAAACCTTGCAGCGTGGAAGGCGCGCCGAGCCGCTTTTGCATCTGGGTGATGCTCGCTGTGGCATCGCTCAAAGACACGTTCGGCGCGAGGTTGAAGGAAACGGTGACCGAGGGGAACAAGCCCGTATGGTTGACGGCCAGGGGTGTGGTGTTGGCTTGGCCCTTGGCCACCGCGAGCAGCGGAATGTTACTGCCGCTGGACGAAAGGAGATAGATGTCTTTCAATCCTTCCGGGCTTTGCCAATACTGGGGCGCAACTTCCAGCACCACGTAATACTGATTTAACTGCGTGTAGATGATGGACACTTCCGATTGGCCGAAGGCGCTGTATAACGCCGAGTCCAGTGACTTTACGGTAAGGCCGAGCTTTGCCGCGGTGACGCGATCGTAGGTCATCACCTCGTCAAGACCGCCATTCTGCTGGTCTGAGCTTACGTCCTGCAGGCCGGGCAAGCGCTTCATTGCACTCTGTAGGATCGGTCCCCACTTGGAAAGATCCTGCACCGTGTCGGTTTGAATCGTGTACTGGTACATTGCATTACTGGACCGGCCGCCGATGCGCAGATCCTGCACGGGTTGGAGGAACGCGGAAGCCACCGGCAGACGATTCAACTTGGGGCGCAGGCGGTCGATGATCTGAGAGGCACTGACGTTGCGTGCCGCCAGCGGCTTGAGGGCAATGTTCATGGAGCCGGTATTGGTGGCCCCACCGCCGCCACAAAACCCCGTCACATTGGCGACGGCGGGATCATTCTTGATCACGCCGATGATCTGCTGAAGGGCGTTGTTTATCGCCGGGAAGGATGAATCCTGCGGCCCCCGTACACTACCGGAGATCGCTCCCGTGTCCTCCACCGGGAAAAAGCCCTTGGGTATCTTGTAGATCAGCACCACATTGAGCGCTATGGTGAGGAAGAGCACGCTGAGGGTGAGCGTCGGATGGTCGAGCACCCAATGCAGGGTGCGGCGATACAACGACAGCACCCCGTCAAAGAGCTTTTCGCAGGCCGTGAAAATGCGTCCATGTTTCTCCCCGCGTTCGTTTTTCAACAGGTAGGCGCACATCATGGGCGTGGTGGTCAGCGAGATGATCATGGACACGAGAATGGCCGTCGAGAGGGTGACGGCAAACTCGCGAAAGAGACGGCCCACAATTCCGCCCATCAACAGAAGAGGAATGAAGACGGCAATGAGCGAAATGCTGATGGTGAAGACGGTGAAGCCGATTTCTTGCGCGCCCTTCAGCGCCGCGGCAAAGGGCCTTATGCCGTCCTCCAGATGGCGCGTGATATTCTCCATCACCACGATGGCATCATCGACCACAAATCCCGTGGAAATGGTCATGGCCATCAGCGAGAGGTTGTCGAGGGTGTATCCCAACAGATACATCACTGCGAACGTACCGATCAGCGAGACCGGCACGGCGACGGCGGGGATGAGCGTGGCGCGCCCGTTGCGCAGGAAGACAAACACCACGACGATGACGAGGCCGATGGAAATGAGCAGCGTCCTCTCGACGTCACTGACCGCGGCGCGGATGGTTGTGGTGCGATCAAGAACGATGGTGGTGTCGATGCCCAGCGGAATGGAGGCCTGGATTAAGGGAAGTTGCGCGCGGATGGCGTCGACGGTTTGAATGATGTTGGCGCCGGGCTGGCGGAAGATCATCATGGTAATCGCGCGCTTGCCGTTCAAATAGCCGGCTGCACGGACGTTCTGCACGGAATCTGTCACCTGGGCGACATCGGACAAGCGGA
>Ga0326728_10004959_pt1 | contig 38453 bp, 30 predicted proteins | sample MB3enrmetagenome_FD_207602 | JGI IMG/M metagenome (GOLD analysis project Ga0326728, IMG submission 207602) | Lab enriched peat soil microbial communities from McLean, Ithaca, NY, United States - MB31MN | ecosystem: Environmental > Terrestrial > Soil > Wetlands > Peat | place: USA: New York... | reverse complement strand
ACGGCCTGGATTATGGAGCGTCACGGCTACAAGACGCCTCGTCAGGCCTTCGAAGAGCACCAGGCCGCGGCTGCCGCGGCCTGAAACCGCCCCAAAAGGGTGTCCAAAAACCCTAGACCGGTACAGACACATGTTCCCGGGTCCAGGCGAAGGCTTCGGCCAGGGTGATCCGCCCGTTCCGGCTCAGGTCCGCGGCTCCCTGCATTCCGGCGAGCAGGTAATAGGTGAAGTAACCGTGCTTTTGCTCCACAAAATCCAGGGAGGGCTGGATACCGGAGGTCCCCGCGAACACCGCGGCCTTGGTCGCCTGGATTCTGGGTTCCACGGCGATGCCTCGTTCGGAAGCCAGCAAGGCGGGCGTCCGCCCCCCCTCTGTGCTGCCCGAAAAGCAGGCGTCCAAAAGCAGCAACGCCTGCCCCTGGGTGCAGCTTTCCACCAGACGGGTCATCTCATTGAGGCGGATGAGGGTTCCGCCGTAGCCTTTGTGGAAATCCCCGTCATAAGGGACGATGCAGGATTCCCGGCTGTTGGGGTCGTCCGGGTCCGGGATGCCGTGCCCTGCGAAGTAGAACACCACTGGGTCAAAGCCCTTGCCAGCCATTTGACTCTGGATGGTAGCGAGGATGTAGCTCTTGGTGGCGCTCCTGTCCTTGATAACCCACACGTTGTCCTTGGGGATGCCCATCATAGCTACGAGGTACTTGGCGACGATGTCCGCGTCTCCCGCCGCGAAAGGCAGGGCGCCCGCGTCCGGGGAGTTGTATTCCCCGATTCCGACCACCACCGCCGCCCCGTGTGGCATGCCGCCGACGTTGGTCTGGGGCACGGGTTCCAGCAGGGGAAGGGCCTCGGCCTGCTCCAGGGTCTTGGGCTGGGTGGCGAAGGCCAAGGTCCCCGCCTCGGGGGCCGAGAAACCATCCAGGTCCGTCACTTTCACGGTCACCTGGAATTGTCGTGTTGGGAGATTGGCGGGGAGCACCCCGCTGTCGAAGCGGGCCGTCCGTTGTTGGCCCGGGGCGATGTCCTTGAGCTCGGCTTTGTTCGGGATCAGATCGAAGAGCAGAGGATCGCCTTCCAGCCGCACCCGTGGCGCGTGGGAAACGCCTTTGCCTCGGTTGGAGATGACTACCGCGATCACCAAACGGTCCCCAGGCCCGTAGATGCCATCGTGGCCCGGAGCGGATTCGAAACGCGCATCCAAGGTCAAATCGGGAAATCCTTGGTTTTCGGACGAAGCCTTTCGCTCGGCGATAGGCGCCGGGATGGCCAGATCCTCGGCATGGTTCTTCAGGACGCGGTCAATGTCCGGGTCTTTGAGATCTTCCGGCAAGGCAAGGGATCGTACCCGGGATGGCGCAAGAACAATGAGAGCGCTTAAAACGAATAAGCACAAAAAATGGCCTATCTTCTTTACGCGAGCGCGAGCCATGCCCCCCCCACACGCGATGCCAGCGGTTCAAGCGCTGCCGACTCCGCATAATAATTCCCGTGTGATTTTCATTCAGCGGGGGGCAAATGGGCCGTGCCAGTCCCCTGCCGCAGGCTTCTGGGGGCATTGTAACGTAAAGAACCCCGATCCAACTATTGATTTCGGTATGTCTTGAATCTCCCGGAGTTTCCGAGAAATTTCCAGTCAATCCTTTCACGCCCTTTTGGCTTCATATTTTCCCGCGCATAAATTTTTGCATCGCCCTCGATGCCGGGGCGGTGCTGTTTCTAATTTGAAATCCGACATTTTTGTGGGGCCTGATTCCGGATTGGTTCAGATCAAACGGTTGAACCGCGGAAATGCCGGATGCGACAAATACACTATTCCCGGAAAGTCAGGGCCGCATTTGGGAAGCGTTTGACTTCGGGGACGCCTGGGTCGATTGGGCTGATTCGATTTTTGTTCAATTGTTTGACGGGTGTCAAAGTTTAACGGGGAGGGCTTTGTTACCATAAACGTGTAGGGGGAGCATCGGTTAAAAAATTTCGGGAAGCTGAAATCGAATTTTTGCAAAAGGGAAGAAATGGGTGGGGAGAAGACTATTTATTTCATGGAACCGTGTTCGGGGGAGCACGAACTCAAGGAACGTGGGATAGTGAAGGATGAGGACGCGGCTGCAACGCCGCGGAGATTTTTTGGGTTGCCATTGGGGGCGAAAAAATTCGGGGCGGCGATTTTCTTGGGAATAACGCCGGCGTTCAAACTGCGTCCGGCTCCGCGCTTGAAAAATGCTCGATCCACGACCAAGCCATTTGTTTGGAGCGACCGGTTGCGCGTTTATGGGCGTTCCCTAGGCGGCGATCTGCCGGTCGCATCCGCAAACGGCTTCGCCCGCCGTAGGGCCGCGGCGGGGCGGACATTTCCCCCCGGGCATCCCCTCAGCGAGGAACTTTAAGCATGCGTTGGTTGTTGGTGGTGGCGCTCGCCCTGTGCGGATTGGCGGCCCTTTTTGAGGCACGCCAAGCCTTGGTGGCGCGCGCGAGTTTCGAGGCGGACGGTGCACATCCCTTGTGGTCGCCCGAGGATGTCCGTAAAGCCGTCGAAAAGTTAGCCCAGGAAGCTGCGGCCAAAGGCATTTCCGGCCGCTTGGACGAACCCAAACAGCTGAAAATTTTGACGAGTACCGCCTCGGCGGAAGAGACGACAGACCTCGAGGCCGAAGGCAGGTATGTGTTCGGGGATTTCAAGGCGGCATTGGCCCAACTGACCTATGATAAGGCCAAGAAATCGGGCCTGGAAGTCGTCGCCTCTTTTAACGATGTCACGGCCGAAGTCCAGAGCACGATCATGCGCTTGAACAGCTTGGACGTTGCCGCGGCGACCCATGCCGCAAGGCAGTCCAAAGCTGACATCGCGGAGACCCAGGCGCTACCGCAGGTTGAGGCGGAATTCAGCCTTCAGCGCACCGAGTCTGGGGATTATCAACTGAATTTGTGGCTTAAGGACGCGACCCATCCGATCGTATCGGCGAGCTATCCTTTCGCCGGGACCAAAAGCGACCAATTCCGTAAGGGCCAAGAGGCCGCCTTGCAGGAACGCTTTGAGGCTTTCGGCTTAGCCGGCCTCCTGTTCGGCCTGTTGGCGGCGTGGCTTTCCGCCGGGATTCTGGTCGAAGAGCGGAAAAACAGGGCCACCTTGCCGGGGAGCCCGGCGAAGGTGGAGGCCTTATTGGCGCAAGGGGAATTTCGGGCTGCGCGGCGGACGATCAAACTTTATCGACCCTACGCGGGCAATGACGCCGCGATTCTGGCGGCACTTGGGGCCAAGGACGACCAAATCAATCTCATGTGCCCCGGCGGGAACCTTGAGGCGGCGGAACGGGCCTGGGCGGATTTGCAGATACTCAAAGAGGCCTGGGGGCGGCAGAACGGCGTCCTGGAAGTGGAACAGGAAAGGTGTTTGGAACAGGCCTGCCGGTCGCTTCGGCATCCCGACCTGGAGAAGCTCCGGCAGGAGAACGCGAACCGGGACCGCCTTTCCGCGCAAAGACGGTCTTGGAAGGATGAACGCAGGCGACTGGAAACCTTGCTGGAAAAAGGGGCCTTGGCGGCGGTTCGGGACGGACTCGCCGGGGCGGATCGGGATACGGCCTCTCCGGAGATGTTTGAGGACCTTCGGGCGTTGGAAAAGCGGGTCGTCGAAAGGCAAATCGAACTGGAGCGCCTGGCGGAATCCGCCGGCAAAGCCGCGGATGAGCGCCGGGTCGCCGACGCCTTGGCGCTGTTGGCCGAGGCGGAGCAGAGCTTTGATGCCCTTCCGGAAAGTTTTGGAAAAGTCCGGAAACTGAAGATCGCGAGCGGTTGCTCCCGCTTTTTGCTTACGCCGGAAACCTTGGGGCGCCCGGTTCTGGTCCTGTTGAAGGGGCAAATGCTCCTGGGACGTGCGGGGGAGCCGGACTTGGATCTTGGCCTCCAGGACGGCCGAGTCAGCAGGAAGCACCTTAAACTGACTTTGGCTGGATCCCGTTTGGTGGCTGAGGATCTGGGTTCCACGAACGGCACGTTTTTGAGGGGGGAACGCCTCAAACGGCCGGTCTATCTTGAGCAGGGCGATATCCTGGAAGTGGCGGGGGCTTGCTCCTTCACCGTGCATATTCGTTCGAATGGCGGGAGCAAGATGCTCGAAGCGGTTTGGTTGGAAGGCCGGGATGGGGATACCCTCCTGATTCCGGATTCTGGCCGATTTTCCTTCGGGTTCCGCAGTTCCGGACTGGTCCTGGAAAAGGACGGCGTCTGGAGCCTGCGCCGGGGGCCGGAGGTGGCACTCGTATCCGGACCCGCCGGCGAATTCGTGTTGACCCCAGGGATGGTCTTGAAGGACCGAGGATTGGCCTATCGGGTCGAAATGGCGTGAGGACTTTGCGGAGGCACGGATGAGGCGCTGGTTTGTTTCGGCCTTGGCTGTTTTGGCGGTGGGGGCGGGTTTGTCCGCCGACCCAGCCAGCCAGATCCGGAAAATTTCGGAGGATCCCCGCTGGTATTCGGGGGACGCCCAAGAAAAACTGTCCGATTCCGACTCGAATGCGGAGGCGGTGGAAAAAGCCAAGGCGGCCGCCCTCGAACAGCTGGCCGAGGAGATCAGCGTAACCCTGCGCTCCGAAATCGAGGACGAAATGTCCAAAGATTCCGGGCATCCGGAGGGGACCGAAAAATTCCGCTTCGCCACCCGTATTTTCGTTTCCAAGAATATCCCTGACCCGGAATACCGGATCTACCGGGACTATCCCGCGAAGGGGCTGGTCACGGTTCAGGCTTACGCGGACAAAGACGCCTGCCGAAAGCAGGCCGAGGCCGATCTTGCCGCCGAAGAACATAAAATCGGGACGAGCCTGGCGGGGGCCATGGAGGCGGCTCGAAAGGGCGAATACGGCGCGGCCCTGCTTGGCTTGGCGGCCATTCGGTCGCAACTGGTGAAGGAGTTCTCAGGGGCGCCTTTGATGGTGGATGGCGAGGAACGGCGGGTGGAAGCCGGGAGCTACGTCCGGGCCCATCTCCGGGAGATTCTCGGACATCTAAGATTGGACGCGGCCACCCCCAGAGTCCTCTACGGGGCCGACGGTTCCCTGAAACGTCATCCCCGCTTCACGGTGCTTTATGAGGACGGTGCGGGAGCGGGGCGCCCCGTTTCCGGGATTCCCCTCAAGGTTGAGCTCGTCGGGGCCCGGACAGCGACCCGCGTCTTCACCGTGCGGAGCGCCGTGAACGGGGAAGCCGCGGTGCTGCTCGAGAATGTCCCCGTGCGGGCCGGCGACTCCGATGCGGCGCTGGTGGCGGAACTGGACCAGTCCGCCTTGGGATTGGATGAATCGTTCCCTGGACCGCCGCCTGCGCGCGTCGAGCTTTCCCGGGCAATGGTCGTGGCTTTCGCGGGCAACAAAATCGTCAATGGATCGTTGAGCCCACGTCCGGAATTGGTCGAAGCCCTGAAAAGCGGATTGGCCACCCAGGGGTATGAGACGGTGGATTTCAGGGTGGAAAGGCGGGACGCCGCCGATGAGGATTTGGACCGCGCCGCGGCCATGAATGCCGATTATCTGGTGTACCAGCGGGAGGAGCTTTCCGCGGAGCGGGATGTGGTCGGTCTTTATACGGCGACCTGCAGCATGAAGTGCCTTGTTTACGATATCCCTTCGCGATCGCTGCTCAAGGCGTTCGAGGGGAAGGGGGCCGGAGCGGAATCCACGGATCGATCCGGGGCGGAAAGGGACGCCATCGCCAAGTCTTTGAAGAGACAAGGGCGTTTCGAGGACGCCCTTGCCGAGCTCTTGAAATGAGCGCTCCGGCGCGAGCGCTTACAAGGAAAGGGGAATGGGCATGAAAGGCATGGGTGTGATCGCCGGAATGGCCGCCGTCGCTGTTTTGTGCGCTCCTTTGTCGGCGAGCGAAAATTCACGCGAGCACAAGTTGGCGGTTCGGGCCTACAAATTGGGACTGAAGGATTACAAACGAGGGGATTATGTGGACGCCCTTCGGGAGTTCAACGATTCCGAGGACTATGAGAGCATCGGAGGACTCGCCGAAAATTATATCGGCGCGATTTACGATTTGGGGCTGGGGGTTCCCGAGGACAAGCGCAAGGCCGTGGAATATTTCGTGAAAGCCTGCAACAACGGGAATCTTTCCGGTTGCGCCAACGCCGGAAGGATGTTTTCCGGAAGATACCAAATCGCGGCCGATTATTCGAAAGCCATGGACTACTCCATAGAGGCTACGAAGTGCCGGGATAAAGGATACCGGGGCATGGCGGAGGATACCGTCGGCTATCTTGCGGCGCATGGCTACGGCACGGTCCGGGATTTTGGGGTAGCGAAAAAATGGCTGAGGATGGCCTCTGCGGACGGCTTTGGCCGTGCCCGGACGGATATGGGCGATGTCCTCGGGCTGGAATCCGCAGCTTCCAATGCTCCGGAGCGGGCGCCGAAACCGGCCGGTTTCGACTCCAGGAAAAGCCAGCGTGAAGACGCTTCACGCAAAGTTCGGGTGAAAGCGGCTCCCCAGGCGGACGCAAGCGCGGTCGCTACGCCTTCGGAGAAGGTTCCGGAATCCTCCGGAACCGCCGCGGACGGCGGCGTTCAGGCCTCGCCGGCGGCGAAAGAAACCCCACCGGAGACCGAGGGGAATGAGGGTCGGGCACCCCTGGGGGCCGGCGCGTTGTCGTTGGTGTTGGGTGGCCTGGGATTGCTGCTGGCGGGTAGCGCCGGGTTTTGGGCGCTGAAAAGGAAACGCCGGCTTTCGCCGGTGCCGAAGGCGCCGTCGCCGAAAGCTCCTGTGCCGAAAGCTCCTGCACCGCCCAAGCTTCGCGCGGTCGAAGCGACGCCGCACGGCGAAGCCAAAGCGCCGGCCTTGGAGCGGGAACGCGTGTCCCCGCTGGACATGCGGACGCTGGCTTCCAACGCGCGGGCGGATGGTCTGGTGGGGGGGAAATACCGCGTCCTCAGGGAGATCGGAAGGGGCGGCATGGGGATCGTTTTTGAGGCCGTCGACATAAAGCTGGATCGCGTCGTGGCGCTCAAGAAAATGCGCGAAGAGTTGAAATTGAACCCTCGGGATTTGAGCCGCTTTTTCAAGGAGGCGCGAACCGTGGCGCGTCTTCAGCATCCCGGCATTGTGGCGGTTTACGACGTGCTGGACGATCCCGACGAACCTTGGGTCGTATTCGAATACGTCCAGGGGCGCACCATCGAGCAGTTCGGCAACGAGCAGGGACGGCTAAAACCCTCGGAATGCCTTCGGATCATGGCCGCGGCCGCCGACGCGTTGCAGTACGCCCACGAACAGGGGGTCGTGCATCGGGACTTCAAGCCCGGAAACATTATGGTCACCAAGAGCGGTCAGGTGAAGGTGATGGATTTCGGCATAGCGCGGCAGGTCAAGGATACGGTGGCGCGCGTCTCCGGCAAGGACAGTTCCGGAACCCTGGCGTACATGTCCCCGGAGCAGGAGGTCGGGGAAAATAGCCCGCAGGGGGACGTGTTCGCGTTCGGGGTTTGTTTTTATGAGATGCTCACGGGCGAGCTTCCGTTCATGGGGCCCAATTTCTTGGTCCAGAAACGGGAGATGCGCTATAAGCCCGCGTCCACCCTTGTCGAGGGATTGGACGCCAACTTCGACGTGTTCATCGCCGCCTGCCTGGCGCCGGACCTTGGGGATCGGTTGAGGGATTTCAGGCTGGTGAAGGAAAAACTCGCCGGACTGGCGGGGTGATCGGTGGTGTGCCCGTTTCGGTTCTGGAATCCGGGGTAGGGGGCGTCCTGTGATCGCTTTGATTTCGGACATCCATTCGAATTTTGAGGCCCTGGAGGCGGTCCTGGATGTCCTGGAGGCGCGCGGGGTGAGGAACCTGGCGTGTCTCGGGGACATCGTGGGCTATGGTCCCCAGCCCTCGGAGTGCATTGCGGCCCTGAGAAGTTGGTCCCAGGCGATATGCATCCAGGGGAACCACGATGCGGCGCTCTTGGGGACTTTGGACAGCACCGGCTTCAACGAAAACGCCAAGAAAGCCATCGATATCAATCGAACCCAATTGGGCGCCGACGATCGGAGATTTTTGAAGGCCCTGCCGCTGACGGCGGAAGCGGAGGGCGTTCTGCTGTTCCACGGTTCGCCCACGCATCCGCTTGAGGAATACCTGAAGTCGCCCACGGCCATCCATACCGCTTTTCGCGTGGTCGAGGGGCGCTGGATCGCGGTGGGGCACACCCACGATCCCTTGCTGATCTTCATGGATTCCGAAGGCAAACTCGGCGCCCGGCAGCCGGAAGGGGATCAGATCTATCCGTTGGCGCCGGATCGCCGTTACCTGATGAACGTGGGCTCGGTCGGGCAACCGCGGGACGGGGATCCCAGAGCCTGCGCGACGATTTTGGATCCGGAATCGGGGACCATGGAATATATTCGAGTCCCTTACGACGTGGCGGCGACCCAAAAGAAAATGCGGGCGCTTGGGTTTCCGGAGTATCTGGGGAGTCGTCTCGGAAAGGGTCAATGAACGGATTTGGCGTGAAAATCCGCGGGCCGGGATTCTTTTGCGGGGGAAGCGGGGATTCGGGGGGGGGCATGCCGGGAGGTTGGGAGCCAAACGATTGCGCTCCGATGGGGACCGCATTTGGGCAATGCGGAACCGCATTCCAACTTGTTCGAAACAAAGAATGTCGACGAGGGAGGCGCATTTCAGCCATTCTTTGACACGTGTCACAGTATTGTCGGCCCGGGTTTGATACCATGGGTGCGCCAGGGGTGGGATTTGGCGGGACCATTCGCATCGTTTGCCGTTAATTTTCGTGCATAGGGAAGAAATGGGCGGGGGCGAGTCTATTAATCATCAGGAACTTCATAGCGGCGATCGCGAGCTGGCCCAACGCTTGGCTTTAGGCGACGAGTTGGCTGCGGAAAGTTTTCACCGTTTGTTGGCTCCCCGCCTTCGGGCAACGGCAACCGTTTTGCTCGGTTACGGTGATCCTGATATCGAGGACGTCGTCCAAATGGCGTTCATTGCGGCTTTGGAAAATATCCACACCTACGATCACCGCCGCGCGAGCCTGTATACTTGGCTTAACCGGATTTGCGTCTATCTGTGCTTCAAACGCTGTCGGAGCCGTCGCCGGATGGTGGTCCATCTCTGCGAAGACATCCAGGCATTGATGCCGCATGCAGCGGAAACGAACCTCAACGCCGAAATCACCCGGTGGCGGGAGTATTTTGGCGCCAACCTGGAACGGCTGGGCCAACCGTGCCGGGAGCTTTTACGCAGAAGGGTGCTGGACGAAATCAGCTATGCCGAGCTTTCAAAGGAATTGCGTGTTCCCATGGGGACGGTCGCCAGCCGGGTGGCGAGATGCCTGAAGCGTTTACGCGAGAGCATCGGAGGGAACGATGATATCGGCGCTCGTTAAGGAGTACTTTTCCCGCGATCTAAGCCCGCTCGAAGACGCCCAATTGGAGCGTCTTTTGATGGAGGATGGCGAAACGGCGGACGCGTTTTTCGAGGAAGCCAAGGCCGGATATGCCGCGTTGGGGCTGAAGGTTCCCGAGAGAATTTTGGAGCCGAAATCCAGGATGAGGGTTTGGCGTTGGATGGTGCCGACGGCGCTCGCCGCTGGCCTGGTATTCGGCTGGGTTGGTGCGCATCTGCTCCTGCCCTCGGCGCCAAAAACCTCGGCAACGGTCAAAGTGACGGACGAAGGCGGGACACAAGCGCTTGCCTCCACCAGGACTCTTGGGTTCGCTCCCAAGGCCCAGGTCCGTCCCGCCCGGATCGAGGTGACCCTTAAACAAAGGGAATTGGTGGTGGTAAAGGTCGTTCGCCAGGACGGGCAAACCTTGAAAGTGCTCCAGGCCGGGACGCTCGGCGCCGGGACGTATGTTTTCCAATGGGATGAGCGTTCCGAACTGGGGGAGACGGTGCCCAAGGGGCAATGGCGGGTCGCAGTCGAAGAGGGGATTCCCGATGGGGCCGGACGGTGAGGTTTCGGCGTGTGATGTCCGCCTTTATTTTGGCGGCCTTTGGGTCGCCTTGCGGGGCGGGAATGTTTTCTTCTGCTCCCCAAAGACCGACCTGGATCGATCATCCGACCGTGAATCCGGGATGCCGGGATTTTTTGGGCCAGGCGGTGAGCGAAACGCTCCAGGACGCGACCGAAGCCGCCCGGAACGACGCGCAACGCGTTGCCGCCGAGGAGGCCGGGGTCCAGGTTTCCAGCGTCATGACGGAGAAGGACTCGCTTGCCAAAGGCAAAACCGAGGAAACGGTTCAAGCCCAGAGCCGTTCCGTGGCGCTGGCCGCAATCCATGACTTCAGGATCACCGATTCGTATTCCGAGGCCGTTCCCGACCGGAAAACGGGGAAAAGCGGGTATAGGGTGTGGGTGTTGGCGGAGATTTCGGACGAGGCGTTTCGCCGGGCCGTGGCGGAGGCTACTGATAATTTAAGGATTTTGGCTCTGGGACGTGGAGAAAGGCTAAAGTCTTTGGATAAATCGTTGGCCCGGGCCGGGAAACTTTTGGCCGCAGGAAAGACGCGGGCAGCCGACGGGTTCGAGGAAGAAGCCGCGGCGGATTGGACTTCCGCTTCAGCGGAGTTGGATGTCGCTTCAGCGGTCGCCGAAGCGGAGGCGCCCGACCGCGTCCAGGAAATCCTGGGGCTGAAGACGAAAGTGGACGCGTTGCTTTCAAGCCCAAGCGCCGCGATTGGCGATTACAAGGCCGCTGTCGCCCGAATCGCGAAAGCGGTGGTCGTGGAAGGCGGCGCCACCGCCTTGGTTCGAGTGACCTATAAGGATCTGCCTGAAGGAGGTCCGGCGGGGCCGGTGGTTGCAAAATTTCTTGAGGACACGTTGGCGGTTCGGGCGCCGGGCGCGGTGGTCCCCAACAAGGTTTTTTTGGAGCGGCTGGGTAAGCTTGAAATCCCCGTTGAGGGCGTTCTGGGGGAACTTTCCCCGGAAAACAGGGAATCCTTAAAGGTTCGTTCCGTGCTGTTCGCGCAGTATTGGGATACCGCGGACGGGATCGAATTGAGCATGCGCCTGCAACGGGTGGGGAGCGGGGAATTATTGGCCGCCGGAAACTGCGCTTTGCCCGGGGAGGAAATCCGCGGCCTTCCTGACCATCTGAAACCGAAAAATCTGGAACTCGCGAATAAAGCGTTGAACGCCTTGGGGCTCCAAAACGGGATTGAAACGGACGCCCATGGGATTGGTGTGAAGATCTGGCCGATGCGGGGGGAAAGTTGCACGTACGCTTTGGGTGAAAAACTCGGGTTTTATGTGCTGCTGGATCGCCCGGCTTTTCTCTATTTGGTCCACGTGGATGCTTCCGGATCGGTTCAGCTTTTGTTGCCCAATCCTTGGCAGGCGCAGGTCCGATATGATTCCCGGAAAACCATGGCGTTCCCCGACGCCAAATCCGGTTTCGATTTTACCGCGACGAAGCCGTTGGGGGCGGAGGTCATCTTGGCGGTCGCCACGGAAAAACCGTTGGAGTGTTTGGGGGGCATTGCCGATGGGTTCAAGGAATTAGGCGTGGTCGGCGGTAAAAAGTTGGGGTCCTTGATGAAGGAAATTTCCGGCTTGAAGCCATCCGAACGCGGGATGGATCGCTGCGTCTATACGACGGTGGAGGAACCGTGAGGCGTTCGGGATTTGCGGTGGCGTTCATGTTGGCGTGCCTTTTCTTCGACATCGGCGAGCCTGTGGCGGCGACGAAGGGCGGGCAGGATACGGCGACGGTCGTGTTCGTCAGCCCGAAGGCCGTACGCTATGACCACGGTAAAGGCAGGCCAAAGGACCTCCAGGTTGGGGAGTTCATCCATACCGGGGATCGCCTGAAGACGGACGAGGACGGGAAAGTGCGGATGGTCTTGGTCGACGGCAGCGATTTCGAGCTTTGGCACGGCAGCGACGTGGAGATGGTCAATCTGGACGAATCCGGAGCCGGGGGCAGTGAATTGGCTTTGCAAGCCGGAACCCTGAGGGCCGACGTCAAAAAGCTGGCGGACGGGAAGATACTCCTCATCCGTACGGGATCGGAAATAGCCGCGGTGAGGGGGACCCAGTACCAACTTTCCACGGACCGCTCGCGCACGGAACTCCAGGTCCTGCGCGGGGTGGTCGATCTGGGATCCGCGGCTGGAGGGGCCGCGGTAAGCGTTTCCGCGGGGATGAAGGCGGTCAGCGTGCACGGTAGGGTTTCCACCGCCGTTCAAATGAACCGAAATGAAGTGGAACGATTGCGCGCGGCGTTTCGGGACATGGTCGCGGAAGACAGGCAAGCGTATCGGCAGCGGGTGGATGACTTGAGGAGACGCCGATGAAGCGGTTCGCCGGGCGTGTTGCCGGGATGGCGATGGCGGTCTGGGTGATGGGGAGCGTCTCGGCGCATGCGGAGGTGGACGCGGCGCCGATCGATGTCCGCGCGCGGGCGATCTACGAAGAGCTGGTGCGGGTCGCCTGGGACGGACGGAATCCCCCGGATTTGGTCATCGAACCGATGTCCAACGGACAGATCGCGATGTTCGACGCCGACAAACGAAGGGTGGTGGTCGAGCCCAGGGCGTTGGCGATCTGCGCCTCCTTCGGCGCGGAGAGCGATTCCGCGATGGCGGCCTTGTTGGGGCACGAACTCGCCCATTTTTATCTGGGCCATGCGTGGCGGCCGGAGCGTTCCTTGAGTTTGAAAAACGCCGCCGAGTCCGAGGGCGAGCTGGCGCTCGAGGAGCACGACGAGGAACAGGCCGATCGTCAAGGCGCCTATTATGCCTATTTGGCGGGCTTTCCAACCCGGGACATTTTGCCGCGCTTATTGGACAAACTGTATAAGGAGTATGGCTTGGCTTCGGCCGAGCCTGGGTACCCCAGCCTGGCGCTTCGGAGGCGCTTGGCCCGTCACATCACGGTGGAGCTGGAACCGGCGTTTTGGGCCTTCGAGGTCGGCCAAAAAATGTTGGTCCTGGATCGGCCAAAGGCGGCGGCGATGGCGTTCGACCGGGCCGCCCAGGATTTTCCGTCCCGTGAGGTTTTATGCGCGGAGGCGCAAGCGCGGCTGCTGGGCGTCGTGGATGACTGCGGCCCCGAGGAATTTCCCTGGACCCTGCCGCTGTTGCTGGACCCGCGCAGTCGAAACGCCGGACCGGAGCAGGCTTCCGCGCATTACGGGCTGAACGAAAACGTCCATCGACAGGTCCTCGGGGAGGCCGAACGGCTGTTTCGGGAGTCCCTAATGAAGGATCCCGGGTATGTCCCGGCCTCGATCGGTTTGGCGAGCGTCACCCTTTTGAACGGTGGGAACGTTGAAATGCCGGTGACGGAGGGCGCGGGAAAACGAGATCCCGAGGAAAGGAACGCCTATGCGGTACTGCAAGCCTTGGAATGCGCGATGCGCGGAAAGAAAAAGGAGGCTTTGGCGCTGCTCAATCAATTGGGATCCGGGGAACCCTGGGCTGAGGAGAACCTACGCGTTCTTGAAAGTGGAGAAAAATCCGAGGATGCGTTGCGGATCAGGGATCCCGGCGAGGTCATCGGAGCCTGGAATCCGGCCGACCCGGACACGCTCTCCGGGGCTTCCTGGGAGGAGGTTCCAGTGGGCGCTCCCGGTGAAACAGGCTTCAAGCTTTCGAAGGCCACTTGCCCCGGGGCTTTCGCGCTTCGCTGCTCGATGAACGGCGAAAGGTTCGCGTGCGTGGTGACGAGCCCGGGGTATCCCGGAAAAAGCGCCCGCGGGGTCGCCTTGGGAGCGTCCGAAAATGAGGTCCTGGAGGCTTATGGGAGACCGGCTGGAGTGTGGAGGATCGCCGGAGGCAGGTATCTGGTGTTTCAAGGGATCGCTTTTCTGGAACGTGACAGTAAAGTCGCCGAGTGGATGCTGTTTTGAGGCTGGGGAAAGCGCTGGCCATCTTGGGCCTTTTGGTCTGGGGCCACGCGGGCTTTTGCGCGGAAAGGGAGCACCCCGAGGACCGCGCCCAGGCGTACGTGGAGTCGTTCGTCCCTAAGGCCACCCTGGAATCGGCGTCCTCGGTGAAATCCGAGGTGAAAGCGGGTGTGGGTGTCCGGGAGGGGGACTGCTTGGTGACGGGAGCCCACGGAAGGGTGAGCCTGAGGCTCCTGGACGGAAGCCGGATGTATCTTATGCGGAACAGCGAATGCACGTTTCGGGAGACTGGAACCAAATCCGGAAACAGGCTCTTTGACCTGCTCCGGGGAGTGTTGGCCGCGAGCGTGGCTCCGTTGACCCGGGGGAGCTCCTTCAGGATCCAGACTCCGGCGGCGGTGGTTTGCGTCAAGGGAACGCAATACAGGGTCGAAGCGGACGGCAAAGCGACGGAAGTTCGGGTGCTCCGGGGGGTGGTTCAGTTGGAACCGATCCACGGCCCGGGAGAGGACGTTGGGGCAGGTATGGTCGCGCGGGCCTATCCCGATCGGGTCGAAGGCCTTCGACGCCTGGAACGCGACGAGGTCGAGGAACTGCGGCGGGATTTCCAAGAGGAAGTGCGCGAAGCGCAGCGGGAATACCTGCTTAAAACCAGGGAAGCCCAAAAGATGCAACGCTGAAAGCGGGAAAGTGCGCAGGGAAATGTTTCGAAAAGGAGAAGAGATGCAAGAAACGGATTGGGGTCGGCTTCGAACGACGTTCTTTTTGACGGTGTTTTGGTGCGTGGGGCTTTTCTCTGTCGCGGGTTCAGCCCGGGCGGATTTTCTTGAAGCCGATCCGTTCATCGAATTCACAACGGTGGACATGTCGGCGGTGAATTCATGGGTCAAAGGGACCGTTAGCCAGGGGGAAATGGAGAATTTGGGAAGTCTTGGTTATTACGACGTTGTTCAAACTGAGCAGGATCAGTTCGGCAATGCGACGGTCGCGGGTCTTGACATTGTCACGAGAGCCTTCACCCCGGCAAAATGGTTTGCGGTTGGTCTGCGCGGGGAATACCTTTTCACTCCGGACGTGGTGGAAAGCTTTTCTGCAAGCTATACGGATCAAAACGATTCCGCTTATACGGACACACTAGCGGCCAAATTAGATTACCAGGTTTCAATGGAAGATGTTCTCGCCGGGTTCCGTTTGAGCCCGGTACATAACGACCGAGGTTTTTCCTTGGATTTTGGGCTCTTTGGCGGCGTGGGTTTTTTGCAGTGCGCGTCCAACGCTACCGCAGCTGTGACGGAATACTACTACGGCTCTCCGACCGGGAATGTGTCAACGGCCTCGGAATCCGATACGGAGAACGGATCGGCATTTGTATTGGATGGGGAACTGAATGCGCGCTACGCCCTACCTTTTTTCCCGAATATCCGGATAAAAGCGGATTTGGGCGGAAGATATGCGGATTTTCCAGCGATTGGACCAAACTCTCTGGATGTCAACCTTTCCGGATTTAAGGCTGGGTTGGGCCTGGATTTTGTTTTCGGGGAGATACCGGACGGGATGGCCGAAAACGCTGAAGCGGGCGATAGCTACAGAGTTTCAAGGGAAAAAAGGAGGACGGTACTATCGGGTAGGGGGGATTCTGACGAAGCGGTTCAAGGTGAAGGAGCGGATTCCGCCAAGTCCGCTGATGATGACCAGAGCGAACGGCTCGTGTTGGGGCCTGCGAAGATCGACGGGGATTCGTTGCATGACGGGATTTTCCGGGCTGGGGATCAACTGCGGATTCGAGTGCGCGTCGACAACAACGGGCACAGTCCACTCCGGGGGGTGTATGTGCGCCTTAAAATGCTGGATGGGAAGCAGATCGGGGAAACGATCCTTGGGAAAATCCAAAAAATTGGCGTTCTGGAAGCGGGAGACACGGCTTACGCCACGTTCGGTGATGTGTCACTCCCAGATAATCTTCCATCCGGGCGTATTGCGTTCACTTTGGTGGCAGTGGACTCCGAAGGGGATGTTTCGCAACCTAGCGATCTCCAAGAGGTGAAGTTCGCAGCCACGGAAAAGCTTGAACCGCTGCTTCCGCTGAACGTCAAATCGAAAGCGGATGCGGGAAGGATGGCCCTGGTCATCGGGGTTGAGAATTATTCGGATGCCGGCGTTGGCAAGGCTCGTTACGCTAAAAATGACGCCATGACGGTACAGATTTATCTTTCGAAGTTGTTTGGCGTACCTGATGACCAGATCGTCACTCTGCTCGACAGTCAAGCGACGAAGTCGAAGATCGAGAGCGTTTGCCGGAAATTTTGCCGGCAGAAGCCGGACACGATCTACGTCTATTTTTCGGGGCATGGCAAGCCCAGTCCCGATGGCCGGGGCGGTGCGAAACCGAACATCATTCCCTTTGACGGTGCTTTAGACGATGACGAATCGCTGATTGACGTCAACGATATGGTGGGACATTTGCGTTCTCAAAGCGGGGCGCGGGTCGTAGCCATTCTTGACGCCTGCTTTTCGGGGAATCCGGACGGACGTTCTCCGGAAGGCTTGAAAAAAATCAAGGGGATCGCGGTTGGGCCTAAATTCAACGTCGATTCCGGCGGGACGGAAGTTTTGGCATCGAGTAGCGACATGCAGCCGAGTTTGACGAATGACAAGTCCCGTCACGGCACATTCACGTATGAGTTTCTGCGGGTCCTGAAAGAACGCGGTGAAACGGTTCAGGACATCAAATCCGTGTATGGGGATGTCCGGGACGCTGTCTCCAAACGTACGGACGGGAAGCAAATCCCCCAACTTTCGGAGGGGGAGGCGAGTGAGGAGACGACGCATTAATCTAAGTCGAAAGGAAGAAACCCCCGCCGTCAAGGCTATGAACGATAGCCTCAGGGCGGGGACAAAGTGGGGTCGGAACTTGTTCGGACATTCATCCAAAGGAGGAAGTCGGATATGAAAAAGAACTTGGCTATGGCTCTTGCCGCGTCCGCGGTGATGGGACTCGCGGGCTGCGCGAGCGCACCGAAGGTGGGGGAAAAGGCGGCGGTGGCGCGCCCGGAATGGGTCAATAAGGGTTCCGGGGCGTTTACCGGGGACAACACCTCGGTGGTCCTGTTCGGCGTCCAGGCGGCCAATCCCCAGCCGAATGTCGCGATGCAGCGCAAAATGGCGGACGAAAGGGCCCGCGAAGAGGTGGCGGCGGAAATCGGCGAGAGTGTGACGGCGATGTTCAAGGATATGATGTCCGCCCATGCCGACTATTTCAAACCCGACACGGCCGGTTCCGAGGATGCCGCGGATTACGTCAGCAAGAGCATCGTCGACGAAACCTTGGTCGGCTGCCGCATCGTCGACCACTGGGAAGATCCGGAAACCGGGGCCCTTTATTCCCTCGCGAAACTGGATCTGGATTCCAATTTCGTGGAAAGCTACAAAAAGAAGTTGAACGAACTATTCTCAGGGAAAGACAAATCCACGACCGCCGGTGTGTTGGCCGAGGAAAAAATGACGAAGGCCGTCGCGGAATTGGATAAGAACGTCGAGGATCAGCGGGCGCGTCTTGGCCAAATCGTCGCCGCCAAGCCCGCCGGCTCCGGCGCTCCCGAGGCCGTGAGTCCTTCGGCGAAATAGGACCGGAAATCGACAGGAATCAGGTGCCGTTCGGAGCGTGCGCTCCGAACGGCACGGATTTTTCGGGGGTTGGCGTTGAAAAGCTATCTTTGGGCGATCGCGTTGATCGCCATTGTCGGATGCGCCGGAAAAACTTTGGTGACTCCAGCCTGGATCCGTACCCTGCCCCAGGGACAGCAGGGGTATGTGTTCGCGGTCGGACGTTCCGGCCCCACGGACGATCCCCAGAAGGCCGAGGACCAGGCCCGAAGGCAGGCCCGCTTGGAACTCGCGAAATATTTCGGGGAACGGGTTCGGGCGACGGAAGTGCTGCTTTCGGAGGATCGCAGTTCCGAACGCGTTTCCCAAGCCACCCAATTGGGAGCTACCGAAGAGGCCGTGGACCAGACGGTCCAAAAGGCTGAATTGGTGGAAATTTGGCGGGATTTGGACGGGTCCGCCGGTGAAAAGGGGGCCGTGTTTTGCCTGATGCGGATGAGGGTGCCATGATCCGGAAGGCTTTGGCGGTCTTCGCACTTGTCCTGTGCGCCGGACGTCTGGCGGCCGGGCTGGAAGATGCCTTCGAAGTCCCGTTTCGTGTCGGCGGCGCGGCGGTGACTGCACTGGCCGTGGCGGATAGGGTCGGCTTTCGGGCGATAGGGGATGCTTCCGGCGCGGTGGAACTGTACGATCGTGCCGGGGCGCGTTTAGGCGCTATAAAGTCGGCGACGAAGGCCTCGGTCGTTGGGTTGCGTTTTTCCGAGGGCGAGTCGAGTCTTGCGGTTCTGGATGCCGCGGGCTGGGTGGATCTTTGGTCGGTGCCGAATCTCAAACGGATCGCCCGGACCGCAGTCCCCCTGAAAGACGCCACCGGCATCTGGGCATCGCCGACGGACACCGGGCCTTGGCTCGTGGCGATGCCCGGAGGGACGCTGACGTCCTTGGGCAATCCAAGCCTGGCACCCGGACAGACCATCAAGGGGGCGGACGACAGCGCGGTGACGGCGTTGCGTTTTTTTGACCATATGCATTGGGCCGAAGGGCAGGCGAGCGGAATGGTCTCCTGGCAAAGCCGGGATTTCGGGCTGATCCGTTCGGTGAGCGGGATCGCGGAACCTTTGGATATCGCCGCGATTCCGGGCCCCAAAGGGGGAGCGGAATACGCCGCGGTCCTCGGAGCGCGGGGTTCGGTCCTTTTTTTAAGGACGAAGGACTTTTCCGAACCCGCGGCCCCCAAAGATGGCGCTCCCACGGGTGCGTACGGGTTCATTGTCGATTCGGCGCATCGGGCCGTCTGGGTCACCCGGGAAGGCGAAGTCGTGGAATGGGCCTTGCCAAAAGGGACTCCGGCCGGCGACGGCGATCTGGGCGGGGTCACCGCTGTCTGGGTCGATCCGGAAGGTTTATGGATATACGTCGGAAAAGCCGATGGGACGGCGCGTCGTTTCAAGGACCCGGTTTCGTTCAAAAAGTTTTCGGCCTATTACACGGCGGCGGAAAACCAGATGCGCGCCGGGAATTTCGATCTGGGGTTGACGGAATACGGATTGGCCCGCGGCATCTACGGCGGGCCGGAAATGGAAACCAAAATGGAAGCCGCCCGCGAGGGGCGGAAAAAAAGGAACGCCGAACTGAAGGCCAGGATGAAGCCTTCGGGGTTGGGATCGGCGGAATGAGAACTTTTCAAAGGGAAACGAACGCGGCGTTTGCGCCGGGATCGATCGTGGAGGCGGTATGAAATGGAGCGTGTGGGCGGCAATGCTGGCGGCGCCGGGGATTCTTCAGGCAGGGATGACTCCGCGCCAAATTTACGAGAAAACGGTTTCGGCGGTGGTGGTCGTGGTGGCGTCGGAACCCGGCGCGGCGGAAAGCTCGTTGGGGACCGGGTCGATTTTGACCGCCGACGGCAAGATACTGACCAATGCCCATGTCATCTGCGATGCGGAAACGCATAAGGTCTATCCGGACATCGTCGTTTGCCTGCGTCCGAAGGCATTGACCGGACAGATGGCGAACGATTTGCGCAACCATTTGGACGCCAAACCGGTGTTGGTCGATAACGACCTCGATCTCGCGATCGTGCAAGTGGAGGCGGCGCCGGACACTCTTACGGTGATGCACCTGGCGGATCCCTCCGGGGTGGTGCCGGGGGATGAAACGGTGGCGATCGGGCATCCCGAGTCTGGCGGCTTGTGGACGATCACGACAGGGGTGATTTCCGCGCAATTCAAGGATTTCAACGGGGTCGAGGGGAAAGATGTTTTCCAGATGGAAAACAGCCTGAACCACGGCAATTCCGGGGGGCCGCTCTTGGACGACCGGGGCTATGAAATAGGGGTGAATTCCATGATCGCCCGCAAGAGCGCCCATGACGGTTCCGCGATCACGGGGGTGAATTTCGCGATCAAGAGTTCCGTGGTCAAACAGTGGCTGGACGCCCACGGGCTGCAGGTCGCCTACGAACCGAGCAACGTCGGGACCGCGGAAACGGTGGTGAATACGGACGATCAACTTGGTGCGCAAGCCGGACTGGATTCCCAGGACGCTTCGCCTACGCCCGCCCCAGGCGGGAACGCGACTCCGGTTCCCGGGGAAACCGCCACGGCGGTGTCGGCCCAGCCTCCAAACAAGCATTTTGAGATGGATATGCATCAGGAAGCGCGTCCCTACACCGATTCAGAGGTGACCGACTTCCTGAAAGAGCTCTTGGGAAGACGGGACGCCCTGATGCAGGAAATGGACCAGACGACCGGGCATGACGGGCAGAACAGCGCCGGGGAAAGCGCGGGAACTTCGCACTGATGCCAAGAGCCACGGTGAGCGAGGGGCGGTAGGTGCCGGGATCGATTCCGTCAGGGTATTTGAAGTGACCCTTGGCGATGGCGGAACGCGAGTCCGGCGGGAGCCGCTTTAAATAGCTCGGAAGGTATTTTGCAGAAGGTATTTTCAGGACGCCGGCGACATTTTGTCGCCGGCGTCCTTGTTTGGGCCCGTCGAAGAATGGGAGGCGCCGGGAATTTTTGTTCGGCGTAGCACCTTTCACCATTGAAAATTTTTGACCCGATTAAGCCAGAGCGACTCCGGCAATAAATGCATTTCTTTTTAGTTCCTGGAATAAAAAAATTTTTGGCGGCTATAAAGAGTACGTTTCCGATACCTGTGGGAGCGATTTTCAATCATTGGAACAAGACCCCGGCATTGTTTCACCTTAAGAGATGAGCGGACAGGGGGCCATCGGTTTCAATGGCTGATCGGATGTGAACCGGGAAATTTGAGGCCGATTCGCTGAAGGGGAGAGGCAAATGAAGGTCGCTGCAATCATGGCAAGTGGTGGGCTCATGGGCTTGGCGGTCGCGGTTTGGGCGGGAAATGGGGTTGGCTCCCAGGCGGCCACCTGGCTTACGCTACCGGATTCGGCACGAGGCGCCGCTTTGGGCGGGGCGTCGGCCGCCTTGGACGCGGATGTGGATGTTTTGAACGTCAATCCGGCGGGATTGGCGGGTTTGTCCGGGATAAACATTTCGATGCTCCATGAAGCGTATGTGCAGGACACCTCGCTCGAACATTTGGCCTGCGGAATAAAGGCGGGGCAGGGCGCTTTGGGTGTTTCGTTCGACTATATGAATTATGGGTCGATCCCGGAGAGCCAGGTTACGAACGGGTCCTTGGTGAGCAATTCCACATTAAATCCGTTCGGGGAAGTCGTGCGCCTGGGTTACGCCTATCCTTTGGGTCAACTCGAAGTCGGGGTGGCCGGCGAAGGCGTCATGGAAAATTTGACGGGGGCGGATACGGATGAAACCGCGGCCGGAAACATCGGCATTCTGTGGAAGGATTCCGAGGACGGGATTTCCCTGGGCGTCGCGGGGCAAAATTTGGGCGGGAATTTGGCTGGGGCAAACCTGCCGGCGCAATGTCAAGTGGGCATCGGCTACCGTACGGCCCCATTCGGGGTTGCCAAAGAGCTTTTTCTTTCGGCGAACGGCAGCATCCCCTTTTCGGATACGACCGACACGCTGTATTCGGTGGGCGCGGAGCTTTCGGGGGATATCTGGGTGATCCGTTTGGGCTACCGTTTCGCCGACGAAAGCGATACGGACGGGTTTGCCGTTGGCGGCGGATTGCGCTTCAAGCATCTCCGCTTGGACTACGCATTCAACGGTTATGGCGTCCTGGGTGATGCGAATCTGTTCAGCCTTGGAATCAGACTTTAGACACTTTGGGCTCGCGACGGAGGCGACGTAAATGGGGATCGTGAACGTTTGGAAACACGCGGTTCATGGGTTTGGACGGGCCTGGATTCTGGCTTTGGCGTTGTCGACGGCGGGCGCCCACGCGAACGCGGCGGGTCCGGATAAAAAGACGCTGAACGGACATCTTCGTCCGGAGTGGGCGGGAAAAACGCCGGTCAGCACCTTGCACGGGGGGCGGACCCTGCGCCTTTCCCTGGCGTTGCCCTGGAGAAACCACGATACGCTCACGGCCTTTCTGGGCGCGGTCACCGATCCGAAGAATCCAAACTATCGGCATTTCCTTTCGAACGAGGACTTTATCGCCCGGTATGCCCCCACGGCCGAGGATTACGCCCAGGTGGAGGCTTTCGCCAAACGGAATGGTCTTACCGTTGTCGGGCGCCACGGCAACCGGGCTGTTTTGGACGTTTCGGGCAGCGTCGATACCGTGGCAAAGACCTTTGGCGTCAGGATCAACAACTATCGCCGGGAGGATCAAAGCGAGTATTTCGCTCCCGAGAACGAACCGGCGGTCGAGGCGGGCATCCCGATCGGGCATATCGGCGGGTTGGACAATTTCCACCTGCCCAAAACCAAGAAAATCATTTCACGTCCCCCCAAAAAGCCGCGCCTGGCGGAACATTCCGCGTCCGGTGCCAATAACGGTGCCCTGGAACAAGGGACCGGCGTGGACGGAGGCTACCAGGGCGGGGATCTTGCCCAGATTTACGGACAGGGGGTTCCCGCGGCCCTGAACGGGAACGGTCAAAGGATCGGTCTCTTGGAAATGGACGGCTACTATCCTGCGGATATCACGGAATACAAAGAGACATCGGTTCCGCCGTTTTCCGCTCCCGCTCCGATCAATGTCCTGGTGGACGGGTTCGCGGGCAGTCCGGTCGATGTGAACGGAAACGGAGAGGTCAGCCTGGATATCGAGGTGGCGACGGCGGTCGCTCCGGGAGCCCAAATTGTCGTGTACGAGGGCAATTATTGGGAGTTGCCCTACGACGAGGCTGCCGACGACGTTTTGGAGGAGATGGCGACTCCCCCCTTATGTATGCAATTGAGCAGCTCTTGGTATGACTTTGGCGACGACACAACGGCTCAAATCCTGGAACAAATGGCGGCCCAAGGGCAGGCGTTTATGCTCGCTTCGGGGGACTACTGCGCCTATGGGGCGGATGACACGTACCAGATGCCCGAAGCCCCGGCGGGCGTGAGCCCGTTCATAACCGTGGTCGGGGGTACGGAAGTTTTCTGCACGACCACCGCTTCGGGGGCCCTGCAATACCAATCGGAGTGCGTTTGGGACGGGGAACAGGATGACGGCGACGGGGAGGAGGGGTTCGGTTCGGGCGGGGGGATTTGTATCAACCAGCTCCCGCTGCCGGCGTATCAGGCGGCGGTCCCGATGACCCAAAATGGCGGTTCAACGCAGTGGAGAAACGTCCCGGATGTGGCGGCTTTGGCGGAAAATCTTTCCATATACTGTAACGATGGCGAATCGGGCCTCATAGGCGGCACCAGCGCCGCGGCGCCGATTTGGGCGGCGTTTTTGGCTCTGGCGAATCAGCAAGCCACCGCCGGTGGGGGCGGACCCATCGGATTCTTGAACCCTTTGCTGTACTCCATCGGCCAAGGCAGCCAATATGCGTCCTGCTTCAACGACATCACCGTAGGCAACAACGAAAATCCGGTATCGGGGGGCACCTATTTCAACGCCGTGCAGGGATACGATTTGGCCACAGGCTGGGGAAGCCCCAAAGGGGAACCTTTGATTCAGGAATTGGCGTCCATGGCGTTGCAAATTCCGGCGACACCCCAGGCGACGGCGACGCCTTTTCCCCAACCGGCGGCCTGCGGCTCCGGGACAAAGCTGAGCGTCCAGTGGACCATTTTCCCGTTCCCCACCGCCCCGTTCTCCGGCTTCACGGCGGTCAGCAATGTGGCTTACGAGTTCGGAGGGCTCACCCCGACGTCTTCGGGGACGATGACCTATTCCCCCTATTTGGCTTGGACGAATCTTTCCACCTTGTCGGAGCAGGCCAGCTATATCTGCATGCCCATTGGGGTCGCCGAGGAGGCGATGGGCTTGGTCCCGGTCAACGGCATCCTCTACATAATCGGGGGCTTGGGCGCGGGCGGAGTCTCGGCTTCGGTTTACGCCTATAACACTTCGACGGAGACGATCACGACCAAGGCCAGTCTGCCGGTGGCGATTTTTGGGGCCGGGTATGGGGCGGTCGGGAGCAATATCTACGTTTTCGGGGGATTGAACGCGTCCGGGGCGACCTTGAATTCCGTGTATTGTTACAATACGGTCTCCAACAGTTGGAGCAAGCTGTCCGCGAATATGCCGGCGGCATGTGCGCTCCAGGGAAGCGCAAGCTATAACGGTGTGCTGTATTCCGCGGGAGGAGTCACCAATTTCACCACCGGAGCGGCCACGAGCGCTCTTTACGCGTTCAACCCCTCCAGCGGTTCCTGGACGACTTTGGCGAGCATGCCCTATTCGGTGTCCGGCCCGGCCGCCGCGGTGGCCGACGGGGTTCTCTATGTCGCAGGCGGTTCCGGAAACGGCGCCGCCGTGGCGAACGTGGTGGGATATAGCATCGCCAACAATACTTGGAGTAACCAGCCGCCTTTGTTCCAAGGCGGTGGTCAGGGTAATACCATGGTCGCGGTGGGGAACACCCTTTATCTGGCGGGAAACAGCTCCATGATGGGGGTGCCGGTATGTGAGGCGTTGGCGACCACGCCGACGCCGGTCTGGACAAGGACCCCGGGGCCGTCGTGCACGTCCACACCCGCCTATTCCGCCACCGCCACCGCAACCCTTACCCGGACAAGGACGCCCAGTCCGTCCGTGACCTGGAGCCCATCGTCCACGGCGAGTCCCAGCGCCAGCGGGACGTCCACCTCCACGGGAACGGCAACCGGCACCTGCACTCGGACTCCGACGTGGACCGTGACCTTCAGCAGGACCCCCACGTTTTCCGCCAGCCCGACGGTGACGCCGACGTTCACGGTTTCGGAAAGTTTTTCCGCCACTCCGACCGATTCGGTGAGTCCAACGCCGTCGCTGAGTTCCACGCCAACGGGCTCGTTCACCCTTACGCAGACATTCACTGCCAGCCCTACGGTGACGACAACCGCGAGCGACACGCCGTATCAATCCCCGACCACGACCCAAAGCTATGGGATCGCCAGCACATCGGTCGGAGTGCCGGCCTGGGGACCGGTGCCGGTGACTTCGGGCCAGCCATTGACGTTGTTCGGGATAGGACAATGGACCGGCAGCTACAAGTTGTTCACTTTTTCCGGCCAATGGATCGCCTCCGGAAATCTGAGCAATGGGACCATGGTTTCGACGTCCGGTTTGACGCAAGGGGTCTACTTTCTTTGGACCCAGGCCTGGGACCAATATGGAGGGAGCAAAACCTGGGTCCAGAAAGTTCCGGTCTTGAAATAAGCGCCCCTAAAGAGCCAACGGATTCTTGCGCAGCGATCCCCCGGAGCCGAAGCGGGCCGATTTCGGTCTTCCAGTAAACGCGCTTTTGGGGGAGCGCTCCGTCGCTTGCTGGCTTGGCGGAAAAACGATAGAATCGGGTCCGGCGGTGGGGGACTCGCCGGACGCACTCCGGGGCAAGGGAGGCCGCCGCAGCGCGGAGCCTTCGGCAGGCTGGGGATGGAATGCGGGTGCCTTGGGCGTCCCTCCGCGTGTTGGAATGGTGGACGAAGTTACGGAAACGTGAAATAGGGAGCTTTAGGCCAAGGCCGTTGGGTCCGCGAGGCAGGATACCGTCGGCCCTCCCCGGACCTCCCCTCATGGACGTACCACAGTTGGGTTATGCCGATTTGGGGAACGAAGCGCAACCCAAGCATACCGATCGAATTTGGCTCAGCTTTTGATTCGGCCCAATGAGGAACGTGCGGAGCGTGGTTTTAGGGAAGATCATGGGAGCAGGCCTGAGTTAAAGTCGCGGCCCCCCACGTGGGCTCGCAAAGGAGAGAACATGGGCGACGATAACACGGGTTGGCTCCGCGAGTTGGAGCTGGAACTCGAAGAGGCGGAAAGCGCGGGCATGCTGCGCACCCGGCGCATCTGCGGCGGGGCTTCGAATCCGGAAATGGAATTGGACGGGCAGGCGACCGTCCAATTCGCCAGCAACAATTATCTGGGCCTGACCACGCATCCAAGGGTTCTGGCTGCGGCCAAAGCCGCGTTGGAGCAGTACGGGACCGGCGCGGGCGCGTCGCGCCTGGTCGGCGGCGGCAGTCTTGCCGTGCATGCGGAGCTGGAAGACGCGCTGGCGGCCTTCAAAGGCCAGCCCGCGGCCCTGGTCTACGCCACGGGTTCCATGGCCAATATGGGTCTGCTTTCCGGGCTGTGCGGGGACAAGGATTTGCTGGTCCTGGACAAGGCTTGCCACGCCACCTTGTACGATGGCGCCCTGCTTTCCGGTGCGGAGCTCCGGCGGTTTCCCCACCAGGATCTCAGCCGACTGGACGCACTGTTGGCCAAGGAACGCCCGGGAAAGCGGCGAGTGGTGGTGGCGGTCGAAGGCGTTTACTCCATGGACGGGGACATCGCCCCTTTGCCCGAACTATTGAAAGTGGCCCGCAAACATCGGGCCTTGGTCGTGGTGGACGAAGCCCATTCCACCGGCGTCCTGGGTGCGGGGGGACGCGGCATCCTGGAGCACTTCGGCCTCGGGCCCCAACCGGACGTGATCCTGTGCGGGACCTTGAGCAAGGCCCTGGCGAGCCTGGGCGGTTTCGTCGCTGGCCCCCGGGTCTTGATCGAAACCCTGGTCAACCGTAGCCGCAGTTTCATCTACGCGACCGCGCTGCCTGCCAGCGCGGCGGCGGCGGCCTTGGAAGCCTTGCGGGTGATCCAGAGCGAGCCGATCCATCTGCAAAAGCTACGGGAGCGTCGCCAAGAATTGACCGACGGCTTGACCGCCTTGGAGTGGAGCTATGGCGCATCGCTTTCGCCGATCCTGCCGATTTTAGTCGGCAAGGCGGCGGACGCCGTGATTTTGGAGGAACGCCTGCGCCGTGAAGGCTATTATGTCCCGGCGATGCGGCCGCCCACCGTGCCCGCGGCGGCCTGTCGTTTGCGCTTGAGCGTGTCGGCGCGGCATAGTGCCGAACAAGTTCGCCTCTTTTTGCGCGCACTCGGGGAAAAACCATGCTGAGATCCGCCGCCGATGCCTTGATCCGGGGGAAAGGGTACTTTGTCACCGGTACCGACACTGGAGTCGGCAAAACCTGGGTTACCTGCCGTTTGGCGGAGTTGGCCCGGGAACGGGGCTTGCGGGTCGGGGTCCTCAAACCCGCGGAAAGCGGCGACGATGGGGACGCCCTGGCGCTCGCCCGGGCGGCGGGGTGCACCTTTCCGCTGGAAGTGATCCGGCCTTTCGCGTTCCGGAAACCGGTGGCTCCGGCCTTGGCCGCCCAATTGGAAGGCAAGCGTATCCGTCTCGCCCCCATCAAAAAAGCCTTTTCGCTGCTTGCGGACAGTTCGGAATTCATGCTGGTCGAAGGCGCCGGGGGCCTGCTGGTGCCCTATGCGCCGGGACTGGACGGGGCCGGAATCGCCAAAGCTTTGGGTTTGCCGCTCTTGGTGGTGGCTCGGCGCGGCTTGGGAACGGTCAACCATACCCTATTGACCCTCGAAGCGGCGAGGTCCCGGGGATTGAGCGTCGCCGGGGTGATCCTGAACGGTCCCGGTTCCATGGCCGATTTGTCAGTGGCGCATAACCGGGACATGATCCAAAAGTTGGGGAAAGTGAAAGTCTTTGAAAGCTGAACCTTTCCTGAGACGGCGTTCCTGGGATATACTTTGGGGCCCGTGCATGGCACGAAAAGGGAACCAGGCATCCACTGGTAAAGGTGTCGCGCCCATGTCCTTGTTGATCGCGTTGCTTTTTTTGGTGTTAGGGAGTCCGATGTCGTCTTCCGCCGCTGTCCAAGGGGACGCCGCCCATTTGGAACCGAGCTTGACGGGCAATCCCCATGTACTGTTTTACGAGGGTTTTTCCACTAACCAATGGATCGATTCGTTCGATCCGGAATGGGGCCCCAAGCCAGCCGCGCATGGACGGGTGGTCCCTGCTGACGGTGTGCCTTCGGGACGGGCTTTGCGCGTCACCTATCCTCAGGGTGAAATCGGTGGGGATAGCGGATTCCAGTTTTTGTCCCGGTTTTCCCATTTGAAACTCGAGGCCCGGGACGAAGCCTGGGTGCGCTATTATATTCGCTTTGATTCGGACTTCGATTTTGTCAAAGGCGGCAAGCTGCCCGGTTTATGCGGCGGGGAAGCCAACACCGGAGGCCACCCTTCTAACGGCAAAGACGGCTGGTCGGCGCGCCTGATGTGGCGGCCCGGGGGCAAGGTGGTCCAATACGTCTATTACCCCGAACAAAAAAGCATCTACGGCGACGACTTCGAGTGGAAGATCGACGGCAAGAACGTGCATTTCGTGCCCGGCAAATGGGCCCTGGTGGAAAGCCGCGTCAAGTTGAACACCCCCGGCCAGCATGACGGCGAAATCCAAAGCTGGTTTAACGGCAAAGAGGCCCTGCACGTCACCGGGCTACGCTTCAGGGATATTCCCGATCTCAAGATCGACGTGTTTTACTTTTCAACGTTCTTTGGCGGCGGAGACAAGTCTTGGGCCGCCAAAAAGCTGGAGCATGCCGAGTTCTCGGGCTTCGCCATCGGCGACGGGCCCTTGGGGGAGAGGAAGTAACGCTTCGTGCGTCGAGGCCCTGCACGTACAGTCCTGCTTGGGGGCCTGACGGCGATTTTAGCCGTTCTGCTTGTCGAATTCGGTGTGTTCCTCTGTTTGTGTCATTCGGCGGATAGGCACAGCGCAGACCTGTTGGCGGTCTACGGTGGCGCTGATGAACGCTATGCGTACGGCTTGCGCTGGGAGCAAACCGGGGACTTCAAATATTTGGTGTTTTCCGATTTGAGTCCGGACAAAGTCGCCCACTTACTCCAAACCAAGGGCGCACCCAAACAGGCGGAAGTCCTTTTGGAACCCGAAGCCCGCTCCACGGAACAAAACGCCCAGTTTGTCGGCAGACTGCTGGAAAGCAGGAAGTGTCATAGCGTGGTGGTGGTGACTGCCTGGTGGCATCTGCCGCGCGCTTTGTTGTTGAGCCGTTGGCTCTGGAGGGAAAAAGCGGTGGAAGTGACGGGGGTGGCGTGCAATGTGAGGCCGGACAATTACGTTTTGGATCGGAAATTTTTGGCGGAGCTCTTTAAATTTTGGGGTTCGCTAGGGGAATGGGCAGTGGGTTCGCCGCCATGGGTGAAAGATAGATAAGGTCACCTGGATGATCGAAATTGAAAATCAAATCGGGATTTCGGCCAGCGTATCCGGCATACGCATGGGGTACGCCGGCCCTGGAAGTGGGGTTTAAGAAAAGTAATACAATACCGGACTCAACACGATGCGGTACCAGCCAAATGGTTTGAAGGATATTTTGGCCAGTAATTTCATGAAAAGGCTGACACTCACCAGGGCGATCACAAAGGACGTCAAAAATGCGGTCCCAAAGGCGATGGGATAGGCGCGGATGGTCTCGGATTTATGCAGCTCCATCAGTGAAGCCGCCAAGAACACCGGCACGCCCGCCAAAAACGAGAATTCCGCCGCGGCTTTGCGGTTGAGCCCCAACAACAGACCGCCGATGATCGTCGCCCCGGAGCGGGATATCCCGGGCCACAGGGCTAGGCACTGGAACAAGCCGACCCCGAGGGCCTGGAGGGCGGTGACGGACTCCAGATCGTTGGTTTCTTTGCCGGACAAGCGGTGCTCGGCCCAAAGAATGCCGATTCCGCCGATCGCCAGTCCTGCTACCGAAGGAAGGGGGCCGAGCATGAGGCTGTAAAAGAACTTTTTGAACAGGAATCCGCTCACCAGGACCGGAACCGTGACCAAGGCCATGAGTTTCCAGGCTTCCTGGCCTTTGAAGCGGGTGGCGCCGGCATGGGCGGGCCGCAGGAGGGCGTCAAAGCGTTTACGGTAAAGGATCAGCACGGCCAGGGCTGGGGCGGCCTGCAAGGCCACACCAAAGCTGCGAACCAATTCCGCCGGATCCTGCAGCCAATGGCCCAAGATGATGACGTGCGCATTGGCGCTGACGGGAAGATACTCGGTGATGCCTTCAATGAGACCGAGCCAGAACGCATGAAAAAGGGACATGACAGGGAAGCCTCGTTTTGGTGGGGATGGTGTGCATCATAGAATGACACCTCAGACTAAGAAACAAAAAAATAGGCGGCTTTGGAACTGAGACCGATCTTCAATCCCGAATAGAGAAATTGTATAAAAAATGCTATAAGCTTAGTGTGGAAAATCGAAGAAAACCTGATATAGTTCTAGAAGAGCAGTTTAAACGTGTAATTGAATGTGCGGATTTGGGAACAGGAGTGCCCGTGATGAAACGCTTTGTCGTCTTTGCCTTCGTTTTAGGGGTTTTCGTGAACGGCCTTTGGGCCGATCCGGCCCTATTGATGGTGCAAGGGGATCAATTGGTGACGGTAACGGGCGGCTGTCCAGTGCATCTTCAAGGCGTTGATGTTCCGAGCCTGGAATATTCGACTAAAACCGGGGGCGACGGGCCCAATGGCGTACTGGGCTCGATCTCGGTGGCGGCTAAAGTGTGGAACGCCAATTTTGTGCGGGTGCCCTTGAACCAGGATCGGTGGTTGGGGATTGGCGGGTGCACGTCTTCGGGAACGACCTATCAAAATTATGTGACATCCCTGGTCACCTGGTGCATGGCCAATAACGTTTATATTCTGTTGGACTTGCATTGGAGCGACGAAGGCACGGCTGGCGGCGGGACGGTGTGCACCAGCGGCCAACACGATATGCCCGACGACAATTCCACATTGTTCTGGGAAAGCGTGGCCTCGACCTACGCCAACAGCCCAGCCGTGTTTTTTGATTTGTATAACGAACCCGGAGGGCATTCCGGAAGCGAGAACACGACCTCTTGTGTCCCGAACAATGCGACCGGCTGGACGCTTTGGCGTAATGGCGGAGAAATCAACTGCACGGGAGGGGAAGGCCCCTACCATACGCCCGGCATGCAGGGCTTGCTCAACGCCGTCCGCTCCACCGGCGCCAAAAATGTAGTCTGGGCGGGTGGCGTCAACTGGGCCTTCAACGTGCCGACATCGACCTATTGGTTGACCGACGACGGCTCCGGCGGCGGAGTAAACAACATCACCTATACCGCGCTGGTGGCTGGCAACGGAGTGGTGTACCCTACCCACATTTACCCCTTCAAAGAAGCAAATAACGGCTGCGTTAGTGCCGCTTGTTTTGAACCCGGTGTGGCCGGTGCCTTGGGCAAACAGCCGGTGATGGTCACGGAATTTGGGCCGAATTCGCCCACGCCAGCCACGCTTACGAACGATCCCCAGAACTTTGTCCAAGGGATCCTGCCGTGGATCAATGGCGGAAACTCGGCGAAGCTGATGATGCCCTATTGCGCCTGGAGCATGAACGCAACGACGTATCCCTGTGTGATCCTGAACTGGCAATACACCCCCACCGCCTATTTCGGCGCCTATGTGCTCGCCAGCATGACCGCCCAATCCCAGGGGGGGTGCCCGGTGGGCACCCCCAGCCCGACCCGCACCACGACCCCAACGGCAACGCCGATGCCATCCTGCGGGAACGCGGTGGTATTGAGGGTGGATTGCGGCTCTTCCACCGGGTATACCGATACTTCGGGCAACGTGTGGGCCCCGGATACCTACGGCAATGGGACAACGTCGAATAGCACCAACACCATTACTGGGACGACGGACGCATCGCTTTACCAGACCGCCCAATGGGGGACGCCCCTTACCTATGCGTTCACAGGGTTGCCGGCTGGAAACTACCTGGTAACGATCTTGAACGCCGAAATCTATTGGACCGCTGCAGGCGATCGGGTGTTCAACGTGACGGCTCAAGGTGTTACGGTGGCGAGCAATTACGATATTTTTTCCGCCGCTGGCGGGGAAAACATTGCGACCAGTTTGACCTTTACGACCACGGTGACCTCGGCTGGGACTTTGACCTTGGTGGGGACGGCGACGACCAACGATGCGCAGTTCTGCGCCATTGAGTTGACCTGGGAAGGCCCTTCCTGCGGGACGCCTTCGGCGACGAGGACACCCTCGGTGAGTCTGACGCCGACGTCGAATCCGTCGGCAACGGCAACGGCGACACCGAGCTCGAGCTTTACCTACAGCTCTACGCCCACTCCGAGTGTAAGCGTCTCCCCGACGTTTACGGGAACGCCAACCTATTCGGCGAGTCCCACGGCTTCTTCGACGTACACGGGATCGGTCACTTTTTCAGTGAGCCCTAGTTTTAGCGCCAGTCCGACGCAAACGGCGACGCCCACGGTGACGGATAGCTTTACGACGACCGCCAGCTATTCCTCGACGGCCACGGAAACGTCCACCTATACGGTAACGGACTCCTTTACGCCCAGTCCCACAGGGACCTACACCGGCACGACCACGGCGACTCCTTCCAACACGCCCTCCTACAGCGCCAGTCCAACGAATACGGGCACGCCTACGGCCACTTCGACCGCTTCCAATACGGATACGCCCACGGTGAGTTCCACGCCCAGCAGCACTTCAACACCAACTTTGAGCTGGACGGCGAGCGCAACCGGGAGCGCAACCCCGGATGCAAGCCCATCCTCGAGCCCGAGCGGGACTCCTACCCTTAGCCCCAGCGGTACCGCAACACCTTTAGCGTCCCCTTCGGGAAGTTCGACCGTGACGATGGATGTTTCCGCTACGCCATCAAACGGCCCCCTCCAAATTACGGGGGTCTGGGGCATTCCCAATCCGAATCCCAGGTATCTCTGGGTTCAACTGATGGGACCGGCCGATTCGATCATGGTGGAATTCTTCACCTGCGCTGAAATCCGGGCGGTGGCGAATGTGCAGGCGGGGTCCTTCCAGATCGGCTACAACCGGGTGGAACTCCCGAAAGGCGTATCCGGCCTGGCGAACGGGATCTACTACGTTCGGGTGGTGGCGATGCGGGGCGGGAGCGTGTCCGGGGCACAGATTGGGAAGGTGGCGATGTTGAGGTAAGTGAGGATGAGCGAACAAGAGATTGAATAGGAAAACATTGCAGGACATCCCTAATACAAATTACCAATTTGAAAATTGGCATGGATGCAATCGTTTTAGTAGGTCAAAATTTAGCGTTGACGCAAAAAAGTAAATGAATTAACTTTGTTGAAAGAGTAACAAATTAGATTAACCGTCCGAAACATAATGGGTTAATGTTCAATTTATGATAAGGGGGACCTCTAAAAATTGTTTGAAAAGCTTGGCCCAAAAGCGTAGAACGAATTCAGGAGGCAACAGATGGGAAAAATCAAACTTTGGAGGCCACCGTTGGGTCAGATGGGCTTCTTTGACGTCCAAAATCGCCTGAGGAGCCTCGACAAGGCTGGCGACCCGTTGGAAATCCTCAACAATGTGATCCCTTGGGAAGAATTTCGGGACACCCTGCGCCAGGCCCTTCGAAATAGGGAGAGGAAGAGCGCTGCGGGCAGGCCGCCCCACGATGAAGTTTTGATGTTTAAAATTCTGGTTCTTCAGAGCCTCTATAACCTGGCAGATGATCGGGTGGAATACCAGATCAAGGACAGGCTGTCCTTTATGCGATTCCTTGGAATTGGGACGGAGGGCATTGTTCCAGATGCCAAAACGATCTGGCTGTATCGCAATGAGCTTTCAAAGGATGGTTGGGGGGAGAAGCTATTTCAGATTTTCGACGGATATTTGAACAAAGCTGGATTTTCAGCGAAGAAGGGCCAGATTGTCGATGCAACGTTCGTTGAGGTTCCCCGACAGAGGAATTCGAAGGACGAAAATGATCAGATCAAGGAAGGCAAAGTTCCAGAAGAATGGCAGAGCAATCCCAACAAGCTGCGGCAGAAGGATGTCGATGCCCGTTGGACAAAGAAGAACGAGGAGAACCATTACGGCTACAAGAACCACGTCAACATCGACCGAAAGCACAAGCTGATTCGGAATTTCAAGGTGACCGCTGCGTCGGTCCATGACAGTCAAGCATTGGAAGATATTCTGGATACCAATAACGGAAGCAGGGATATTTGGGCCGACAGTGCCTACAAATCAGAGAAAATAGAAAATCTGTTGGAGGGCAAAGGCATCCGCAGTCACATCCACGACAAAGGAATCCGAAATCATCCTTTGAACGAATTGCAGAAGAAATGGAACCACGCACGTTCAAAAATTCGAGTTCGAGTCGAACATGTGTTCGGCCATTTCGCTGCATCTATGAACGACAGGGAATGGACAAGGGGCGTGGGTGAGGTGCGAATTCGAATGAAAGTCTCCATGCGGAATCTCACTTACAATTTCTGGAGATTTTCAAAGCTGCAGGCAGCCTGAGGTCGAAACGGAAAGGAAAGTGAAACGGAAGAAAAATACCTGGCAAAATAGTTAGCCAGGTCGGAAATAGACGAAAAATTAACGAAAATGGTCGGCTAGGCCACGGCAAAAAACACTGATCGTCGGCCGTGAATGGCCATAAATTCAAGATGGATAGAAAAGGGGATTCTTAGAGGTCCCCATAAGGTTTATTGAATAAGATAGGAATGGCAAGAACACGGCTGTCTACCAAAAAGACAAGGTTAACATGATATACAAAAAAACGAAGATATTTGCACTAAGTATGGCGATCTTTTGCACATTTAACGCTAAAGTAGCGCAAAGTGGTTCGCTTGTAAGCGAAAACCAACTTAAAAGCCATTTTAAATATCCCCCCATGTTAATTGGCCCTGGAGATATGCTTAATGTGACTGTGTTTGGTCAAGATCCAAAATCTTTGCCACCTTCATTTTTGGTCGACTCCGCAGGGTACATAGTATTTCCATTGGTAGGTGCGGTGAAAATAGGCGGATTAACTCAACTTGAGGCAAGTCAAGCTTTAGAAAAGGCATTAAGAGAATATATGAAATCTCCACAGGTTACTGTATTAGTTACAGACTCCGCTCAATATACAGTTTCAGTTATGGGGAACGTCGTGAAACCGGGAAGTTATTTAATAAGAGGTATTCCAACATTGCTTGGAGCAATTGCTGCTTCTGGGGGGCCGTTACCCAATTCAGCGTTAAATAAAACAGTTTTAATAAGAGACAACAAAAGCACAAATATTCCATTGGAAGTATATTTAGATTCATCGAAAATTGAGCATGATCAGCCTCTAATTTTGCCGGGCGACATAATATATGTACCGCAAAGTCTTTGGCCAACACCCGCAGAATGGGGGATAATTGCAAGTATATTGAGTAGTGCCGCTGTTTTGACAGAAGCAATTTCCAACTACCACCATTAAAACCATCAAAGTAGGGAATATGGAAAAAATATCATTACCTGAACAAAATGAGAATGCTTTAGAAATTCGTGAAGCATTACGTATTGTATTTAAACACAAAATGAAAATAATTTATATATCGGCCACATTTTTTCTGATAATAATGCTTTACGCTTTGGTTGTTCCTTGTAAATGGGAAGGTGTGGCAACTGTGAAGTTGCCAGATGCAACAACGGAAGTTGCTGCGCAGTCGTTGAAGGAGTTGATGTCGTTTAATTCGTCTGCCGACCCCATTGAAACTTATATTGAAGTTTCGAAAAGCAAAAATGTAGCTATGCGGGCGATAAATGCAACTGATTTAATGAGGAAAGAAAAATTTGCCAAAGATAAATCGATAAGCGACGTAGCCCAGTTATTAATTGAAAAGAAAATCGTAACAATAACAAACGTAAAAGATAGCGATATACTTGAAATTCACATCAAACTAAATGATCCGGTATTAGCGGTTGAGCTTGCAAATGCTTGGGCAGATAGCTTTATTCAAGTCTATTTGGATTTTAGTCACGCGGGAGCTAAAAGTCGTAAATCTTTTATTGAATCCCAAATGGCGGAAATTAGGGATAGCTTAAATAAGGGCGAGGAAGCCTTAAAGCAATTGTCCCAAAAGCAGGGTGTGATTCATTCGATCACAAACGATAAAGGGGGGGTAGATCCGGTTGCGGTACTTGAAACTAAAATTGAAGATTTGTTAATGCAAAAGAGCCAATTAGGAAGTCAGTTCAATTCAAATTTTCCAGCTTTAAAAGCGTTAAATGCGGAATATGATGAGGCAATTAAGGAATTAAATAAGATACCTGCAAATGAAATGGAGTATATTAGATTGGCTAGAGATGTGAAGGCATTTGAGACAATATATAATTTCCTGTTAGAAAAAGATCAGGAGGAAAGAATAAATGAAAATTCCGATGATAGTGGAATTGTGATCGTTGACCGTGCCTTGCCGCTTGATACACCAATATGGCCAAAAATTTGGTTGCTATTTTTAATTGCAGTTATCGGTGGACCAATTATTGGCATAATTGCAGCTTATATTTTAGAACAATGGTTGGATGAAGTAGGTGGGGAAGCTGAATTACAACAGCTATTAAATCTCCCCATTTTGGCGCTAATTCCGAATTGGAGACAGGAAATTTTTGAAAATTCAGATGAAATAGGAAAAAAACAAATAAAAATTGCAGAAGATTCATTCGGCCTGGGTTTCCGCTCGGAGCTTCAACATACCTACTTTAATGAATCATTTAGATCTTTGCGAACTAATTTGCTATTTAGCGGAGTTGACAAAAAGATTCGCACGTTCTGCATTTTATCTGCAAACCAAAGTGAAGGAAAAACATTAGCAAATGCAAATTTGGCGTTGGCGTTAGCCGCAACGGGCAGTAGCGTTTTGTTAGTTGATGCGGATTTAAGAAAGCCAAATATTCATAAAATGTTCAGCTTGGACGTTGATCGAGATAAGGGCTTGCCAAGATATTTAGCGGATTTCGAAGTTGGAAATCTCGAAAAGCACCTATTTAAAGGGCCAGTTGATAATTTGTATGTTATGCCGTGTGGTGTAATACCGCCTAATCCTTCGGAGTTGATTAGTTCGGAAGCAATGAGTAAGGCTATTAAGATAATGAAAGATAAATTTGACTATGTAATATTTGACGGGGCACCAATATTACCCGTGACTGATAGCGTTGAGCTTTCAATGCGAATTGATGGTGTTGCGATCTTAGCTTGTTTTGAGGAAACGCGGCGAGTGGAAATTAAAAGAGCATATGATACTTTAAAAGCTGTAAACGCAACAGTCGCGGGAGCAATTCTAAATAAGGTTGAAATGAAACGCTACTCATATAGCTATGGCTATGGCGCTCGTTACTATTCGTACCATGAAAAATAGTGAATTGAAACAAGCTGTGAATAGCAAAAGCAAGCTATGCGTTTTATATATAGCTAGCACTAAACTTATGTTTCTGGATTATCTTGAGACTTTTTGCAGAGAGAGAAGCATTCGATATTATTTCGTGGAAGTCGGGCACCATCCTACGTGGTTTACAAAAAAACGTAAATGGTTTAAAAATTTCGGATATATTTTAAAAAAATTTCTGTATTTTATAATCGGCTCTTGGGGGGGGGATATCTGTGTATTCGGTACTTGGGGGTGTAGAATATTGTTTCCGCTAGGATTCATTTTTAAAAACAAGTATTTCATTTTTAATGAGATGCCGGAATGTAATCCGAAGCGACTGATCTTTTATTATGATAAACTAATATTTTCACTATGTAAAAATATTAGTTTATCTAGTAGAGCAAGGGCTGAGCATATTCAACAGACCTATAAACTTAAATTTTGTCCGGAAGTTGTTGAAAATATTTCTATTGGATCTGATTTATTTATAAATTCTAAAGAATTCAAAATTTTATTTTCCGGGACAATAAATTTTAAAAGATTCAATTTGAAAGATATAGATGCATTTAAAGATATTTATAGTTGGGTGGGCGTACCAATTTCTGTATATGGTAAAAATACTGGTGATATTTCTGCAGCTTATTCAGGGATACTTGATTTTAAGGGCGAGGTAACGCATGCAGGCATGCAAGTAATCCTGCGGAAATACGAATATTCAATATTATCATATTATTTGGATGATATTAATAATGATTTTTGTGCTCCGTTAAAAGTTTTTGAATACCTATCCGCTGGGTGTAAAATAATTTCCATTAACAAGAATAAGGGTTTGTTAGATTTGAATAGAATTTATCCTGGGTTGATTATCTTTTGGGACAAAAATAGTATTGAATTTATAAAAAGTTTTGACGAAAATAATTTTAATTACCAAAGGAAGAGATTCTTAATGGATGCTGAAGCGAATAATCGGATTTTTTCGGAAAAGATCATTTTAAATATGTAACTACTCAGGTCCCCGGGGCGAATTTTAGGGCGTAGAGCCGGCAGCCAGGGCTCAAAACAGAGGGAGCCGCCCCGAAGAGCGGCTCCCTCTGTTGTAGATTACGCGTTCTAATTCGCGGCTGTCGGCACGAACGGATGACCCTCAAAGACCGCCCCTGTAGTGGCAACGAAATTGTGTCCCCCTTTTCAGGGGGACCTTTTCATTCGCCTCGGGTTCTCAGGATCAGCCCGAACCGTTCGAGCGTCCTGAAGATCGCCTCCCTTGTTGCGTAACGGTAAAGAACCGGCGATACCATGGTGACAAAAGAAATCCCCGCCGTGGGTGTAGTGGCAACGAAATTGTGTCCCCCTTTTCAGGGGGACCTTTTCATTCGCCTCGGGTTCTCAGGATCAGCCCGAACCGTTCGAGCGTCCTGAAGA
>Ga0326728_10004956_pt1 | contig 38461 bp, 35 predicted proteins | sample MB3enrmetagenome_FD_207602 | JGI IMG/M metagenome (GOLD analysis project Ga0326728, IMG submission 207602) | Lab enriched peat soil microbial communities from McLean, Ithaca, NY, United States - MB31MN | ecosystem: Environmental > Terrestrial > Soil > Wetlands > Peat | place: USA: New York... | reverse complement strand
TCTGGAGGCGGTACGAAGGCGAGCCACGGGATGAAAGCAGTTCAACAGGGGGCGCGGCAAGTTTTCAGGCTTGGCGCCCGCGCCTCCAAACTCCCCTGGCGTGTTTTGAGCTCTTCTTTGGACTTCAGGCGTGTCCCGCGAAGCAGGGTCCTGGCCATCCCGCCAAAGAACGATTCGATCAGGTTCAGCCAGGGACCATGGGTGGGCGTGAAGATGAATTCAAAGCGGTTCGGTACCGTGGCCGGACAGGCCAGGGTCTCTCGCGAAATATGGGCGGGGTGATTGTCTCAGCAGCCTATGCCGCAATCTATGGTGTTGTAATATTATTTTGGAATCGACCTACTAATTTTGGGGGCATCATAATGGCGCACCAACCAATCGGGCGTCGCAGATTTCTTCAGGGCTCTGCAGCCCTGATCGGGGCGCAATCGCTAGCCGCCGGTAAGCCTGCCCCTGCTGGACCGCAAGGCGCCACCGCCAAGGCGCACCAACAAATTGACCAGTTTGCCGCGGCCGTACTTCAGCCGGCGCCGCCACTGCGGGTGCACCTGCGCGAGAACCCGCCACCCTCTTTGCCGACAATCGAATTAGAGTCCGGGCGCAACAACCCTTCGGTCGATTTTCCGCAGCGGCACAGCATGCGGACCCGCGAGGAGTTTCGGGCCGCGCTGGCCGAATTGCGCAAGCAATACGAGCCCTTCCTGGCCAACTACACGCCCGCCGCACCCGTCACGCGCGACCGCATCGAGCTGGACACGTTCCAATTCCGCATGGAAGAGCCCGAGGATTGGCGCGACATTTCCCGCGTCTGGCGCGGCGAAGGCTCCTGGCAAAGCGTGCGCCTCCCCGATTACCGCGGTCCCGTAGGTTGGTGGGCTGGCTACTACCGCAAGGTTCTCGAGGTCCCCGCCAGCATGTTGAACCAAGAGGCCATCGTCCTGCGCTTTGGCGCGGTCGACTACAAGTGCCAGGTCTATCTCAACGGTCGAATGGTGACCACCCACGAGGGCTTATTCGCGCCCTTCGAGGTCGATATCACTCCGTACCTTCGCCCTGGCAGCGACAACGTCCTGGTCATCCGCATCCAGAACGAGGCGATCATGCTTACCTACGAAATCTGGAGCGGCCTAAAGATAGACGGTGACAAGATCGCCGCCGCGGTGGGGCCTGGTTGGGACGATCCGGTCCTCGGTTGGCACGAGTGCCCGCCCGGAGCCGGTATCTGGCAGAAGGTTTACCTCGAGGGCCGCCCAAAGCTAGCCGTTACCGGCCTTTTCGTCCGACCGGACCTGGCGGGCAAAGCGGTTGAAGTGCGGGTTGAGGTTGCCCACCGGGACAACACCAATCGCGACGTCGACCTGACGCTCTCGATCTATCCTAAGAACTTCCACGGCCCGGCGCTGGAAAACATTCCGGTCAAGGCTGCGCCCGCTGGCCCCGGTTCCACGGAGTACCGCACTACTGTCTGCCTCGGCGACTTTCGCGCGTGGGAACCGGAGAGTCCATATTTGTACACCCTCCGCGCCACGCTCCGCCCCAAGGACGCTGGGCCCGTCGATGTTGCCGAGGACCATTTCGGCATGCGCGAGTTCCGCATGGACGACAGTTCAGGCGTGAAAGGAACGCTTTACCTCAATGGCGAGCCGATTATCCTGCGCGGCGCCAATACCATGGGCAACTTCGAAGTGCCGGTGATGAAAGGCGACGAGCAGCAGTTGATCGAGGATATCCTCATCGCCAAGCTCGCCCACATGAACTTTTTTCGCCTCACGCAGACCCCCGTGCAACCCGAGGTCTACGACATGTGCGACCATCTCGGTATGATGGTGCAGACCGATCTGCCACTGTTCGGGCAACTCCGACGGTGCCAACTCGAAGAAGCCATCCGCGAGGCTGGTGAGATGGAGAAGTTGGTCCGCAATCATGCCTCGAACATCATGATCAGCTATATCAACGAGCCCACCACCGTTGAGAAAGACAACTTAGCGCACCGCGACCTCACCCGCCCTGAGTTGGAGCTCTTCTTCGAGGCGGCCTCGTCCGTCGTCCACGTCCACAACCCCGACCGCGTCATCAAGACCGTGGACGGTGACTTCGACCCGCCCGAGCCGGGCCTCCCCGACAACCACATTTACTGTCTCTGGTACGGCTCCCAAGGCGTTCCCATAGGCAAATTCATTCGCGGCTACTGGATGGCCACCAAGCCGGGATGGAAACTAGCCAGCGGCGAGTACGGCCTCGAGGGCCTGGAAGACGCTGAGACCATGTTCAAGCACTATCCCAAGGATTGGCTGCCGGCCTCCCTCGACGCACCCTGGAACCCGGGCAAGCTCCCGTTCGCGCAGACCTGGGCCCTGCACGGGTGTTGGTACGATACTCAGAAGACCCTGGGCGAATGGATTGCCGCCAGCCAGGCCCATCAGGCCTGGGGTATCGGCACCATGACCCGCGCCTTCCGTCGACAGGCGGACCGCATCGTTTCGACCGCAATGTTCTTTCTGATCGATGCCTGGCCAGAATGTTGGCAGAAGGCTCTTGTTGATGTGGACCGTCACCCCAAGCCAGCCTACTTCGAATTCCGGGAGGCGCTCACGCCGCTCATGGTCGATATCCGCACCGACCGTCTGCGTTACTTCGCCGGGGAGAAAGTCGCCCTCGAATTCTGGGTCTATAACGACTGCCGGGCCGACTTCCCCAGCGGCGAACTGGTCTGGGAGGTTCTCCAAGGGGGCCACCGTATCTTTGCCCAAAGCGGATTGGCCTCCATCCCATCCTTTGGCGCGGCCTTCCAGGGCTTCTTCTACTACCAAGCGCCCGAGGTCAGACAGCGGGAGAAGCTGACGATCCGCGTCGGCCTGAAGGATCCCGCCGGGCAGTTGATTCACGACGCCAAAATGGAAGTTGAGGTTTTCCCGCCGCTCGATAAGGCGAAGAACGCCAGAGTGGATGTCGCCATTGTCGGCCCTCCGAACGGCCGAGGCTGGAAACTGGGCCAGGCACTGGGCCTACGGCCGCACTTGTTTTCCCCGACCCGAGAGCTCGCCCGGTTGGCTTTTGTAGACGACGTCGATGCCTTCGAGATGGTGAGCAGCAGCCTGCTGAGCTTTGCCGAGCATGGCGGCACGGCGGTTTTCCTCGAACAGCCAGCCGGCACTGTCTGGCGCCTGGGCGAGGCCGATATTGTGGTCAAGAAGATGACCGGCCGGGAATTCGTCTCCCGCAAGACGGGCCATCCGCTAGTTTCCTCGTTTCAACCCTCCGACTTCTCGTACTGGTACGATGCCGGGAAAGACTACATCGAATACGTGGCCACCGGTTATCTCGAGGGTCCCGGCCTCGTCCCCATCCTTCAGACCTTGGTGGCGGTGAAGCCGGTAGACCCCGACCCCAAGCACCAGCCGGTATCAGCCGAACTGCGGGTCAGCAAGGGGGCGTTGTTCTTCTCTCAGTTGACGGCTACGGAACGTGTCTCGTACGAGCCAGTTGCCGCCCTGTATTACCAGGCGTTGATCGACCGAGCGGTCGCCGCCGCGACGCGTGTCAGTGGCGTCTGAAAACTCTCCCCCCGCAAGGTGGTTTACACCGGAAATGAGAAGTTGGAATCGGAATGTGTTGTGGGGAGAGAGCGCACTCTCCAATTGTCATCCTGCGGAGTCCTGGTCCAGGGCTTTCAAAGCTTGCGGCGTGATGCCACTGACTCTACCAGGTACCGCAGTGGCTGCCAAGAACTGTTTAACAGAGTAGTACTAAGCCGAGATGAGTATTACCTTTCGAGAACTCTACCTGGGAGCGCTACTATTTGGGAAGCCCGAGCGCGTCCCTCTAATGCCGGGCTGGCCTCGCGAATCCACATTACGCGTCTGGCGCAAGCAGGGATTGCCAGAGGGCCTGGACTACTTCCAAGCGCTTCTCGCCGAACTTGCTCTGCCGCCAATGACATGTGAGATCCGACCTCTTCCTGTTTCCTTCACAATGATCCCCACTTTTGAAGAGAAAGTGCTGGAACACAAAGATGGGCATTACATCGTCCAGGACTGGATGGGGGCCATCACCGAGATTTCAGACGAGTATGACTACACATACATCAGATCAGCTAAAGATTTCGTAACCAGGAAGTGGCACAAGTTCCCGGTCGAGACCCGCGAAGACTGGGAGCGCATGAAAGAGCGATTTCAGGTGGACACTCCGGGGCGGATTCCGCAGACTTTCGGTAATGCCTGCCGGCGGCCGGAGTCCAGGGAGTTCATATTATCGCTGGAACTCGGCGGGCCCTTCTGGCAGTTGCGCGAGTGGTGTGGGTTCGAAAATCTTTGCATGCTCTTTGCAGACGATCCTGAATTCGTCCAGGAGATGATTGACTTCTGGACGGAGTTTGTCTCCCAGGTACTGAGGCGGATACGCGGGCACGTTAAGGTTGACCGTACACGGATTTCCGAGGATATGGCCTACAAGGCCCACAGTATGATTTCTCCCGCCATGGTCCGCAGATTTCTCATGCCCACCTACCGTCGTTGGGTTGCCGAAGTCAAGGAGGCAGGTTGCATGCTCATCGACGTCGATTCCGATGGGTATGTTGAGGAGTTGATCCCCCTCTGGGGCGAGGCTGGCATCAACGCATGCGAACCAATGGAGGTGGCTGCCGGCAACGATATTGTGGCGCTTCGTAAACGCTTTGGAAGACAGATGGCCTATTCCGGGGGAATCGATAAGCGCGCCATCGCCGCCGGCGGCAAGGTGATGGAGGCGGAAGTCATGCGTGTAGTTCCACCACTGTTACGTAATGGCGGCGGGTTTATTCCCAGTTGTGACCATGGCGTGCCCCCCGATATCTCATGGCCTGACTATATAGCATACAGTAAGTTGTTGGGTCAGTTGTGCGGATGGCTTTGAGCTCCCAGCGAATGATGAGCCGCTCTCGTTGGGCCCCTGAGCGCTGCCTCTTGCCCTTTGCAGAATGACCCTTGGGCATTCTGGCAGACATCCCGGGGGCCTTTTCATATATTATAGGGAATATGTCTCGTTGCAGAGGGACAAACGACATGGAGCGGCTATGAAACCCATCTTTCACCGACTGGAGTCCGCGACGCTATCCGATCGGATTTTCCGCCACGTACAAGAGGCCATCATGAACGGAACCCTTGCCCCGGGTGAGCGCATTCACGCGGATGCGCTGGCACGCCAATTCAAGGTGAGCCACATTCCTGTGCGCGAAGCCCTGACGCATCTTGAAGCCGTCGGATTGATCATCCAGGAGCCGCACAAGGGAGCGCGCGTGATTGAGTTGACCCAGGACGACATCCGCCACATTTTTGAGATCCGCAAGATGCTGGAGGGACTGGCAGTGCGTCTCGCCGCGGCTAACATCGATGAGCCGAGCAAGAAGCGACTGCAATCCCTGGTGAATGAAATTGGCCAAGCCGCCAAAGCCAAAGATTTCCTGAAAATGGATACTGCGGATCAGGAATTTCACCACACCATTTGGAGGATCTCAGGTAATCCTTACTTGTACAAGATTCTTTTGAACCTGCTTTCCCCCTACTTTGGCTTTCTTGCAAGCAAAGGATACTACTTCCGGCGCAAACAACTCAGTTCTGTGTCGGAGGTCCATCAGTCGATTCTCGACGCGATCTCGCGTGGGGACGGTCTGGAAGCACAGGAGACGATCATTCGCGTCCACAACCGGACGGCGAACCTGCTGCTGAAGGGCTGAAGCGTGCGATCGACGCTGGCAAGGAAAAGGGGGGGGTTGACCTGGCTGATCCTATATGATATACACTTTTTCGACAGCACCGAGTCATGTCCGAGAACGCCTCAAAAGCCCATGGAGTCTCGAATCCGTATATGAGGATTGAGTATTATGAATCTTACAGTTGCACCCTTGAAGATTGACGAGCAGAAGGTCGCGGTGGTAACCGGGGCCAGCAAAGGCGTCGGGCGTGGCGTCGCCTTCGCGCTTGCCCAAGCCGGCTTCGACGTCGCCGTGGACTATCGCGGAGACCAGAAGGGCGCTGAAGAGACCGCCGAAAAGATTCGGGCGATGGGAAGGAATGCCCTTGTGGTCCAGGCTGATGTCGGCTTCAAGCCGGAAGTGGACCGCATGTTCGATCTGATCCTAGAAAGACTAGGAACGCCAGCGGTTCTAGTCAACAACGCGGGAGTCCAGACTTGGAAGCCTCTCTTGGATCTGACCGAGGATGAATGGGATCGAGTGCTCCGCACCAATCTGAAAGGGACCTTCCTCTGCAGCCAACGCGCCGCCCGGCATATGGCCAAGCAGCGCCGGGGCCGGATCATCAATATTGGCTCGGGCTGCAATAAGGCGCCCTTCCCCAACTTGGTCGATTACACGAGCAGCAAAGGCGGGATCGAGATGTTCACGCGTGTGGCAGCCGTGGAATTAGGCTACTACGGAATCACGGTGAATTGCGTGGCTCCCGGCATGATCGAAATTGAGCGCACCCGGGCCGAATCTCCCGACTACGCGGGGACCTGGGCGCCGCTGACGCCCTTGCGGCGAATCGGACAGGCAGCAGACGTAGCGGCCGTAGTCACCTTTCTGGCGTCTCCGCAAGCCGAGTTTATCAACGGGCAGACGATCTATGTGGACGGGGGATTGCTTTCACAGGTCCCTTGGCCGTACCCCGTCGAACGCGGAAAGGTATGACATGGCGATCATTTCCTCACCTCGAACGATCGGTGTTTGTGGCATTGGGCAGATAGGGTTGGCCCTGGGACTGGCCTGCTGGCGGTCCGGCTATCGAGTTTGGTTGTATGGCCGCAACCCGCAGAAACTGGAGAAAGCGCGCCAAGATCTCGTGAGGATGGACCGCTGGATGGCCTCCGAGTTCCCAGAAGAGCAGCCCTGTTACGGTGAACTCAACTACACCTCCGACTTGGCCCCACTTGACCGGCAGGCCGAGTTGGTTGTGGAAGGCATCGCCGAAGATATGGCCGTCAAGGTGAAGTTGTGGCAGGCGCTCGAGGGCGTGGCGTCGCGTGGGGGGATTCTCTGTAGCAGCACCTCCGGCCTCAGCATTTCTGAAATGGGCAGGCAGTGCGGCTTTCCCGCTCAAGTCGTCGGCACGCATTTCTGGAATCCGCCGCATCTGATGCCGTTGGTAGAAGTGGTGGCCGGTTCAGGCACTGCCGAGGAAACCATGCAAGCGACCCTGCGGTTCTGCCGGAGCATTGGCAAGCAAGCCGTGCGCGTAAACATCGATGCCCCGGGCTTCATCGGCAATCGCATGTTGCATGCGCTCTGGCGCGAGGCTATTGAAATCGTCGAGCGCGGCATCGCCTCGGCGGAAGAGGTCGACACGGTCGCCAAAATGACTTTTGGCCTCCGTCTCCCGGCGGTAGGCCCTTTAGAGAATATGGACCTCGTGGGCCTGGACCTGATTCACACGATCCATCGCTATCTGCTCGCGGACCTGGCGGCAAATCGTGGCCCTGGCCAGTTGCTGGAAAAGATGGTTCAGAGAGGCCAGTTGGGCGTGAAGAGTGGTTGCGGCTTCTACGATTGGCGCCAACGAGAGCCTGCGGCTTTGATCGAGGCCCGCGACCGGCAGATCGCGCGTGAGTTGAAGAGGTTATTGCAGGTAAGGAGGCCGTAGCAGTTCTCAGGCGGCACGAGCGCCGCCAAAAACCTCAGGATTCGCCACAAACTGAGGGCGTTCACCCCTGAGGACCTGGATCACCTGGCGGGCCACTAGTTCCGCCATTCTCTCCATCGATGCTTCAGTCGAGCTGCCGACGTGAGGTGAGAATAAAGTTCGGGGGGCCGACATCAACGGATGGTCCAAAGGGGGCGGCTCCTTTTCGAAAACGTCCAGTGCCGCGCCTCGAAGCTGTCCGCGGCAGAGGGCCTCAGCCAGGGCGATGGTGTCCACCACCGCTCCGCGCGCCGTGTTGACCAGCATAGCCGATGGTCTCATCAAGCGGAGGTTCTCCGCGTCGATCAGGTGGAAAGTCTCGGCCGTGGACGGCAGATGCAAGGTCACGACGTCAGCTTGCTCCAACAGCTCTTGTAAAGAATGAACCAGGGTAATGTCCGCCTGGGGAGGTTGTTCTTCCACGTAGGGGTCGTAGGCGATGATCCGCATCCCAAGCCCTTTGTGGCAAATCTCCGCCACCCGCGCGCCGATAGCGCCCAGTCCTATGATCCCCAGCGTCTTCTGGCAGAGCTCTGCGCCCTGAAGTGAACTGCGCTGCTTGAAACGCCCTTCGCGAACCATCTTGTCGGCCGTCACGGTCTGCCGCGCCAGGGCCAGCATCATCTGCACCGTGTGCTCTGCCACGGCGTTGGCCATGGTCAGGGCGCTCGGCGTGAACACCACCGGAATCCCTCTTTCCGTGGCTGCCTTAAGATCCACGTTGTCGAGGCCCGCTCCGTGACGACCAATGGCTTTGAGCTTCGAAGCCGTCGACAGCAAGCCCGCCGTGATCCTGCATAAGCGCACGATGACAGCGTCCGCAGCTCGCAATTGATCTTCGGTGTAAGTTCGGCCTTGCCGCCAGGGTGCGCATACGTCACAGGGTTTCTCGAGGAGTTGAAGGCCCACTTCCGCGATGCGTTCTGTTACCAGAACAAGAGGTTTTTCCGCCACTCGAGCTACTCCTTTACAGCTTTCAAAAACGACCGCGACCCTGCGGCCATGAAGTGGATGGCGTGGGTGGCAAGATAGCGCACCCCCATGCTGATGTACCGCCGAGCAGCGTCCGGGTCGGTGGAAATGATTCCCGCCACTTTGCCCGCGCGCACGATAGCCGTAATGGCATCATCCACTGTCTTCTTCAGCTCGGCATCGACGGTTCCGGGCTTGCCCATGCTGTTTGACAGATCCACAGGTCCTATGTAGTAAACGTCGATGCCTTCAACCGTGAGCAATTGGTCCAGATTATGAATCGCCTCGATGTCCTCAATGTGGGCGATGACCATGATTTCTTCGTTGGCCATGCGACAGTAGTCACTCAATTTCTCACGCAGGCCATAGGTCGCTGCCCGTACCCCCGCCAGACCCCTGTTCCCGCAGGGGGCGTATCTGCACAAGGCCGCAGCTTTGCGCGCGTCTTCGACGGTATTCACATTGGGAATGTGCACTCCCATGGCGCCGACATCCAGGGCATGCAGAATACCGTGAGGATAAAGATAAGGAACTCGCGCGAAAGGGGTACATCCTACGAGTTCGCAGGCGCGGACCATATCTTCCGCAGTTTCGGTGGTAATAGGACCATGCTCTTGATCGATCACGACAAAATCAAAGCCGCAAAGACCCACCAACTCCGTGAGCTTGGCGGAAGGGACATAAACAAAGCTGCCCACCACCTCTTCACCTCGGCTCAGTTTGGCCTTGACTTGGTTAGGCTGCACCAGCGCACCTCCTTTTGCAGTTGCATAGGCCTGGTCTGTCTTCCATGCAGGAAAATCTACTATATAATATAGGATATCGTCAAGCTGATTCTCCGGCACTTCGCCCTCAGTCCTGCAATGGATAGCGCCCGCATTCACGCACGGTCTCGAACATCGCCAGTATGTTCTCCACCGGTGTGCGTGCCTGGATATTGTGGACCGCGGCAAAAACGAAGCCCCCACCCGGGCCGAAGCTCTTGATCCGCTCTCGCGCTTCTCGGCGCACCTCGTCAGGCGTGCCAAAGGGAAGGGTCCGTTGCGTATCTACCCCGCCACCCCAGAACGTCAATCGCCGGCCGAACTCCGCCTTCAACTCCACCGGATTCATCCGCGCCGCAGAGCACTGGACCGGGTTCAGGACGTCAAATCCCGCCGCAATGAAATCGTCGAGCAAGGCCCGAACTGAACCACAGGAGTGGATCAACGATTTCCAGGAGGTGTGCTCATGAATCCAATTGTTGATCCGCCGGTGAAAGGGTTGATATAGATGGCGGTATGTCCCCGGCGAAATGAAAGGTCCATTCTGCATTCCGAAATCCGTGCCAGTAGTCCAAACTGCTGCGATACGATTGCCGACCGCGTCATAAATTCTGGCGAGATTCGCCAAGGCGATTTCACATTGTTTCTCGAAGACTTCGCGGACAAATTGCGGGTGGCTGGCAGTGGTGACATACCATTCCTCGATGTCGCGGATTCCCTTGGGGTACTTGATCCAAGGCACGGGAACCAGAGCGATATCACCGAAGGCGGTGCCGGGAAGGCCTGCAAAAATCGCCTTGTCAGTGTCGGTATGCAGTTGTTCCGCTTCACGCCTGAAATGCTCGAGGTCTTCTATGGAGATCGGGCCGAACTCCTGAAGGTTGTCTTCCACCTTCATTTTTCTCTCGTTCAAGGGCGGCTGCCGCACGATGGTGTCAAAGAAATAACCACCCTTGGGCATCAGGCCGCTAGGCGGCGCTGAATGATCACCTTCGGGGTACATCAAGACGTCACCGTTAGGTTCTGGTTCGATGTTGAAATCGCCCGGCACCAGCATGGGGACCCCATCGAAAAACGTCCAAGGTTTCCAGCCCTCGTTCTTGTAGCCAAACAGAGTCTTTGGTCCACTCAGATTGATTACATCAGTACCGAGAGCCTCCATGAGGTCAGGCTTGATCTCCCCTAACATTTGGTAAGGCTCAATGACTTTGACAGGTGTGCCCGGCTTATCTAAACCCAAGGCTTGGCGCAACCGATACACGGTGCTAACGTGCATCCCGGTTCCCAAGCTGCCTCCCAGGTCCACCGGGACCCGGTCGGCTTCTTGGTGGTTTAATGCCAGATTGACGCATTCACGTGATGGCAGCATGTCCCCACGCCTTTCTATGCCCCATGCCTTGGCCAGTCGCGAACCACTTGCTTCGGAGGAGCCGCAGCAACCCCTGCCAACCCACCTGCCACAATCAGGTTCTGCCCTGTCATCCACGCGCTCTGGTCCGAGGCGAGGAAGAGAACGGCTTTGGCGACGTCCTCAGGCTTCCCCCAACGACCCAGCGGGATGGAAGCTCGCACTCTTTCCACCATTACGTCTCGCGTTATGCCCAGCGTGGCCGCGCGCTGGGGCATGACCGTGTCGTGGAACTCGGTGGCGACCGGCCCGGGGCTGATAGCATTGACATTGACTCCGAAAGGAGCAAGTTCGACCGCTAAAGTCTGCGTCAGGCTCACCACACCAGCCTTGGCCACATTGTACGATACTGACAGCGCTGCAGGACTGACGGCATTGAGGGAGGCAATATTGATGATCTTCCCTGCTTCCTGCTGTGCCATGAGGGCGCCTACTTCCCGACAACAGAAAAAGACGCCATGGAGGTTGACGTCGAGAACCCTGTTCCACTCCGCAGTTGAGAGGTGAATCAAGGGCACCACGTTCGGCGGCACGCCGGCACTGTTGACCAGGATGTCGATGCGACCGTGTTTGCTTTTGACTTTCTCAACCATGCTGTGTACCGAGTCCTCTTTGGTCACATCCACCTCGAGCGTCTCGCAGCGCTGGCCGCGCGCCACCAGCTTTTCGCATGATTCCAGCATGCGCTCTCTGCGGATGTCGGCGATAACGACTACGCAACCGGCGGCGCCCAAGGCCTCGCAAATCCCAAAACCGATGCTCTGCGCGCCCCCCGTCACTACTGCGACCTGGTTCCGAAGGTTATTCATGATGGCTCTCCTGAATGAAAGTGGCGCCTCGCTGCCGGCCCTCAGCCAAAGGCATTGATCATCCCTTGACTTCCGCTTTCGTCGAACCCTTCTCGGAAGCCACAATCGCCACTTTTAACAACCCGTATAACATATAGGAATTTGTTCATTTGTCAATCGAAATCTCCTTTTCCACGTGATGTCAAGCTATTTGAGCAAATAGGCGGAGGGTCCGATCACGCCAATGGTTCCATACCGTCCGGTGAATCTCAGAACCTGCTCAATTTGGAGTAAGCGTTGGGCTTGATGCCTTGGGCGCTCCGCTCGAGGTGCAACGGGAGCTGACGCGCCACGCCAGCATCACGACTCCGATGAATGTCTACGGAAAGGCAATGCCGAGCATCAGGCGCACGGCGAACAGCAAGGTCGTGAGTATGGTGTTGACGAAAGAAAAAAGGGACCCCGTTGTGGTGGCTCCCTGAGAGTTTTCCTCCTATTGGGGGTTTGTGGTCTTCCTGAGATTCCCCGTGACCTCATGAAAGGGTTGGTTGCGGGGGCTGGATTTGAACCAGCGACCTTTGGGTTATGAGCCCAACGAGCTACCAGACTGCTCCACCCCGCAACACTATCATATCTAAAGCCAAGCGATTTTACAATGGAGTTTTAGCAATCGAGTTTTGGCGCGCGGACGCCTCCCATGTGCTAAGATTTTTCCTTCAGAGATACGACGGAATTTGCACTGGAGGATGTAGTGGGCAAGACGGCGGACCCCGCCCCAAAAAACTTCGCGGTTAATCGGCAGGCGCAGCATCTCTATCATTTATTGGAGAAGTTCGAGAGCGGCGTTGAACTGACCGGAACCGAAGTAAAGGCGATTCGTGAGGGCAAGGTAAATCTTAAAGACAGTTACGCGGTGGTCAAGAATCAAGAGGTTTGGTTGATCGACTGCCATATCAGCCCGTACGCAGCAGGCAGCCGCTTCAACCATGACCCGTTGCGTGACCGGCGCCTGCTCTTGCACCGCCGTGAAATCGACAAGCTTACCGGACGCACGCAGGAAAAGGGCTTCACGCTCATCCCCACGCGCGTTTACCTGAAGAACAATCTGATCAAGTGTGAGATTGCGTTGGCCAAAGGCAAGAATGTATTCGACCACCGGGAAACGTCTCGACGGCGGACCATCGAAAGGGAAGTTCAGCAGGATATCCGCGAACACCGGAGGCGGCACACTTAGAGTGACGAGTGACAAGTGACCAGTGACGAGTGGGGGCTAGGGGCTGGAGACTTGGGTCTGGGGTTCGAAGAAAAGTCCGCCCTTAGTCCCTAACCAATCCCCAGTCCCCAGTCCCTAGCCCCCAGCCCCTTGTAGGAGGCGCTGTGAAGATCGAATTTCGACACGAGCCTATCGCGCAACTCACCGCTTCTGCCATCGTGACCTACTCTTTTGAGGGGTCGCCCGCATCCAGCGGCAGTGCGAAGCGGTTGCCCGTGGAGTCTGGTAGCCTCTTGCAGGAGCTGCATTCCGCGGGCGAGCTCACAGGGAAGGCTTATGAGTGCACGCTGATTCACCGCCCGCCGGGATTAGCTGCGGCGAAGCTGTTGGTAGTTGGGGCAGGGAAGGAGGAAAAGTTCAATGGCGAGCAGGCGCGCCGCCTGGCAGGCGCCGCGGTGCGCTACCTGAGGAGCCGAGGCGTACATGACCTGGCCTGGGTGATACCGGGACCGGGATCGCAGCCGGACTGCATTGAGAGCGTCGTGGAAGGCGCGATGCTCGGCGACTACGATGCGGATCGGTACAAGACTGAACGCAACGGCCAACGTGGAATCGATCGGCTGGACTTGGCGCTCCCCAGCCCGCCCCATCAGGCGGCCGAGACTGCCCGGGAGCGCGCCCGGATTATTGCTGAAGCGCAGAACTTCACACGCTATCTGGTCAACGAGCCTGCCAACCAAATGACCCCGACAATGCTCGCCCAACATGCCCAGGAAATGGCCAGGCGTTTCGGCCTGGAGTGCCAGGTCTTGGGCCCGGATGAGATTCGGGCGTTGAAGATGGCAGCGTTCTGGGCGGTGGCCCAGGGGAGTGAAGAACCACCGCGACTAATCGTTGTGCGCTACTACGCCCCGTTGGGCGCTCCCGAAACGCCGCTGATCGGCCTGATAGGAAAGGGCATCACCTTTGACACCGGCGGCATCTCCATCAAGCCCAGCGAGAGCATGCACGAGCAAAAAACCGACATGGCGGGCGCCGCTACGATGCTCGGCGTCATGCAGGCCATAGCACAACTGAAGCCCCACGTCCGTGTCGCGGCTGTCATCCCGGCCACGGAGAACATGCCCAGCGGCAGGGCTTACAAGCCCGGCGACGTTATTACCTCGATGTCCGGCAAGACCATCGAAATCCTGAATACCGATGCGGAAGGACGCTTGGTTCTTGCCGACGCGCTAACCTACGCGAAGCAGCTTGGCTGCACCGTGTTGATTGATGCTGCCACGCTGACGAGCGCCATCAGAATTGCTCTCGGGGAGATCACGACGGGAGTCTTCGGCTGGAACAAAGTATGGGTGGAGCGCGTGCTGGCGGCGGCAGCCACAGCGGGGGAAAAAATGTGGGCGCTACCGGTAGATGAGGATTACCGGGACCTTTACAAGAGCTCCATCGCAGATCTCGCCAACACCGGGGGAAGATACGGCGGCGCTATCACCGGAGCAATGTTCATCGGAGAGTTTGCCGGTGAGACGCCCTGGGTGCACCTGGATATAGCCGGGACCCGGTGGTCGAACGAAGAGAAGCCTTATATGGCCAAGGGGCCCACCGGCCATGGGGTACGAACTCTGGTGGAATTGCTAACCACTGTTTCAATGTGATGTCCGTGGTCCGTTGCCCGTGGCCCGTTGCCCGCGCGGCGATAGTCGTTCATTGGCCGTCCCGAGTCCGGCTGCGCAGCACCGTGATCTATTCGATACTGATCAGTCGCCGACGCCGCGGCTTGAGCCTGCAGCAACATGTCGGCGACGTCCTCGCCCGCTCGCCGTCAGCGAGAATCACTCGAATCCAGAAACTCCCGCCGCCCATTGGAAGTCTCTTTCGACGAACAGCTCTTGAAGCGCGGCGGGGGTAGGTGAGGAGCCAGGATGAAGAAAGCCTATACCGAGAAACAAGGCCAGTACTTGGCCTTCATCTATCACTACACTCGAATCCACCGAAGTGCGCCTGCCGAGGCCGAGATGCAGGAGTACTTTCGCGTCTCTCCGCCTACCGTGCATCAAATGGTCCTGAGACTCGAAGCCAACGGCCTCATCCAGCGGACGCCGGGGCAGCCACGCTCCGTCCGTTTGCTGATCCCACCTGAAGAACTACCCGACTTGATTTAATCGACTGGCCAAGTGCTGGTTAAGGGGAGGCGGCTATCACGTGGAGGAAAAAGGTGCCAGGAAAAAGGTGCCGGGAGGGGGACTGCACCCCTGAGTTGAGACAGTGAAATTAGGGACAGTTTACCATTCGCTGCAAAGATTGCCCTTGGAACAGTCCCCATTAACGGGTGATGCGGGAAACAATGAATTCGTTCAGCCTTTTGCCATTCACATTCTTAACAACCCGCACGTTACTATTAGCGACACCCAGCTGTAGGTTTTTGATCACACCGCGATCATCGAAGCTCACCTTGCAGGGAATGAGGTCGAACATCTCAGCCGCCTGCGTATCGTGTGCCGCTAGGACGAAGGCTGGCGTGGACCACATCCAGCGCCCGAGCCCGTAATACTCGTAGCGATCCTTGTGCACGTTCGCCTTCCAGTCATTTCGCAGGTACCAGTAGAGTAGCTCCTGAAGAAGGAAATGAGACAAGCCGTTCTTCTCCGGGACCAGCATTTGTTGGGCCGGAAAATACCACATGCTCGAGTCCACGGGTACCCAAACAATCGGAAGGTTGGACCGCATCAGCACGACGAAAGCCTTAGGGTCAAGCATGACGTTATAGTCCTGCACAGGGCTCTCTGCCGAGCCCGCCACCATGTAAACCGCGTCGATCTTTCGCATCCAGAGTGCCGGATCACGCAGATACGCTACAGCAAAGTCCGTCATGCTGCCCACGGCGATGAGCGCAACTTTGCGGTCGGACTCTCTCAAAGTCTTCAGAATCAGATCGACCCCTTCCTGGTCATCCACATAAAGGGCCTTATCCTCGAAAGAACGCATCTCAAATTGCCCCAACCCCTTGACAACCGGCACGGTGTGTCCGGATAGGCCCATGAGCTTCTCCAGCACTTTTTCGCCGTCGCTTGGGTAGTGATGGTTATCCAGAATTATGCCCTTAAGGTCGACTTCCGGCAACTTCAATAAGGTGGCGGCGTCAAAGTGATCATCAATATCATCGATCGTGTAATATAGATCTGTTGAATAGAGCACCGGACAAGGAGCCCCGGCTTCTTGAGCACGGCAAGTCACGGCACCAGATAGGAGAAAGAGATACGTCATCGCGATCGGACCCAAGCCGGCAAGATAAGCTCCCACTGTGAGTTTCTGATTCTTCATTCATCCTCCATTGACAAAATCATGGCTGTCCTTTCCGGTCACTCGGAGCAGCCCCGCTTGTGCCTGAGCAGGCGTGCGCACCCGTACGGAGGAAAAGGTGCCAGGTACCTTTTCCGCCTTTTCCGGGTCGTCCTCGGCTCCGCAGGCTGTTTTCCAATCCGAATTGCGCTACCGCACTTCATACCCATTCCTTCGGGAACAAAAGGTACCTGGAACATGTGAAAAAATTGGTTTTATCGATTTCAGCACTACGCATTTTCAATAAGTTACACGGTTGATAAGGGGTCCAAATTCAATTTTTTCACATGTTCCTGACACCTTTTTCCTTCTCAGATCAGAGATTTCAGATTTCAGACGCGGATAGCAACTGCGGAGATGCTTCGCTGCTCTCAGCATGACAGGAATGCGTTGACAGACAACGGACGACGGACAACGGACGACGGACAACAGACAACAGACAACGGACCAACTACATCCGTTCCGGGACCTCAATTCCCATGAGTTCGAGAGCCAAGGTCAGGGTTTGATTCACGAGCTGAACCAGATACAAAAGAAACTGCTGTCGCGCCGCATCAGGCTCACTCAGGATGTGGAAGCGGTGGTAAAAGTTGTTGAAGGCTTGCGCCAGGCGGAAGGCGTATTTGGCGATTCCGGCGGGCTCTTGGCTGGCGATGGCCTGCTCGACCGCCATCTCGAGTTGCGCATTCAGCAAGGTCAATTCCCAGAAGGCAAGCCCATCCTCGCCGGCAAAGAATCTCCTGAGCACTTCCGGCCCGACCACCCGGTCAAGGCTCTGGGGTCGGAAGTTTGCCTGCATTTCCTGGAATTTGTTGAAAATGTTCCTCGCCCGGACCACGCTGTATTGCAGATAGGGCCCGGTCTCCCCCTCAAAAGCGAGAGCTTCCTTGAAGTCGAAAGCGATGATGATTCGCCGAGAGAACTTGAGCAGGAAATAGCGCAAGGCGGCCACGGCAATCATGCGGGCGTAGGTTTGCTGCTCCTCGGGGTCCTGGGTCATTTGGCGAGAGCAGACTTCCTCGAGCGCCTTGGCGACCAGCGTGTCGATTAAATCGTCCGCCTTAACGCCCAGCCCTTTCCGGCCCGACACCTCCACCCAGGGGCGCTGCCGGTCTTCGGGGCTCAACTCGACGCCCAATTCCTCCGCGCAGCGCGGGGTGAGTCCCACCACTTCGTAGGCGAAGTGGTGCAAGTTGTTGGCTTGCTTGTGGTAGCCCAGAGCATGAAGCGCGGCCTTCACCAGGTTCTGGAGGTACGACTGGCGAGTGTCGATCACCGCATAGGCGCTCTGAGCGTGGCCGCAGGACGGAACCTCGGGAGCTGCCGTTAGGCCGAGCCTGTCGGACCCGCTTTCGTCGTTCAAGTGACCCCTCACCCGGCCTGCGACGGCTGGTGACGGCGCCGTCGCAGTCCACCCTCTCCCCAAGGGAGAGGGCTGTTCTCCCTGCACTGGCGCCGTCGCAGTCCACCCTCTCCCCAGGGGAGAGGGCTGATCTTCCTGCACTTGCGCTACGTCGCCTCCCTGCTCTGGCGCTACGTCAGCGTGCATGGTGGTACGCCACACTGGGTGGCCGTCCGGGTAGCGATGAAAAAGCGCGTAACCGAAATCCTTTCCCAGCAGAGCGAACTTCCACAGGTGGTAGGCGATATCCTTGCCCACATAGGTCACCGTGCCGTTCGAGCGCACGATGATCTTGACGTCTTCCTCGCCCGCTTCTTCATCGCGCTGTGGCGTGGGCGTCTCGCCCGCGGTGGCGCCGGCGCCCCGCTGTGGCGTGGGCGTCTCGCCCGCGGTGGCGCCGGCGTCCCCGTCTCGCGGGCTCGAGGTCCGCGATTCGTCGGGTTCCGCCAGGCTCATGACCCAGCAGCCTGCATTCTTGCCTGCATTCTCGTAGCGAATGGCCCCATTCTTTTTGAGCAGCTCGAAGGCGGACTTCCAAAAGTCCAGCCGCAGAATCTCGCTCTCCTGCACCAGGAGATCGTATTGCACGTTGATGCGCAGCATGGTCTCCAAGTGTTTACGCACGATGGCGGTGGAGATAAGGTCGGCCATGCGTGCAGGCTCCCCGTGGCCTTCTTCGATGTCCTTCAAGGCGTGAGAACGGAGGTCCAGCGCCTCGGGGTTGGTCTGGTAATACTGAAAAACTCTGGCGTAGAGGTCCCAACACAAATAGTCGAACCGCTGCTTGGGGTCCTGGATCAATCGTTCCACTTCCTCGAGGCTTTTGTGTTCGAGATGGATGAAGCCCACCACAACGTCCGCGACCTGCACCCCCGTATTGTCAATGTAGTTCTGCACCTCGACCTGGTTCCCGCGGAATTTGAGCAGGCGAACGAAAGTGTCGCCCAGAATCGCGTTCCGCAGATGCCCGATGTGGGCCGCCTTGTTCGGGTTGATGCTGGTGTGCTCAACCAGAACTTTCCCTTCGAGAGAAGGCAGGGAAGCGCGGCCCGAGGCGCGGCGCGCGAATAATGCGGCTGCAGTTTGGGCGCGGTCCAAATGGAAGTTGAGATAACCCGCGCCAGCGATGCTCACACGCTCCACCCCCTCTACGGGTAGGAACTGCGCCGCAAGTGTCTGCGCGATTTTTCGAGGGGCCTGCCGTAACCGTTTAGCGAGTTCGAAGCAGGCGGCCAGTGAGAGATCGCCCATCTCTGAGGAAGGCGGAGAGTCGAGTAAGGGCGGCTCCAATTCCAGATTAAACGCTTCGCGCGCCAGTGTCACAAATCTCTGCTGAATCTTCTGCTGGATCTCCAAATACAAGAATCTCTCCTGACTCGGACTTCTGACTGGTGCTGAGTTTTCGATTATAGCAGACTGAGTCCGAATGAAGTTCCGAGGTAGTGTCCCAATTCGAATCTAGTGTAGTGTCCACTAATTGAGTGGACAATGTAGCGCTGCCGTCCCGGCGGCATCTGCCGGCAGGATGCCGGCGCTGCGAGAAGGAGCGTTGTCCAGCTATTTCCTGGACGCTACACTAGGGCCGCCCCTTGTCCGTCAGCGGACGGATTCGGCCCTGCTTCGCATGACGTCATTCCCGCGCAGGCGGGAATCCAGTACGCAAGGCGCTCAGTTCCGAAGGTTTGCGGAGTGGATTCCCGCCTGCGCGGGAATGACGGGCGGTCTTCGCTGCAGTGGATTCCCGCCTTCGCTCCTGACTCCTGGCCTGTGACTTCCTCGATCACTGCATAACGCCGCCCCTTGATCACGCGAAGTCACAGGTTATTCAATCCGGCCCTCGCCGGTGGCCCTGCTGACTTCTGACTTTGCCGAGACCGCCCCCTTGACAAATCCCGGCCCGCTGATATACTAGCCTAGTATGTTCATGATTCCGCCCCAGGCGCGGTCCAAGGCCGCGCGAACAAAGGCTTTCCTCGCCCTTTGCCGGCTCCCTCAGGAAGGATGAAATGCCCAAGCCCAAAAGCACAGCAACTGCCGCCTCCCCCGCCCTGATACATGAAAACTACTTACGCGCCCGCGAGGCCGGGCTGGTAATGCGCGAAGCGGACTTCCGCCGGCGCTATCATGCCCTGAAGCACGGCCTGGGCGCGGGCGTGAGCTCGCTCGAGGAGAGCATGGCGGCGTTGGGTGAGGATCCGGCGCAGTTCAAAGCCTTGGCGGGGCTGATCGAGCGCACCTTCGTCCCTAAGAACTTACCCGAGTACGAGGTGGTGCAGCGGCTGGCCGGGGCCATCTGGCGCCGGCTTCGCCTGTACAACGCTGCGGCGCGCTGGGAGGCCGAGGCCCTGCGCCAGGGTTTGAGCTCCGGCCCCGAGGTGGAGAGCCTGAGCGTCTACGACACGCAAATGCGAGCCATGGGGGTCATCACGCTGCTTCTGGACGAGACGCAGCTTTCCCGCCGCCGCGCCCAACTTCTCGCCGAGGTCGAGCGGCAGTTTCGGGCCTTGCTGAAAATCCGCAGCGGGGGAAAAGTCAAATTCCGGTTCCTCTCGCGCGAGTCCCCGAAAGAGCGGCGTGAACTGGAAGAGGAGGAAAGGTTCTGGAGAGTGATCGACCGGATCGACGAAGGCGGCCCCGAGGTGGAAGCTATCCTGGAAAAGTTCCGCTCCGAAAAGGAGCGCCGGTGACCACCACGACGCCGGGCAGTGTCCTAATTTGAACGTAGCGCCGCCATCTTGGTGGCTCAATGCCGGCTGGAAGCCGGCGCTACACCTGAAATTAGGACACCACCACGACGCCACGGCGCTTTGTTTCGGGATATAATTGCGGAAAGCCGGAAGGAGGCGGGTTCGTGATCCAAGACCCGGGGCTTTGGGAAGCGTGGGAGACGGAAGCGGTTTTGCGCCAACCAGCCGATTTCCGCCGCAATCTGCGCCTGCTCGAAGCCATGTACGAGGAGGCGCGTGCGCTGGGAGTCATGAGCGTGCCGCAAGCTCTCGAGGGATTAGAGAGCCGGTTGCGACTGGCTAGAGTGCTCAATGTTCGAACAAAGGTCCGCTGAGCAGGAATGCGCGGACAGGGATATAGGGTTGTGTACAGCCATCCAACAGGTATTGCCATGACAGATAATATTTTAGGGTTTATCGGCTGGGACGTTTCCGCCGCTTGGGATGGTGATCCAATCCCAGCTCTTGTCTTTTTCGGCTCAGGGTGTTGCGGTGAATCCCCAGGGCCTCGGCGGTCTTGGACTGGTTTCCGTTGTGCTTTTCGAGCAGGCGCTGGATAAAGCGCTTCTCGAATTCGCTGACCGCTTCGGGGAATTGAATTCCGTTTTCGATCATGCGGCTGATGAGAGCTTCTAGCTGGTCTTTCACGGCAGTGCTCCAGTGCGAAAGTATTTGCTCCGCGTGCTTCCCTTGCCAACTTCGAGCAGTATTGGCAGCGTTCTCAGTCGCCCAAGTGCGATTGCGCTCCTGCGGACAAGCACGACTGAGGACTAATTCTTAACGGCTTTCCTGTCGTTCCGGCTCAACGTCTCTCTGAACTTGTCAAACCCCAATCGAAACTGCGCCTTGAGGTTGGCAGGCATTGCCAGGGAAATAATATGCGCCCCGGAAGTGACGTAAGGGGCCAAGGTTGATTGCTGCACCGCTCCCGGCTTGATGGCGAAAGCCAGCAGGACCAGGAGGAGAACGCAATTCACAAGCACCCCGCGTACCAAGCCGAAAACGGCCCCCAGAAATCGGTCGAACCATTGTATGCCCGCAGTCTTAATCAGTTTTCGAACCAGCAGGGAGACCACGCTGCCCAGCAGCAGGGTCCCCAAAAAGAGCGTCAAAAAACCCAGGCCCAGCGCCACCTCGTGGGACTTGGTCAGATCCTCAAACCAGAGGGCGGCCCTTGGGTACGCTATGGCAGCCACCACGATTCCAGCCACCAGGGACGCCACGGAGATCAATTCCCTGGTAAAGCCTCTTAACGTCCCAGCAATCACCGAGCCAGCCACGATGGCGGCAAATATCCAGTCGAGCCAATTCCATGCACCCATGAGCCTCAGCGCGATCCCGCGTCCGCGGGCCTGTTTCAATTAGGATTCTGTCCAGTTAGAAGACTATACGCTTGCCGGTACTTCTCACTCGTTTTTTCCACCACCTCAGGCGGAAGGGGAGGCGGAGGCGGTTGTTTATTCCAGTGAAGCGATTCGAGGTAATCGCGAACGAACTGCTTGTCGAACGAAGGTTGCGGCCGCCCTGGCTGATATCCCTGCTGCGGCCAGAAGCGAGAGGAGTCCGGAGTCAGGACTTCGTCGATCAGCAGGATGTCGTTTCCGCTTCGGCCCCATTCAAACTTGGTGTCGGCGATGATGATGCCGCGCCCCGCCGCATAGTCTCGGGCCCTCGAGTAGAGGTCCAGGCTATAATCGCGCAGCTTCTCGGCGGTCTCACTCCCCAATGTCGAGACCGTCTCCTCCCAAGTAATATTCTCGTCGTGCCCAGTCGTAGCTTTGGTTGCCGGAGTGAAGATCGGCTGGTCGAATTTGGAACCCTCGCTCAGTCCCTCCGGCAGCTTGATGCCGCAGACGGTTCCTGTAGCTCTGTATTCTTTAAGTCCTGAGCCCGCCAGGTAGCCCCGGACCACGCACTCGACGGGGAAAGGTTCGGCCTTCCGCACCAGCATCGACCGCCCCTCCAACTGGTCGGCAAACGGCTGAAGGCCGGCAGGGTAGTCGGCCAAATTAGAGCTCAGGAAGTGGTTGGAGAAAGACTTGCCAAACATCTCGAACCAAAAGCAGGAAAGCTGAGTCAGGACCCAGCCCTTGGCCGGAATACCTTCGCCCATCACCACATCGAAAGCCGAAAGGCGGTCGGTGGCGATTACCACAAGCTGTCCCGGTCCCGCTTCGTAAACGTCACGAACCTTGCCTCTGGAGAAAAGCCTCGCGCCGGGCAATCTGGTAATGGTGAGCACAGATTGATGAGTTGTTTGCATGATGGCGGCTCAGAGCATTCGCTATTCTAAAACATCGGTAAGAGTTGTCAACGAAAAAAGTCGAGGAGTCGAGAAGTCAAGGAGTTGAGAAGTCGAAAAGTCAGGAGTCAGAAGTCAGTTGGAACACCGCACCGCACTGTTTATCCTGCGCCACCGTGGACGCACTGAACCTGAATCACTCCCGCCGTCAGCGTATACAATGTCCTTCGCATAAAACGAGGAAAGGGGGTAGAATTATTTGGTCGTGCCTTTCAAGGAGCCGCCTCATGAGCGAAATTGAGCAACTGGAGCAAAGAATCGAGAACCTCACCCCGCGGGATCTTGCGAAATTTCGAGCCTGGTTTGTAGAGTTCGATGCACGCGTCTGGGACGCCCAGATCGAGGCGGACGCCAAGGCGGGCAAGCTGAATGGCCTCATCAACGAAGCTCTTGCCGACTACAAGGCCGGGAAGGCTCGCGAGCTCTGACTTAGGGCCGGCTTTCGAAAAAAATTGACAAACCGTGCTAAGTGTCGGGGATGCTGGGGATGAGATACCGTCACCTTGCCTCCCCACGGTTTTGGACGTTATATGAAGCGTTGCCGACCGAAGTCCGAGCGCTAGCTGACAAGAACTTTGCCCTCCTCAAGTCTGATCCGCGGCACCCTTCCTTGCACTTCAAACGGCTAAACAATCTTTGGTCGGTCCGCGTCGGCGAACATTACCGAGCACTGGGGACTGACGTCAAGGAGGGAATCTATTGGTTCTGGATCGGACCTCACGCGGAGTACGACAGGATTGTGGCGTAATCGAAGCCGGTAGCGCGGACCACCGCTTTTGTGGTCCGCGTCTTTTCTGTCAGGTGAAAAGGGTGCAGTGCCCGCGCTCGGTTGAAGGCTCGCGTCAATAGGGCGAAGTCAGGCTCCGTGAATTTCTGTCGCCGCCTGAGCAGGCGCACGACGGTAAAGAAATATCGATCGGAAAGAGAAGGACGCCGGAGTTTCGACACCGCGATAGAATACGGCACGGTGGCGATAACAGCTACGGAAAAGACGCGGAGCGCAAAATCGGCGGTCCGCGCTACGTGCTTGGTCACGTGTGGGGGGAATTGAGGCCATGACGAGCGTTGTCATTAGTTACAGCCACAAAGATACCCGCTGGCTCAGCCGCTTGGTCGTCCACTTGCGACCTCTCGAGAACGCCGGTCTTATAGATCTGTGGGCTGACACGCGGATCAAGGCCGGCGAAGATTGGGTCAAGGAGATCGAGGCAGGGCTTGCCAAGGCGCGTGTCGCGATCCTACTGGTCAGTGCGGATTTCTTGGCCTCAGAATTCATTACTTCCAAAGAACTTCCAGCACTGCTTCAGAAAGCCAAGCGTAGGGAGTGTAAGGTCGTTTCTGTCATAGTCGGTCCCTGTTTGTTTGGCCGCATTCGGGATCTTCAACAGTTCCAAGCCATTAACTCTCCAGAACGGTCACTGGCGGGGATGAGGAAGGTTCAGGCCGAGGAGTGGCTGGTCAAGACTGCAGAAATTATCCTCGACGCAGCGCGAGATCAAAAAGAGCGTGCAACCGGTGGACCGCAACGAAAGTTCAGGGGTGACCCAAAAGTTGATGACCTTATAAACGGGATAAAGCTAGCAGACCGGGACCGCGCAGCCGAGGCCGCTCTGAAGGTGGTCGCCAGGACCGGCTCGGAGGGACAGAATGAGATATTTGAATCCCTCCTCAGTTATCAAGATTGCCCCGATGATGACGACAGATTTTGGGGTGCTTCCCACACTGTCGAAAGCTCCGTTCGGTTAGCACCCTGGTTGATCGGTCACGCTCAGCTAAGCAGAATGGCGGGCCACGATAATTTCTCCGTAAGGTCCTCGGCTGCCTCCATTTGCATGGATCTAGCGCACTCCACTCCCGATTGTGTCCCGCTGGACATTTTGTTGAAGCTGTCGGTGTATGACGAGGATTGGTACGTCCAAGCCCCGGCAAATGCCGCTCTGAAAGCGATGGCACGATCGTTTCCGGACGTCCTGCGCGTTTTCTACATGCGCCTGCACAGCAATGTGGAAGAGGAACGTGCACACTCGGTTGCCCAGATAGAGGATGTCGCAGCGAATGAACCCGGCCTGATCGAGCCGCGCCTAATGCGGAGCGAGCTCGCACGCCTAAAGCGAATAGGCGACGACAAGATTTTTCGTCGGTTATCCAAGGTCCTTGCCAAAGTGAAGAGGGTCAAGCGCACAGGCCTGTATCGCTATGGGCTCTAATACTAATTCAACGTCAAACCGGGTAGCGCGGACCACCGCTTTTGTGGTCCGCGTCTTTTCGGCCCCGTGATGGAGTGATCAAATTCGTGCGCGCGGATCGGAGGGCATTCTCACCCGGTCGACGATCAAACCGCAGCGTTCGTTTTGTTCGTCCGCGCTCATGCCGGCGTATTCGTTGTAATCTGCTTCACCGACTTCATGGCCAGTGAAATCGTTACCGGGTACACCGGCGCGCCAATGCAGCGCCAGTGGTCGGGTAGCGCGGAGGTATCCGCCAGCCGACGGATTCCTCCGCGGTTCTTCCCAAATTCGAGCGGCGCTACGATGTTTCTTATCATGAACGGCAGAGCGTTGATGCGGGTTTGATAGCCTGGCCCGTGCCCCCTATACCATTCCACCACATCGCTGTCGCGGGTGGCGCATACGTCCGGACGGTTTTTGTCCGGATGTATGCGCCCCAAATAAGGGCATAATCTGCCCGTGTCCAAGCTAAAGCACTATTACGGCCTCAATCACCTGTATTATTCGCACCATCACGCGCACTTTCGGGTGTGGCAGCGAAAGTTCTAGGACATGAACATCTGGAGCGCAAAGAAGTGGGAAGAGAAATTGAATTGCATGCACAACAATCCCGTGAAGCGAGGCTTGGTGAGGCAGCCGGGCGATTGGCCATGGTCCCGCCACGGCGGGGAGGTTTTATTTTCTGAGTGACGTTTCTCTATTGCCGATGGACAGAGTGCCGTGAGGGTTAGAGGGGGGCGCTACCCACATGAGGGGCGCATACATCCCGACAAGAAACGTCGGGACGTATGCGCCACCCGCGGCTACCTGTGCGCTACCCGCTGTCCCCACCGCACGCCTCGGTTTAAGCGTTCTTTCGTTCCTGCATATAGGCGCGGAGCAGAGCGTTGATGCGGGTTTGATAGCCTGGCCCTTGCCCCCTATACCATTCCACCACATCGCTGTCGATCCGTAGCGTGAGTAGCTTTTTCCGCGCCACCGGCTTCAGACCCCGCCGCACGAGGCCGCGGGCAAACATCTCCGGCGTCAATTCCGGAGTATCCGAAAAGTCGATCTTCTCATCTTTCAGCGCGTCGACTCGCTTCCAATCAGTCCGCGATTTCCTCGAAGTAACTGGCCTCTTCATTCTTAGTCGCCTTTCGAACTGAAATGATTCGGACAACTTCCTGGGTCTCAGTATGCGCGATAACCACCACCCTGCCGCTGAGTAAGCCCAAAGTGATGAACCGGGATTCACCGTAATCATACCGGTCATCCCAAAACGTGACCGTTTTGCCTGCGAACGCCCTTTCGATCCCCACGAAGTCGATTCCATGCTTCTGAATGTTGGATTGCCGCTTGGCTACATCCCATTCATATCGCATAGCAGCAGTGTAGCTACATTATGTAGCTACGTCAAGCGCCAAACTAAGGTGACTCACAGTCCGCCGCAGCTCGCGGCCACTTGAGGGTAAGCCGCGTAAATCTAAGCTGTGGTGCTCATGCTCGCCTGCTGATTTCTCCCGGGTTACGTCGCCGGAAACTATGAAGAGCGACTAGCCCACGACGATAAAGAAATATCGATCGGAAAGAAAAGGACGCCGGAGTTTCGACACCGCGATAGAATACGGCACGGTGGCGATAACAGCTACGGAAAAGACGCGGACCGCAAAATCGACGCTCCGCGCTACGCTCGCTGTAAAGCATCGAAGAGAAGCATATGAATAGAACCGCCAAACAACGCAAGCCGAACCGTCCCACGGTCGGCCAGCTTCATTCCGCGGTACAACGCCTCCGCCGGAGAGTCGAAGACTTGGAGGATCTGCGCGATCTGAACGCCGCGATCGAACGAAACGCAGGCAAACCCGGCGTCCCATGAGGTGAAGTGAAAAGAGACCTTGGACTCCGGTAAGCGGGTGGGTAGTGCATCCCTCGCTGCGGTGAAGTTCCATGTTGTAGCGGCGAGTTCACCTCGCCATTTGCAGGCCTGAAGCCGCCTCTGCATCAAGCTGGAGAACTGCGACGGATCGGACTTGGGAAAAAACGGTACCTGGAACATGTGAAAAAATTGAATTTGGACCCCTTATCAACCGTGTAACTTATTGAAAATGCGTAGTGCTGAAATCGGTAAAACCAATTTTTTCACACGTTCCTGACACCGTTTCCCCCTTGACACCGTTTCCATGCGAAGTGCTACTCGGCATCTCGGCGCTTTCATCGGAGATCTGCAGCAAGTGAACGCGAGTCCGATTACCATTTGCTCTGGCGACGTTGAATCATGCATCGAAACTCGGCGGGCGAAACCACTTTTGCTGATAACTTCTTTTGCGGGAAGTCCTTTGGGTTTAGAGTGACCAGGAAATCAGCCATGCCCTCTTCGCAACAGGCACAGAAGCAATTATCCCCTGGATCGGGAGAGATCTCAGCGTTTCCCAGCAGGGTTACTTCTTCTGCCTCTTCCTTGAGCAAATTCACGAATCGACCGACTACGTTCGGGCGAACCCTCAATCGCTTGGCTACCTCTTTATACTCGTCCACAATCGCGGGCGTCACGAGCCAAACGAAGTTGCCGCTCTCCGCCCACTCGTGAAGCATGTCGGCGCTATCGTTTTTGCCCGCGACAAAGGGGCTCTTGAAGCCCGAAATGCCCGAAATCACCGCTGAGGTGTCGACTACGACTCTACGCCCGCGCCGCTTGCAGCTCTGCTTCAACGGTGACCTCTGGTTGCTGCTTTTTCTGGTTTCGGTACTGGCGGATGGTCTTCAAAACCTCCTCTGTGGAGACATCGCCCATATTTTGAGCCGACTCCCTCAGGGTAGCCAGGAACTCCTTTTTCCAGCCAGGCCGCTTTCTGCCTCTGGGCAGGTCTTTGTAAAGCTCCACCCACTGAAGCCGCTCCTGCACCTGCTGCGCCAGCTCACGAAAAGGCACCTTTACTTCGACGGCAATCCAACCTGGCGAGGGGCGAGATTTGAACACGATGGCGTCCACTTTCCCTTCCCGGAAAGAGGGCAACCGACTCACGAATGCACCGGCAAACGCAGAGAGTAGCTGCGTGTTTGTGCCCAGCGCTCTTTTCAGGAATAGTGCCACCTTGGCAGCAAACAGACCGCTGGCATCAAAAACACACAGACCGGCACGCCGTCTTGGGTTCAAAACCCCACACTGAACAAGGTTCTGCAACTCTTTTGGTGTGGTTTCCAGGACCGCGCTGGCCTGTTTCAATTTCAGTTGGACTGTCTGCATACCTTTTCCCCTTCCATTTCCATCTAAATATTAGACAATAATGCAGCGGTTTGTCAAGAGCTTCACAGGAGGAACGGTGTCAGGTACTGTTTCTAGGGCGTCCGGGGTTGCGCAGGGTATTTTGCAAGTCGAATTGCGCCACCGCCTTGGCCACCCATTTCTCCGAGCCACAGGGCTTGCTTCCCACAGAATGCGCATGGCCACAAAGTGCAAGCATTCTTCCATGATGCCGAGAAAATCTTCATAATGCGCGGCCTTTTTGAAAAGCCGGGAACGAAAATTCGCGCCGTTCAGGGCGTGATAGATCATTCCGCCGACATCGACTCGCCTGACTCTGCCCATGCGGGAATCGCACCACTTTTTCTCCCACCGCTGCCCCCTCTACCGCATCCTCCCTCAAAGGAAAAGGGTACCTGGAACATGTGAAAAAATTGGTTTTACCGATTTCAGCACTACGCATTTTCAATAAGTTACACGGTTGATAAGGGGTCCAAATTCAATTTTTTCACATGTTCCTGACACCATTTTCCTCCCTCATGACCCTTCGGCGCCCAGTTCAGCCGCAAATGGCATTCCTCGGCGTGGGGGCTGTTCCCTACAATCTGGGGCCGCCGAGCCTCAGTGCCGAGCGGGGCATCATGCGGGCGGTCGCGCGCGGCGTATACACTTCGCCGAAAGTCACCCTGGCTCGTCATTCCCGCGGAGGCGGGAATCCATCTCTACCGGCTTTCCGCGTCCCGCCAAGAGGTAATGGCGGCCGAACAATCTCTCAATCACCCTGACCGCAGCGTGGCTCTCCTCGGCCCGGACGCAACCGAATCGAAGTTCAAATCCCAGCCCCTCGGCAATTTCAGAATTCTCCACTTTGCCGTCCACGGACTGTCCGATCCGCAGTTCCCTGATAGGGCGGCGCTCGTTTTGGGGCGCGACCCCAATACCAGTGACGACGGCCTGCTTGTCCGCCGTCATTCCCGCGCAGGCGGGAATCCATTTCAACAAATCACTCAGCTTTCCTTATCCGCCGACTTGGTGACGCTTTCAGCTTGCGATACGGCAAACGGAAAGCTCGAAGGTGAAGAGGGGATCGATGGACTGGCGGAAGCTTTCTTACTTGCGGGCGCCAAAAGCGTGGTCGGAGGGCTGTGGGATGTTGAAGATTCTGCGACGGAATCTTTGATGAAGGCTTTCTACTCGCACCTGGCGCAAGGACAAGACAAAGCCTCCGCGCTGCGGCAAGCGAAACTCGATTATCTCCGAACGTCGGCCAATAGCTCACCGGCTCTTTGGGCGCCGTTCACTTTGATCGGAGACGGCTCTGCCCCCATCATTTTCTGACCGAAGATCCAACGCGCTTTAAGCCGTTTGACAGAAAAAGCGAGGCCGGGAGTGTCAGAGTACGTTAACCGGAAGTCAATTTCACTAAGTTGAGACGAACTAGGTTGTTAAGATTCGATCGGGGGGACGGGGCGAGAACTCTACCCAGACTGTACAGATCACCTTTCGGTAGTGGGTCAGTCTAAATTGAAACGCGACTCAGGCGTTCACCAACACAAGGCCGCAGGGCAGGAGTGGTCCACTAGGCCGCGGGCCAAGTTCCGAGTGGCTCGTCAGCCAGGCTTAGTCGTAATGAATGACACCCGGATCACTTCCGCGGTTTTCGACAAACCGTCAAAGCCCCCGCATGCTGCGGAGGACAGGGTCCAAGTTTCCGAAGCGCGGGCGGCTCGCTGGCCCAGCGAGCACAAAAGACACTTAGAGCGCATGGTCTGATTACAGGCACGCGGAGTTAATTATGGGACGCTATGAGCCAAATGATTACGTAAAGGTCGAGATCGTCGATAGGGCTAGCAAGGAAAGCGAATGGCTCTGGGTGCGTGTGGATGGCTGCGACGACGAGAGGCAACTAATCTTCGGCACCCTCGATAACATTCCAGCGGTGAACGTCGAGCTTAGGCTCGGCCAGCAGCTTGCCATCAGCTATAACAAGATCCGGGACCGCCGGAAAGCATCTGACTTTTAGATAGGCCCCTCCTGGCCTGGAGGCCGCAGAGCTTCGCTCTGCGCCAGCCGCGGATAAGATCTATGGGCCCTTTGATGGGGGGAGGAGGGAGTTAGGGGGTATTAAGAGGTGACCCTCCGTCGGCTGGGTGTGGTAATATGCCGGACAACTGAGTGTCGCCGAAGTCGAATTGGCGGTTGACGATGAGCAAATGCCGAAGATCGGGCGCCTGATGCGTTGGTCGCCGGCGCCGACACGCTTAACATGGAAACATGTGTATAGATCCGCGGCAGCATGGACCACATGGACACTCACTTAGCACAATTCGCCAGCGCTCAGGCGACTTCGATGGGAGAGGATCGCAATGGCAGTCCAAAACAAGATCGAGTATGCCGAACTTAAAGACTTGAACCTCGACGCCTCCAATCCGCGCCTCGGGCGCGAGAATACCGCCCAGCAATGGAGCCAAGACAGAGTACTGGAGGAAATGAAGGACTGGACTCTGGATGAACTGGCCCTTTCATTCCTGGAGAGCGGTTTCTGGCCGCAAGAAGCCCTCTTGGCTGTGGAGGAACCTCTGAACGGGCAAAGGAGACTTGTCGTTGTGGAGGGGAATAGACGCCTCGCAGCTTTGAAGCTGCTGAAGCTGGCCTTCGACGGCAAACCGGAATCCCCGAAGTGGCGAGAATTGGTCTCCCACAAGAAACCGCCCCAAAATCTATTCTCGGAAATTCCATTTATCCGCGTCGGCAGTCGCAAGGATGTCGTCGCCTTCCTGGGCTTTCGGCATGTCACCGGAATCAAGGAATGGAACCCAGCCGAGAAGGCAGAGTACATCGCCGACCTCATCGAAGATCACAAGATGGGCTACGACGAGATCAGGCGGAAGATCGGGAGCAAGACGGACACGGTTCGTCGGAACTATATCTCCTACCGTCTTCTCCTCCAAATGGAAGGTGAAGAGGATATAGATCTTAAGCGTGTTGAGGATAAGTTCAGCGTTCTCTATCTGTCCCTACGCTCCGAAGGTGTGCAAAGGTATCTTCAGGTTGACATTCAGGCTGAGCCGGGCAAGGCGAAAAGGCCTGTCCCTCAATCGCGTTTGGAAGCTCTCGCCAAATTTGCGCTTTGGTTGTTCGGCGATGAAAAGCATGAACCTGTTGTCAAGGAATCACGATATGTAGATCGTTTCGGCAAAGTTCTTCTGAACAAGAAGGCGGTGGATTATTTGGAAAGAACTGAGAGGCCGAACCTTGAGTTTGCTTACCGCATTGCAGGCGGCGACGAATTCGAGACTATCGAGTTCTTACAAAAGGGGGCTGACAACACGGAACAGGCATTGAGTCTGGTTCATCATTTCAAGAATTCGTCTCAAGTTCAGTCCGCTGTGAAGAGACTCGGCGCGGACGTTTTTCAATTGTTGAAGATATTTCCCAACATCAAACAAGAAATTGAAAAGGAGTTGGCTTGATGCTGGCCCTGCCAGAAAGTGGCATGAGACCATACCGAAACGGTCACCAAACGGACATGAGTATCTTTTGTGACTGGCTGGAAGGCAGCCTGCTCTTTACGAGCTACGCCCGGCTGTCGCTCTCGGACATCAAGGACGTTCTGATGGAAGAGAACCTGTACGTGAACCAGGACAGGGCATCTGAGTTTCTGGCTTACGTGTGGCGCGAATTCGACCGGCGCAAGTCCGCCCTTGGAAAGGCCTACCCTATTCAGATCGAGAATCTCAAATTATTGCGGCGGACGACATGGCGACAATCACCAGCTTACTCGTTCTGTCTGCTTTTGTCGTATGCGGAGAGTTACCGGGAGTGGGCGAAGGGCTTTGGAGCCGACTTCACCGAACAAGGATTGCTGTTTGAGGAGATAACGGCGGAGGCGCTGAAGCACGAATTGGGTGGCTGGGACATTTATTCGACCGGGTGGTCCAGCGCTCATGCGGAAGGACTTAGAAAGATCGTTGACGATGTGCGGGCGCGCTTAGGAGAAGAGGCCGGGAAACCTGAAAAATTCCCCAAGTTTAAGGTCGCCAAAGACGCGGGGCTGGACGTTGTGGTGTCGCGGCCATTTAGCGACAGTCGCGTCGGGTTTCCTCTCTACCTAGTTCAGTGCGCCAGTGGGGGGAATTGGGAAGGAAAGCGCAATGAGCCGAACACAAACGTCTGGAGGACCCTGATTGATTTTGCGGTTATACCGAAGAAGGCTCTGGCAATTCCCTTCGCTTTGCCAGACCGTGATTTCTGGTTTGGCTGTCGGGCCATGGACGGAATGCTCATCGACCGCATGCGCCTACTCTCAGGGGGGCGTCGCCAGCCCGATTGGGTTTCACGTGACGTAAAGCGGCGAGTGATCGCTTGGATGTTGCCGCGGGTTAAAACGCTACCACTCTACGAGTGAAACAGCATTTTGCGGGCCTTCAGTAACACCTGTGCCCGCACGGTATGGGTCCTTTTCCAATCGTACGGGAGCCGTCGTGGCGATCCGCGAATCGGCTGGCGCTGAGTCGATGAGCGCTTGGGCAATTAGCTGCACCAGATGTACGTTTACTCCATTACCCAATGCCTTGAATGCCCGCGTGGGAACCTTTGGGAAATGCTTCAGTTCGTCCATGCATTGGAGTCGAGCGCACTCCCGTACCGTCATATAGCGCTCTTCCCACGCTATGATCGGCACCTGAGTAGTCGTCATCGCGATCAGTGATGGCGCCGTCGTCGGCCTTTTCACGCGCACGCCGGATGCACGGAATTGAAGGACATATTTCCAGATGTCCCGCTCCCCACCCTTGCAGTTCCATTCAAACTTCTGAAGACTGGGAGGGAAATCTCTGATCTCCGGCATCCACTTGTCGATCCACTTTCTGTTGTCGGAATAAAGGGCGCGGTTCTGTCGGATGAACGTCCGCTTCCATGTCGGGAAGTGCCTCTCCGGTGTGCGCGCATGCGATGGAAGTGCTCTCAGAACGGAGTATCGGTCATAGCCTCTGAGCGGCTCGCCGTGGGAGCCGCGATATCTGAGAAGATCCCGCCGCAGGGTTCCCCACGGACTGGCATCCTCATAGGGATAGGTAGCTCCGAACTCCATCGACCAAATGGGGAACGATGGTAGCTCGACCTTCGCCGGGTATTTCTTGATGAACTTCTGCCACACGTCCAGACACCTCAGGACCACAGGCGTCAGCCGTCTGGCATCCTTTGGGTTATTATCAAGTATCGACTTCAGGTTTGGCTCGACATCCTTCGGTGGCACCGGCCATCGGAAATTGCTCAAGCCGCCCCTGCTCCCCACAATGAACATCCGGTCGCGGATCTGCGGGATACCAAATTGATGGGGCGACAGATACGCGGATGCGACCTCGTAACCGGCATTTTGGAACTGCCGCTCAAGATCCTCCCATGTCTCGCCACTGTTGTGCCGCTTGAGATTTGGCACGTTTTCCAAAAGTAGGAAGCGCGGCTTGCGCGCTCGCGCTATCCGTAGAACTTGGCCCAGGAGATTGCCCCACTTTGGACACTCTAGCCCCTGCTGCTCTCCGGCCTTCGAGAAGGGTTGGCAGGGCGAACCCGCACACAGAATATCGTGGTCCGGCACATCGGAGATCGGCACGGACAGAATATCGCCCGCCGGGCGCATCCCATAATTCGCCTCATAAACCTCGCGAAGAGCCGGGTCAATCTCGCTCGCGAACACGCAGTTGTTGCCCAGTCGCGCGAGGGCTAGGTGAAATCCTCCGAGTCCGGCAAACAAATCTATGAAGCGCATGCTTCGCTCTTCCGGCGACCCAGCAGTGCATTTTCCACTCGAAATGCCGCAAGCTCCGGGTCTGCCCTAATGTCGCCTTCCCAAAGGCGGATCACGTACCAGTTCTGCTTTTTCAGCAGCCTGGTGGTACGACGGTCCCGCAGCATATTCGCTCGAATCTTTTGGCACCAGTATACCGCATTGGCCCTTTTTTGGAGGTGCTTCGAGAGTTGATTCCACCTACGGCCATGCCAGAAATCCCCGTCACAGAAAACAGCTACGCGCGCTTTTGTGAATACGATGTCCGGCTTGCCAGGAAGCTCTGACAAATTCTTGCGGAAACGCAATCCTCGCCGCCACAGAGCGCTTCTAAGAAGCCTTTCGTGCACAGTATCGGTACTGCGGTTCATCCGCTTTGCCCACGATGCAGCACGGGAGGCCGGTATCAGTCCAGTGAACGACGGAGTCTTCATCAAGGACTTCCGCTTTAGCGTTGCAACCGGCAATAAGTATACACCCGCCCTACCCCTGAGGTCATGGCGCGAAAGGCAGACTGCCTGTTGGGGGACGCGATGAAAGCGTTCGCTCGATCTCCCAGGCGCGAACCCGTTTCAGGCCTCCCCGCACACATGCCTTGTCCCCACGGGCGAACCCACACACGATCAACTGCGTTTCCGACCGGGGACCGAGCCTTCGCGCAATCCACTTGGCCGGTAAACGTTAGGTCTACACGCGGATGCGGTGCCCAGCGGTTCCGGGAGTGTTGTCGGCCGCTCGGACACAATCCGAACGCTCACCTCGACGTGTAGCCGGACTGCATCCGAAGTGCCGTGACGGTAACGGCCCCGAAATCATTCCTTCACTCTTTCCATCGGATAGCCCTGCCACACATATTCCAGAGCCTCGGCCAGGGTCTGTTGTTTCACGGTGCGGTCAGTGTGGCCGGCGTTCCGGACAAAAACAAACTGGTAGTGGTAGCCTTTGGCGGCGAGCACCTTTGGCATGTTCTCATTGGCGACAACCCAGTCATGCATACCGTCCCGCATGACGTTCGGGTTGAGCAGGTCTCTGTCTCCCACTTCCATCCAGATTCGAAGCGGCTTGCGAGGACTCGCCGGGATCAGGTGTTCATGAAACTCCCATGCGCCGTGGGGCATCGCGGGATTGTAAGGCCACTGTTGATTGATGTAAGTGCCCGAATAGGTGAGGACGCGGTGGTACAGCTCCGGATGATACCAAGCCATAATCAATGCGCAGGAACCGCCGGAGCTGCCGCCCATCGTCGCCCGGCCCTCGGGGTCCTTGGTGAGCTTAACGTGGCATTTTGCCTCGACGAGAGGCAGAACTTCGGTCTCCACGAACTCCGCATACCGGCCTGACATCGTATCGTATTCCAGGCCGCGCTCGCTGCCCTGGGCGTCGCCCCCTCCGTTGCCAATCGAAATGGCAATCATTACCGGCACGCGGCACTCGGCGATCAGGTTATCCAGGGTGATGAACAGTGCGCGGTCGGGTCCGTCCGCGCCGACAATAAAGGGCGCGGCGCTGCCTGGGACGTATTGTTTAGGAACGTACACCGCCACTTGGCGGCTGTATGGAGCGGGATGGCTCGTGGTCACCACCAGCTTGGCGGAGTCAGCGGGATCAGGGGCGCCGAAGGTCCCAGGGTCGCGTGCGATGCCGGGATAGATTTTGCTGTCGGCCGAGTTCATGGTGAACTCAAACACCGTGCCTTGCGGCACTCCTTCATGCACGGACATTTCAGACGCCGGCTGGTGAGTCGGACCAATGATGAAGTTCCCGCCCGCGTTCGCCGGCGGATTGCTGCCATCGGGTAACTCTGTGGCAGTGACATAGCCAGGCGTGTGGGGATCGCGTGTAGGCGGTGTGGGGCGAACCGTCGGCGGCAAATGGGCCAGTGCGAGAGATGCGCCTGCCGCGAGTCCGAGCGAGATCGCGATGCTTCGCAGAAGGACCAATCTGATTCTCCTGAGAATCAGCCCAAACGTCATTCCCGCGAAGGCGGGAATCCAAAGCTTTTCCCGTCCGAAGGTGGACCCCCGCCTTCGCGGGGGTGACGACGGTGGCTTTTGTTTCTGATCCTGGGGAGCTGCGGGCCAACATAGTCTACTTTATTAGTGTGCCCGAGAAGCCCCGGATGAACCATTCGCCGCCGCACTTCACCCAGAACTCTCCCACCGCCATGGGGTACTCAGCTTCGTCGTTGGGGAGTGAGACGTGGGCGAAATAGGTGACGAGGGCCGCATCCGCTCCCAGGGGCACGGCACGAAACTCTGATAGCTTGTACCCCGCGATGGGCTCTCGGGCCATCTGCTCGGCCGTGGGCTTTCCGACGCGGCGGGTGCCATCGGGGCAGAAAGAATCGAATTCGTCAGCGATGACCGCATCGTTGGATGCCGTATCCTGGTTCTTCCATGCTTCCCATTGGCTCACTAGGCGCGCTCGAATCGCTTCAGTCGTTTCCAGGATCGTATCTTCGTGCCCCGTCTCCATGTTTTGTTCCTTTCGATGGCGCACGTGATTGATGCCGCAGATACGGGAAGAACTATTTGATAATCAGGGGAGAGTAATCATCTCGAGCATGCTTCAACTCCGCCAATTCCTCCGATGAAGGGAAAAACTCAATCGTGTCGGTCAGATTCTTCTCCCTTACGATGGCCCGGCTCAAACCGTGTTGGAAGGTGCCGACCAGGAAAGCCTCCAGGCTCCTAATCGCCTCCTTTCCCCGGTGGCGTTTGAGCGTTTCTGCAACTGATAGCAGCGTGTCCTCCCAAGCCTCCAGAGTCAGCGCTTTCCGCTCCTCGACAGCAACCTTGTCAGCCAACTCCCTGCGAGCCACACTCAGGACCAGCGGCCAGACCTTAGCGGAGGCCACCCCAAGGGCCTCGGTCCCGTTCCCGGAATCATCAGCCTGCCAGGGCGGGAAATCTAGCAAGTCCAACCTTGCCGGGTAGTCTTGGGCCATACCTACCTCGCTTCGCTTTGACGACGAAATGTCAGACTGCCAAACGACGGACAGTTTGTCAATCCCCCGGGTTACGGGCAAGAACTCACGATCCAGTCCAGCCAGCTAAGCCGGGCTCGCCGCGATTCATTTCATCGTCTTGGGAGTGTACTCTGCCGTCAGCGGCTGCCCATTTGTGGCTCTGCCCTCAACCGGAAATCAATGTGCTCGGATGCGATCGCAGGTTCACATAAACCGCTAGCCTATACATCCAAGCGAGTTCCACACCAGGCAGATCGCTATACTTGCCGTCAGGGAAAAGCGTTTCACAGGCTCAATCTGGCAGAGGCGGTCGGAAGGGCTGTTCTCCCTTCTTGTAATGCATGCCGGTCGGTTCCGCAAATGTGTATATCCGGAACCGAGTCGCATCGACGGCGGACGCAAGAAAAAGGGGGACCCCAACGGCCAAGAGCGGCCTTACGGCGGGAAATTCATCCGGCGGAGGAGGTGCTCGAATCGAGGGCCGGGGCGAAGGGATTATTTCAACTTAGCGTACTCTGCCTTCGCTTGCTTGAGGATGGGGATGTCGGGGTCGGCGTCTTTCCAGAGCTTGAGGAAGTCCTGATAGGCGGCGCGGGCCTTCGCCGTGTCGCCCTGCATGGCGTAAGCGCGTGCCAGTCCGAGGCGGGCCAGAGCGCCCCAGGGGAAGTTCACCACCAGTCCTCGGTGATCGATGAATTTCTGAAATTCCGCTGCCGCTCGGTTGCCGTCATGGAGCATGAGGTAGGCTTGCCCCCGCAAGTAAACTGGGCATAGGATTATCGTGAGGTTCGTTGTTAGGCCAAGTTCGATCGTGCTTGTCACCTCCAACAGTTCGATTGCCCGGTTCGGATCATGGCGTTCCAGGGCGACCCCTGCCCGGATGGTGGGCAGCCAATACCTCTGCACCAGCGTGCCCAGCGGGAAGGTCTTGTCGAGTTCGGTCGCCAGCTTCTCCGCCCCTGCCGTATCGCCTGCCCGCGCCAGGGCCAGCGCCGCCATCGCCCGCACATTGCGGTTCGGGGCCAGCTTCAACGCCGCCTTGGCCTCGGCACGCGCCTGCTCCCGGTTTCCCGCTTCCGCCTCGCGTACCCCTGCCTCTGCCTGATAGGCTGCCGCACTCTCTTTGGCGTCGTTGTGCTGCGCTGAATCCATCGCCCGCCCGGTCAGCTCCTGCGCGTTCTTCAGCTTGCCGTACCAACCATCCGTGTCCGCTTGCGTGGCCAGCAACAGGTCTTCATAGCCCGGCTTTCCCATGGCGGCTGAGAGCAACTGCGCCATCTGCGCCGCATCGCCCTTCAGAAAAGCCAACTGGTAGCGGCTCCGGATCAGAGCCTCGTTCTGCAGCTTGCGCTCCTCCGCCTGCTTGTACACCGCCTCCGCTTCATCCAGCCGGTTGAGGGCCGTGTAGGCGAAGCCGAGGCCGAGATAGTTGACCACACTATTTGGCTCCAGGCGCAGCGCTTCTCGCCATTCTTCCAATGCCTTTTCCCAGTCTCCCAGGGCCAGGGAAACGGCTCCCAGGTTCGAGTAGGCCACGAAGTCTCTCGGGTAAGTCTGTTGCCACAGTTCGTGCGTCTGCGCCGCCTTCCTCAGCTCTCCCGTCGCGCCCAGGTAGTAGAGTCCCTCGATGGAGAACCGCTCCCGTTCGCTTACCTTCTCCCGCAGCTCATAAGCCTTGCGTGCATTCT
>Ga0326728_10004955_pt1 | contig 38480 bp, 23 predicted proteins | sample MB3enrmetagenome_FD_207602 | JGI IMG/M metagenome (GOLD analysis project Ga0326728, IMG submission 207602) | Lab enriched peat soil microbial communities from McLean, Ithaca, NY, United States - MB31MN | ecosystem: Environmental > Terrestrial > Soil > Wetlands > Peat | place: USA: New York... | reverse complement strand
CGATCAGGAAGCCAGGTGCGTCTTGCTCGTTGGCGACAATCACCTGGTCCTGCAAGACGATCGGGGAAGCCCCGCCGCCATGCTGGCCAACATAGGGCCCGAGATCCTTGTCCCAGACTGGGTTGCCCGCATGGTCCAAAGCCATCAGTGTGAGACGCTCGGGCACGCTCCAACAGACATACACCCGCTGCTCGTCCACGGCCGGAGTGCCTGAAGCCACACTGTTGAATGCGTTCTTGTGGTAGGGCTTGAGCGGGAAATCCTTCTGCCAGAGGATGCGGCCCTGGCTGGCGCTGACGCAAAGGACACGCAGCAAGTTGGTCTGGTCGTCGCCGCTAGTGAGAAAGATCTTGTCCCCCCACAACACTGGCGAAGAATGCCCAGCGCCGTGTAGCGGAATCTTCCAGTTGAAATCCTGCTCCGTCCATTGGGTCGGGATAGTCTTGGCGCCAGTGACCCCGGAGCCATTGGGACCGCGAAAGCGGGTCCATTCCTGGCCGGGAGCCCGGGCCAATGAGGCCAAGAGCAAAGGCAGGACAAGGCTGCGGCGGACTAAAAAGTTCATTGCACAGGTTGGTGAGCCTATCGGGCGGGGACTGGAGCAGCGACAAAAATCGGCTAGCGTTTCCTCACCATCCGCGCCACGTAAGTCCCATCCACACCCTCGACAAAAGGCAGTAATTCGCGTGACCGCTCCAGCCGGAAGTCGGTGTCCTGGCCGAGGAATTCCTGCACCACCTCGCCGTTTTCCTCCGGCTCCAGGCTGCATGTGCCGTAAACCAGTGTGCCACCCGGCTTCAGGAGCGAGGCTGCCTGGCGCAGCAAATCGCCTTGGGCCGCCCGCAGCCGCGCGATCTCTCCAGGGCGAATTCGCCAACGCAAGTCAACCCGCCGCCGCATGACGCCGGTGTTGGAACACGGGGCATCAATCAAAATGCGGTCGAAGCCAATTGAGGGTGGAGGGTTCAGGGTTGCGGGCAGGACGGTTTGGACGCAAGTCACACCCAGGCGGGCGCAGTTCTGCTCGATCAATTCGAGGCGTTCGGGCGCGGTGTCATGCGCGAGCACGCGGCCTTCATTGCCCATGAGCTGTGCGATATAGGTCAACTTTCCTCCGGGCGCGGCGCAGAGGTCGAGCACGCTTTCGCCGCGTTGCGGATCGAGTTCGCGCGCGGCCAGCAGCGTGCTGGGGTCCTGGACGTAGAACAACCCTTGTTGAAAACTGGGCAGCCCGCTTAGCGGCGGATGCGATTTCAGCTCGAAGACCAGGTTCTCTTCAACCCAGTCCCCGCGGACGAAGTCGTATTCCACGGCTTCGTCACGCCACTGCGTGAGGAGTTTGCCCGGGTCGGCCTTTAGGGTGTTGACGCGCGCGAACGTCTTGGGCGGCCTGTTATTCCAGTCCATCAACTGGGCGGCTCGGTCGGCGCCCCACCTTTTCCGCCACCGGGCCACCAGCCATTCGGGGTGAGAATAGCCCAAGTGAGGCTGCTGTGTTCTTAGCTCGGCCAGCAGGCGCTTAGTGGCCTCGAACTCGCGCAAATAGCCACGTAGCACGGCATTAACGAATCCCGCTTGCGAGTGAAAGCCGCGTTGCCGGGTCAGCTCAACGGTTTCGTGGACAGCGGCATGGTGGGGGATGCGATCGAGCCAGAAGATCTGGTAAAGACCAAGCCGCAACAGGTTTTGCAACATCGGCCTCTGTACGCGCCCTTCGGTCTTCCGGCTGATAAGCCAATCCAGGGTTCCCTGCCAGCGGACGATACCATAGGCCAGCTCCTGGCACAGGTGGCGATCGGCGACTGAAAACCGCGACTGGGCCAGCGCTGCTTCGAGCCGGGCTTCCACGAAGTCCCCTCCCGCGCCCCGCTTCAAGATGCGCATTGCAATTTCTCTTGGTTTTTCGCCGCTCACAACCTTTAATAGAACCATTCCGCTCAGGGGACGCGAGCGATAAGATACTTTATGAGAGAAGAGTTTGAGAAAATGGCAGCCGCGGGCAAGCTGGAGCGACATTACATTGAAGCTCTGGTGCATTTGACCGACACCGGTTTTTGCATGCACCGGAGCTGGGGGTTTGGGCGCATCAAAACGGTGGATACGGTCTTTGCCCGCTTCATGATTGATTTCGACAGCAAGCCCGGCCACACCATGGACCTGGCCTTCGCCGCCGAATCGCTCAAGCCCATCCCCAAGGACCACATCCTCGTGCGTAAGGCCCTCGATTTGGAAGGGTTGCGCCAGATAGCGGTCACGCAACACTTGGAGCTGGTCAAGCTGGTGTTGAACAGCTATGGCGGCAAAGCGACTGTGGACCAGATCCAGCAAATGCTGGTGCCCGACGTGATTCGGGCTGATTGGAAGAAATGGTGGGATGTCGCCCGGCGCGAACTCAAGAAGGATGGCCATTTTCAGGTGCCTCTCAAGAAGACCGATCCCATCGCCTATCAAGCCAAAGAGATTTCGCTCCAGGAACGGCTGATGGAGGCATTTCGGACGGCCAAAGGATTGAAGGCCCGCATCGTCGTCGCCGCTGAGTTGCTCAGGAACGCCCATGACCTCACCGACAAAGCCGCCGCCGCCACCGAAATCATCGCCACGCTCACCGCCGAAAGCCCCAGCTACCAGCGCACGCAGCCGGCGGTCGCACTCGAGGCCATCTTCATCCGGGATGAAATCCGGGAAATGGCCGGCTTGCCGCCCAGCGAAGGCGAAACTACCGCGCAGGTGATTTGGGCGCAGGATGCGAAATTGGGCCCGCTGCTGGAGCAGCTTCCGGCGTCCAAGCACCGCCAGGCGCTGGAGTCCTTCAAGGGCGCGAATCCTGCAAGCTGGCACGCTGCGTTGCAGGCGGCCTTGAACAGCGTTTCCGCCAAACTTTGCCGTGAGCTCGCCGGCCTGCTCATCGAGGAAGGCAAGCTCGAGCAGCTCAAGGAGACGGTCGCACGGCTCATCAGCCAGCACACCGCCAGCAGCGAACTGCTCCTCTGGCTCGCCAAAGAGCGCAACGACTCCTTCGCCGACATCCTTGGACCGGAAGTCTTTCGCGCAATGCTGACCGCGATGGAGCGCGACCAGTTCAACGAGCGCCGCTCCAACCGGCTGCGCGACTATATTCTCGACGACCAGGAACTGCTCGTCGAGCTCATCGGTTCCGCCGACTTCGAGGTGATTAAAGACCTCACGCGCGCCCTGCAGCTCTCGCCGTCGTTTGATGACATGGACAAACGCTCGCTGCTGGCGCGCATCGTCAAGCGCTACCCGGCGATCCAGGTGTTGATTTCAGGGGACCAAAGCCGGCAGGAGGCCCCCCTGTTGGTCTCCTGGGAAAGCCTCGAGCGGCGCAAGAACGAATACCACGAGCTGGTCGAGAAGAAGATCCCCGCCAACTCGAAAGAAATCGCCCTGGCCCGCAGCTACGGCGATTTGAGCGAAAACCACGAGTACAAGGCGGCCAAGGAAATGCAGAAGCTCCTCATGCGGCGCAAAGCGGACCTGGAAACCCAACTGGTGCGGGCGCGGGGCACGGATTTCGCAACGCCACGCACCGATGTCGCGAGCATCGGCACCATCGTGGGTTCGACCGATTTGGTCACTAACCAGCAGCAGCGCTTCTCCATCCTCGGCGCATGGGATTCCGACCCGGAAAAGGACATCGTCAGCTATCTTTCCCCGGTCGCCCAGTCACTGCTGGGTCATAAGGTCGGAGACGAGGTCGAGTTCGAGGTTCACGGAGTACGCCACCACCATCGCCTCGACTCCATTGAACCCTATAAGATGGCCCCGCCCGGCAATGCTCCCAGCGCAGCAGTGGCCGCCCTGTAGCGCACAGGTCGTCGGCCCGACTCGCAGAGCCAACAGATTGCTAATCCCCGGTTCGACGCGCCTCAGGCTTTGCCGCCAAACGTAACGTGGTCATCCAGGTCGAGTAGCTCGAACCAGGTGGCAATGTCCTCGCGTTTGGGCGCGATCTTGCCGTGCGTCTCGTGGAAGAATTCGCGTGACTGGGTGTCCGCGGGCGCCCGCTGCTCCTGGTAGGCCGACCACGCCAGGATTTCCGGCTCCGTGCGCTTGTGCTTCGCGGTCTTCTGAATCCACTGCAGGACCTCGGCGTCACCCTTTCCGGCGGCGAGCTGTTTCTTCAGAGCATCGGCGTTGACGCCGACGAAGTTGAGGAACCGCTGGTCCAGCGGGCAGTTGTAATGAAATTCCCCGTGCTTGCCGGCGACCGTTGCCCGGCCCTTGTCGAGCATGCGCGGTAGAATAGCGAAGCCGCCGAGCCGCACGCGCGGGCTCCGGGGCGGACGTTGTGTTAGATCAGGAGCATTCTTGATAGCCATACAATCTCTGGATGTTTGTCTGCAAATACCTCGCGAGGCTGGCACCGCGCCCGCCCCGCTTTTATCAGGTTAAGATGCAGTCTCCGCGGAGAAATGCAAGTGGGCCCGGCGCGCGCCTGGCCGGTTTTCGACTCGGGAATAGTCAATGCCGGCAGCCGCTCCGGGCACCGTGTGGCTGTCGCGCGCAACCCCGGGAGTCGCTTTCCTATAATCTCCTGCCCAGACCACCGCCGCCAGGCCCTTGGGAAAGGTGGCCTGCCGGAAGCATCCGTGGCCGGATGGCGCATCGGCCTTGCTCCTTTGCCGGTTACCGGAGTCTCGGTTGATAGCTCCAGCCCAGGTTGGCTCCCCCAAAAGGCCATCCTCTGGCCCCTCACCAACCGCCACCCTCCCGGCCCATCCCCGCTGATAGGGCGGCAGTCCCTCCGTAGTCTCCTGGGAGTCTCGCCGTAGTACCTCCGTTAGCTAACGGAGGTACTACGGCGAGACTACGGCGGGACCCGCACGCGTTACGGGGGCGGAGTGCGAGGGCATCGCGGGCGGCTTGATTGTAGTCATCTGACAGCCGCACCACAAAGGTTTCAGCGTATCCCATTGGCACCCAGGTACTTCCGTGGCCGAGGATTCGCGGCGCTACCCGCACAATTCGTTGAGCGTCTTCAACTATGGCTGTTTATACTCTTGTGCCTCCTCCACGCTGCCGGTTGCCCGGCTCAATGCATATTGTGCCTTTTCATTCTCGGCCACCGCGGTCACGTAATCCGAACGCGCCTGGGTCAGGGCTTGATGAGCTTGAATGTCCTCGAGCACGATGCCGACGCCGAATTGTTTGCGTTGCCGGGTAAGCTGCAGCGTTTCGCTCGCGGTGTTCAGGTTTCGCGCGGCCAGGTCAATCTGGGCTGCTGTGGAATTCACCCGGACCAGGCCGGCAACGACCTGGGAGATGATCGTATCCTTGAGCTTGGAATCAGCGAACTGGGCGGCAGCCAGCCGGGCCTTGCTGGCGTTGATGCGTCCGGAGTCGAACAAGCCGCCAGGGCCAATCCGCCAACTCAGGCCCACCAAGTAGTCTCCCTCGGCGCCAAAGTTGCTTGGAGCGCCATCAGCCCCGCCTCCCAACCCGCCCCCAAACGCCTGGGCCCCAACCGACGGAATCCAAGGGCCGTAAACCGCGCCGTTTTTGGCGGCGCGCGTGGCGGCCAAGAATGCCTGGCTTTGCTTCAGTTCAGGTCGCGACCTCAGGGCTTGCTCGACCAGGGCGTTCATCGAGGCATTGGTGGGGAAGAATCTGAATGCCGTCACCCCGGCATCCACTGGCACCAATTCCACTCGTGAATCCAGGTGCAGGACTTGCGCGAGGTTTGCCGCCGCTACCCGCTGCTGTTCCAGCTTCTGCTGCAGCACTATCCTGTATTGTTCGGTTTGGGTTTGGACCCGGAGTTCGTCGCCCTTGAAGGCGATTCCGGCAGTGACCGCCACGTGCAGTTCTTGCTGATAATCCTGCGAGATTTGAATGGCTTGCCTATCCACCTCGACCAGCGCCTGGGCCTTGACCAGATCGAAATATCCCTGCGCCGCAGACAGAATGGTGTCTTGGCGCCGGGTTTCCAAGGCCTGGTCCGAGGCCTTGACCAGTTGTTTCGCGGCCAGTGAATGGTAAATCGCATCGCCCAGAACCACTTGGGCCGCAAGCGTCGCGCCGGCAGAATAGGATTGGAAGTGCGTGTTGGTCACGTAGCCCGCCGGCACGGCCTGGGCCATGCCATCGCGACGGTGGTATCCAACCCCGGGCGCCACCCACGGGAAGAACTGCTCGACGGCGCTTTGGCGGTTGGCCTGAGCTTCCTTGAGACCCTCACGCGCGATTTGAATATCGAGATTCCGAGCCCCCGCCAGCCGCAGCGTCGTCGGCAGATCTATCGGGTAAACCGTGTCATTGGTGATCTGTGCGCCCTCCAGGAGAGCCGTTGCCAAACTGCCCGAATAGGTCGTGTTGGTTGGCCCTTGCGCGTGGCTCAACAGAGCGTTGAGCGCCACCGCGGTGGCCGCGCAAATCGTCCATCGTAGGTTGCACATCCCACCTTTCATCTAGCCTCCTCCAGGTTTACGGGTTGACCATCATTGAACGTCTGTTTGCCAATCAGGATTACCTTCTGGTCGTCGCGAATGCCGCTGGCAATCTCGACGTGGGCGCCGTCGTTGAACCCAAGCTGGACGGGGATCTTTTTGGCTCTCCCATCCACGACTGTGAAAACGGACGTGCCTGCTTTCTCAGTCAGCAGGGCTTGCACCGGCACGAGCAGCGCATTCTGCTTGCGCTCAACTTCCAACTCCACACTGGCGTAGGCCCCGGGCCGGAGTTCGCCAGTCGGGTTGGGCATCTCGATTTCCGTTAGCATCGTCTTGGTGGCGGGATCCAGAGCATGGGCGTAGCGGGTTACGGAGCCCGGGAAAACGCGCCCCGGCAGCTCCTCCACGGAAACCTTGGCCGGCACCCCGTTCTTAATGAACGGCACCTCCGGCTCGGGGACAAAGGCCTGGACCCGGACCCGGCTGTAATCCATAAGCGTGACCACCGCAGCGCTTTCCGGCGTAGTGCCGGCAGTTGCCGCGGGAATGAACGCGCCGGGGTCCACGAACCGCGCCGTGACTATGCCGGAGAACGGAGCCACCAGGCGGGCATACTGCAAGAGCGTCTGTGTCCGCTGGAGTTTGGCTTGCGCCACCTCCCACTGGCCGCGCAGGTCATCCACCGTCTGAGGAACCACCAGATCAGGAGCTTTTTGGCGTGCTTCGGCCATGCGTTCGTAATTGGTCCGCGCCACTTCCGACTCCGCCCTGTACTGGGCCTGGTCGGCGAGCAGTTCAGGAACTTCGATCTCAGCCAGTAATTGGCCCTCCTTGACCGCGTCACCCTTGTCCACAGTGAGGGTTCTCAAGTAGCCGGGCACCTTGGCGTAGAGCGTGGCTTCCTGCAAAGCCAGGATGCGAAAGGTGGGCAGGGTAATGCTGCGGGCAATCTCTCCGCGTTTGGGAAGGACGGTTTGCACGTTAACAGGGGGCGAAGTTCTTGGCCCATCAGTTTGGGCAGGCCCACAACCGCCAAGGATCGCCAGGGATAAACAGCCTAAGAGCCAAATTCCGAAATCCGAAAGCCGAAGACCGAAAGAAGGCCGAAACCCGAAATCCGAATCCACACTCTCGCATCCTGCGGATTTGCCCGGACCATCCGGTTCCGTGCCATTGACTGGGATCAAACCGAGATTGGTTTGTGCCAAAGCCCGCCTCTTGCCTGGATGGGCGGTAATTCGCGCCATACGTGGATCAGCATTTCGGGCTTCGGACTTCGGCCTTCTTTCGGCCTTCGGGCTTCGGGTTTCGGGTTTCATCTTGCCTATCGTTGGTTAAATGCTGGACGACGGTTCCGGCGCCGGCTCCGCGGTGGAGCTTCCTGGGTCCGTGGGATCGAGCGAGGCGGAGCGCCGGTGCGCGCGGGCCTGGACCAGGGCGAATATCGCGGGCAGCACCAGCAGGGTCGCCACCGTCGCGACGGCCAGCCCGCCAACTACAGCCCGGCCCAGCGGAGCGGCTTGCTGGCCACCCTCGCCTAAACCCAAGGCCATAGGCACCATGCCGGCGATCATGGCGCTGCTGGTCATAAGAATCGCTCGCAGTCGGCTGCGCGCCCCTTCGACCGCGGCCTCCGGCGCGGCGGCCCCTCCCAGCCGGCTACGCTCGGCAAAGGTCACCAACAGGATCGCATTGGCCACAGCGACGCCGATCGCCATGATGGCCCCCATGAACGACTGGATGTTCAGTGTTGTGCCGGTTACCCACAGCATGAGGAGCACACCGGCAATTACCGCCGGCGTGGTGGAAACTACCAGGAACGACAACTTGAGGGATTGGAAGTTCGCCGCCAGCAGGAGAAAGATGACCACCACTGCCATGAGCAGCCCGGCGCGCAGGCCATCGAGCATTTGTGCGAGCGGGATGGCCTGGCCGCGAACGGTCACGGTTATGCCCGGGGGCGGCTGGCCCAGCTTCTTGAGCACGTCGTTGACCTCCCTGGCTACGCTGCCCAGGTCGGCGCCGGCAATGTTCGCCGTCACCGTTACCAGGCGCTGCATGTTATAGCGTTCATATTGGCCGACCGCCGTGCTCTCCGCGACTTTGGCGACATTCCGCAGCAAGAGACCCTGGCCGGCATGGTTCAGCACGGGCACGTTCCTGACCTGTTCCAGCGAATCCATCCTCGCCTGGGGCACCTGCACCTGCACCTGATAGGCCACCCCGATGTTGGTATCGGCCCAATAATTGGGCACCACAAACCGGCTGGACGAAGTAGCTGTTACCAACGCCCTCGACACCTCGGCCATCTTGATTCCCATGACTCCCGCCTTCTCCCGATCCACCTTCACATCCACTGTCGGATAATCCAAAGCCTGGCCAAACTGGATGTCGCGCAGGGCGGGGATGCCCTGGAGGGAGGCCCTGACCTGCTCGCCAAAAGCGTGGTCGGCGGCAAGGTTTTGGCCGCTGATCGCAATCTCGATCGGCGTGGGCGAACCCAGGCTCATCACCCGGCTCACAATGTCGCTGGGCTCGAAGGAAAAGCCTACCCCGGGCAGCTTTTCGGCGAATGTCTTTCGCAGCCGTTCCTTGAGTTCTTCGACGCGGATTGGTGTGCGCGGCTTCAACTGCACCTGGAGCACTCCTTCCTCGGGACCGCCGTTCCAGAGGTAAATGAAGTTGATGGGGTAGGGCGAGCCATGCACCCCGAGGAAGCCCAGCGTAAGCGCGACATTCTGCGGCCCCACCTCCTGCTTGATGAGGTCCAGCACCTGCAGCGCGATCGCCTCAGTGCCTTCGAGCCGCGTCCCGGCGGGCGCGCGCAGCCGCAGTTGAATTTGTCCGACATCCACTTTGGGAAAGATCTCGGTGCCCAAACGCCGTCCGAGAAACACGATGACCACGGCGGCCAACGCAAGGTACACGCCAACCACGGCCCACCGTGCGTGGACCAGCTTCTGCCCCAAGGCAGCATAGCGCTGTTGAAAGCGCGCGAACCGGGTCTCGGCTGCGGGATGGCCGGTGGCTGCGGCTTCATGCCGGCGCAGGACCCAAATCGAGAGAATGGGCACCAGGGTGCTCGACAGCAAATAGGAAGTCACCATGGCGAAGCCGACCGCCAAAGAAAGCGGCAGGAACATTGCTTTGGCGGCACCCGCCATGAATAGCGTGGGGCTGAATATCGCCAGGATGCAGAGCATCGCCAGCAGTCGCGGCACCGTCGTCTCGGTTGTGGCATCCAGCGCTGCTCGCCCGATGGAACGGCCTCGCGTCAGGTGGGCATGAATGTTCTCGATGCACACCGTCGCTTCATCCACCAGGATGCCCACCGCCAAAGCCAGCCCGCCCAAGGTCATAATATTGACGGTCTGCTTCGTCAGCCAGAGCGCCAGCACCGAGCCCATGAGGGAAAGGGGGATGTTGATAACGACAATTGAGGCGCTCCGCCAGTCCCGCAGGAACAACAGCACCATTAAACCCGTGAGCACAGCCCCCAGAGCGCCCTCCAACACCAAACCGCCAATGGCGCGGGTCACATATGGGGACTGGTCAAACTCATAGCTGACCCTTACGTCGGCTGGCAGCACGCTCTGGAATTTCGGCAGGTTGGCCTTGACCAGGCTAACTACCGACAGGGTCGAGGCCGTCGAGCGCTTGGTGACCGGGATATAGACCGTGCGGCGGCCATTGACCAGCGCAATGCTGGTGACGATGTCGGAGCCGTCAACCACCTGCCCCACGTCCCGCACGAACACCGTGGGGAATGTCCCGGTCCGGATTGGAACCCCTTCCAGGTCCTTGATCTTGTAGGCCACGGAATTGAGCGGCACCATCGGATACATCCCCTGGATGGGCATGTTCCCGGATGGGCTGATGAGGTTGGCCTCCGTCACGGCGGCCACCACCTCGTCGGGCGACATGCTGTAGGCGCGCAGTCGTTCAAGTTTCAGGTTAATTACGATGCTGCGGGCGCTGCCGCCGAAGGGCGGGGGCGCTGAAACGCCCGGCAGCGTGGCAAAAAGCGGCCGCACGCGGTTCAAGGCCAGGTCCTGCATTTCGCCCACCGTTCGGGTCGTGCTCGAGAATACCAGGTCCCCCACTGGGACGCTCCCCGCGTCGAAGCGCATGACAAAAGGCGGCACAGTTCCCGGCGGCATGAAGGCGCGGGCGCGGTTGACGTAGGACACCGTTTCCGACATTGCCTGCGACATGTCCGTACCGGGGTGGAATTGCAGCTTGAGTATCGCAGCGCCTTGGATGGACTTCGACTCGACGTGCTCAATGCCGGTGATGTAGAGGAAGTGATACTCGTAGAAGTAAGTCAGAAAACTCTCCATTTGAGCGGGATCCATGCCGCCATAGGGCTGGGCGACATAGATGGTCGGGATACCCAGCGTGGGAAATATATCCCGCGGCATCTGACGCAATGCCAGGACCGAACCGAGCGCCACAGCAATAACTGCCACCACAACTGTAAGCGGTCGGCGCAGAGCAGCTTGAGCGAGATTCATGCGTCAGACAGAATTGAACCGGCCCCTCAGGCCGCTATCCGCGTGCGGTTGCGGGCGGCAGTCAGAGAAAAGGTCAAACCCGCCTAACCCTTCTGATGTGTCATTTTCCACCGCGTTCACGGCTCTTCGGCTGCCTCTCAACAACAACCTCCTGGTAAAGTTCCCTGACCTGCTGCCTAAGCAGGGCCAAAACCTTGCCGCCTTCATTGGTAAGACGATAATCTTTGCGCGCTCGCCGCCCGCCATTGGGATCTACCTTGCACTTGAGCCAGCCCAACCGCTTCATCCGATCGAGCATTGGATACAGCGTCCCCGGGCTGATGTCGTAGCCGTGCCGGCGCAGTTCCGTCAAAATCCATTGCCCGTGAACGGGTGCTCCGTCCGCGTGGTGGAGAATATGCACTTTCCAAAAGCCCAACAGGACCTCGCGATTGATGGCGTTCATTCTAATCCTGCTCGGCTCCATTCGCCTTCCTCCGCCCGGCCCCGACGGACCAGCCCGCGCCGCCGGCGCCCGGTAGAAGCGGCGATCCGATCAGCATGGCAAACTCGCCCCGCGCCTCCCGAAGCACGACCCAGCCTTTTGCCAACGCCACCATCTATTACGATAAGCGACATTTTCGACCGTAATAGGGCTTCCTGGCTTTGTCAAATGCCGGCCCGCCTCCGCGCGGTCAGCCTGGGTTTATCCTGAGTGGTGCGTAGATGTGTATCGCGCCAAAGGACGTTGGCGGGCTCGGGCTTTCCGGCGGGGGGAGCAGGTCCGAGGGCCAAAAACGGGCACGAAGTATCGCCAACCGCGCGGGCAAAGTCGTGGCGGCAGTCCCGCAAGTGGCAGCGGCGGGGCCGAGATGAACAACAAAGGTGCGAAGACGCGAAGCAAAGAGCTTTTCCGGCCAAGCCGTTTATCCTGAACTTTCGCCTTGAGCGGACGGCCCTGCGGAAGCTAAGGTTCCGCCTGACTTGAGCAACAGAAAGCACCTCAGCAAGCGCGGCGTTTCCCTCGTTCTTCTGGTTCTCGCGCCGGTTTTATTCATCCAGGGCGTCGCGGCTCAGGACCGGCTGAAAATGATGCCGGGTTACCAGCGGCATGAGAAGATCGCGCCTCAGATCGCAGGTTCCGTGGTGCTCGGCACCCTGAAGGTTGATTGGACAAACGACGGGAACGCTTTCGAATATCAGAGGGAGGGAAAACATTATCGCTACGACGTGTTGAACCGGACCAGGACGGAGCTGCACGATTCGACAAATGCAGCTTCCAGGGGAACACAGGGGCCCTCCGCGGCGGACGGGCGTGCGAAACGGCAATCCGGCGCTCGCCCCGCTCGTGGCCGGCAATTCGACTCGGTGGCTTCGCCGGACGGCAAGTTCAAGGCGATCTACCGCGACCGGAATGTTTGGCTGGCGGAAACTAACGGGACGAATGAGGTGGCCGTTACCGTTGAGGGAAGCCCAACCAACCGCGTCAAGTATGGGACAGCCTCCTGGGCCTACGGCGAGGAGCTCAGACAAAGGACCGCCATCTGGTGGTCAACCAACAGTCAGAAGCTGGCCTTCTATCGGTTCGACGAAAGTCAGGTTCCTGACTTCTACCTGGCGCTCGATCTGACCACTACTCAGGACAAATTAGGCGTGGAGCCGTACCCCAAGGCTGGCGGAACGAACCCGGTGGTGGATCTCTTCATCTACGATGTCAAGGCCAGGACGACGGTGCGAGTGGACGTCCGCGACGGCCAGCCCTGGGACAACAATGTGGTGGGGCACTACGTGTATGGCGTCGCCTGGTCCCCCGATGGGGCGCAGCTTCTCCTCCACCGCACGAACCGCCGACAAAACATCCTCGAGTTCTGCGCGGCGGACCCAGCCACCGGAAAGTGCAGGGTGATCGTCCGAGAGACCTGGCCCGCCAGTTGGGTCGAGAACTTGCCCCCTATGCGTTTCCTTCAAGACGGGCGCCGGTTTCTCTGGACCTCGCAACGTTCCGGGTGGAAGAACATTTATCTATACGACCTGGCTGAAGGTTTGTTGCGCCCCCTCACGGAACATGGCTTCGACGTCGGCAACGTGGTGGATGTGGACGAACGATCCGGCGTGGTCTATTACCTGGCCGGGAGCGGAGACAATCCCCTGAAGCCGCAGTTGCATCGCGTCGGCCTTGATGGCCAGGGGGAGCGACGCCTAACCGATCCGGCCTTTCACCACTCGATCGCCTTTTCTCCCAACCACCGCTGCTTTCTCGACACCGAGGAAACTCACGATTGCCCTCCGTTCACGACGTTGCGAGACTGCGAAGGGAATGCGCTGGAGAAGCTCGCTTCGAGCGATTCGACGAAGTTCCACAAGCTCGGCTTGAGGCCAGTTGAACTGCTCCGCTTCAAAGCGGCGGACGGGCAAACCGATCTGTACGGCATGCTCCACTTCCCCTCGAACTTTCAGCCTTACCGGAAGTATCCTCTATTGGTCACGGTTTACGCGGGCCCCGAGACTTCGGGCGCGCGCGAGACCTTTACGCTGCCGGCTGCCACCACGGAATATGGGTTCCTGGTTGCGTCGTTCGATTCGCGGAGTGCCCCCGGGCGCGGCAAGCGGTTCCTGGACTCGGTTTATCAACACCTGGGACAAGCGGAGATAGACGATCAAGCCGAGGGGGTGAAATCATTGTGGTCACGCCGTTACGTGAACCGGCGACGGGTGGGGATTTACGGAACTTCATACGGCGGCACCGCAGCGGCAATGTGCCTGATGCGGCACCCGGACGTGTTCCAGGCCGCTTGCGCCTCCTCGCCGGTTACGGATTTTCGGAATTATGACACCATCTACACGGAACGATACTTGTGGATTCCCCAGGAGTGCAAAGCGGCCTACGACGCGGCGAGTCTCCTCACCTACGCGGACCGGTTGCGCGGTCGTTTGATGCTTTACTACGGATCGGCGGACGACAATGTGCACCCGTCCAACATGATGCAACTTGTGCAGGCCTTGCAAAAGGCGGGGAAAGGCTTCGAGCTCCAGGTCGGCCCAGACCAGGGTCATGGCGGCTTGAACCAGGAACGCATGATGGAATTCTTCATCGAAAACCTGGTCCTAAAATAGGCATCCCTTGCCCGGGAAACGCGCTGCGGGCGTTTGGCGGTTCAGCTACGCTCGATTAGACCATACCCTTTGAGACAGTGAGCCTGACGGCCGCTGCAGTTCTACACCAAGCAAACAAAGGAAACGAAGAGTTTTGTCCTACGCCCAGGCCGCAAAGACAACGAAGTTCTTCGATTGCTTCGTCTTGTTCTGTGAGATTAAGTGACTTTGGACTCAAGACTCTTTCGGCTTCCCCCCACCGAATACTGATCACTGATCACGATCCCCGGCCTCGCCATCCTCTTCCTCGCCAGAACCGAACTACCCACGTCGCTTACAGCTCCAGCTCCAACCTCCGGTTTGACCCGTTTCGTGCGCCTGGCCGTACCGGCGGCGGCCCATGCTTTGGGGTGGCTTTGAGGTGGCTTTGCGGTAGACTTAAGGTGGCTTTAGGGGAGCCTTGAGGTGGCTTTAGGGAAGCCTTGGGGTGGCTTTGGGGTGCCTATCGCTTGGCTATCAACAGGCTTTGGGGTGGCTTTGATGTCGCATTGAAGTGGCTTCAGGGTGGCTTGCCTGCCCCATTTCTGTTTTCTGCTTTCTCTTCGCGGCGTCTTTGCCGGGCTTTCGGCGTTCAGGTTTCAGGTTTCAGGCTTCATCCCTCATCCACTCACCATAAGCTTCCCGAATACAGCTCCCCTCCCGCGCCGCCCACGGGGTGGTCTGGCACTACCCTGGTACCACTCTGGTACCTACCTTTACCCATAGAGCACCTCAAGAAGGGCCCTTTCAATGAGGCCAGCTTATATTGGCTGCCGATTGGGAGCTTCCTTAGTATTTCGCCTGGGAATGGAGACACCAGCCCTTGCCGGTCGAGCATGTCAGAACCGGCTTTCGCAAAATTGCGGGTTCGGGAGGCCGAAAGAGGCACTCACTGGCTGGTTCCGGGTTTGGCCGCCGGGAATACCAAAGCATCCGGCTTGAGATACTTATCAGCAACGGCCAACGAAGGGGTGAGCCGGCGTCGAGCGACGGCAAGGTCTTTGTGCCAGGCCCCCGCTTCCTCGGCGGAAAGCTCTGCTTTGTCCATTGCTTCCGCCAGGTCCCGCCCGGTGCAAACTCTCTCACTTTCAGGCACCAGCCCGGCAAAAGGCTTTCCATTCTTCAATAGCACAAACGACGTGTTTTAATAATGCGCCCGGTTCACACAGCCCGCAAAGCTCCGGGCTGCTTCCGTAACCGTAATCGCCACTTTCCTCACAACATCATAGTAACAGACTCTAGGGACATCTCAATCCGAGCCGCGAACAGGCAATCCTCCGGCTTCGCCTCCGGCTCGTGGTGAATGCCGGCAGACGAGCCGCGGCCACGAACGGAACCGAGAAAGTCCTTGAACTCCGAAGCCTCCGAGCCAGAGCCGGCGCGAGCTGCGCACCGTCGAACGCGACAGAAACAAATACGCGCCGCTCGACGCGCCACGCCACAGGTTAGGCGCCCCTCCTAAACCCAATATCCGTCGCAGGATAGCCCGACTCCAGGGGCGCGGCCTTATGTAAGCGCCATCCCTCTGCAAGGGTGACAGGTAATAGCCCGGGGCAAGCGAGGAACGAGCGCCGCCGCTTGTCGCAGAAGTTAAACATTTAGCTTTCGGCATGTACGCTTCAGCCTCTTGGACTCGCGGGTCATTACGTATTTCATCCGTAAGAAAGCTCGTCAGAAACGCATCACCGACCCGTCGGTTCTTACGCAGTAGTTAGGGAGAGCATGAGGCAGAGCCGGCACGATAGTCTATACCATCCCAATTTCCCGCGGCTCTGGCACTTGATTCCCCGTTCGGTAGCAGTAGCGGTGTGCCTAATGGTGGTAGTCAAGCGCCGGCCCACAGGACGCGGTTAGCCTCCCTCGGGGGGACGGCAACCGGAGGCGGTCGGTTCAGTGAGGTAACGAGCAAGGATATCTGCTAGCGTTGGAACCGAAACTCACGGAACTCCCGTCCCAAGCAGTCGAACTTCTTGGCGACAAGGTCTGCGATCCGCGTATTGGCCGTAGCAAAGAACACCTGCCGGTTGCCGAGGAGGACTAAATCACGGAGGGTGTCCAAAAATGACAGGATGTTGAGGTCGTCCACATGCACGACGGGTTCGTCGAATAAGAGCCACGGCGCACGTGTGCTGACGCTACTGTTCAGGCTGAGGAAGATGCACAGTGCAAGAGCGGCCCGTTGACCGGTGCTGATTTCGCAGACGGTCGATTTTACGCCGGTGTAGCGCTCTAGCAGCACGCCGGTGTCGATATTCACGTCCTTGAACTCATGCGGCGCGTGAATCCGGGAAAAGAGCGTCGAGAGCTTCTGCCTGTGCTGGGCAAGGACCTGCTGGAGGTAGGCCGCCTTGTAATCGCCGCCGAGCAGATTGTCCAGCAGGTTCGACGCCGTCTTTGCACGCGCGTGACGGGGCTCCAGTCTGGCAAGTTCGCCCTGAGCTAGGGTGAGACTGGCTGCGGCACGTTGCTCCAGTAAGTCCTTCTCCTCGATGCGCTCGAGCGCCTCCTGGATTCTCGCAACGGCTTTCGCGAAGCTGTCCAACCGGTTCGCGACGGATGAGAATTCCTCCGTGTCGGAGATCATAACCTGTTTTTGTGCACTGCGAACTTCGGTAAGAACTTCTGCCACGATAGCTTCCCGACGCTGCAACTCCACGCCTGCGTCCTTGACCGCCGCGTCATCCAGCAGCGGCCTTGTGATACGGTTTAGTTCGCCATCGATCTCCTTTTGGGCTTTCTCTTTTTCTCGCCCGTCATTTCTCAACCCCTCAAGCGCCTGGGTCTTCTCAGTGACCAACACTTGGACTCCCTCTTTCTTCATGAGGTGGGAACGTGCGTGCGAATAGGCTTCCTGCGCCACCTCAACAAGCTCTTGCAACTCTTCTTCCTCAAATCCGGCCAGCCTCAACCGTCTCTCCTTGGCAATTATTTCGTCAAGCTTGGTTCTCTCTGCCTCAAGCTTTTCGCCCAGTGATGAGAGGCTCTCAACCACTGACGTGGTGGCACGCGACGCCAGTTGGTCGGGAGGAAAGACCACTTGGGCCGCGCGCCGAAGCTGAGTCAGAGTATCTGCAGCCTTCTGCAACTCGGCGAAGTTCGCCTGTTCGCGGGCGGTTTCAGCAGTGAGTTTGCGAAGCAACGACTCCATTGGCGCGCCAAATTCGAGCGACGAAATCCGGGCAGACAATTGATCATAATGCGCGCCACACAGGGGGCAGTCTGTGCTCTGAGGACTGAGCTCGCAAAACCGGCGTCCCAGCCCCTTGATCTGCTCCACCACGGTCTTAATCATCCCGAGCTGGGTTTGAAGTTCCGCAGCCCGTGTCCTCAGTTTGGCCAAGTTGCGGCGGCTTTGAGCCATGTTGGCCTCTTGCTGGGCCGCCATTTCGTCGAGCGTGGCGGCAGAGCCCTCGAATTTTGTGAGGTCCACCGCACGCAGCAGGGTTACAGCTTCCCTCAGTCGAGTCACCCTCGTCCTGGCTTCTTTGACCGCCGCGCCGCTTCCGAGAAGCGACAATGCGTGGGGCTCAACATGGTATTCCCGCAAGCGCCGCAGAATTCTCAGTTCATCTTCGAGCTCAGCCACGCGCGTCTTGGTCCGTTCCCACGCCTCGGAATTCTTCCTGGCTAGGTCCTTTTGTCGGGCCATTTCCTTGAGCACCTCACCGAGTTGCTTCGCTTGTCGGTTGAGTGACGCAATAGAGATTCGGGCGAGCCAAGACAACCGTGCCGCGTGTTGGGCGAATCGAGTCGAGCTGTCCTCCACAGCTTCCTGCAAGACCGCGAGATCGTCGAGCTTGAATCGCACCGGCAGTTTCTGCCAGCGGCAGCCTTCGGCCCTGGCCTGCAACTCCCGCAATAGGGCTTCCCGGGTGTCTTTGATGGCCTTGAGCTGCTCGATTTGCTGGGATGCTTTGCTGATTTCCTGTCGGCAAATCTGCACGCGCCGTTGCAAATCTCGGTCCTCGCGGGCGAAGCGTTCCTTGCACTGGTGCATTCGTTGTTCAATAGTCGTCGCGAATTCGCCAAGAAGCAAAGCATTGATAGCCGTGACAATTTCCTCGCCGCTCGTCGCCGACGAAAGCTGAAAGGCTGCGTCGGAATCGAAGAAGTTGAACCGGCCAAAGTTGTGGCAGAGCTGATTTCCCTGGCGATAATACCCACCATACCAAGCGAGGTCACGCGCCCGGTAGCCTGCGGCGCTGGCTTCCGGGCAACGCTGAAGTTGGTCCTGCCCGACGAATTGAATGCGGAGCTTTGCCCCGGCTGGCCGCTTGCCTCGTTGGCGACGATTGCCGCCACAGATGCACAGTTCAATAGCTTCAAGTAGAGATGTTTTCCCTGTGCCGTTCACACCGCGAAGCAAATTAACGGTGCCAAACTCGAAGTCCTCCTGCGCTGGATGAGTTCGGAAGTGGTCGCGGTGTAGCAAACGGATGAAGCGGCCATTCGGAACGGAACCAGCCGGTATGCTCGAAATGCTCTTACGAGCCTTCGATTCACCAGACAAATAGTCTTTTACTATCTGGGTATATTCTGCTGTGGGCTCCGCGATTCGCCCCAACCCCGCCTGCTTCAATGCCTCGACCCAGCGCGACGCGATGTCTTGAGATGGTGGGGCGCTGTGAATTGTCGCGGCCAGCGGTTGGGCAAGCTCCGCGTTCAACGTTTCCTGCTCCCAGATCCGTTTGCGAGCAAAGGTCCGGTCGGCCTCAACCTTCGCAGCGCGGGGTGTGGCGTAGAAACTCCTGAAGGCGGCTTTCTCCAAAACGAAATTGAGATAGTAGTTCCATTGTAGTGCCCCCTCGTGCTTATAGAAATCCGATGCGATTCGCTGCTGCAAATACGTTTGCAGATCAAAGTCCGGGAGCGCCACTACCCCACTGAAATCGAAGTAAAAGACACCAACGGCCTCGCCCTTGTGACGGCGTTCCACCCGAACGACATCCGGGCCTACCTCGGTGAGGTTTGTGTAGCGCTGCCCTTCGAGCAAACGAATGGTTGTATCCTTGTTCATGATGATGCCGAACGGGTAATGGACGCGGGTAACTCGATACCGTCGGTGATCGAAAACAGCGGTGGGTGAAGGCACCGAATGGCGTTCGGAGATTCATACCAGATGACCAGTCTCCTCATTTCCTCGGGCTTGTCCCATGCACGAAGGAGGTCATCCATCAGTCGCTGAACAAAGTCGTCGGACACTAGGCCAAGGAACATGACTGTCGCTCCTTGAACGCGCCCCGATCGGCTGATTAGATTAAATCGGAACCCGCTGGCGGCGCTAGGCGGTTGGAGTCTCCAGTCGCCAATTAAGTCCTGTATTGGAGGTGGAAAATGAGCAGGGTTCGGGAGCACGCTCATTTGCAGCTTGATGTAGCGCGCCAAATGCTGTCGTCGGAAATCGTCCGAAGCCTGTGCCTGTTCATGGGTGAAAGTCAGCCGTTTTGAACGCTCGTCGGGGTACGTAGTGAAGGAGTCCATGTGCCCCACTTCATGCCAGTCTCGCGCCGGACGCAATTTACCTGCTGAAAGCGTCAGCAAGCGCTCTCGGTCAACAGTTGTGTGAGGATCGCACAGGCAGTAATCGCAGCCTTGTTCTTGAAATTCGTCACAGAGTGTGGCGAACCCGTCATCCGAACTGCTTGAGTCCTTCCAACTCCCTGTGTGCGCATCCCAGTGCCTCAAAGAAAGCATTTCCGGCCCCGTGCGCTGGGCCAAAACGGCTCCCACACTTTGCATTGTCTTCGGCGTGCGATAATGGAAGACATGTTGGTTGAAGCTGAAAATGCACAACTTGGTGCGGCGTTCATGCCAATAGGTATAAAACAGTCCTTTCTTGTGATTTGCTTCGAGACGGGCGTCGCAGGACTCGAACTGCGGAGCCTTCGTGTAGACAGCGGAACCGCCATAGAGGGCAGGCGGCTTAGCCGGGAGAGTGAAGCCTCGCGCCCAATTGAGTGTCACAACCTCCGTACGTTCACTAACTGCTTGCCCAAACAACCGATGGCGATACGAACTGATGTCAATGTGATGAGGATCCGCGATAAGTTGCGGGTGGAAAATAACATAGGGGTGAAGGTCAAAACGGCACTGGCCAGCCGCGGCGTCATCGAATACCAGCGTATCCGAGCAGATGAGAGAAATAAGGCGGATGTTATCCTGCGGGTTGTGCCAAACGTAAATTGCCCGACCACAAATAAGGTGGTCGCGTTCGTAGGTGTCTCCGCCCATCGCCTGTGTCTTGAACTGCAAGACGACTACATGCTTCGTGCTATTCGTTCTCGTCTTTCCCTTCGTCACATATGCCAGCACGTCTAGGAATCCGGCAGCGTGCTCAGGGATAGGCTCGTGAATCCACACCACATCCGTGTGGGCTGCAATTACTGCGAGAAGCTTGTCCCGAGTGATGGCCTCGCATCCGAGTATCCATACCTTGCCTGCCTGCGGCAGGCATTGGTTCGCGATCGCATTCGTGAGCACCTGCCATGGACAGGAGTATTCGGGCGATAGCACTAAATCGCAGTCTTTTTCGAGGGCCAGCCGCAGAAAGGCTGAAAACTGGCTGGCCGCCTCACGTTGGTTAGCATGGCCGACGAAGTCAGGACGAGTTGCGATCTCTCCTCCGGGCTGAATAGCCAATGTCTCGTAAAATTGGGCATCAGGAACCAAGACATTCAGGCTGGGCGGCTGTAGATTTTGTTCTGCGAAAATCTCCCGTATAGTCTTGAATTCGGCATCCATAGGAGAGTCGCTAGCCACCTTTCCTGCGTGGATGGCCGGAGGGGCTGTTGGCTTTGGCGCCATGGAAAATGTGGCTTGCGAGGCCGCTGGTGGCCGGACGCATGCTGCAGAGGCGTCTGGTCTCGTCGGCCGTTTCGAGACGGTCGATGGAGTGCTCCACGGTGGGACTGCTCCCGTGGTTCACAGCGAGCCGGGCGAACGAGAGTAGCGTGGTGTCGGAGCTAGGCTGGTGTTGGTTCGGCCCGAGCGTGGGTTCAAACCCGCGGTGCGGTTTGTTCCCGGCATTCGCGCTCTTGGAGTGGTTGCGGGTCTTCAAGAATTCTCAGTCTGCCCAAGCTGCCAACTTTCGATTGGCAGCGTAGCCGATGGGGAGGGGGGAGGGAAGGGCAAAGTGTTGCGAGTTGATGGTTGGGAGAGTTGATAGTTGGGAGTTGAGGGCAGAAGGCAGAGGACGGAGGGCGGAGGTGAGAGGTCCGAAATGGGGGGCGGCGGCCACGAGGTTTTATGACGCCGCCGCATTCAGCCCCGCCAGATTACAGCAGCAGTTTGACGCGACAGCTCTGGGCCGCTTTGCAGAGGGCTTCGTCGCGGGATGCCAGCGGGAGCTTCTGCCGCACCGCCAGTTCCAGATACGCGGCATCGTACACCGACAGACCGTATTCAACGGCCAATGCGGAGATTTTCCCCAAGGCGAGCCGGGGTCCGTCGTCGTCCAGCACGAGCGGAAGCCGGGCCAAGGCGCCGAGCGCCCGGTCGCGTTCGGGCGCGAGGATTTTCTTTCGCCGAAGCAGGACCAACAAGGAGTTGGCGACTTCAAAGGGCCACAATGTTGGCACGATCAAGGGTGTGCCCGAAGCCGCCTGGTCGAGCAGGTCGTCGGTCGTGTTGCTGGCTTGGGAAGGCACGGCCCAGGCCACGCCCACCGAAGCATCGGCGATGAATCCCTCGCTCACGGACGTCCTTGCTCGACGGAGTCTTTGATGTCCCGGTCGGTCAACGGTTTGAACCCCCGGCGTTTGGCGATCAGGGAGCGGCCCGCCCGGAGTTCCGCCACGGCCTCCCGGGTATGCTCCAGATTCGCGCCGCCCTCCGGCACCAGCCGAGCCACGGCCTTTTCATGCCGGGTGATGACGATTTCCTCGCCGCGGACCACCCGGTCGAGCAGTTCGCCGAACCGGGTCTTTGCCTGGAATGCGGTCACAGTTGCCATAATATCTTGTCAAATTGACTAGTCGTTGACTAGTTTAATACCGGCTGACTTTGCTGGCAACTCCCCTGTCAGTTTTCCCATCGTAGGGCCGCTGCCCCTTTGCCCCTCGGCTGCCCGCTAAGTCACGCAATCCTCTCAGGATTGAGGCAGCGGGGATACGATGGTATTTGCCGGTGGGCGGCAAGGCGCTGTGCAAGTCGGTAATCCCTGTTTGCCTGAGGCGTCTGAACCAGCATCGCAGCCGAAATGCTTGAGCATCCGGTAGTGGGACCGGATTGCCCGCAGAAGCGTCGGCTGCTCGTGGTAAGGCACGCCGTGAGCGGCGGCGGCCTGGCGCACGACGTGGCTGATGGCGGGATAGTGCACGCTGCACACCTTGGGGAAGAGGTGATGTTCGATCTGATAATTGAGCCCGCCGACGTACCAGGAGAGGAGCAGGTTGCGCGGGGCGAAGTTGGAGGTCGTCATCATCTGGTGGATGAGCCAGGTTTGTTCCATGGCGCTCTGGGCATCGGGCAGCGGGTAATCGGTGCCTTCGACCACATGGGCGAGTTGGAAGATCAGGCCGAGGATCGCGCCCGCGGTCAGACTCATGGCGAGGTAGCCGATCAGGAATTGCCACCAGTGGATGCGGAGCACCATCAGCGGCAGCACGATCGTCCATCCGTAATGGAGGAGCTTGGTCGCGACCAACACGGCGACCTCCCGGGGCGGGTTGCGCCGGTTCCGAAAGGGGCCGAGGTCCCGTCTCAGAAAGTACTTGTAGTCCTTGACGAATACCCAGAAGAGCATGGCCAGGCCGTAGGCGAAGAAGCCATAGATATGCTGATAGCGGTAGCGGCGGCGGAACGGGGTGCCGGGGGAGAGCCGCAGGAAGGGGCCCATGTCAATGTCTTCGTCCACCCCATCAATGTTGGTGTAGGTGTGGTGGATGACGTTGTGGGTGATCTTCCAAATATAGCTGTTGGCCCCGAGCAGGTCGAAGCTGAGGCCGAGCAGGTAGTTGACGGCGGGGCGGTTGGAGTAAGCGCCGTGCAGGGCGTCGTGCGCCACGCTGAATCCGACGCCGGCAATGCCGATGCCAAGCACGACGGCCAGACCGAGCATCGCGAGCGGGGTAAAGCGATTCGACAGGATGGCGGCGTAGGAACCGACGACCACGCCGAAGAGGAGGAGGGTCTTCAGCCACATGGCCCAATTTCCTTTCGACGAGCGCCGGCTGGTCTCGAAATAGGCCGCGACACCAGCCTTGACGTCGCGGACGAACGCCGCCGCCGCTCGGCTGGGAAAGCCGACCTTCGTGGCATCCACCTGGGGCAGTTCCGTGTGGTATTGTGTCATTTTGCGCTCAACGTCCTCCCCGTGTAAGCGCCAACGCCAATACTTAGAATCTATCCCGGCAATAGCCTTAAGGTATTTGCCAAAATGGACGGGCGCATCTTGACGCTGTCACCCGCCGACGACTCGGTCTCCCTCCTCTCCTTCCCCAGGTGCGGGCCGGGAAACTCGGCTCCGAGACCCTTCACCACAATTAATCACGGCACCACCGCCCGATAAAACCGCTGATCGTAATTTGTTGCGGCGGCATCACGGAAGTCGAGGGTAGCATTGGTGCCGACAAAATTCGTCAGCGTTACCCAACTCACCAGGTTCGTCGAGGCTTCTACGTGTCCACTAAGCCCCGGCGAAATTTGCAGGTCGAAGCTCAAGCCATTGCCAGTCATATGTGGTCCCCCCCCTTGGAAACTGAGCTGCAGCTTGAACGTGTTGCTGGAGAAGAAGCTTACGCTTTGGGTCGGCGAGATGTTTCCTCCCGGATCCGTCGCATACGCGCTGACCGTGTTGGTTCCCTTGACCAACGCCAAGGTCACCGACCAGTTGGTCCAACCGTTGGTCGTGGTGGCTAGGCTCCAGGCATTGGTGTTCAATTGATACCACACGTCGGTCACTCTCCAATTGTCGCTGGCCGTGCCTCTCACATTGGCCAGGGCGTTGGTCATCTTCTGGCCGGACGTCGGCGCCGTAATGCTCAACGTTGGCACCTTCACGTCCACAAAACTCACTTGCAAGGTCAGGTTTGATTCCATCACGAACTGCACCGTCACATTGTTCGTCTTCGCATTACCCAGCCAGTTGGTCGAAATCGTCCAGTTGGTGAAGCTGAAGCCGCTCGCCGCGGTCGCCGTCATGCTGTAGCTCCGCCCGATCTCCAGCCAAGCGTTGCTGTAGTTGGGGTTGATTGTCCCCAGACCAACCGCGCGCACGCCCAGTTGGTTGGTCAACACGAACTGGACGGTCAAGCTGGCCGTCGCATTGGTTTCACCGACGACATTCTGGACTGAAACCGAATAATTGTTCCCGTTCACGGCCACGGAGGCGTTGGTGACCTCCAGGTTGGCGGCGGTGGCGCCCGGCAGAAGCAGGCTGTTGCAATACCACTGGTAACAAAGCGGCGGACTGCCGGTCGCGGTGACGCTGAAGGTCGCGTTCGAGCCTGCGGTGGCGATTTCGTTTGCCGGTGGCACGGTGATGGCCGGCGGCACGTCGAACGGCACATTCGCCGAGCGGTTCATCGTCCATGATGTGACGCTGCCACTTGGGTTCCTGGAAGTTCCCGTGATTTGAAGCGTCGAGCTGTTGAACGTCCCGGAAACCACCGTGCCCCCTATATTTGTGGTGATATAGTAATTGCTCGAATCAACCTGGGCTTGTCCGCCGGTGGCTGGCTCAATTCCGAGGGAATGGAACACACAGGAGAAGATCTCCCCATCCGCGGCCAAAATCGAGTAGGGTTTTGGCGAAGTGGTCCCGATGTAATAACCTGCCGATTTCTCGAATGGACCCAGGGGCGACTGTTCATTGGCATTAAACCAGACGCTAAATGTAGAATTATTGGTGAAAACGTCCATTTCGCCCCAAAACGAGCCATCCCTGCCAATACCCCCATATGCATCAATGTTGTTGTTGCTCCACTGCCAGTTGCCATGCCTATCCACACTGAATTGCAAGATCACGCCGAAGGCGTTGCCATCGTCGGAACCGTCGCCATTATCGGTCCCGACGAGGGTGGCCTGCTGGTTCGTGCCAACGAAAACGGCAAAACTGCCGTAGCCCCCGAAGCCATTATTAATCTGCCAGTTGCTATCCGACAAACCGCCGTCGCCTATGTAAATTCCCTCATAATTATGAAACTCCTTTCTCAACAGCTTCTCCGTCTGATACGCCGGCAGATATGGCAGAATTCCGCCGAACGTGTAATCCGGCAGAGTGTTATCCACATAAATGTCACCGTTGAATTGCGGCACGAACTTGCGGAGTGAATTGGTTCCTGAAAACCAGGCACCGGCGTTGATGGTCGTGGCGATGTTGGTCGTGTTGAACTCTGTCGGGGTGTTGAGCGACAAAAGGGCGTTCGTCAGGTCGGTGCGAAACTCCGCCTCCGCTGCGACGTCATTGGTATCGAGATTGAACAACCGCTGCACGCCGGCGGGCCGCTGATTTCGGATGAAATCCGAAGCCGTGAAATACAGGCCAATCGCGTTGGTGAGCGTGCTTTTCGACAAAGCCAGATCGGTCGTATTCTGCATCGTGAGCAACTTGGGGTAGGTGGCCAGCGCCAACTGCAAGGTGAAGCCGTTGGTCTCCATCCATCTTACCACTTGGGGTATGATGGCGCTGCAGTTTTCGGCATTGAGCGTGTAGCCGCCAAACTGTACCGCCGACAGCAACGCGCGCAGCATCTGGATGTCGCCGTAATCCAGCGTCACGTCTTCGGTAAAAACGTTATTGGACGAGAGCGTAAAGGAAGTTTCATTGGACGAGAGCGAAAGGGTGTAGCTGGTGTCCGTGATGTTGGCCAGATTTGAGAGTGAGGCACCGATGGCCGCCATCACGTTGGTGCGGAAAAACCAGACGAAGTTGGTGGCATTGTAATTGGCCGGGAAAATCGGATAGTTGTTGGTGTCTTTCGGCAGGCTGGCTTCCGGAACGTGGGGGAGGTAGCGGTTCGTGGCGGGAAAGCCAAGCTTGACGAGAAAATTACTCCCGGCCGGAGTCTGCGGCAACACCAGCAGGCGCGTTGCCGCTTTCAGCAGATTGGCCGTCTGGTTGGTGGGCGACACCGCGAGCGCGGCAGTGAAATTCGTGTCCGCGCCCCACAAATTATCAAGCACCAGGTCGTTCCTGCCCGTCGCGATGTATTGCTCCGCGGTTTGCGCCCCGGCCAGCGCCGTCCACGACAGCGCAATCAGCATAATGAGTCTTTTCATTTATCCATTCCCTTTGTTCTTTAGTTGCCCGTCATTTCCCCGCTGAACAGATCCAGGCACCGCTCGCCGCCGTTGGCTTTCCAAACCACGCGCGGACGGCCGCCCTCACTGCGCAACTCTGCCTGCGCCATCTGCCATTTTGCGCCGTTGGCCTCGACCGTGACGTCCTTAAACGCGCAAACGGTCAGAGTCCCCGCCGCCGCCGGCTGTGCCCCGCCAGCATGCAACCGCGGCGCGCCCGCCTTTTGGGAACTGATGTCCACGTCGCGCCACTCCACGCAGCGGTGCGGCACCTTAGGCAGCCAGTCGGAGTGGAACGTTTCCGCCCACTCGTTGGTGGGATTTGCCCCGGCGAATTCCAAGCGCACACTCTGGATCACCAGCACGGGCAGCAACTTGACCCGGAAGAACCCTAACTTGCGGTGATCGAGGAAGATTCTTCCCACCTTGCAGTCGGCGATCTCACGTATCGAATTGGGCGCATAGGTCCTGAACTCAAGGTTCTGCGCGCCACCAAAGCCGAGCGATGCATTTTCGCCGGATACCCGGCCCGCCAAGGCGAGCAGAACGGTCGGAACGAGCCCTAGCCATCGTGTGCCTCCGCGCGAAAAGCAACGGCTGGCGGGGTTTTTGAAAAGCCTCGGTTCGCCTGCTAGCACAGTCTGAACGACACGCTGCTTGCTGAGCACGCGAAAGATATTCGGGGAATTTCATCGCTAAGGCAAGGAAAATCTTGGGAAGAGGACGTTGCGGCCCGCGCCGGCACAGTGAGCTTCCGCCCGCCAGTCAACTGCGGCTGGAGGGAGCGGATCAAGGCTCGCAAGCTACAGCGGTCAGGAGGCCAGGATCTTCTCCAGACGCTCGCGCAGGTCCTTTAATCCTTCCGGGCTGTCGCCGCCGCCTTGCTCAGTCATCACCCAGCCGTGGTAGCCAATGCCGTCCACGGCCTTCATGACGGCAGGCCAGTCGTTGTCGCCTTCGAGCAGCTTAACGTCAAAGCCCTTCCACAAGCCCTCATTGTCGCGCTTCTTGCGGCTGAACTCCTTGATATGGAACTTCTGGATGCGCGTGCCCAGGATGCGAATCCACTGCTCAGGCCAGCCGTAGTTGATAACATTGCCCACGTCGAAGTGCCAGCCGATGGCGGGGCTGTTGAATTCGTCCACGTAACGGGCGGCTTCGAGCGGGCTGAGCAGGAAGTGGTTCCAGACGTTCTCACAGGCAATCTTGACGCCGAGTTCTTCGGCCAGGGGAAGGGCTTTGCGGATTTCCGCCTGGGAGCGTGTGTAGGCGTCGTTGTAAGCGATTTGCTTGTTGACCACGGCCGGCACCAGCAACACCGAGGAAGCGCCGTAACGCTTGGCGTCGCGCAATGTCTGCTTGAGGCCTTCGAGGCCTTCCGCGCGCACCTTGGGGTCAGGGTCCGAAAGCGGTTTGCCCCAGTGGTCCCGTCCGCAGACGCTCGGAATGATCAAGCCGGTTTCGTCGCGCGCGCGCAACACTTCGTCCTGGTCCATGTGGCTCATCATCTCGGTGCCCTCGAACCCGGCTTCCTTAATGGCCTTCATTTTCTCCAGCACGGAGCCTTTGACCCCCACCGTGGCCCACATGATGGCTTTCTTGATGGTGCGTCCGGGAGCGGCGGTTTCCGGCTGGTTGTTTTCAGCGGCAAATGCCCCCGGCGCCGACGCCGCCAGCGCGAGCACGCCAGCGCTGGTCTTCAGGAATTCGCGACGATGCATAGTATAGGTGGAATAGGATGGATGCGGTTTATACGAGCCCGGTCACACCTGGGATGGCCATCGGGGCGATGTCCAGTTTCATCTTCCAGTCGAGCTGGTCGGGCACGAGTTTCGCTTGCGCGTTCAGCGCTTGGTCCCAGGTGATTTCCTGGCCGGTGTAAGCGGCCATGCGGCCCATGATCCCCATCAGCGTGCTGTGCGCCATCCGTTCCCCATCGTTGATGGGCTTGCCGCTGCGGATGCTGGCAAACAGCTCGTCGTGCTCGGTCTGATACATGTCGGCCGTCGGCCCCTTGTAGCGCCAGTTCTCCTTGCCCTTGAGAGTAAGACCTGGAATCCGGCCAAACCCGGCGGCGCCCATCAGATAATCCGAATTCTCCGAGTACGTGTGGGCAATCTGGCGCTGCCCGACGAAGGCGCGCACGTCATCCGGATACTCGTAAACGACAAACATGTGATCATAAATGTCGCCCTGGTTGTTGGGCGTTTGGCGTCCGCCGACGGCCACAGCCTTGAGCGGTGGCTGATCTTTCATGGCCCAGGCCACCTTGTCCACGCTGTGAACGGCCTGTTCGACGTAACCATCGCCGGAGAGCCAGACGAAGTTGTACCAGTTGCGCACCTGCCATTCCAAATCACCCATCTCAGCCGGGCGCTCGCTGACGGGCGGCATCGGTTTGACCGGGCCGGTATAGTAGGTGGCATAGATGGCACGGAGGTCGCCAATCGCGCCCTCGTGAAGCCGCTTGTAAAACTCGCGCCGCGCCAGCTCGTAACGCCAGCAAAAACCGGCCACCAGCGAGAGATTCTTCTCCTTCGCCGACTTGACCGATTCGAGCACCGAACGCACGCCCGGGGCGTCCGTGGCCATCGGCTTCTCGCAGAAGATGTGTTTGCCGGCATCAACCGCTGCCTTGAGGTGGACGGGGCGGAAGCCCGGCGGCGTGGCCAGCAGCACAACGTCCACACCGCTGTCAATGACCTTCTGGTAGGCGTCCAGCCCGACGAAGCACTTCTCGGGAGTGACTTTGACCTTGTCCCCATGTTCCTTCTGCAGGCTCGAGAGGCTCCTCTGGAGTTGATCGTCGAACGCGTCGCCCATCGCGGTCAGGACGACGTTTTTGTCGGCATGGAGCGCCTGGCTAGCGGCGCCGGAGCCGCGTCCGCCGCAACCGATCAAGCCGACCCGGAGCGTGTCGGTGTTCTCCCTGGCAAAGAGTGATCCGGGCAAAATCGCAGGCGCGGCCAGGGCGCTGCCGACCAGCGCAGAGGCCTTGAGGAATTCCCGGCGTGAAGTCAAACTATTGGCTGGAGTATTCATGATAGCAATAATGGAGAGGCATTTACGCTGAAAACCCGGGCCAAGTAAACCCCCAAATGATGAGGCATCAAGCAATGCGGCAGTGTGCCGCAAGACTCTCTGCAAAGCCAGCCGAGGTGGCACCCGGGATTCCAACTGGGGCGGGCCGTAAATCCGCGTCGTCAACGGCGTGCTTTAATGGTCCGCACTCCTCCGAACAGGGAGACCCCTTGGGCCCCGCCCGCCATTGCGAAAGTCACGGCGCGGTCGAAGTCGTCTCCGTGCAGATCGGGCAGGTAGAGTCCCGCGTACAAGGGACGATCCTGCGGCAGGGCCGTGACGCCCTCCCTGACCGCGCGCTCAATCCACTCCGGTTTCTCGTTGTAGAAGCTGTGATAAACCATGGGCAGGACGGCGTCCAAATTCCAGTGCACCCAATCTTGTCGCACCATCTTCTTGGCCAGCGTGGGCGTGGGGAAGACCGCGGCGGTAATCTGCTTCTTCTTGCCGTGGGCCACTTGCACGAGGCGATTGACCAGTTTGGTCACGCTGTCGTAACGGTATCGACGCCAGGCGGCGTTTGAGGGCGGGTCCGGCAGTTTGAGGGGGTCTTCGCCGGTCTGCTGCTTGAAGGCGTTGCGGCACACCTCGCAATAACAGTAGTCGAACTGGGGCAGTTCCTCGTTCTGGACCAGGTTATATTTCTTCCACAATGCCACCGGTAGGATGACGTCCGGGTAGCGGATGTAATCCAGGTGAATGCCATCCAGCTTGGCGTTGTCGCCCAGGCCGGAGACGATCTTCGCCAGGTAGTCGCCCACTTCCGGATGCGACGGACAAAGGAAATGGTAGTAGTTCACGTAGGCGGGCTTGTCGGCGGCTGATTCGCCGAGGCGGTTGACGTCATACCAGTCCGGATGCTTCTCCAGCAGCTCCTTGTCGCCGCGACACAGCGCCCAGGTCCAGGCATGAGTTTCGAGCCCATGGTCCTTGGCGCAGGCCAGCACGCCGGCGTTGAAGCTGCTAAACAGGACGGCGCTAATACCCGCTTTCCGGAATTGCTTGAACCTCCGTTTCTGCTCCGCCGGTTTCAGCTTCTCCCCGCCGTCGGTCCAGGTCCAGTTCTTCACGCGCGGCTTCTTGGCCGCACCGAAAACCGCCCCTTCACCCAGCAGGCAACTCGCTGCTGAAATCCCCAATGCTCCCCGGCCGACTTTCCCAATGAATGATCTTCGGTTCATGGCACCCGCCACTGTATTCCGCTCACTCCCAAAGGCGAGTGTTTTGTTGTGAACGTGTTTGAAGAACCGCGTGAACCTCTCGACTTCATCCCGAAGGGATGTTTGACGATAGCCCGGCGTATCAACGCTGGGTCCGCGCCCAAGGAGTTCCGAGTCCCGAAGGGATGGCTGCGCGGCGCATGAGTGCACCAAGAGTATTCACGGACTCGGGACGAGATAACTTTGCGTCCATTCCGGAGCCGGCGGCTCCTGGCCCGCGTCGAGCATGGCCTGCCAATCCTCGTCGGTCAGTCGGTTGGCGCCCGGCACCTCGAACTCGTAGTGGCTGAACACCGGCCCGGCATAGACCATCCGATCCGGCCCATTATCAATGGCGATCATCAGGAGATGGACACTGCCTACGCCTTCGTGGAGGACGGCACCGGGGTCGCACACGATGTCGTCGGGCGCGTCCGTGTGAACATCGGTGACCAGCCGGTCCACCATGTTGCAGCCTGCGAGGTCTGCGAATTCGTCGCTATCCCATCCCCATCCCCAGAAGACGTTCGCATAAAACAACCCAGGATACCACCCGGTATATCCGAACGGAGGCCCGATGCAGTCTCCATTCTCCACGATAATACTCTTCAAGAAGTCGGTTTCCACGGCGTCCAAAGGTTGCAGCGCGAGTTCCTTTGCGGTGATCTCCTCCAACGTCGCCATCTGGGCGGAGAAGTTCTGGAGCGCCGTGACTTGGTTGGTCTTGGCTGTGCCAAGGTCGCACGTGATCGGATATTGGTACTGGTACCAGCTATTGGTTCGGCTCAACACCGTCACCGAGCCGGAAAGCGTCAGGTTCGAAATGGCCGAGGCGGCCAGGTCCGCCAGCGCCTGCATGCGCTGCCAGAATTCCAGCCGCGGCTCGACAAATCCGAACGGGTAGCTACAGATGAACGGCGGCGTGTAAGACTGTTTCGCGTAAAGGACCGTGTCGTGTCGCAACTCGGTCCACGAGGCCAGTTGCGTGTTGAGCGTCTTCATCGCCCAGGCGCGGGTGCGCATCGCCTCCGGATATTGGGCGTCGGTGGTGGGGGCGGAGAGCGCCCGCAAGGCGGCGAGCCAGGCGTTGTAGAAGTTGTCCGACCAGACAGCGTCGTTCTGGGTATCAATCACGTTACGAGCGGCGGTGAGGTTATGTTGATAGGGCAAGCCGTCACGGAAGGGCTCGCCGTTGGTGCCGGTGATTCGGGCCACGATGTCGGGCACGGTCTGGTCGTTGCCGAAGACCGAGAAGGCCACGTCCAGACAGCTCGGCTTGCGGCGAACGACTTTCCCGAAGAGGTTGGTCACGCCGCAATAAACGTTGGTGTTGTCCGAAGGCCAGAGGACTTTGTCGAACACCACCTGCTGAAAGGCCCAGCTATCCAGGACGAATTTCTGGCCAAACACGGTGAAGGAGCGTGGCAACTCCAGCTCCCCAGGGCCCCAGGGCGAGAAGAGCACGTCGCTGGTGATGCTCTGCATGCCCAGGTCGCCCGCAACCAGGCGCGTCTGGAGGTTGGTCAGCGCACCGTAATCCGGCAGGTCGGCCAGCGAGTGGATGTTCGCGGCGGCCAGGAGTTGGTCCAATTGTGCAAAAGTCATCGAGTCCGTGCGGCCAACGAAAGCCCGCGTGACCTGGTCGAAGGCCGTCCAGTTGGTAAACTGGCCGGATTGCTTGAGCAAGTAATCCAGCACGACTGCCGTGCCCAGTTCGCGGAGGTCGTCCTCCTTGTTAGGGGGGTAAGTGACCAGCCGCAGGTCTATGAATCCGCACCACATCAAGGTTTGGAAGTAACGGCGGAGCCGGTCCGAGTCGGTGTAATAGCCGCGCACAGTGAACTGTGAGAAGTCAATTCCCGAACGAAGCGAGCCGAAGATGGGGAACCACTCCACCAGCGTCAAATTGCTGATGGCCGTCAACGTCGTCGCCACGGCTTGGTCCTGGCCGGCGACGGAGAGCGAACTGGACACCTGCTGGCCGGCCCACAGGCTTCGCGCGACGGTCAGGAAATAGTCGGCGTCTATGATGCTGTTGCTCAGCGGTCCAGAGCCGTACTGAACCCAGGCGGGCCCTAGTTGCGCGGCCATGTTGGTGAGGATCTGCTCCTGGAGTGTCGCCAGCTCCAGTTCCTCGAGTTCCTCCAGCATGTTCAGATAGGTTCGGTGCCAGGCCTCCAGGATAGAATCGGTCGTGACGAACACTGGGAGGTCACCGTGAAAAACCCGGTAGTAGATGCCGCCAAAGCTGGGTGAGGTCTGGTTTGATGGGTCCTGCCCCAACCGCTCACTGACCACAAAGCCATTGGTCAGGAACACCGCGAGTTCATTGGAGTTTAACTGGAAGGCAGAATTAGTGTTGAACGCCGACCAAAACTGCGCCGCTGTTGGGTCGAAGTCTATCTGCTGAAGATAGGACGGCTGAGGAAAATTCGTGACAAACGCCTCGACCGACAAGAGGCCGAGCCAGTTGAGTTCGTCGCCAAACCGCGTGTCGTAACCAAACACCACGCTCCCGCCGTCGCCGGTCGTCTGTGGCGCCGGGGAGTAAACCTGGGCGTTGACTCGGAAGAAGCCCGCGCCCGGCGTCGGGTCCACGGACAGATTCAGCCATGGACCAGCGCCGCCGCGGAGGCCACGCAGCTCGCCGCCGACGGGCTGCCAGTGCTGCAGATCGGCGCTGCGCTCGACAGTGTATTCCGGAAACATGACGCCCAAATCGGCTGTCTCCATCGTCGAGGGCCACGACAGGATCATCTTTCCCGAAGCAGGCTGCAGGTTGAGAGAGAAAGGTGCGGCGCCGTAACCTTCCTGAGTTGCGGCCAACAGTGCGCCGAGAAGAACCAACGAGGCACGGAAGGCTCCAGTTTTCACAGCCGGATGGTAGCGGAAAGCCAAAAACCAGTCAAGCTTTCTGCGCCAACTTTTCTGCGCCAACTCTGCGGCAGACCCTCTGTCGCGCCCTTGCGTTTTGCCGACCCCTGCGGCATTCTCCGCCAAGTGTGCGCAACATCCCCCGGGCTGCATTCGTCCTTGCCCCTCCGGGGCGGCCAATCAGCCTGTCTCGTGCAGGCAGAATGTTAGGCCGGGAGCGTCCGTAGGCTGGGTCCGACCGGACGAGATACTCGCGGGGCGCCTTTAGATTGCGCCGCAAACAAAAACTAAACTGAACCAGAATATGAACCGATCGAAGACCATTATCGGCAAGCCCCTGCCAAACATACCTTGGGAGCAGCGCCCCAAAGGCTGCGCGGACGTCGTCTGGCGTTACAGTGGAAACCCTGTCATTCCACGCGACATCGTTCCCTGTGCCAACAGCGTGTTCAACAGCGCCGTCGTCCCGTTCGGCAAGAGCTTTGCCGGCGTGTTCCGCGTGGACGACCGGACCCGCAGCATGCGCATTCACGCCGGGCGCAGCAAAGACGGCATCCACTTCGACATTGACCCCGAACCGATCCGCTGGATTTGCGACGACCCGGAGATCGGGCGGTTCGTCGAAGCCTATGACCCGCGGGTGGTGGAAATCGAGGGCCGTTACCTGGTGACCTGGTGCAACAATTACCACGGTTACACCATTGGCATGGGCTACACGGAGGATTTCAAGAAGTTCCACCAGATGGAGAACTCGTTTCTTCCCTTCAACCGCAACGGGGTGCTGTTCCCACGCAAGATCAAGGGCGATTACGTCATGCTCAGCCGGCCGAGCGACACCGGCCACACGCCGTTCGGCGACATCTTCCTGAGCCACAGCCCGGACCTGGTTCACTGGGGCCGCCACCGGCACGTGATGGCGCCGAAGAGAGACCGCGCCAACTGGCAGTGCACGAAGATCGGGGCCGGACCGGTGCCCATCGAGACCACCGAAGGCTGGCTGCTGCTCTACCACGGCGTCCTGACTAGCTGCAACGGGTTCGTGTATCACATGGGGGCCGCGCTGCTCGACCTGGACCAGCCGTGGAAAGTGCGGTATCGCACCGAACCCTACCTCCTCAACCCGCGCACGCTATACGAGTGCGTCGGGGATGTGCCGAACGTGGTCTTCCCCTGCGCTGCGCTGAGCGACGCCCCGACCGGGCGCATCGCGATCTACTACGGCGCCGCCGATACGGTCACGGGCCTGGCCTTCGCCCAAGTGGATGAGTTGATCGAATTCATCAAGAGCAACTCCACACGCAACCAGGGAACGCAGAATGATGAATGATGAATGATGAATGGGGTGAAGCCACCCAAGCCACCCCGAGGCCACCCTCAGGCCATCTGGTGGCCAACCGGTAGGCACCCCGAAGCCACCCTGAAGCCATCCTGAGGCTCCCCTCAGGCTACCCCGAGGCTCCCCTGAGGCTCCCCTGGGCGGCAAGGTCCACCCTGGGGCGGCCAAATTCTCACGATCCCAGCTTTGAATTGGCTAGTTCGACCGGGCTGGGCTGCGGCACAGCCGTTACCTCCCCCGGTTTCTCCAGCTTGTCATACCAGTTGAACTTGATGAAGACCGTAGTCACCGCCAGCACCGCCAGTATCGCCCCCACCCACGCCCAGTTGCGCAGGACGAGGTAAACAGGCAGGGCGGTCAGGCACAACTGCCAGAGAATGCCGACCAACACGTTGGCCCAGTCGCGTTTGCAGTCGCGGTTGGGCTGGAAGCCCGGGTGCTCCTGTTCGACCTTCTGCCGGATGGGCCCCCAGATTCCCCAGGGCCGCACCGTGCGATAGAACTCCTTGAGAATGGCCTCGTCCTCGGGTTCGCTCAACCAGGTGCCGAGGAGGCAGCCTACCAGCGACAGCGTCAGGATGATCGGGAACGTGTAAAGCGGATTGACCGAATGCCCGACGGCGTATTCCAGGAGCTTCGGCACGACCATCGCCCCGGCCATGCCGACCACCATGCCCCAGCAATAGCCGTAGCCGTTGAACCGCCACCAATACCACTTGAGGACGTTGGACATCAGGTAGCCCGCGTAAAGCGCTCCCACCAGCCAGAGCATGACATCCCCGATGCGACGCGTCATCAGCCCGAACAGGATCCCCGTCACCAGCACCAGGATCGAGGCCACCCGGCTGAGGAAGATGTCCCTGCGGGCGGAGGATTGCCGGTTGATGAAGCGCTTGTAGATGTCATTGACGAGGTAGGCAGGCGCGGCGTTGATCGTAGCCGCGAAATTGGACATGAACGCCGCCAACAAGCCGGCCAACAATAGGCCGACCACGCCCGCGGGAACGTATTCCGTAAGCACGATCGGCAGGAGTTTCTCGAAGTCCGGCTTGTCCATGGCGCGCATCTGCGGCAGGCAAAAGGCCAGGCCCAAGATCGTCAGGCCGGCGATCATCATGTAGCGCGGGAAGTAAAGCACCACGTTCACGAACCCGTTCATCATGCAGGCCTCGCGCGGGTTGCGCGTGGCCAGCACGCGCTGCATGTCGTAATTCGGCAGCGGCCCGGCCAGGCTCGCCAGCATGCCTTTAAAGAACATCAGGCCGAAAATGATGGTGAAGAACTCGTTTCCGTCCTGCCGAATGGCGTCGTTGACCTTATCGAGGATGCCGGTCCAGTCGAGGCCGAGCTTCCAGCCGAAGAAAGGACTGAACCAGCCGGCCGGGACGGCGGACTGAACCATCTCGGGTGAGACCTTGTAAATGGCGATGCAGCCGATGATGATCGAGGTCACCGTCAGGATGCAGAACTGCATCACCTCGGTAATGACCACGCTGACCATGCCGCCTTTGATGGCATAGAGGGAAGTCAGCATGAGGAGGATGATCGCGTAAATGTTCTCGTCGGAAAGCAGCCCCTCCGTGGCGCCGGTAAAGCGCCAGGGCAAGATCACCACCGCAAACTTCCCGATGCCCTTGAAGGCGTAGGCGAGCATGCCGATGACCTGGATGACGGCGAAGACCACCACGCTCAGGTGGGCCAGGTTCGCCCCCGTGCCGCGCCCGAACCGCGTCTGGATCCATTCCGCGCCCGTGAGCACGTTCGAGCGACGCAGCCAGCCGCTCAGGAACATCATCAGGAAGATCTGGTTGAACACGGGCCACAAGAACGGCAGCCAGATGCTCTTCATGCCGTAAACCAGCAGCCAATACACCATGAGCATCGTGCCGCTGATATCAAACATCCCCGAGGCGTCAGAAATGCCAAGCAGGTACCATGGCAGCGATTTGCCGCCCAGGAAATACGAGTCGAGGTCCTTCGCGCCGCGCCTTGAGACCCAAAGGCCGATCAGGATCGTGGTCAGGAAGTAGGCGCCTATGATGGCAATATCGAGCGAATGGAGTTTCATTGGCTTGGCTAAGGGTTCTTTTCCAGCTTGAATACCCAGGCGTAATTGGCGGGGAGCTTGCTTTGGGCCCCCTCGGGAATGGTGAATGTCGTCTTGCCGTCTTGAGTGCCGCCGGCCTTGAGCTCGCCGAAGCCAAGCAACAGGGCTTTGGCCCTTCCGGCCAGAATCTCCGCCGGCATGGCTACCTGTTGCGGCAGCGTTTCCTGGTCATCTTTCGCGAGCAGAATCGCATAGACAGTTCCGTCGCGCTTGGCGGTGAAGACCCAGTCACCCTGCTCGTAAGGTTGTATGGGCCTGGTCTCATAAATCGCCTCGCTGTTCACCTTCATCCACTCTCCGGTTTTCCGGAGGCGGTCGTAAGCCTCGGGGTCGAAGTCTCCCTCGGGGCTGGGCCCGATGTTGAGCAACAAGCAGCCACCCCGGGCCACAATGCGGCACAGGTGGCGCACGATGGTGCCGGGGCTCTTGTATTTGTCGCGCGGGACATAGCTCCAGGAGGTTGCCATCGGCATGCAGGTCTCCCAGGGATAAGGCAGTAACTGCCCGGGCACCTCGTTCTCAGGCGTGCGGTAGTTCTCGTTCTCGCCGCTCACAGTCCGGTCCACCACCAGCAGCCCGGGTTGGTGCTTGCGCGCCATCGCCGCCAGGCCGTTCATGTCAATGTCCTGCCGCGGGGGCCGCACTTGACCGCCGTCGAGCCAGAGAATGTCAATGCTGCCATAACCAGTCATCAACTCCTCGATCTGCTTCCAGGTGAACTCCTTGAACTGGCGCCAGCGGTCCGGGTAACGGGAGAGGTCGTAACTGGGATTGCGGTCCTTGGGCGGGAAATACGGCCACCAATAATAGGGCGAGTGCCAGTCGGGCTTCGAGAAGTAGGCGCCGATGCCAAAGCCCCCTTTCCGGAATGCCGCGAACACCTCTTTGGCGATGTTGGCCCGAGGATTAGAGTGAAATGGACAATCGGGCGAAGTGATCTTGTAATCGGTCTGGGCGGTATCGAACATGCAAAACCCGTCGTGGTGCTTTGTGGTGAAGACCACGTAACGCATGCCGGCGTCCTTGGCCGCCGCAGCCCACTTCTCGGGATTGAACTTCACCGGGTTGAAGGTTTTGTGCAGCCCTTCATACGCGGTGACGTATGAGAAATAGTTGGTGGCGTAAGGCCCTCTTCGCTGACACCAACCCTCATCCTCAGGGCAGATTGACCAGGACTCGACAATCCCCCACTGACTGTAAGTCCCCCAATGCATCAGCAGCCCGAATTTCAAGTCCTGCCACCACTCCAGCTTCTGTTGGACGGCCGGATCTTTGGGCGGAATGTAGTCCTTGCTCATGGGATGCTCGTTGCCGATCGGTGCGTCGGCCCCTTGCGCGACTCCTGGCAACACCGCCACGAGGACGAATACTGACGCTTTCATGTAGGCTCTCATGCAGGTTGCACCCACTCAGACAACAGGTTTATTCGCGGTTCCGCAATTCTCTTTTCCGCCCGAAGCCCCGTCGCCTCGTTCCCCCCGCAGCGCCAATTCATCTCACTCCATAAGTAATTGAGGAAGAGGACGTAAGGGGTTTTTGCTGGACAACGGTCCCGCGACTTTTCAAGCTTGGGGCCATGAACAAGACCGTTCGCAGACCCAACCCCGA